>Ga0307278_10000496_pt1 | contig 19810 bp, 19 predicted proteins | sample ER_DNA_117_FD_194482 | JGI IMG/M metagenome (GOLD analysis project Ga0307278, IMG submission 194482) | Bulk soil microbial communities from the East River watershed near Crested Butte, Colorado, United States - ER_DNA_117 | ecosystem: Environmental > Terrestrial > Soil > Floodplain | place...
GCCCTCGAGGCCGGCCGGGGTGTCTTTCGATTCGACCCCGGCCCGAACCATGTTGATGGCGTCGTCGACACGGGATGGGTCGCCTTCGAACGTGGCAACACGTGCGTACACAACTCCTCCTTCGTAGCCGGGGACGGGAGCAGCTTACGTTCGAGCGTCGCTCTACGCCGGCGACCACGACACAAGCAACTAGCCGGACCAACGGCGCCGCTCACGTCGTGACGAGCACGCTTCGGTGCTCACACTCAGAGCTGCAGTTCACCTCTCAACCAGCCAAGGTTCGCGGTCGCCGGCGGCCAACTACGGCATGCGGTGCGCGAGTTGCGCGCGCGACGTCACGCCGAGCTTGCGGAACACCTTCTTCAGGTGGTACTCGACGGTGCTCGGGCTGATGAAGAGCTGAGCGGCGATCTCGCGGTTGGTGTGCCCCTCGGCTACCAGGCGCGAGATCTGCATCTCCTGGGGCGTCAGCTGGCCCAACGTGTCGACAGTGCGCTTGCGGGCATGCTCGCCGGTCGCCAGCAGCTCGCGTTCGGCGCGACCCGCGAATGCCTGGGCACCCATCCCGGTGAAGGCCTCGAGCGCAGCGCGCAACTGCTCGCGGGCGTCGAGGCGGCGGCGCTCCCGGCGCAGCCACTCCCCGTAAAGAAGCTGCGTGCGTGCGAGCTCGAGTCGTACCCGGGTACCGGAGAGGCGCACGATCGACTCGCGATAGAGGCCATCGGCGACATCGCCCTCGCTCAGCAGCGCGCGTACACGGGCTTCAATTCCGCTCGCCCACCGGGAGTTGAGGACGCCGGTTCGCTGAGAGAGCCACTCCAGGGCGTGCTCGAGGAGACCGTGATCGGCGGTCCGGGACGCCGCCTCGGCGAGCTCGGGGAGTAGCAGCGACCCGTAGCCGATCGGATCTGGCTGGAACGCCTCCCAGGCTGCATCGCGCGCGGCCTCATGCCGGCCCAGGCCGTTGTAGAGCACGGCCCTCGCGTAGCTGTTCGACGTCCATCGTCGTGCCGCCGCTTCCTCGGCGCTGGCTTTGATCAGCTCGGACGCCTGCGCCTCGTCGCCGCGCCACGCGGCCAGAATCATCGGAGCGTTCACGAGCGCGGGATTGCCGGTCGCCTCGGCGATCGAGCGCGCTTCGTCGAGCAGCAGCGCAGCCGGAGTCAACTCGCCCGCAAGCATGTGACTCCTCGCCAGGAAGCTGAGCGCGAACTCCAGATGCACGAGCGCGCCTGCGTCGCGAGCGACCTGAACCTGGCGAGCGGCGAGCAGATGCACAGCCTCGTCGTCCCACAGCTCGAGCGCGACCATGTTGCCATCTCTACTGCTCGAGAGCGAGAGCCACCGACTGATGTCCTCGGTGGCGACGTCGGTCGCGAGCAGAAGCTCGAGCACCCGAGCGAGCGTCGGTGCGGCGGCAGCGAATCCGTCGATCAAACGAGTCGCGAATGCATCCAGCACCACGTCGACCGTCCGTTCCGGAACTGCGCCCGACTGCGCGGCCCGTGCGGCAGCCGCGACCGCCGGCGCGCCGCCGAAGACCTCGATATCGCTCGTCATGGCGCCGCCGAGGGCCTCGAGGTAGGTCTCGCAGGCGAGCTCCGGGTCAAGTGACTCGAGGCGGCTCGCGGCGCTCAGGAAGAGGCGGCCGGCGTCGCCGCCGCGCCGCTGCTCCAGCGCGATCTGCGCTTGCAAAAGGTCGACACGGGCTTGGCCAAGCTCGTCGAGCCCGCCGGCGTGGACTCCTGCTAATAGCCCAAGCGCGGCCTCGAGATCGCCTGCATCTCGCTCGGCGGCGGCAGCCGCGAGCAGGCGCCGCGCGCGATGCGTCGGCTCGGGCGTGAGGGCGGCGGCGCGCTCGAGAAAGGCGGCGCCAGCCGCGAACCCACCGCGCGCCTGCGCCCGTCCAGCGGAGCGCTCGAGCTCGGTAGCCAGCTCCTCGTCAGGCACGGACGCCGCCTGTGCCCGGTGCCAGGCACGGCGATCCGGGTCGAGCTCAGGATCGGTGGCCTCCGCCAGCGCGCGATGAACCTCTCGTCGCTCGTTCGGCTGGGCCGAGCCGTACACCGCCGACCGCACGAGCGGATGACGGAACGCCACCGCACCGTCGAGCGTCAGCAGGCCCTCCGATTCGAGGGCGTGCGCGGCCGTCTCGGAAATCCCGAGTTGTTGCGCGGCGCGCCACAGAATCGCCGGGTCGCCGAGCGGCTCTGCAGCCGCCAGCAGCAACAAGCGTCGTGCTTCGCGGGGCAGCCGTGCGAGGCGCCGCGTGAAGCTCCGCTCGATCCCAGCGGACAGCGACGTCGCCGGCAGACCGAAGCCCCCGGCGAGCTGGGCGGGCGACAGCCCCCGAGGGAGCTCGAGGATCGCGAGCGGATTCCCTCCCGTCTCGGCGACGATCCGCTCCAGCACCGCTTCGTCGAGGCGCGCGGCGAGGGCGGACTCGAGCAGCGCGTGCGCGTCGCGGCGTCCGAGTGGCTCGACCCGGAGCTGCGGGAACCGCGGGAACCCACCGGCTGGGTCGCGTGTCGCGACGGCGAGCGCGACCCGCTCCGCGAGCAGCCGCCTGGCGACGAACGCGATCGCCCGCGCCGATGCGCCGTCGAGCCATTGCGCATCGTCGACGAGGCAAAGGAGCGGCTGCTCCTCGGCGGTTTCCGCCAGCAGGCCGAGCACGGCGAGCCCGACCAGGAACGGATTCGAGGCGTCTCCCGCGCTAAGTCCGAACGCGACGTCGAGAGCCCCGCGCTGGGGACCGGGCAGCTGCTCGGCAAATCCCAAGATCGGCGAGCAGAGCTGCTGCAAGGCCGCGAAGTCGAGCTCCATCTCTCCCTCGACACCCGCGGTGCGGATGACGCGGAAGCCCTCACCGACCTCGACCGCGTGCTCGAGCAAGGCGGTCTTGCCAACGCCGGGGTCGCCGTGCAGGACGATGGTCGCGCCGTGACCGCCTCGCGCGGTGGCCAGCAGCCGGTCGAGCACCGCGCGCTCGCGTTGCCTGCCCAGGAGCGTCCCCCGCCCAGCCATGACCACCATCGCGGAAGCATGCCATTCGGGTCACGGACTATGGATTTCCGGGATTCGATCAGCCGGCCGCCGAAGCAACGATTGCCTGAATGCAACAGGAGCTAGGAAAGGAGTCGGGTTGACAACCGCAATCATCGGCGTCGGCAACATCGGAAGCACGGTGGCCCGGCACCTCGTGGCCGGCCGCGAGACCGTCGTGCTCGCTGCGAAGGACGAAACACACGCGCAGGCGCTCGCGAACGAGCTCGGACCGTTGGCACGCGCCGCGTCCGTCGACGAGGCGATCGGCGGCGCCGACAGCGTCGTCCTCGCCCTCTGGCTCGACCAGATCAAGGAACTTGTCCCGGAGCAGGCGGCCGCGCTCGAGAACAAGGTCGTGGTCGATCCCTCCAACCCGCTCGGGTTCGACGAGAGCGGGCAGATGATGCGGACGCTGCCCGACGATCAGTCGGCGGGATCCATCGTCGCCAGTCTGCTGCCCGCGAACAGCCACTACGTGAAGGCCTTCGGCACGCTCAGCGCCGAGTCGCTCGCAGAAGCCGCAAACCGCGAGCCGCGGGTCGCCCTGTTCTACGCGACCAACGACGACGCCGCCGCGACGACGATCGAACGGCTGATCCGGGCCGCTGGCTTCGACCCGGTGAAGGCGGGCGGCGCCGCCGCCGCGCTGCGGATCGAGATGCCCGGCGGCGACCTCCACCAGATGGGCCTGAGCGGCGAGCTCGTCGACCTCGACCAAGCGCGCGCCGCGGTGGCGGGGGCGGAGGTGAAGGCATGAGCGCGACGGACACATCTTCCCTGTCCGACTACGCGCCGGTTCCCCGATCGGCGCTCGGCCCCGCCCTCAACGAGCAGGGCTACTACGTCGGCCGCGCCGAGCGGAACCTCTACTGGATCACCGACGGCACGTACCAGTGCGCGTTCCTGACTACGTCGGACGGGGTCGTGGTGCTCGACGCACCGCCGACGATCGGCCACAACATCCAGCGCGCGATCGACGAAATCGCCGCCGCGAACGGCGTCAGCAACAAGGTCAACTACCTCGTCTACTCGCACCACCATTCCGACCATGTCGGCGCGGCCTCGCTGTTCGACAAGAATGTCACGCGGATCGGGCACGAGGAGACGCGCAAGCTGCTGCTGCGCGACGACGATCCGGCGCGACCGCCGAACGAGGAGACGTTCCAGGACAGCCGCACGCTCGAGATCGGCGGCGAGCGTATCGACCTCGCCTATTACGGCCCGAACCACTCGCCGGACAACATCGTCATCCACCTGCCCGACCACGACACGCTGATGCTGATCGACATCGTCAACCCGGGCTGGGCGCCGATCTACCTCTCGAACCTCACCGAGGACATCCCCGGCTACCTCGAGGCGCCTGCGAACGCGCTGGCGTACTCGTGGAAGCACTTCATCGGCGGTCACAACGGCCGACTCGGCACCCGCGACGACGTCACGTTGCATCAGCAGTACATGGCGGACATCGCCGACAGCTCGAGGGCGGCGATCGACAGCGTCGATCCCACGCCGTACTTCGTGAAGTATGGCGAGAACGTCTGGGCTGCGCTCAAGGGCTACCTGGACGAGATCACCGCCACCGCGGCGGCGCCCGTGATCGAGAAGTACACGGGCCTGATCGCAGCCGCCGACGTCTTCACCGAGAGCACGACATTCCAGGTGATGCAGTCCATCCGCCTCGACCTCGGCCACGGCTCACAGGTGCATTCCTGATGGCCAGCCTGCCGGTCCGGGACCCCGTCGGCGATCACCTGCTGACGCCGAAGAACTCCGCCCTGGTCGTGATCGACTACCAGCCGCCGCAATTCTCGAGCGTCCGTTGGATACGGATCTGATGCTCGAGAACATCGTCGCGACCGTGAAGACAGCAAAGGCATTCGACCTGCCGATCGTCCATTCGACGATCAACGTCGCAACCGGACGAAGCGAATCGACCGTGCCGGAGCTCCAGCGCGACTGGGCGCGCGAGGAGACGGTTGCCGACGTGATCGAGATCGTGCTCACCGAACGATTGCTACAAGAATGAGCGTGGCCGCACCCGGCAAACGGGCCGCCCTTGCCGATCCCAAGGCGCGCGAGTTCCTGCGCAACGCGGATCCGGTGCTCGCGCGACTGATCGACGCGCGGCCGGACTTCCGCCCCCGGGCCTGGATGGACGAGCTCCCTCCCCTCGATGCCTTCGGAACGCTCGTCTTCCAAGTCGCGGGCCAACAGCTCTCCGTCGCCTCGACGCGCGCCATCATCTCCCATCTACGGGAGCGGTTCGGAGGGCATCTGCCGTCGCCGGCCGAGCTGCTTGCCGCGGACCCACAGGTGTTGCGAGACAGCGGCTTCTCGGTTCGAAAGGGCGAGACCTTACGGGCGCTCGCAGAGCGGTTTGTCGACGGACGCCTGAGCGACGAAGCGCTCTCGGCGATGCCGGACGAGGAGGTCGAGGCGACCCTGACCGAGGTGCCGGGAATCGGGCCGTGGACCGCGCGCGGGTTCCTGCTCGTGGCGCTCGATCGGCCCGACGTCTTTCTCTCGGGCGACCTCGCGCTCCGACGCGCGATCCAACGAGCGTACGGCTTCGACGACCTTCCGACCGAAGACGAGGTGGCTCAGATCTCGGACCGCTGGAGACCGTATCGGAGCCTCGCGGTGAGCTACCTGTTCGCGTCCGAATACGACGGACCGTCGTGACCGACCGAATGGGAGACATGACCCTCCACGCCGAACTCACGCCGATCGAAGCCGCCGACCGGATCGCGCTGCGCGAGCTCTTCGACGCATACGCCCACTGCGCCGACCGACGCGACGCCGAAGGGCAGAAGGCGCTCTTCACCGACGGCACTGTCTTCGCCGTCTATATGGACGGCGAAGGCAGCGAGCCCACCTACGTCCTCAACGGACGAGAAGCGCTCACCCCGGTCTTCGAAGACCTCAACCGCTACGAGACCACCACGCACTTCAACGGCCAAAGCACGATCACCCTCGACGGTGACCGCGCAACCGGCGAGAGCTACACGATCGCCCACCACCTCTACACCGAAGACGGGACCCGCAAGATCATGATCGCCTCGCTGCGCTACCTCGACACCTTCACCAAGCTCGACGGGCGCTGGTACTTCGCCGAGCGCAAACTCATCCTCGACTGGAGCGAGACGCGATCGATGAACACACCCACGGCATGAACAGCGCACTCCTGCCGTGACGACGTTGCCGGAGCTGTACCTTGCCGACTGGCGACCGACCAAGGACACGCTCCACCTCTACTGCCAGATCGTCGGCAAGGTCAGGCTCGCGACGACGACACCGCGGAACCACTGGTGGAACGTGCCGCTCTACGTCGACGTCCGCGGCCTCACCACACGTCGTCTCCACCACGGCGGAACCGAGTTCGAGATCGTGCTCGACTTCTTCGACGACGCGCTCGTCGTGCAGACGGGGGACGGCCGGATCGAATCCTTCTCGCTCGCAGGCGGCCTTCCGGTCGGCGGCTTCGACGCCTGCCTGCACGAGGCGCTCAGGAATCTCGGCGTCGACGTCGCCATTCAGGAGAAGCCGTTCGGCGTCCCGATGAAGACCCCGTTTCGTGAGGACACCGAGCATGCCTCCTGGGACCACGATGCCGTTGCGCGCTTCGGCCGCATCCTCGATTGGTCGGACTCCGTCCTCGAGGAGTTCAGCGGCTGGTTCAACGGCAAGACGAGCCCGGTGCACTTCTTCTGGCACGGGTTCGACCTCGCCGTCACTCGCTTCTCGGGGCGCCCGAGCGGAAATTCCAGCGCCGATCCGGTAACGCGCGAGGCCTACTCCCACGAGGTCATCTCGTTCGGCTTCTGGCCCGGGGACGACAATGTCCCGGACGCCGCCTATTACTCTTACACCGCGCCAGAGCCTGACGGTCTGCGCGAGCAACCCCTCGCCGTCGGCTCGTGGACGCCCACCGGCCCGTCGTCGTCGCTCGCCATCTTCCCCTACGAGGAGGTGCGTACGTCGGAGAATCCTCGTCGGACCCTGCTCGCCTTCTGCGAGAGCGCTTATGAGGCGGGAGCCCGCCTCGCCGGCTGGGACACAGGGGCGTTCACTTCGAGCGCGTGCCCCTTGCCTGATGAGCTACGGGAACTCCAGGCAACGGCGGCCGGACAATTCGGGCGCGCGGTTGGCGGCTAGCCAGAGCTGACTGCGCCCCGACTCTGTGGACGGGAATCCCGCGGTATCACGGGCATTTTGGTGCCTCGGGGCCCTGTCGCCGCCCATGATGGTGGGCCGGTGAACTGTCGGGGATGGCGTTCTACGAGGTTGCCCTACTTCGTCGGATCTCCGTAGCTCGAGTCGAGCGAGGTCGGCGGCGGGTCACCACCACTTGCGTTCGAGAGCCCGCTGCGTGCGACCGGTGCGATCGAGCCCATCGAGTGCCGCCATCTCCTCGCTGGACAGGCTGAAGTCAAAAATCTGGGCGTTCTCCGCGATCCGCTCACGGTGCGTCGATTTGGCGAGTAGCGGAACGTCGCGCTCGATGCACCAGCGAAGCAACACCTGGGCGGGCGTTCGCCCGAGGCGCTGCGCGATCCGTCTCACCGTCTCGCTCGCGAGATGGCGTCCGCTCCCGAGAGGACTGTAGGCCTCGAGCGTGATCCCGTTCTCGCCGCAGGCGTCGAGGAGTCCCTCGCGGTACTCGTAGGGACTGAACTGCACCTGGTTGACAACCGGCGCAACGCCCGCCACCGACAGCAGCTCTTTGAGTTCAGCGGCGTCGAAGTTGGAAATACCGATCGAGCGTGCGTAACCGAGCTCGTGAGCGCGCTCCATTCCGGGCCACGCCCAGGTCGAGCCACCTTTTGGCCAATGGATGATGTAAAGGTCTACGCGCTCGATCCCGAGCTGTTCAAGGCTACGCTCAACCTCTTCCACCGGGTCTTTCCGCGCGGGATAGAACTTGGTGGTGATGAACACCTGATCGCGCGGGACACCGCTCTCGCGCAATCCTTGTCCGACGCTCGCTTCGTTCCCGTAGGCCTGAGCCGTGTCGATGTGTCGGTAGCCGAGTTCGAGCGCCCAGCGCACCGCGTCGACGCACTCCGGGCCGTCCCGAACCTGCCAGACGCCGAGGCCGAGGATCGGCAGCTGCGCACCATCCGCAAGGATGCTCGCTCTCCCATCTCCTATCAATGCGGTCGTCATTGTTCACTGACCTGCGAGCGCGGCGCGGGCGGCCGCCGCGATGTCGGCATTCGTGTTGGCATGTCCACCGATCCCCCAGCCGCCCTCCGGCGACTCGGTCAAGAGCACCCAGGTGCGCTCTCGCAAGCTCGGGTCGTCAGCGGCGGCCGCGATGATCTCCGTGAGCTCGTTGACGACGCCGAGTTGCTTGTCGCGGTCGAGTACTCCGGCGGGGGTGAGTACCTGGACGCGGACGTAGTTGCTATCTCCCGCGACGTTGGAGATCGCCGCTGCGGGCATGTCGTGGATGAACGCGGCGGTGTTGCTCGCAAACAGGGGCAAGTCGGGAACCTGCTCCCACCGCATGACTGCCGCTGCGAGATCCTGGGCAAGCGCGTGCGAATCGCGAAAGGTTCCGGCGGCGGCGTAAACGTCGATCATCGGCATCAGTGAGCCTCCTCGAGGAAGGCGTGCACATCGGCCGCAAACTGGCTGTGGTGCTGGAAGAGGAAGCCGTGCGCCGAGTCCGGATAGATCGTGAGCCGCGCGTTTGGCAGGAGCCCGGCCAACAGGTATGAGTAGCGGGGACGGATCATCGGGTCGCTGTCGCCGTTAGCGACGAAGACCGGCAGGTCGATTGCGCTCACCCGCTCGAGCAGCGAGTGATTGGGGATCCCCCACGCGCACACGGCGTCGTACTGCGCCTGACGGGTCTCCCACGTCGTCGGGTCGTCCCGGTCGGTTGTCCGTCCGCCGAATATGCGGGCCGCGGCCTGTTGGCCTGCCTCACGACTCGCTTCCGTTGGCGCGAAGAACACAGAGATGTATCCCTCCGGGGCCGTTTCCGGCGCTCCGACCGCCCCGATCACCTCCGGCGCCCAGCCGTGCATCCCCGCAGCACCCTGCGGTGCGGAGGACGCGAGCACGACGCGCCGCAGCAAATCCGGGCGGATGAGCGCGATCTCCTGCGCGACGAAGCTGCCGATGGAGAAACCGAGCAGATCTACCTGCTGGAAGCTCATCGCCTCGAGGAACGCGATCGCGTCGTGGGCCATTGCTTCGACAGTGTTCGGCGTCGCGCCGCTCGTGGCGCCGACGCCGACGTTGTCGAAAGCGACCACCCGTCGATCCGCGGCGAGCGCATCGATGAGGGCTGGGTCCCAGTTGTCGAGATTACCGCGGAAGTGCTGCGACAGGACGAGCGGCACATCGCTCCCACCGTGGTCGCGATAGGCGTACTCGATCCCATTCTCGGCGCTGATTCGTTGCGTCGAGACGTCCGTGTACGTGGCTAACGCGCTTGCCATCATCGCTCCCTTCGTCTAGGTGCACTGTTCTCTGATCCACCGCTCCGCCAAAGCCGGCCACGATGCGGCGTCACCTGCTGCGTCTGCCAATCCGAGGCCGTGTTGGCCGTGGGCGAACACGTGGACGGCATGTGGAACGCTGTGAGCGGCAAGCGCGGCAGCGAGTCTGTATGTGTGTTCCGGCGGGACGTACGCGTCTTCCGCTGTGTGCCAGAGAAAGAACGGTGGCGAGGAGGGCGTCACCAACGCGTCGAGTGACGTCTCTCGTCTCAGGTCCGGAGTGGCGTCTTCGCCCAGAAGGATCAGGCGCGCCGGTCGATACGACTCGGTCTCCATCGAGGTGATCGCGTAGCCGAGAATGGCGAAGTCGACTGCTTCGCGTGCGTCAGCACCGTCGGCGAGCGCGGCGAGGCCGGCGAGATGGCCGCCCGCGGAGAACCCGATCACGCCGATGCGTGTCGAGCCGCCGTCTCGCACCCGGCGGATCTCGGCGCGCAATGCCTTGAGCGGCTCGGGGTGGCGCACTTTCAGCGGGTAGCGGAACACGCTCGCTGGGACGCCCAACCCGCTGAGCCACTGTGCGACTGGCTCGCCTTCATAAGTGGTGTGCTGTGCATAACCGCCGCCGGGGAGGACGATCACGAGCGAACTCGATGGGGCGCTGAGTGCATGTGGCATGCAGTTAGCCCCCTGTGACGCGCCGATAACCAGCGCTGATCCATTCGACGACGAGGCGGCCGTACTCGTCCGCTGCTTGCTCCCACGCGAAGTGACCGGCGTCGAGAGGATGGATCTCGCTGTTCGGTAGGAGCTCGTTGAGGTACTGGTTGTTTGACCACGGCACGAGGTCGTCGTCGCGCCCGGCCACGATCTGAGTTGGCGTCGTGATCGTCGGCAAGAGATCCCGCAACACCGGGTTCTGCTGCGGGTAGTGGCGCACGAACCTGGCAGACTCGGCGAAGCGCCCGAGGTCGTAGGCGCTGACGTAGTCCTCGTGGACTTCCGGCTCGCTGTCGCTGCCGGCACCCGTCTCGACTGCGTAGCCGATGTTCGTTCTCGCGTCCAGCGCGCGCACGACGTCGAGACTGGGCGCCTCGATGACGTCCTTAAGGGCGCCGCCCGCGTCGATCGGAAAGCGAACCGCGCCGCCGCCGATAGTCAGGCTGGTAACACGCCCCGGAGCCCTCGCCGCAAGAAACAGCGCCGCGGCCGTCCCCACATCGGGGCCGACGACGTGCGGAGCACCCAAGCCCCACTCGTCGATCAGACGCTCCAGGAACATCCCAGCGGCATCCGGCGCGATCAGTTCCGGACGCGACTGGTCGGAATGGCCGAATCCGGGCAGGTCGATGGCGACCACCCGGCCCAGCGCCGCGACCTGATGCCAGATGCGTCGGAAGGCCCACACGCTCTCGGGCCACGGCGCGAGCATGAGCACGGTGGTATCCGAGTCTGATTTGGTGTCGACGAACCTCACGCGTACGCCGTCGCACACACGGAAATACGTCGTGATCGGCGAAACCGTCTCCGTACTCATCCGACTGTCACCTCCGTCCCTCAGCCCACCGCGGCAGCCGTGCAGGTCTCGACGGCTGCCTTGATCAAATCCGTGACTTCTTGCGGATACGAGACCATCGCCACGTGGCTTGACGGCACCTCAACGGTGATCGCGCCCATCCGTGATGCGAACATGCGCTCCGCGTCCGGCGGGATCGCCTCGTCGTTCTGTGCGACGAGGTACCAGGAAGGCAGTGACTTCCATGCCGGTGCGGTCATGACGTCCGTGAACGCGGACGAGGCGAGCGCCTGCTGCACGGCGTACATCACCCGCGCGCGCGCCGGTTCGACGTCGGCGGCGAAGTGGTTGACGAAGTCGTCTTCGGAGAGCCAGCCGAAGCCGCGCGAGTCGGTGAATAGATGGGCGAGTGCAGGCGTGACCGGTCCCTGGGAGAGAAGCGCGCCAAGCGATTCGCCCTCGTCAAGACCGAAAGCGGCGATGTAGACGAGCCCAACGACGTTCGGTGCGTCCGTGCCGAGCGCGGTGACGATCTGGCCGCCGTAGGAGTGTCCGGCGACGATCGTGGGGCCCTCCTGGAACTCGAGCACCTGGCGCAGCCGTGCGACATCGTCGGCGAGCGAGCTCAACGGGAACTGCGGCGCTCGCACCTGGAACCCCTCCGTCTGGAGGCGCTCGATTACGCCGCTCCAGCAGGATCCGTCGGCCCAGGCGCCGTGGACGAGAACGATGTTCGGCGGTCCGTTCACTTGGACTCCCTTCTTCGGAGTGTGGAAGGGCGAGTGTCGCCGGGCGAGGGGCACGCGCGCATCACACGGTCGTGCGATTTGAAAGCGCGACGGACGCGCTGGGATATGCTCGCCTCGAGAGCAATGTCGACGAGCCCCGTGCGGGAGTTCCACGGACGCGACACGGAACTCGCGCTGATTCGAGCCGAGCTCGAACGCCTCTCTGACGGCGCCGAAGCGGTGCTCATCGTTGAGGGCGCCGCCGGCATGGGCAAAAGCCGCCTGCTCGCAGAGGTGTCGACGATCGCCCGCAGCCTCGGCGTCAGAGTCGGTAGCAGCGCAGCCGACCCGAACGAGACGGTGGTCGAGCTTGCGACGCTTTTCGCGGCGCTCTTCGACGGAGCCAATCCTCTGCTCGACGAGAGCGGGCTGAGCGCGCTCCATGCCCAGCCCGAGCAACGGTTCTGGCTGCTGAGAGACCTACAGCAGCTGCTCGAACGCGCAGCCCTCGAGTCGCCAGTCCTGATCTCGATCGACGACGCGCACTGGGCGGACGCCGGAACGGCGGCGGCGATCCGCACGCTCCCGGTGCGACTCATGGGACTTCCGATCGCCTGGGTCATTGCCCTCCGCCCCCCGCGCGAATCGACACCGCTCGTCCACGCAGTCGAACAGCTGAGACAAGACGGCGCACGCACGATCGTGCTCGGACCACTCGATGAGAACGCGATCGCGCAGCTCGCGACGGACGTCCTCGCCGCGCAGCCCGATCAGTCGATTCTCGAGCAGTTGGCGGAGGCCGACGGTAACCCGTTTCTCGTCGTCGAGACGCTGCTCGGACTCCGAGAGGAAAACCGGATCCGTCTCGTCGACGGCCGCGCCGAGCTGATCGACAACCAGCTCCCGAAGCGCGTGCAACAGAAGATGCGCGAGCGGCTCGGCCGACTCTCCGACGAGGCGAGCGACGCCGTCACCGTCGCCGCTTCGCTCGCCCGCACGTTCTCTTTCGACGAGCTGGCGCGGACGCTGGGGCGGCCCGCGTCGGACCTCCTGGCGCCGGTCGGTGAGCTCCTCGAGGCAAATCTCCTCGTCGAGCGTAACGAGAAGCTCGCCTTCTGGCACGACATCACTCGTGAGGCAGTCCGGGCGAGCGTGCCGGTAACTGCTCGCCGGGCGCTCGACCGCCAGGCGGCCGGCGTCCTGCTCGAAGCCGGCGCCTTGCCGGTTGAAGTCGCGGTGCAGCTGGCCGCGAGCGCCGAGCGGGGAGACGAGGTGGCCATCGACACCCTGCTCGAAGCTGCCGAAGCGCTCGCCACGACCGACCCCGATACCGCCGCCGCATTCGGCCGGCGCGCACTCGAGATCGCACCCGCTCATCACCCGCGACGGGGAGAGATCGTCAGTACGACGGCGGTCGCGCTGCACATCGCGGGCAACAGCGAAGAGGCGATCGCATTCGCCGATCAGGCGCTACGCGAGACACTGCCGGCAACGCAAGAGGCAGAAGTCCGCTTGAGCATCGCCGGGATGTTCGCGATCTCGCCGGAGATCCGGATCAGCGCGGGCCGCCTCGCTCTCAACCTGCCCGACCTTTCGGAGACCCTGCGCGCCCGGCACCTCGCCTGCCTGTTCCACAACCTCGTCACCGCGGGTCGCCTCGACGCGGCGCGCGCGATGCTCGATGAAGCGCGAGCCGCTGTCGCGTCGGCCGACGACGCTCGCGCGTCCTTTACGCTGCGGGTCGCCGAGAGCGCGCTCGACTACGCAGACGACCGATTCGACCTGTCGCTCGAGCTGATCACCTCCGCCTACCGGGACGGGATCTTCGTCGGCGACGACCAGCGCCTCCGGCTCGCGCACATGTGGCACGGCGAACTCCTGAGCGCCGCTGACCGCTACGACGACGCGCTCGGGATCGCAGTCGACGGCCTCGCCGCCGCGCAGCGAGATCGCCAAGGCTGGGCCTACCAGATGTTCGAGACCTGGCAGGGCCGCATGCTGCTCAGAACCGGTCGGCTCACCGAGGCGCTCGCCGTACTGGAGGGGCGCTATGCACTCGAGGACGGAACACACGCGGCCGCCGTACTCGACGCGGCCGGCATCGTCGCGCTCGGCCGGCTGGCGATCCACACAGGCGATACCCGCCAAGCTCGCCGCCTTGCGGACATCACCGAAGTCATGCTCGTACGCGGCACACCCGCGGTGCGTCGCCATGCAGCCTGGCTGCTCGCGCTCTTCGCGATGGCCGAAGGCGACGCCGAAGCGGCACGAGAATGGCTCCGCACCTCGACCGAAGAGGACGGCCGACCGATCCTGCCACGCTTCCCGCTCGACATCGCCGACGATGTGCTGCTAGCGCGCATCGGACTCGCCGCGCAAGACGACGAGCTCACGCAGCTTGCACTCTCCTACAGCGGAGGACGTGCGGAACTCAACCCTGGCGTCGCCTCCATCGCGGCAACGGCGGCCCATGTCCGCGGTCTGGTTGCCGGAAGCACCGCGGATCTTCACGAGGCGGTCGAGCTTTTTGAGCGCACAACGCGACCGCTCGAACTGGCGGAGGCACTCGAAGACTTAGGCATTGACTTGATCGGGACCGACCGTGAAGCCGCCATAGACGCGCTCGCCCGTACGCTCGCCCTCTACACGGAACTCGGCGCGACCTGGGACGCCCGTCGCGTCCGGGGCCGCCTCCGCGAACTCGGCGTGCGGCGTCGGCTGGTCGCCGCCGCACCCGAGACGAACGGTTGGGCTGCAATGACCTCCTCGGAGCTTGCGGTCGCCCAACTCGTCGCCGAGGGCCTGACGAATCGCGAAGTCGCCGAGCGACTCTTCGTCTCGCCCCACACCGTGAACAGCCATCTGCGCCACGTATTCGCGAAGCTCGGCATTAACTCACGCGTTGAGCTGGCGCGGCTTGCTCTTGATTACGAGATCGCCTGATCATGCGATGCGGCGGGCCGCGCCGTCTGCCAGTCTCGACGCATTCGGCAAATGAGCAGCGACGTGATCATCGGGCACGACGGGAAGCCGCGGTGCGCCTGGGCCGGCGCCGGCGATACCGCCTCGATCCGCTACCACGACGAGGTCTGGGGTACCCGTACCTATGACGAGTCCGCGCTGTTCGAGGCGCTCACCCTGGGCGTGTTCGAGGTCGGGCTGAGCTGGTCGATCGTGTTCGGAAAGCGGGACGCTTTCCGGAAAGCATTCCTCCACTTCGACGTCGCCAAGGTGGCAGCGATGACCGGCCGAGATGTCGACCGGCTGGTCAAGGACGCCTCGATCATCCGCAACCGCGCCAAGATCCAGGCGACTGTCGACAACGCTCGCGCGATGTCGTCCGCGCCCCGGAGTCTCGCGGAGCTCGCGACCCCCTATGAGATCATGCGTACGCGGGCACCGCGCTCACTCGCCGACCTCCCCACGTCGACCCCGCAGGCAGAGGCGTTCGCGAAGCAGTTGAAGTTGCTGGGGTATCGCTTCGTCGGGCCTACGAGTGTGTACGCATTCATGCAGAACGTCGGCGTAGTCAACGACCACCTCCATGGGTGCTTCCGTGCCACGGACTACCCCGTCACGGAAGCTGCCTGACACGGGGCCCGAACTAAGGACTTCGCGGGACTACGCAGTGACCCTCGGGCGCCGGGCTACGTCGCCAGCATGAACGACATCCTTGTGCTGCCAACGGGGCCGCTCGGTGACGCGAGTCTTGCGCTCGTCCGCTCGACGGAGAGCCGGCCGATCGCTGACCACAGCATCCGAAGCTTCATCTTCGCGCGCTTGCTTGCCGAACATGAGGGGGCCTTGCACGATGCGGCTTACGACGAGGGCTTGCTCTTCGCCGCCGCCGTGATGCACGATCTGGGACTCGGCACACATGCACGAGGCCAGGCTCGCTTCGAAGTCGAGGGCGCCGACCTCGCTGCCGAGGTAGTGCGGGCGCATGGCGTCCCAGAAGCCGACGTCGACCGGGTTTGGGAGGCGATCGCGCTGCACGCGTCCCACGGTCTCGCCGAGCGCCGCGGTCTACTGACCTACCTGACGCACAAGGGTGTCTTCATCGACGCGGGCCGAGTCACAGATGTGGTGGCCGACGAACTGCGCAAGGAAGTGCTCAACGCTTACCCCAAGCCCACCGACGGCCCGTACATCGCGGACGCCATCATCGCGCACGGTCAACGGTCCCCGGCAGCGGCTCCTCCCGGTTCGCTCGCCGCTCACTTGATCCTTCAGCAACGTCAGCTCGAGCACCGTCACCGCTGAAAGCGCCCGGACTCCAGTGGCTTCCCAGAGAGCAGAAACGTCGGCCCGCGAAATCGCCTTCGATCGCCTGCCGGAGGCCGGCGCCTCGCTGGAGGTTCTCTTCTCGACAACTTCATCGCGGACGACGAGTGCGGGCCGTTCCGTCCGCACCGCCACGAATACCACGAGCTGATCTGGACGCGCGAGGGTATCGCGGAGCATCACGTTGCTGCTGTGGGTTGAGCGATGGTTCGAGGCCACGCGGTCGACCAGCACGATGTGGACAAACCCGAGCATCGGCTCTACCGGGCTTCTCGAGTCGCGCCGCGAGCTCCCCGGTCATCTGCCAGTCGTCGCGCTCGTTTATCGTTGCGATGAGAGTGGCCTTCGAATCGAAGCGCTCGATGACGTCGAACTCGAGCTCCGACTCGAGCGCGTAGAGGCCTTCGCCGACGGCGGCGTCGACCCCGGCCTCCGTCTTTCCGAATCTCTCCCAGACCAGCCTCTGGTCGAGCCGTCCGAGCAGCTCGCCGCCGGCGTGAAGGCTAGGGCTCGGCGGGATCGGCTGCAGGTCGACCAGGACGGCGCCGGAGACGAGCATCCGGTGGATGTTGCGCAGGGCGTGCACGACGCCCTCCGGCGGAAGGCATCACAAGGACCAGCTCCTCCTCGTCTGGATCGATTCCCAGCACTTCTTCTGCCGGACCCGCGTATCGTCAGGTCAGGCGGCCATCGCCGCAGCCGAGCTCGAGAACCCTTAGGCCCGAGAAGTCAACGAGTTGCGCGAGTGCGGCGAGCCTCGGCCCCATCAGGATCGACGCTCGTCGGGTTGGCATTGCAGAGCGGCATGCGTAATTGCTCCTACACCAGAACTCGGGGCTCAGTTATCGATGCGATGATCCTCCAGTGCACATGCGACGGCCGCGTCGTAATCCATTCGCCGTCCTTGTGCCCAAGCGGCTTCGAAGGACTCGTGGTCCACGGCGGCGCGCGCAATTGGCAGGAAGCGCTCGGCCACCGTGCGCTCGGCCGGGGACGGGGGCGCCTTGATCGCAGCATGGAGGCTCTCCGCCGCGGCGGAGAGGAGGGCGGCCCGGAGAGGCTCCGCGTGCACCGCGGCTACGCCGGCGAGCGCGTGCAGGCACTCCACGGTTGTTCGCTTATCGCCGAGCTCGTGCGAAAGTGTAAGACCCTCGTTGCAGAGTGCCGCTGCACGTCCGGGCTCTCCGGCCGCGAGCGCCACGAGGCTCTCGTTCGCGAGCGCAGCGGAGACGATCAAGAGGTTCCCGAGCTCCCGACCGAGAGCGAGGCTCTCGTCGAGCAGCGCCGTCGCACCGTCGTAGTCCCCCTTGAGCAGCGCGACCGAGCCCAGGTAGCAGAGGGAGTTGGCCATGTTGCGCTTGTCGCCAAGCTTGCGCCGCAGCCCGAGGCTCTCTTCGAACAGGGCGCGAGCCTCGCCATACTCGTCCGCGTCAAGCCTCGTGCACGCGAGGCTGTGAAGCGCGGCGGCGATCGTCCTCTCGTTCCCGGCGGCCTTCGCTTCCGCGAGGCTCGCGTCGGCGAAGCGTTCGGCATCCTCGTGCCGTCCTTGCGCGGTCGCGATGAAGCCGAGGTCGGCGAGCGAGAAGACGAGACCTTCGGCCTCGCCCAGCTCGCGGAAGAGACGTGCGCTCAGCTCGAGCGCCGGGATCGCCTGCTCGTAGTCTCCCTGGGCGAGCACAACGCGGCCGAGCCCATACAGCGCCCTAGCCTCTACCTGCGGCGGGACGGCCGCACTCTGCTCGAACGCCGCCTCGAGCCACTTCCGGGTCTCGCTCAGATAGCCCCGCGCCACCCATGCTCGCCTGAGCGAGCCGATGAGGCGAAGCGCGCGCTCGGTGTCGCCCCGCTCGAGCGACCATCCGAGGGCGGCACGGAAGTTGTCGCGCTCGGCCTCGAGCCGCTCGAGCCACACAATCTGATCCGCTCCGAGGATCTCCGGTTCGGCCTCCTCCGCCAGCGCGACGAAGTAGTCCGCGTGCCGCTGGCGAAGGAGCTCCCCTTCCCCGCTTCGTTCCAGTCGGTCGAGCGCGTACTCCCTGATCGTCTCGAGCATGAAAAAGCGCGGCTCGCCCGCCGGCCCATCGTCCTGGCGGAGAAGGCTCTTCTCGACGAGCGAAGCGAGGGCGTCGAAGACGGCCCCGTCGAGCTCAGCGGCCGGGTTGCAGACGGCCTCTGCAGCCTCGATCGTACGGCCGCCCAGGAAAACCGATAGGCGAGCGAAGAGCCGTTGCTCGTTCGCGCTGAGAAGGTCGTAACTCCACTCGATCGTGTCGCGAAGAGTCCGTTGGCGGGCAGGGGCATCGCGCGCGCCCCCGGTCAGCAGCGCGAGCCGCTGGCTGAGTCGCTCGAGGAGAGCCTGCGGACTGAGTATTCGCACCCTCGCGGAGGCGAGCTCGATCGCAAGCGGAAGGCCGTCGAGCCGGGCACAGATCTCCGCGACCGCCGAGGCGTTCTCGCCGGTCAGCTCGAACTCGGGCTTAATCGCCTGCGCGCGCTCGACGAAGAGCTGCACCGCCTCGTACGCCGCGAGCGTCGCCGGCGGCTCAGATGCGTCTAGATCGGGAACGGCGAGCGGCGGCACGGAATATTCGTGCTCGCCCGAGAGGTGAATCGGTGCGCGACTCGTAACGAGCGACTTCAGGTTCGGTGACCCGGCGAGAAGCGCGCTCACAGCCGGGCCGGCATGGACGAGCTGCTCGAAGTTGTCGAGGACAAGGAGGAGGTGCCTGTCATGCAGGTAGTCGTTCAACGTCTCGGAAAGCGACTGGCCGGGCTTTTCTCTCACCGAAAGCGTCTGGGCGACCGTCGGGATGAAGAGATGGGGATCGGTGATCGCGGCGAGGTCGACGAAGAAGACCCCGTCCTCGAAATCCGCGACCAGCTCAGCCGCCACCTGGAGCGAGAGGCGCGTCTTGCCGGTGCCACCGGTTCCCGTGAGCGTGACGAGCCGGATGTCCTCTCGCCGCACGAGAGCCACAACCTCCCTCACCTGCTGCTCGCGCCCGATCAGCGGCGTCGGCTGAATCGGCAGATTCGTGGGCCGCGCGTCAAGAGTGTTGAGGGCCGGGAAGTCGTTCTCGAGCCCCGGAATCAGAAGCTGGTAGAGCCTCTGCTGATCAGTGAGATCCTTGAGACGGTGCTCGCCGAGGTCGCGCAGGCTGACCGCGTCGGAGAACTCTTCGGGAAGGAGATTCCTCGTTGGCTCGGTGAGCAGGACTTGCCCACCGTGGCCCGCGGACATCACACGAGCGGCCCGGTGGACGTCGATCCCCACGTACCCTTCCCCGCTGACGGTCGGCTCGCCGGTGTGGATTCCGATCCGCACCCGGAGCGGCAGGCCCTCCGGCCAAGTGTGTGCTGCGAGCGCCCTCTGTGCGGCTACAGCGCCGGTGACCGCGTCGTGGGCTCGCGGAAAGGCATAGAAGAAGGCGTCACCCTGTGTGTCGACTTCACGGCCGTGGTGCTCCGCGAATGCCGTGCGGAGAAGCCGTCGGTGTTCAGCGAGGGCCTCTGCGTAGCGCTCGCCGAGAGCGTGGAGCAACCGTGTGGATCCCTCGATGTCCGTACAGAGGAGGGTGACCGTCCCCGTCGGTAGGGACTTCTCCGTCTGCATAGCTCAAGCGTACGGCGGTTGCTTCTTGGGTTCCAGCGCACTGCGGGCCGGAGTCGTGGTCACCGACCGAGCGAGCTGCCGGGGCCTTATGCCGATCTGCGATTGACCCTGGGTCTGCGTAGCGCGCGGGCGGCCGCCTTCTCGTACTCGTCGAAGGCAAGCGCCCGCT
>Ga0307278_10000497_pt1 | contig 19763 bp, 16 predicted proteins | sample ER_DNA_117_FD_194482 | JGI IMG/M metagenome (GOLD analysis project Ga0307278, IMG submission 194482) | Bulk soil microbial communities from the East River watershed near Crested Butte, Colorado, United States - ER_DNA_117 | ecosystem: Environmental > Terrestrial > Soil > Floodplain | place...
GAGCTTGTCGCGGGTAGTCCAGAGCCGCGACAGCCACACCAGCACCACCCCGATGACCCAGCCGGCGAAGGGGATCACCAGCAGGACGATGGCGGCGACCTCCAGCCAGGGCGTGGCCGGCCGCGGCGCCGGGGCCGGGACGCCGAAGCGCTCGCGGGCCTCGGCGGCGATGTCGGCCGGGTCGCCGAGGCGTTCCAGCAGGCCGCGGACGCCGGCCTCGGTCTCGGGGTCGAGGGTGGCGCGGGCGGCGCCGATGTGCTCGCCGACCTCGTCCAGCAGCTCCTGGCGGCGGCCGGCCGGCAGGTCGCCGAGCTGGGCCTCCAGCTCCCGCAGGTAACGGTCGATCAGGGCGTCGACCTCGGTGGTCATGGGCTGTCTCCTTGCTGCAGCAGGCGGTCGACCGCGTCGGTGAAGCGGTCCCACTCGGTGGTGAACAGGGCCAGCGCGCGCCGGCCCTCGCCGGTGAGCTGGTAGTAGCGCCGGGGCGGGCCGCTGGGCGACTCGTGCCAGGTGGTGGTGACCAGGCCGTCGCGGCGCAGGCGGCCCAGCAGGGGATAGATGGTGCCCTCGCTGGTGACCAGGCCGTCGGCCGCGCCCAGGCTGCGGACCAGGTCGAAGCCGTAGCGGGGCTGGTCGCGGAGCAGGGCCAGCACGCAGTACTCGAGGGTGCCGCGCCGCATCTGGGTGATCAGCGACTCGCGCTTAGCAGGTACCATGCGTCACATAGTACATGGTGATGACAAGGAATCAAGCCCTATTGGTGTGCTAGGGAGGAGGGCGGCTCAGGCGTCCTCGACCCGGACGGTGAAGGTGGCGGTGAAGCTGCCGCCCGGCTGGACCAGGGGGGTGGTGCCGGCGGCCAGGGCGGCGATGGGGGCGGTCATCGGCTCCAGGCAGACGAACTCGGCTTCCAGAGGGGCGAACACCTGGGCGTGGCCGTAGCCGGAGCCGAAGCCGACCAGCAGGCGGCGGCCGGCCGCCTCCAGGCCGAGCCGGCGGCCGGCCGGGTCGCCGTCGAGGGCGTACAGGTCGTCGAAGGTGCGGTCGCCGACCGGGTCGGCCTGGGGTGGCTCGGCGGCGGCGGCGCCGGTGGGCAGGCCGCGGTCGTCCAGCTCCAGGTGGATGCGGCGGGGGAGCAGCAGCCGCCAGGCGGTCCGCGGGGCGCCCGGTAGGCGCAGGTAGGGGTGCCAGCCGAAGCCGACCGGCACCGGGCGCTCGCCGGTGGCGGCCAGCTCGGTGGCCACCGTCAGGCCCGAGGGCTCGACGGTGGCCGTCACGGTCAGCCGGTGGGGGAACGGGAACGCCGCCAGCAGCTCCTTCGCGGCGCCGTAGTCGAAGCTGGCCCGAAGGGTCGCCCGGCCGGCCTCGGCGGCCAGCCGGTCCAGCCGCCAGTCCCGCCGGGCGGTGAGGGTGCCGTGGATCGGCAGCCCGCCCGGGTCGGTGTGCAGGTCCAGCCCGTCCAGGTCGACCTCGACCCCGGCGGCGTGGTAGCGCCGGCCGGGCAGCCGGTTGGCCCAGGGGGCGAGGATGGGCAGGCCGGTGACGTTCCCGTCCCGGTAGCCGTCGACCCCGCCGGGCAGGGCCAGCAGCTCCTCGCCGCGGTGGCGCAGGCTGGTCCCGAGCAGCCCCAGCCCGGGCAGGAAGGTCGCCTCGAGGTCCCCGGCGGCCAGGGTGACGGCCGGCTCCCCGTCGACGGCCCCGACCCTGATGGCGGCGTCACTCACCGGTGGGGAGCTCCTCGTGGCCGCCGAACTCCTTGCGCATGGCCGACAGCAGCTTGTCGGCGAAGTCGGACTCGCCGCGGGAGGCGAACCGCTCGTACAGGGCGGTGGTGAGCACGTGGGCGGGCACCCCCGTCTCGACCGCCGCCGCCACCGTCCAGCGCCCCTCGCCCGAGTCCGACACCCGGCCCGAGAACCCGGCCACCTTGTCGTCCTGGAGCAGGGCGTGGGCGGTCAGGTCGAGCAGCCAGGAGCCGATCACGCTGCCCCGCCGCCACAGCTCGGCGATGGCGGCGACGTCCAGGTCGTAGCGGTAGAAGGCCGGGTCGCGCAGGGGCGCCGCCTCCGCGCTGGCCTCCTCGGCCCGCTCGCCCATGTCGGCGTGGCGCAGGATGTTCAGGCCCTCGGCGTAGGCGGCCATGATCCCGTACTCGATCCCGTTGTGGATCATCTTCACGAAGTGGCCGGCCCCGGCCGGCCCGCAGTGCAGGTAGCCGAGCTCGGAGGGCGGCGGGTCGCCGGAGCGCCCGGGGGTCCGGGAGGCCGCCTCCAGCCCCGGGGCCAGGGCCCGGAACAGCGGGTCGAGGCGGGCCACCACCTCGCCCTCCCCACCGATCATCAGGCAGAAGCCCCGCTCCAGCCCGAACACCCCGCCGCTGGTGCCCACGTCCAGGTAGTGCAGGCCCCTGGCGCGGAGGGCCTCGGCCCGCCGGACGTCGTCGCGGTAGTAGGAGTTGCCGCCGTCGATCACCACGTCGCCGGGCGCCAGCAGCCCGGCCAGCTCCTCCACCACCCGGCCGGCGACCCCGGCCGGGACCATCACCCAGGCCGCCCGGGGGGCCTCCAGCTTGGCCACCAGGTCCTCCAGCGAGGCGGCGCCGACCGCCCCCTCGCCGGCCAGCTGCCCAACGCTGGCCTGGTTCCGGTCGTAGACGACACACTGGTGCCCGGCGTGCTGGAGCCGCCGGACCAGGTTGGCACCCATCCGGCCAAGGCCGATCATGCCAAGCTGCACACCGTGCTCCTTCCGGTTCGGGCCGCGCCAGGATGCTACGCGGCGGTGGCAACTCGAGAAAGCGGTGACCATGGCGGACGAGTTCGACGTGATCGTGATCGGCGCCGGACCTCCCGGGGAGGTGGCGGCGGGCCGCTGCGCCGACGGCGGGCTGGCCGTGGCCCTGGTCGAGCGGGAGCTGGTCGGGGGCGAATGCTCCTACTGGGCCTGCGTGCCCTCCAAGACCCTGATCCGGCCCGGCGACGTGCTGGCCGCGGCCAGGCGGGTCCCCGGGGCGGCCGAGGCCGTCACCGGCCAGCTGGACGTGGCCGCGGCCTTCGCCCAGCGCGACTACATGACCTCCAGCTGGAACGACCAGGGGGCGCTCGGCTGGGTCGAGGACGAGGGGATCGAGCTGGTCAGGGGCACCGGCCGGCTGGCCGGGGAGCGGACCGTGGAGGTCGAGCTGCCCGGCGGCGGCCGGCGGACCCTGACCGCCCGGCGGGCGGTGGTGCTGGCCACCGGCAGCGCCGCCGCGATCCCGCCCGTGCCCGGCCTGGCCGAGGCGCGGCCCTGGGACAACCGCGGGGCGACCGCGGCCACCGAGGTGCCCGGCCGGCTGGTGGTGCTCGGCGGCGGCCCGGTCGGCTGCGAGCTGGCCCAGGCGTTCCGGCGCCTCGGCAGCCGGGAGGTGACGGTGGTGATCCGGGGCGAGCAGCTGCTGGCCCGCGAGGAGCCGTTCGCCGGCGACCAGGTCCGGGCCGCCTTCGAGGTCGAGGGCATCACCGTGCGCACCGGCACCCAGGTCGCCTCGGTCCGCCGCGAGCAGCCGGGCGGGCCGGCGACCCTGACCCTGGACGACGGCGGCGAGCTGGTCGCCGACGAGCTGCTGGTGGCCGCCGGCCGCCGGCCCCGGACCGGCGACGTCGGCCTGGACACGGTCGGGCTCCAGGTCAAGGGCCCGGTCCCGGTCGACCGCCGGCTGCGGGTCGAGGGCGTCGCCGGCGGCTGGCTGCTGGCCGTCGGGGACTGCAACGGGCTGGCCCCGCTCACCCACATGGGCAAGTACCAGGGCCGCCTGGCCGGGGACGTGATCCTGGGCCGCGACGCCACCGACGTGGCCGACCACGGCGTGGTCCCGCGGGTCACCTTCACCGACCCCCAGGTCTGCGCCGTCGGGCCGACCGAGGCCGTCGCCCGCCGGGCCGGCGTCGACCTCAAGGTGGTCCGCACCGACACCGGCGGGGTGGCCGGCGCCTACGTCCAGGGCAACGGGATCGGCGGCACCAGCCAGCTGCTGGTCGACCAGGCCCGCCGGGTGGTGGTCGGCGCCACCTTCACCGGCCCCGGCACCCAGGAGCTGCTCCACTCGGCCACGGTGGCCGTGGCCGGCCAGGTCCCCCTGGACCGCCTCTGGCACGCGGTGCCGTCGTTCCCCACCATCAGCGAGGTCTGGCTCCGCCTGCTGGAGACCTACGGCCTCTGAGCCGGCAGGCCCATGAGTTAGGCCGGCGGCCCTTGGTGGCATCCTCCATCGGAACGACCGCCGCTCCGGGAGATGCACGATGACCGCCCGTGCCGCCCGCGTCGCCGTTGCCGCCCTGGCCGTGGCCCTGGCCGGCTGCACCGCCGCCCGCGAGCCGCAGGCCCGCTCGGCCCCGGCGCCGGTGACCGCCGGCGTCCCGGCCGGGGCCACCGCCAGCGCCCAGGCGACCGCCGCCGGCGACATCCCGGCCATCGTCCGCAAGGTCGAGCCGTCGGTGGTCACCGTCTTCGTCGGCCAGGGCCTTGGCAGCGGCGTGGTCTGGGCCAAGGACGGGACCATCGTCACCAACCACCACGTGATCGAGAGCGCGGGCACCGGGGGCCGGGTCGAGGTCGCCTTCGCCGACGGCCGCCGGGTCGCCGGCGAGGTCCGGGCCAGCGACCCGATCACCGACCTGGCCGTGGTCCAGGCCGACCGCAAGGACGTGCCGCCGGCCACCTTCCAGAAGAGCCTGCCGGTGGTGGGGGAGCTGGCGGTGGCCATCGGCAGCCCGCTGGGGCTGGAGAACACCGTCACCGCCGGGATCATCTCCGGCCTCCACCGCGAGATCCCCGAGACCGACCAGCAGGCGCTGGTCGACCTGCTCCAGACCGACGCGGCCATCTCGCCCGGCAACTCCGGCGGCGCCCTGGTCAACGGCCGCGGCCAGATCATCGGCATCAACGAGGCCTACATCCCACCCTCCAGGGGCGCCGTCTCCCTCGGCTTCGCCATCCCCTCCACCACCGTGGTCGACGTCGTCGGCCAGCTCCTCAGGGACGGCCGGGCCAGCCATGCCTACTTCGGCATCACCCCGTCGGCCATCACCTCCCAGCTCGGCCTCGACCGCTCCACCGGGGTGGTGGTCCTCACCACCGAGGCCGGCGGCCCCGCCGCCAAGGCCGGCATCCGCCCCGGCGACGTGCTCGTCAAGATGGGCGACCGCGACCTGGACGGGGTCGAGGACTTCCTCGACGAGCTCCGCAACCACAAGGCCGGCGACAAGGTCCAGGTCACCCTGGTCCGCAGCGGCCAGCAGCAGCAGGCCCAGGTCACCCTGGCGGAACGCCCACCCGGGTAGGGGAGGGGTCAGTACCAGCCGTTGGCCTGCCAGAAGGCCTTGGCGCGCTTGGCCGTGCCGTAGCGGTCGCGGACATAGGCGCGGAACGCCCACAGCTGGCGGCCGCAGTCGGTGGTCGCGTAGTCCTCGCCGAGGTACAGGATGCGGTTGCCCAGCAGCAGCTGGCCGAGCCCGAACGCCGTCGAGGCCGGGTTGTCGGCGGTCGGGTCGCCGCTCGACTCGCGCATGATGATCCAGCGCTCGGCCGGCGAGGTGCCCGAGAGGTCGCAGCGCCGGCCCGACCCGCCGGCCGGTCCGCCGCCCGCCCCCTGCCGCCTGGCCAGCTCCTCCTGCCGGATCAGGCGCCGCAGCTCGGCCGAGCGGCGGCGCAGGGCGGCCGCCGCCCCGGCCAGCCTGGCCACCCGGCCGTCCAGCTTCCGCTTGGCCTGCCGGCGGACGGCCCGGACCCGTTCCAGCTCGCCGACCTGGCGCCGCACCTCGGCCTCGGCCGCGGCCCGGGCCCGCTCGGCCTTGACCATGCCGTCGTGGAGTTGCACGGCCCGCTTGCGGGCCACCTCCAGCCGGCCCAGGACGTCCTGGTCGGCGCTGATCACATAGCTGAGGGTGACGGCCCGCTCCACCAGGTCCTGCAGGTCGGTGGCCTGGACCACGACCTCCAGGCCGGTCACCCGGCCGGTCATGTAGGCGCCGCGGACCTGCTCGGCCAGCCTCGCCTCCTGCCGGCCGACCTCGTCGGTGGCCGCCTCCAGGGCGACCAGCGCCTCGGAACGGTGCCGCCGGGCCACCCCCAGCTCGGCCGTGGCCGTGGCCAGCCGCACCCTGGCCCCGGCGACGGCCTGGTCGGCCGCGGCCAGCGCCGCCGCCACCGCCCCGGCGTCGGCCCGGGCGTCCCGCAGCACCGTCTCGACCTGACCGAGCCGCCGCCGGGTCCGGCCAAGCTCGTCCCGCTCGTCGGCCCCCACCGGGTGGGGCAGCAGCAGCAGCGCCAGCACCGCCGCCACCACCCTCGACCGTGCAGGCATGATCAAGCCGTTTCGTTAGATCGACAGAATTTTCCGAGTCACCCTACCGTGCCGCCACAACGGGGCGGTAACCGGCGGGCGACCCGGCCGAGGGGTGGCTTCGGACCGGCGCCGCTCAGTCGTCGAGCAGCTCGGCCAGCTCCTTGCAGCGAGGGCACACCGGGAACCGCGACGGGTCCCGCACCGGCTGGAACCGGTGACCGCAGGGGTGGACGTTCGATGGTACTCTGTACCGAACGAGTGTTCGATAGAGGGTACTATGTGTGCTACGTCCAACCCGACCACGCCACCTTCGGGTTCTTCCTTGCCAGAGCCGGCCGGAGCTCTTCTTCGCCTCTCGGCGATGCCCCCCGCCCACGATCCATTCTCGCCGGACAACCAGCGTCGGCTGTGCCATGACGCCGCCGAGCGTAACAACGAACAGATCCCGCCGGAGTTCGAGTTCCAGGAGCTGAATGTCTCCGGGCGCAAGGACCGCCCGCGCCGCGGCCTCGATGACGCCCTCTTGCTCCTTCTCACACGCAAGATCAGGACGCTGTATGTCGCCAAGCTCGACCGGCTCACCCGGCGGGGCATGGGACATGTTGGCCTGATCATGGACGACCTCGAGAAGGTAGGCGGCAGGATTGTGTTTGTTGCCGATGGCCTGGACACTTCCAAGCCCGGTATGCGGCCGATCATTGCCATCCTCGCTGAGCAGGCCCGTGCCGAATCCGACAACACCTCCTGGCGCGTGGGACAGTGGCATCGCCACAACCGGCGCCACGGGGTGTGGAACCAGCAGCGCCCTTATGGATACATCGTCGACGAGAACGGCCGACTGAAGCCGCATCCCACCGAGGCGCCCATCGTGCGGCGGATGAAAGATGACTTCCTCGGCGGCGCCTCCCTCCGAGGTATCGCTCGCTCGCTCAATGACGAAGGCATCAAGCCGCCGGGTGTCGTCCATGCCGAGGACGCCCGCTCGGCGGGGCGGCGCGCCAAGGGGCCGCTAGGTGATTCCTGGTATGCGACCACCGTCCGCAAGGTGCTGTCGCAGCCCAGCATTGCCGCGCTGGTTTCGCACAACAGGAAGCTTCTTTACGACGATCACGGCGAGCCGATCTCGGCCGGCGACGGCATCGCCACCATGGCTGAACGTGCCCGCATCCTGGCCGAGCTGGAGCGGCGTTCCGTCGTGGCCCAGAAGGGGTCCCTGGAACGTGTTGGCAAGCGGACGGGCGCAGGTCGCCCCGCCGAGCACCTGCTGGTCGGCTTCGTTCGGTGCGGCGAATGTGGCGGTGCCGCCGTCCGGCAACCGAGCAAGGGTCTCTACGCCTTTCGCTGCGCCAGGAAGCGCGACGGAGCGCGCTGTCGAGGGGCGCAGATCGCCGAAAAGTATCTTGAGGACGAGGTCGTGAGCCGGCTTCGCGCCAAGCTCGCGGCCCTGGAACCGGGCGACCTGCTGCTGGACGAGATCGCTGAGCGGTGGTTCGCGCAGAGGGTGCCCGACCGGCGGATCCTCGAGGAGGGCAGGGAGGCCGCCAAGGCTCGCATTGCCGATCTGTACGCGGCTCGCTATCAGCGAGGCGAGTTCTCGACCCCAGATGAACTTGCTAGCTATGAGCACCTCATGCAGCGGCTCAGGGAGCAGCGCGATGCCGCGGAAGCGGCGCTCGATAGGCTTCCGCCACGCCCGGAGTTCGACATGGCCGCGCTGTTGGACGGGGAGCTGAGCATCGAGACATGGTCGAAGTTACCAATCTCCCGCCAGCGCTTCCTGCTTGGACTCGCGGTCCACCAGGTGTGGGTCTTCAGCACGGATAGGCGGTTGGACAACAGGGCGGTCATCGTCTGGCATGGCCAGGAGCCGCCCTTGCCAACGGGAAATCTAATGGATGTCAGACGGGACGACGGCAGCCTCGCCGTGGTCATCCGGTATCGCGCGGATCGACCGTATCCTGTAGTCCGCTACAGCGTCATCCATCGAAGCGTCTGCAGCAACGTCCCGTACCGGCCAAGCGACGATGACACGGAACGTCGGCAAGATTCCGAGCGGATACTACCGGCCCAAGCCACGGGCCTGCCGCCTGTCTCTCGGCGGCGTCCTGTGAAGCTCTGTGGCAAGTGTCAGCCTGAGCTGCCGCAAGAGGTCCTGGCAACGCTCCGGCTCGTCGAGTGGAACTCTTGAGCCACGCGAGCAGGACCGATCCTTGGGGGAGCGGCCACGATCCCGGAGAAGGTGCCACCGACGGCCGATCGCTCGACCAGCGCGCGGCCGGTAGGCTAGCGCTCTCCTCCGACCCTGGAGTGCCAGCGCATGTCCGACAGCCAGGCAGCCACAGCACCGGCCACCTACACCTTCCGCGTCCGAATCCTCGGTGGCTTCTATGCCCCGCGGGGCGCACGGCGGATCTGGCGTGACCTCGAGCTGACCGCCGACCAGACCTTGGGCGATCTCGGCGACGCCATCCCGCTCGCCTTTGGGTTCGACGACCCACATCTATGGTCGTTCTTCTTCAGCGGCAAGCCTTGGGATCGCGGCAGCGAATACGCCCTGCTGGCCGACGATCCGTTCGGTGACCCCAAGCAAGCCGCCCACAGCCTTCCCATCTCCAAGACCCCCGTCGACAGGGAGTCCTGTTCCTTTTCGACTACGGCGATGAGTGGCACTTCGGCGTCAAGCGCGTCGCCACCAGCCAGTCAGCCCGGTCCGGCACCCGCTACCCCTGGCTCGCTGTCACCCACGGCGACGCGCCACCGCAGTACCCAGAAATCGACGAGGACGAGTAGACCGCAAGCACTCCGCGCCCGACCTCCTCGCTGACGAAACCGTGGTCCTCATCGGCGACGAGGCGCAGAACACATGAAGCGACTAGTTAGTCGGAGCCCCAGAGCATGGCAGCTAGCTCCTTGCACCTCGGGCAGACCGGAAAGCGTTGGGGATCGCGAATCGGAGGGAATCGGAAACCACAAAGTGCGACGACGGTTCCACCTTCTATCGCGGCACGTGTGATCTCGGCCTTGTCGGCATAGTGGGCGTAGCTGTCGTCCTCGCCGGTGTCGGCGTCGGACTCGATCGGCCGGGTCTCGGTGCTTGGCATCGCGGACTCCTCGACGGGCGCTGGCGGCCCCCATTCTCCGCCCAAGCCCCACCGCCACGCATCCTCGCCGTCGGTTCCTCCCGCCCTCGGGGTCGCATGGCGTGTCAGCGGCCGGTGGACGAGAAGTGCTGGTAGTCGCGGGACCCGGACCAGGCGCCGCCCCAGCGCCAGCCGGCGGCGGCGAAGGCCCGCACGACCGTGTCGCCGCCGTGGATCATGCCGGCGGCCCGCCGCGTCCGGTCGGCGTACGGGCGGCCGGCCGGCGGCGACACCCGCCCACCCCGGGTCACGTACGGGTTGCGCAGCGGGTTGAGGTCGATCGCCCGGCCGAAGGCGTGCTCCGACCAGCTGCTCGACCCGGACACGCGGCGGCAGTTGAATCCGGAGGTGTTGTTGGCGGCCAACGAGCGGTCGTCGTCGGCGCGGTAGGCGTCGACCGGCCGGAGGCGCTGGATCGGGTAGCGGGCCTTGAACAGCGTCGCGAACACGGCGAGGACCCGGCGGGCGTGGTCGCGGTGCACGATCAGCTCGCCGTGGTGCACCCGCCGGTCGAAGCCCCAGTGGTCGACCCGCAGCAGCCGCAGCTCCACCGGCCCCACCGGGCACCCCCGCCGCCACGAGTAGCGGACCCGCTCCCGGACCGCGTCCCGCCCCGGCACGATGCTTCCCCGGAACCCCACCGCGGTGGCATCCCCCTTCACCACCACCCCACCGGAGGCACCACCCGCCCCGGCACCGCCCGCCCCAGCACCGCCCGCCCCAGCACCGGCCGACCCGGCACTGCCCGCCCCGGCGCCGCCCGACCCTGTGGCGGGCGACCCCGGGGTCGAGCCGCCGCAGCCGGCGAGGACGAGGGCGAGGGCGGCCAGGACCAGGGCCGCGGGCAGGCTTCGCGGCGGCGGCAGGGTTCGGTTCATGGGTGGTGTGTCGTCCCCTCGGACCTCCCGCTTGAGCACGGGACGGCGGCGTATGGTGAGCACCGTCCCTTCCAGGCACAAGGAGCCTACCTGCGCACCCGCGGCCTCGGACCCGAGTTCGCCAAGTTGTGGACAGCCAACGCCGTTTCCAACGTCGGCGACGGCGTCACCCTGGTGGCGGGGCCGCTGCTGGCCGCGACCCTCACCCGCGACCCGCGGCTCGTCGCCGGCCTGGCCGTCGCCCAGCGGCTCCCCTGGCTGCTGTTCGCGCTGGTCAGTGGGGCCCTGGTCGACCGGCTGGACCGCCGCCTGCTGATGGTGCGGGTCGACGCCGCCCGCTGCCTGGTCGTCGGCCTGCTCGGGGTGGCGGTGCTCGGCGGGGTCGCTACCCTGCCGCTGCTGTACGCCGTCTTCTTCGCCCTCGGCAGCGCAGAGACCCTGTTCGACAACGCGGCCGTGTCGATCCTGCCCCAGGTCGTGCCCCGGGACCAGCTGGCCAGGGCCAACGGCCGCCTCCTCGGCGCCCAGATGGTGGCCAACGAGCTGGCCGCCCCGCCGCTGGGCGGGCTGCTGTTCGCGACCGCCGCCGCGGTGCCGTTCCTGCTGGACGCCGGCTCGTTCGCGGCCGCGGCCGCCCTGGTCGCGGCCATGGGCGGCCGGTTCCGGGTGGAGCGGCCCGGGGCCGCCACCCCGACCACCCTCCGCGGCGAGATCGCCGAGGGGGTGCGCTGGCTGGCCCGCCACCGGCTGCTGCGCATCCTGGCCGTGGCCATCGCGCTGATGAACCTCACCCTGTCGGCCACCCTGTCCATCTCGGTGCTGTACGCCCAGGAGCGCCTCGGGCTCGGCTCGGTCGGCTACGGCCTGCTGCTGTCGTCGGTGGCGGTCGGCGGGATCGCCGCCAGCGTGGTCGCCGAGCGGGTCATCGGCTGGCTTGGCCCGGCCACCACCATGCGCCTCGGCCTGGTCGTCGAGTCCTCCACCCATCTGGTGCTGGCCCTGGCCCGCAGCCCGTACCTGGTCGGGGCCGTCTTCGCCCTGTTCGGCTTCCACGCCATGACCTGGAGCGTGATCAGCGTGTCGCTGCGCCAGGAGCTGATCCCGGCCCGGCTGCTCGGCCGGGTCAACAGCGCCTATGCCCTGTTCGGCTTCGGGTCGCTGTCGCTCGGGGCGGTCGCCGGCGGCCTGCTGGCCGCCCGCTACGGCCTGACCGCGCCCTTCTGGTGCAGCTTCGCCGCCATGACCCTGCTCACCCTCGCCTGCTGGCCGGTCCTCACCACCCGCGCCATCACCCAGGCCCGCGCCCAGGCCGCAGACGAGCGCCCCTGAACCTAGGCGTCGACGTTGGCCAGGTGCTCGGGGGTGTAGCGCTCGCCGGCCGCCGACCCGCGGGGCGTGACCTCCTCGATGGCGGCCAGGTCGCCGGGGGTCAGCTCGACCTCGAGGGCGCCGGCGTTCTCCTCCAGGTAGCGGCGCCGCTTGGTCCCGGGGATGGGCACGACGTCGCGGCCCTGGGCCAGCACCCAGGCGATCGCCAGCTGGCTCGGGGTGGCCCCCTTGGCGGCGGCCAGCTCCCGCACCCGCTCCACCAGCTCCAGGTTGCGGGCGAAGTTGTGGCCGCTGAACCGCGGGTGGCCGCGGCGGAAGTCGCCCTCGCCGAAGTCGTCCGGGCTGGTGATCCGCCCCGACAGGAACCCGCGCCCCAGCGGGCTGTAGGCGACCACCCCGATGCCCAGCTCGCGCAGGGTGGCCAGTAGCTCGCCCTCCAGGTCGCGGGTGAACAGCGACCACTCGTACTGCCCGGCACTGATCGGGTGGACGGCGTGGGCGCGCCGCACCGTCGCCGGCGCCGCCTCCGAGATGCCCAGGTGGCGGACCTTCCCGGCCGCGACCAGCTCGGCCATCGCCCCCCAGGTGTCCTCCACCGGCACCGACCGGTCCACCCGGTGCTGGTAGTACAGTCCGATGTGGTCGATCCCGAGCCGCCGCAGCGACGCGTCGCAGGCCTGCCGCACGTAGGCCGGCTCCCCGTTGATCCGGATCAAGCTCCCGTCGGGGCGCCGCTGGTTGCCGAACTTGGTCGCCAGCACCAGCTCGTCCCGGCGCCCGGCGATCGCCCGGCCGACCAGCCGCTCGTTGGCGCCCAGCCCGTACACGTCGGCGGTGTCCAGGAACGTCATCCCCAGGTCGATCGCCCGGTGGATGGTGGCCACCGACTCCTGGTCGTCGCCCGGCCCGTAGGACTGGCTCATGCCCATGCACCCGAGCCCGAGGGCCGGCACCTCGAGTCCCTGCCCGCCGAGCGTCCGCCGCTCCATGCCCGCTCCTTCGCTTCGGTCCGCCGCCTCGCATGCAGCCTAGCGCCGCGGCGGGGTTGACTATCGGGTGTGGACCCCATGACCTCGCTGGAACCGGCCCAGGTCGCGCTGCTGGCGGGCGCGGCGCTGGTCGCCGGCGCCGTCAACGCCGTGGCGGGCGGCGGCTCGCTGATCTCGTTCCCGGCCCTGCTGGCCGTCGGCTACCCGGCCCTGACCGCCAACGTTACCAACTCGGTCGCGCTCACCCCGGGCTACTTCGGGGGGACCATCGGCTACCGGCGCGAGCTGGCCGGCCAGCGCGGCCGGATCCTCGCCCTCGGCGCCACCAGCGCCGCCGGGGCGGTGGTCGGCGTCGTCTTGCTGCTGATCAGCTCCCAGGCGCTGTTCGAGCGCATCGTGCCCTGGCTGATCTTCCTCGCCTGCGGCCTGCTCGCCGCCCAGACCCGCCTGGCCCGCCTGGTCCGCGAGCGGCGCGCCGACCCGCAGGGCCTCCCGGCCCAGGCCGATGAGCCCGGGGCCGGGGTGCCCGGGGCCGGGGTGCCCGAGGCCGGGGGGTCCGGGGCCGACGGCCGCACGGCGCCGCTGTTCGCCGCCCAGTTCCTGGCCGCCGCCTACGGCGCCTACTTCGGGGCCGGGGTCGGCATCATGATGCTGGCCATCCTCGGCATCTTCCTGGCCGACAACCTGCAGCGCCTCAACGCCCTCAAGGGGCTGCTGTCGTTCCTGGTCAGCGTGGTCGCCGCCGTCTCGTTCCTGCTGTTCGCCGACGTCAGCCTGGTCGCGGTGGCGGTGATGGCGGCCGCCAGCCTGCTCGGCGGCCAGCTCGGGGTGGTGCTCGCCCGCCGCCTCAACGACCAGGCCCTCCGCTGGCTCGTGATCGCCTTCGGCGTCGCCGTCGGCCTGCGGCTGCTGGTCGCCGGCTGACAGGGGGCGGCCTCACGCCGTCGTCGCGGTCCCCGGTCCGACGGCCCGCCGGCGACAGGCCATCCGGCACTGGGTCCCTGCCGCTCCCGGACCGATGCTGGAGGCGCACTTCGTGCCGATCGCCCGCCAGGGAAGGAGCCAGCCATGAAGCGCACCGCGATGCTGCTGGTCCTGGGTGCGCTCCTGGCCGCGTCGCTCGCTGGATGCGGCGGCGACGCCGCACCGGAGGGGCCGACGGCGGCCACCGTGGTGACCGCCGAACAGGTCCATGCGATCGCGGCGAACCTGCTCGAAGCCTACAACTCGGGTGACTACCAGGCGTTCAGCCGGGACCTCTCGCTCCCCGCGAAGCTGATCGTCGACCAGGCCGCCTTCGCCGGCTTCCGCGCCGAGAACCTCCCGGTCACCGGTCCGTACGTGGCCATCACCGGCATCCAGGTGGAGCCCCGCCGCCAGGACCCGGACCACGCCAGGTACCTGGTCCGCGCCAGGTTCGAGCAACACGACGTCGCCGCGCTGGTCCTCACGGTGTCCCGCAGCGGCGAGGTCGACGGACTCGAGCTCTCCCCCAGAAGCGAGGGGTGATCTGGCGGCGGGGCCGCGGTCGTTCCGGCACGGGCCCGACGCCCCTCGCCGGCTGGGAGGCCCGCGCAAGGACCGAGACCGGGGGTTCGACTCCTTTCCATCCCGGTAGGGGAACGGTCGGCATCGATCGGGACCCTGGCCCCGAACCTGGTGGCGCCGCCCGTCTGGATCTCGTCGGCAGGAACATCTTATGAACGACGACTCCGTCACCGACGCGGCCGTTCCAGCCGGCAGTGGTTGCCTTACACCTCATCTGATACCTTTCCACCATGGCGATGAACATCAAGGATCCGCAGACCGAGGCTCTCGCCGCCGAGGTAGCCGCGCTGGCGAACGAGACCAAGACGCAAGCGGTGCGTACTGCTCTGCAGGAGCGCAAGGAGCGGCTGGAGGCCCGCAAGCGTCGACACGCTCGCGCACAGCGTCTCGACCGATTCCTGGAGGACGAGGCGTGGCCGCAGATTCCCGACGCCGTCCTCGGCAGGCCGCTTCCCAAGCCCGAGCGTGAGGCGATCCTCGGCTATGGCCCGGAGGGCGTGTGATCGTCGACAGCTCGGCGATCGTCGCGATCCTGCTCAAGGAACCGGGCTACGAACGCCTCCGAGACCACGTGGCAGCTGCCAAGCAGGTCAGTGTGGGGGCGCCCACCGTGCTCGAGAGCTCGCTGGTGTTGTGCTCTCGGTTGGGACACGCCGGCAAGACGCTGCTCGCGCGGTTTCTGCAGGAGGCCGAGATCGAGGTGTTGGAATTCGTGGCCGACCATTGGATGGTCGCGGCCGACGCCTTCCTTGCCTACGGGAAGGGTCGACACCGCGCGGGTCTGAACTTCGGCGACTGCATGACCTATGCCGTCGCCAAGCTCGCCGAGGAGCCCCTGCTGTGTCTGGGCGGTGACTTCGCCGCCACGGATCTGGAGCTCGCATGACCGCCGATCGCTCGATGAGCCTGTCCAGCCAAGGGTCCGTCGCCCGACGGCTCGGCTAGCGTATGGTCCGGCGAGGCCAATCCCGCCGATCTGGCCGGCCAGGGGGACATGGTGCGACTCGAGGATCTCACGCCAGGCGTCCGAGTGTCCGGCATCCTTCCAGGTGCTGTCCGCATCATCGCGGTTCACACCTACGGCAATGGTGCCGTGGAGATCACTTACAAAGATGCCGACGGGGAAGTTGGCCAGCAGATCCTCTACCGTGCCGACGAATCCAAGCTTGGCTTGGCCACCGTCTCCGGCCCGACCTTCGACGGCGACGGTGCGGCGTTCCGGCTCGCGGTCGAGGCACTGCGGATCAGGATGGCCGGCCAGCACGACACCATGCTCGCCGTCACTACCAGCGACCTGGATCCGTTGCCGCACCAGATCAAGGCGGTCTATGGAGAGCTGCTGCCGCGGGTGCCGCTGCGGTTCCTGCTCGCCGACGACCCAGGCGCAGGCAAGACCATCATGGCGGGTCTCTATGTCAAGGAGCTGGCCTTGCGGGGGGACCTGGCGCGCTGCCTGATCGTCGCACCGGGCGGCCTGGTGGAGCAGTGGCAGGACGAGCTGCACGAGAAGCTCGGGCTGCGGTTCGAGCTGCTGACCACCGACCTGGTCGCCGCGACCCCGGTGGGGGAGCCGGTCTTCTCCGCCCACCCCCTGCTCATTGCCCGCATGGACCAGCTCGCGCGCAACGACGACCTGCTCGCGGACCTGGAGCGCAGCGACTGGGATCTGGTGGTGGTGGACGAGGCGCACCGGATGTCGGCGCACTACTACGGCGATGAGCTGAAGACCACCCGCCGCTACGAGCTTGGCCGACTGCTCGGTCAGGTCGCGCGGCACCTCCTGCTGATGACGGGGACCCCTCATGCCGGCAAGGAGGAGGACTTCCAGGCGTTCATGGCGTTGCTCGACCCCGATCGATACGAGGGCCGGTTCCGCCGTGATGAGCACGCCACCAGCTCCGGCGACCTGATGTGCCGCCGGGTCAAGGAGGAGCTGCTGACCTTCGAAGGTCGGCCGCTGTTCCCGGAGCGACGTGCCTACAGCATCCCCTACGAGCTCTCGACGCTCGAACATGAACTGTACGAGGCCGTGACGCACTACGTCCGTACGGAGATGAGCCGGGCCGACCAGCTCACCCAGGTCGGTGAGGGCAGGCGCGGCAATACCGTGGGGTTCGCGCTCACCGTGCTGCAGCGCCGGCTCGCCTCCAGCCCCGAGGCGATCCTGCGGTCGCTTGAACGACGGCAGCGGCGACTGGAGCTCCGACTCGGTGAGCTCCAGGACCCGGCCACACGCCCGCGTGCCCGAGCCGAAGAGCGGCTCGGCATCGAGGCCTTGGAGGACCTCGACGACGCGCTCGAGGAGCTGGCGGCGGACGAGCTGGAGGAGCTCGAGGAGCAGGTAGTCGACGCGGCCACCGCCGCCCGCACTGCCGAGGAGCTTCGCCGCGAGATCGCCGTGGTCGGCGATCTCGTGCGGCTTGCCCACTCCGTGCGCCGCTCGGGCACCGACAAGAAATGGACCGAGCTACGCGACCTGCTCATGTCAGGCGCGGTCCACGACGAGGCGACCGGAGCCCTGCGCAAGATCATCGTCTTCACCGAGCACCGAGACACGCTGAGCTACCTGGTGGAGGAGACCAGGGCCCTGCTTGGCCGGACCGAGGCCGTCACCGCGATCCATGGTGGCGTCTCGCGTCCGGAGCGCCGCAGCGTCCAGGCCCGGTTCAGTCAAGACCCTGCATGCGTCGTCCTGATCGCCACCGACGCGGCCGGGGAGGGCCTCAACCTGCAGCGGGCCAACCTGATGGTCAATTACGACCTGCCGTGGAATCCCAACCGGATCGAGCAGCGGTTCGGCCGCATCCACCGGATCGGTCAGCAGGAGGTCTGCCACCTCTGGAACCTGGTCGCGACCGGCACTCGTGAAGGGGACGTATTCCTTCGGCTGCTGGAGAAGATCGAGCAGCAGCGCCAGGCCTACCAGGGCAAGGTCTTCGACGTGCTCGGCGAGGCGTTCGAGGGAATGCCGCTGCGGAAGCTGCTCATCGACGCGATCCGCTACGGCGAGCAACCCGAGGTGCGGGCGCGACTCCACACGATCATCGACGAGCGGGTCGGCGAGGGCCTGCCCGCTCTGCTGGCCGAGCGGGCGCTCCACCGCGAGATGTTCTCGCTTGCCGACGTCGAGCGCATCCGGCTGGACATGGAAGAGGCTCAGGCGCGAAGGCTACAGCCGCACTTCATCCGCGCCTTCTTCGCCGAGGCGTTCGCCCGGCTCGGCGGTCGGATCAGCCGGCGGGAGGAGGGACGCTACGAGATCTCGTTCGTCCCGCCGGTCCTGCGTGAGCGCCGCGGGCTCGGCGGCCGTGCGGTCCTGTCCCGGTACGAGCGGGTCTGCTTCGATCGGGAGCATCTGCGGCTGCCCGGCCAGGCAACCGCCGAGCTGCTCGCGCCCGGGCAGCCGCTGTTCGACGCGGTGGTCGCCAAGACGGTCGACGACCACGAACACGTGCTCACCGCCGGCACGATCCTGGTCGATCGGGGCGACCCGGGCGAGGACGTGCGCCTGCTGGTGGCGCTGCGAGAACAGATCGACGATGGCGAGCGCCCGGCTCGCCCCATATCCAAGCGGTTCGGCTTCCTGGAGCTGCTCCCCGACGGTTCAGCTCGGGAGATTGGTGGGGCCCCTTACCTTGACTACGAGCCGCCATCGGAGGAGGAGCGCCGCCGGTTCGCCGCCCTTGATCACCCCTGGCGCGACGGCTCGGTATTGGACCAGGCGGTCGAGTGGGCCACCACCGGCAGTCTGCAGGCGCACCTGGCCCAGCTCCGCGAGCGGGTCGAGCGTGACGTACGCAGGACCCAACTGCTGGTCTGGGAGCGGCTGACCCAGGAGATCAACCACTGGTACGCGCGGGTGCAGGAGCTGGCGGCCCTGACCCAGGCGGGGCGGACAGTCCGCCTGCGGCCCGAGACCGCCAAGGCCCGCGCCGAGGACCTGGAGCGCCGGCTGGAAGCCCGTATGGCCGAGCTCGACCGCGCCACGCACCTGCACCCACGCCCCCCGGTCGTCGTCGCGACGGCATTGATCGTCCCTCAGGGGCTGGTGGAACGGCTCGGCGGTGCCGCTGTGCCCGCGGTTCTGCCGCACGCCCGCTACACGGCCGAGGTCGACCGGCGCGCGGTCGCCGCCGTGGTGGCGGCCGAACGCGCGGTCGGCCGCGGGCCGCAGGTCATGCCGCACAACAACCCCGGGTTCGATATCCGCTCCAGGACGCCTGACGGGCACTGGGTCTTCATCGAGGTCAAGGGCCGCATCGTTGGCGCCAAGGACTTCCAGGTCACCAGGACCGAGGTACTGACGGGCAAGAACGCCGAGCGCTATCGCCTGGCCCTGGTCGCGGTCCACCCGGATGGCCCCGAGCACGACGAGGTCCGGTACCTGACCGATCCATTCGGCGGAGTAGAGTTCGGCGACCTGAAGGTGACGTCGATCACACCTTCATGGCGCGAGAGTTGGGAACGAGGAGGACCGCCCCGGTGAGTAGCGAGGAAACCGGCTACAAACGAAAGCTCATCGAGGTCGCGCTCCCCTTGGACGACATCAACCGCGAGGCAGCGCGGGAGAAGTCGATCCGCCACGGCCACCCGTCGACGCTCCATCTATGGTGGGCACGCCGGCCGCTCGCCGCCGCCCGCGCGGTGCTGTTCGCCCAGCTTGTCGACGACCCCTCGGAACATCCCGACCGGTACCCCACGCCCGAGGCCCAGGCCGAGCGGCGCGAGGAACTGTTCGACATTATCCGCGAGCTGGTGAAGTGGGAGAACTCCAACAACGAGGGCGTCCTGAACAGGGCCCGCAAGGAGATCTGGGACTCCTGCGACGGCAACCCGCCACCGATCCTCGACCCGTTCGCCGGCGGCGGGACCATCCCCCTGGAGGCACAACGTCTCGGCCTGGAGGCCCACGCCAGCGACCTCAACCCGGTCGCGGTGCTGATCAACAAGGCGCTGATCGAGATCCCGCCCAAATGGGCGAACCAGCCGCCGGTCTTCCCCGGAGCCGCCGAGCAGCGCCTGGAGTGGCCCGGTGCAACCGGCCTGGCCGAGGACGTCCGCCGCTACGGCCGCTGGATCCGCGACGAAGCAGAGCGACGCATCGGCCATCTGTATCCGAAGGCAAAGCTGCCCGACGGGTCGGAGGCGACCGTGATCGCCTGGATCTGGGCCCGCACGGTCACCTGCCCCAACCCGGCCTGCGGCGGCACCATGCCCCTGGTCCGTTCCTTCTGGCTGGGCAAGAAGAAGGGAAAGGAGCGCTACGTCCAACCGATCCCGGAGGGCAAGCGGGTCCGATTCGAGATCCGCGGCCCACACGGCACCCCGCGCGAGGGTACGGTCGGTCGCAATGGGGCGGTCTGCTTGCTGTGTGGGACGCCGGTTCTGCTGGCCTACATTCGGAATGAAGGTAAAGCGGGTCGGATGGCCGCCCAACTCATGGCCATTGTCGCCGAGGGCGCCCGCCAACGGGTCTACCTACCTCCAAACGACGAGCATGAAGCCGTCGCGGCTGTGCCGCGCCCGCCCAACGTCCTTGAAACCGAGCTTCCGA
>Ga0307278_10000498_pt1 | contig 19744 bp, 17 predicted proteins | sample ER_DNA_117_FD_194482 | JGI IMG/M metagenome (GOLD analysis project Ga0307278, IMG submission 194482) | Bulk soil microbial communities from the East River watershed near Crested Butte, Colorado, United States - ER_DNA_117 | ecosystem: Environmental > Terrestrial > Soil > Floodplain | place...
GGTTCACTTCCGATCACCACTCGACGCTCGCCGCGCCGGGATCGAGACCGTCTATCAGGACCTGGCCGTCGCGCCGGCGCTCGACATCGCGGCCAACATCTTCCTGGGCAGAGAGCTGCGCCGAAGAGGACCGCTGGGGAGAGTGCTCAGGCTGCTCGACAAGCGCGGAATGCGGCGCGAGGCGACGCGCCACTTTTCCGAGCTCAAGATCGGTGTCCAATCGATCAAGCAGCCGGTCGAGAACCTCTCGGGAGGCCAACGTCAGGGCGTGGCTGTCGCCCGCGCCTCTGCCTGGGCCGAGCGCCTGGCGATCATGGACGAGCCGACGGCGGCGCTGGGGGTCAAGGAGACTCGCCAGGTCGTCGACCTGATCCGGCGGGTTCGCGATCGGGGTCTCCCGGTGATCCTCATCAGCCACGACATGCCACATGTGTTCGAGCTCGCAGACCGAATCCACATCATGCGACTCGGCAAGCGCGTGGCGGTCATCACCCCAAAGACGCACACGATGCCGGAGGCGGTGGCGATCATGACCGGCGCGACAAAGGCCGAGCTCGAGCAGGCGCTCACGAAGTCCGAGGCGCCGGAGGAGCAAGAATGACCGTCTCCTGGGGCATCCTCTCCACGGCGCGGATCAACCGCGAGATTCTCGCGGCGGCTGCAGAATCCGATCAGGTCGACGTGATCGGCGTCGCAAGCCGTGTCGCCGCACGTGCCGAGGCCTACGCGCGGGAGTACGGGATCGAACACGCCTACGGAAGCTACGAGGCGCTGCTCGAGGACACCGACGTCGAGGCTGTCTACATCTCGCTTCCAAACGGAATGCACATCGACTGGACGATGCGCGCGCTCGAAGCTGGAAAGCATGTTCTGTGCGAGAAGCCGCTCTCGCGCCGTTCCGAAGACGTTGTCCTCGCCTTCGACTACGCCGAATCGGCGGGGCTCGTCCTGTCCGAAGGCTTCATGTGGCGGCACCATCCGCAGGCGAAGAAGCTCGCTCAGCTGCTCGACGAGGACACGATCGGACGCCTGAGGCTCGTTCGCGCCTCATTCAGCTTTCAGCTCGCAACTCGTCACGGCCCGGACGACACCCGCTTCGACCCGCGGCTCGACGGCGGTGCGCTGATGGACGTCGGCTGTTATTGCATAAGCATGATCCGGTACGTAGCAGGCGAGCCGCAGCGGGTCGAGGCCGAGCAGGTTCTCGGAGCAAGCGGCGTCGACGTCGTCTTTGCCGCGACGCTTCGTCTACCCGGCGAGACGCTCGCGCATTTTGACTGCGGCTTCGTCCTTCCGTCCCGCGACGAAGTCGAGCTCGTCGGCGAGAGCGCAAGCCTCTTCCTCGATGATCCGTGGCACTCGCGTACTCCAATCATCGAGCTGAGGCGGGACGGCGAGGTCGAGCTAGTGGAGGCCGAGAGGGCGAACTCGTATCGGCTCGAGCTCGAGAACGTCGCGGCTGCGATTCGAGGTGAGGCCCCGCTACTGCTCGGACGCGAGGACGCCGTCGGGCAGGCCCGTGCCATCGAAGCGCTGTATCGGTCGGCGAGCGAGGTAGCGCCCGTCGAGCTTGCGACAGAGGGAAGCCCGGCATGACGTACGTGCCGACAGACGAGAGGTACGAGCGGATGGCGTATCGCCGCAGCGGGCGCAGCGGTCTCCTGCTGCCGGCGATCTCGCTCGGGCTCTGGCACAACTTCGGCGACGACGACGATCCGCTCCGAACCGGGCGCGCGATCATCCGCCGGGCCTTCGACCTCGGGATCACGCACTTCGATCTCGCGAACAACTACGGCCCTCCCTACGGCTCGGCGGAGGCGAACTTCGGCCGGATCCTGCAGGACGATCTGATGCCGTTTCGTGACGAGCTCGTCATCTCGAGCAAGGCCGGCTACGACATGTGGCCCGGGCCCTACGGCGAGTGGGGCTCGCGCAAGTACCTGGTCGCAAGCCTCGACCAGAGCCTGCGCCGGATAGGTCTCGACTACGTGGACATCTTTTACTCGCACCGTTTCGATCCGGAGACCCCGCTCGAGGAGACCATGGGCGCCCTCGACACGGCCGTGCGGCAGGGCAAGGCGCTCTACGTGGGGGTTTCCTCGTACTCGGCGGAGAAGACCCGCGAGGCGCACGAGATTCTTGCCGAGCTGAGGACGCCGTTTGTGATCAACCAGCCGTCGTACTCGATGCTGAACCGTTGGATCGAGCCCGAGCTGCTCGACACGCTCGAGGAGCTGGGGCTCGGCTGCATCGTCTTCTCGCCGCTCGCGCAGGGCATGCTGACCGACAAGTACCTGCATGGGATTCCCGAGGGATCGCGGGCAACTCGCGGCAGCACGCTTTCACCCGACCTGCTCAGGGACGAAACGCTGGCGAAGATCCAGGCGCTGAACGAGATCGCGCAGCGGCGCGGACAGACGCTGGCCCAGATGGCGGTTGCCTGGACGCTCCGTGACCCGCGGGTCACGTCGGCACTCATCGGGGCGAGCAGCGTCGAGCAGCTCGAGGCGAACGTCGCGGCTCTCGACAACCTCGAGTTCACGGACGAGGAGCTGGCCGAGATCGATCGCTATGCGACCGAGAGCGAAATCAACATTTGGGCAGCATCGAGCCGCGAGTAGCGCGCTGGAGCTTGGCGCCGATTTCGCTGCCGGCGAAGCTCGACGAGATCAAGCGCGGAATCGCCGAGTGCTCGATCTCGGTTGACCCAGCGAGCTATCCCGGAAGCTAGGCAGAGGTCGGCGGGGATACGCTCGCGACATTGTCCAGCGATGGAGGTTGACCCATGGCACCGGAGCACGACCTACCGCTCGAGGAGTATCACCGGGCAGGACAAGAGATCACGAACGGAAACCCAGAGGTCTATAAACGGCTCTATTCCCGTCGCGATGATGTGACCCTCGCCAATCCGTTCGGTCCACCTGTGCGTGGTTGGAGCGAGGTGTCCGCTACGTTGGACCGGGCCGCGGAGAATTACCGCGATGGTGAGGTCGTTGGATTCGAAAACGTGTCCACCGGCATTGGCTCTGACCTCGCCTACACGGTCGAGGTCGAGAGTTACCAGGCCCGGGTGGGCGGAGCGGAGGAGATCGCCCCGGTGGCGGTTCGGGTCACGACCATCTTTCGGCGCGAGGAGGACGTCTGGAAGGTGGTGCACAGGCACGCTGACCCGATCACCGCGCCGCGTGCCCCCGAGTCCGTGATCCAGCCATGACACCGCGGCCTCCGCGGACGCCACCGGGCACCGGCTTTGCCCTCCGCCCGAGTGATCTTCCGCGTCGTCGCCGTGGACCATCACTCCAACGCTCACCTCGCCGCTCGGGCTCGCTCAGGCTACGTGACCCAGAGCTGCTCCAGCAGGACGCCGAGCTGGACGCTTCGTTGGTAGTTGCCGGTTCGCGCCGAGACGAGGTCGACCCCCGCAGTGTTCAAGAACGGCACGAGCGGCGCCACATCCACGACCCGCCGGTCGACGCGTTGCCAGAGCTTGCCCGCAGAGGCCGGGTCTTTCGCCTCCAGCTCGTGGGCACGGTCGGCTACCCGGTCGACCGCTCGGTCGCAAAACCCTGCCGGATTGAGGTTGACCGGCGCCGCGGGCTGGTAGGCCGAGCAGGTGAGCAGGTTGAGGAAGAAGTCCGACGGCCGCGGGAAATCCGACTCCCATCCCTGGAGACCTGCCTGCACCTTCGAGGAGGGCTTCCCCGCCTGCTCGTAGAGACGCTGGATGTCCGGATAGAGACGCAGCTGAGCGCGGAAACCGAGCCTCGCGAGCAACCGCACGAAGTAGCGTGCGGTCGCAACCTTTTGCGGGTCATCGGCATTGACGGCGACCGTCACCGAGACGCCGGTCGCCTTTGCGACTCTGACGAGCCGCCGAGCGCTCGCGGGATCGGGTGCGGTCCAGATCCCCGACGAGCGGGCGCGTCTTGTGTACGGGCAGTACGGCCGGTAGCTGGGGAAGCCGGGAGGAAGCAACTGGCATGTCGGCCGCGCGAGCTCCGACCCACCCCATTGGCGAGCGATCGCTGAGCGGTCGGCGGCAAAATTCAACGCTTTTCGGACGCGGACGTCGTCGAACGGCGCGAGCCGCGTGTTCAGGAACAGGTAGAGGGTTTCCTGGTTGACGTATGGGTGAGCCTGGCTGGGGAAGAGGCGGGCGATCTCTGGCAGTTTTCGCTCGGGCGGCGCATCGAGCATGACGTCGGCGCGACCGCGCTCGACCATCGTCGTCGCCCGGTTCGGATCGATTCCGAATCTCCACACAAGGCGGTCGGGATTCCCTGCCGACCGTGCTTCGGCCGACCATTCGCGAAAGCGCGGGTTCCGGACTAGCACCAGCGTGCGGTTCAGCTCATACCGCTCGATCATGTAGGGCCCCGTACCCGGAAGTGGCTTTCTGCCGACGTCCGGTTGTGGCGAGCCCGCTCCGAACGGAAGCGCGAGCTTGAAGAGGAAATTCGGGTCGGGGTCGGTCAGGTGAAAAGTGACGGTTCCCTCTCGGTCGTCCGCGATGATCCCCCGGGAGAGGTCGCAGCGGCGCTTGGAGCAGCGCTCAGCGCCGAGCAACCCGAGACCAACTCCCGCCAGCCCGGTTCCTGCCCGGAATTGGCGTTCGATCGCGTAGCGAAAGTCGCTTGCCTTCACGGCCCGGCCGCTTGAGTAGCGAATGCCACTCCGGAGCCGAAAGGTGTACGCCTTCCCGTCCGACTGGGACGTCGGCAGTGAGGTGGCGAGGTCGGGGACGATCGTCGCGCTGAGTGGCCCCGGCACGCGCCTGAAGGTCACGAGCCCGTCGTAGACGAGCGAGAGCGCCTGCCAGCCCGCCTTTCGGAAGCTGACGGCAGGATCGATCGAATCGAACACGTCGCCGCCCTGAGAGACGATTCTGAGCGTCCCGCCCCGGTGAGTCGCTCGAGACGGCAGCGCCGCGACCCATAGCCGATCGCCCGCTGCGGCCATCGCGGCTGGGTCGCTTCCAACGTCGATCACACGCTGCACCCGGCCGCCTTCGGGGTCGATACGCATGAGTCTTCCCTCGAGCGTATTCGCGCTCCAGAGCCTGCCGTCGGCGAATGCAAGCTCGCTCGGAGCCCCGTCGAGAGCGATCTTCGTCACCGATCCCGAGGCGGGGTCGACGCGCGAGATCGTGTGGTCAGGCGGGTTCGCCACCCAGACCGCCCCCCGCCCCACGGTTACTCCGGTCGGCCCGTTCCCGACCGCGATGGTCTGTGATACCGCGTTCGCAGCCGGGTCGATCCGGAGCAGGATGCCACCTTCCTCGCTCGTCACCCATACAGCGCCGAGCCCGGCCGCTATTCCGCTCGGGTTCTGACCAAGCGCAACCGTGGCGACGACACGTCCGGTCGCGGATGAGATCCGCGAAAGCGTCGCGTCGAGCTCGTTGACGACCCAGACGGCACCGGGCGTGAAGGCGAGGTCGGTCGGCCCGTTGCCGACTTGCCTCGTCCCGACGACAGCGCCCTTCTTGGGATTGATCTCCGAGACGGTGCCCTCCTGGCCGTTCGCGACCCAGACCAATCCGTCACCGACGACAACGGCCTCTGGATCGCGTCCCACATCGATCCGGTCCACGACGAGTTGCTTCGTAGGGTCGATGCGGAGCACCGCGCCGTCGACCGCGTCGGTGACCCAGACGGCCCCGGATCCCACGGCGACGGCGCTCGGCCGGCCGGCAACGCCGACCTCGCCGAGGAGCTTGCCACTCGACGCGTCCACGAGCCCGGCAGCGTTCGCCGCGATGGCGGTCGACGCTTCACCGCCCCGAGTCAGCACGTACGCGAGCACGGCACCAGCGATCGCCAGGCCGGCGACGGTGAGTGCCGTGCGGATCACGAGGCGGCGCCGCGACTGGCGCTCGGTCGCCGGAAGCGGCGGGAGCGGGACTTCTGGGACGACCGGAATCGCTCGCACGCGCTCGGCTATTCCTTTCAGCCGGACGGTGCGAGGCTGGCCAAAGCGCAGACCTGGTACGCGCCGGGCGAGATGGACCACGCCCTCGCTGGCAAAGATCTGCCCCGGCTGTGCGATCGAGCAGAGGCGGGACGCCAGGTTGAGGGCGCCGCCACGGTACCCACCCTCAGTCGGTACCGCTTCACCGGAGTCGAGCCCGATGCCGAGACCGAGGGGCAGCGCAGGTCCGTCGTCCGTCTCCTCGCGCGAGCGCCGCTGGAGATCAACGGCTGCACGGAGCGCCTCGCGTGCCGACGAGAAAGCGACGAGCGCCTCGTCGCCCCGCAGCTCGATCAAGGCACCGTCGAATTCGGCCACTGACGCGCGGACGAGCGCCGCGAAGCTAGCGGCGAGCGCCGCCGCCGCCTCGTCGCCGTGCTCCTGCGTGAAGCGCGTATAGCCGCGAACGTCCGCGATGAGGAAGGTGCGGATCGCCGCCGGCCCGCCGCCTTTTTCCTCCGTCACGACGCCGAGTCTACGAGGCGCGACTCCGTGAGTCACCGCCTGTAGACGATCGAGCGACCGCCGCGGCGCCGCGCTCGGCTTGTTCGCGTTGTCAGACGAGACGACGCAGATTGGATTCTGCGCATGACTTCGAACGGTTCGAGTCCGCCCGCCGGCGCGGGCGGACTCGCCTACTCCGCGGCCCGACGACGGTGTTCGCAAGTTCGATCCTTGCTGGGGCACCTTTCACCGATGCGCTGTCCACCAATCGAGCGGGTCGGAAGCTCCGTAGAGCCACGGCAGCGAGCGGAGACCGGTGCCGTCCGCCCGGACGAGATACCACCGCGGAAGGGGCGCGCTGCGGGCTGAGTGCGCGAAGACAATGCGCCCGTCGGGCAGCCACGCGTTGGGTGAGTCCCCGCCACGCCAGTGGGTGATGCGCCGCTTGTCCGAGCCGTCCGCGTTCATGACGTAGAGCTCGCGGTCGCCGGCGATTACTGATGAGTAGACGATCCTGCTGCCGTCCGGCGACCACGCACCCGTACTGTCCCCGTTCATGCCGGCCGGCGGCGTCAGCACCGGGAAGGTCAGCTGCCTCGGGCTCGACCCGTCCGCACCGATGACCCAGACCGCCCAGTTGCCGTCACCGCGATGGCTGGCATACGCGATCCAGGTGCCGAAGCTCGATGTGCACGCCGTCTAGAGAGAGGGTACGCCCGTCGTCTTGGGGTCAACAGCGAGCGGTTCGCCGGTGTGGATTCCGATTCGCACGCGCAAGGGGCCATCGGCAAGGGCGCTTTGCCCCTAGTTCGCAGCTTCGACAGCGTCGGTCGCGCGCTCGAAGGCGTAAAAGAATGCATCTCCCTGCGTGTCGACTTCGGCGCCGCCGCGTTTGGCAAACTCGGAGCGAAGGATCCGGCGATGTTCCGCGAGCATGCCGGCATTCGCGTCACCGAGCTCGTTGAGGAGCGTCGTCGAACCTTCGATGTTCGTGAAGAGGAGCGTGACTGTGCCCGTCGGCAGGGTGCGCACGGAGGGATGATCGAACGTGGCCCCCAAAACGTCCAGTCGAGAGGGGGGTCCGCAACCGTGCGGACCCCCCTCTCCCTCTCGCTCGCCGCCCTGCTGACAGTTGGCGTGGCGACGGCGAGCGCTCCCGGGACGGCTGAGGAGTCTTGCCACCGGGAGCTCGAGCGCTAGAAGTGACCGCTAATCGCCGCCTCGCGCGGTTTGCTCAAGGTATCCCTCGATCGAGGGATTTTCGGGCGAGACGCAAAAAGTTGACCGGAGTCACAGGCATACTTAGCTCAGGACGGCTCGTCGCTGCGGCTCGTCCGAGCTCAGGGGATCGTGTTCATGAAGAGGCCGCAGCGAGAGGAGGGACCCGGCACATGCCGAGCTGGCTGACATGGGTCATGCTCGGACTGCTCGCATGGACAGTCGTCGCTGTCCCGATCACTCTCCTGGTCGCGCGCTTCCTCCACCTCTCCGGTTCCTTGCCCGACGTCGGCGAGAAAGCGGCCGCTCGCGCGCGGGCCGCTGCGCGCAAGACGTCGATACCTGAGTCATCACTGCTAGACCGGGAGACGGAGGGACTGCGGTCGCCCCAGATCCTCATCGTCGACGACGACCCCGCCCTACGCATGCTGCTGCGAACCACTCTGACGGCCGAGTTCGAGGTCGCAGAGGCTGCGGACGCCGGGCTGGCATCCGATCTCGCTCGGCTCTGGCGCCCGACGATCGTCCTTCTCGACGTGGCTATGCCGGGCATCGACGGACTCTCCTTCTGCTCCGACCTGAAGACGAAGCCTGTCTTCGGAGCGCCACTCGTCGTTCTTCTGACAGGCGCGGAGGTCTCCGAGACAACAGCCGCTCACGCGGGGGCAGATGCGCTCTTGCGCAAGCCTTTCAGCCCACTCGAGCTCGTCAGCGTGATCGACCGTCTGACGGGCGCGGACGCCGTCGAGATAGCCACCGAGCTCGAAGGCGAGCCGAGCGAACAGATTCTGCTGTTTGCTCGCGACCTCGGCCGGCTCGTCGAGATCGAACGCGGGCAGCGGCGTGTGGTTCAGGACGCATACCGCGAGACCGTCACCGCGCTCGCAAACGCGCTCGAAGCAAAGGACAGCGGCACGCGAGTCCACTCGCTACGCGTCCGCCACTACGCGACTGAGCTCACCACCGCGATCGAGCCAGCCTTACTGAGCGATCCGAGCCTCGAGTACGGCTTCCTGCTGCACGATGTGGGAAAGATCGGTGTGCCAGGCGAAGTGCTCCGGAAGCGCGGGCCGTTGAGCCCAAGCGAGTGGGCGCTTATTCAACTGCACCCGCTCATCGGGTTGGAGATGCTTGCCAACGTCACGTTCCTTCAGGGAGAAGGACTCAAGGTCATTCGTTCCCACCACGAGCGCTGGGACGGAACGGGGTATCCGGACGGCCTGGCTAGGGAGGCGGTCCCGCTCAGCGCTCGAATCTTCGCCGTCGCGGACGCGCTCGATGCGATTACGAGTGAGAGACCGTATAGGCCCGCGACGAGCTGGGAAGCTGCGGTGGCCGAGATCTCCGCCCAGAGTGGACAGCAGTTCGACCCGAACATCGTGGAGACGTTCGTGCGGGAGAAAGAGCCACTCCACCGCCTTCAAGTCCTCACGGAAGAGGCTGCCTGAGGGTACTAGCCGCCGCGCTTCGCGCGGACGTGCTGTCGGCTGAGGTCGAGCGCGATCACCAGCATCAGCGTCCACGCCCAAGCGTTCACCGGATGGAAGGTCAGCGCCTCTCGGTCGCCGACCCTGTCCGAGACGAACCAGATCACGAACCAGACGAGCGTCACGATTTTGCCTCCTTGGTCAGTGGCTCATCGTGCCTTTGACCTTACCGACCTCGAGGAGGCCGACCTGACCCTGATCGACCGCGGCGAAGGCATGCGAGACGAACGGGTAGAGGCCGGGCTCATCGATTCTAACGTCGAAGACGCCGCCGCCGCCTGCCGGGACCGTCACCGTCTGAACGTTGTGCAGAGCGTCGGCCGGCTTCATGTCGCCGAAGGCATATGCCGTGTTGAGGACCGTGCCGACGATGTGGAAGTCGGTGTCGAGCGACGGGCCCGCGTCGACGACCCAGAAGCGCACGAGGTCGCCGGGCTTGGCGGTCAGTGGGTGCTTGACGTATTGCCCGGCATAGCCGTTGAAGGTCATCCAGTCGGGCTGCCTCGCATGGGCCTTGGTCATGTTGAACTGCGCCGGCGACTCGAGGCCGTCTGACGCCAGATACCACTCGCTGGCGACGAGCACGTACTCTTTGTCGGCCTTCGGCAGTACGCCGGGAGCCGGGTCGACGACGATCGCGCCGTACATCCCGTTCGCGATGTGCATCAAGACGGGCTTGGTGCCGCAGTGGTACATGAAGACGCCGGGATCGTTGGCGCGGAAGGTGTAGCTGACTGACTTGCCCGGCATCACATCGCCGAAAGCCTTGTCAGGAGCGATGCGCGCGGCGTGGAAGTCGACGGAATGGGGAATCGCGCCCTTGTTCGTCAGCGTGATCTTCACCAGCTGACCCTCGCGGACGTGGATCACCGGTCCCGGACCGCCACCGGCCCAGGCCCACGCTGCGAACTTGACGCCGGGAGCAATCTCGACCGTCACGTCCTTGAGGACGAGGTTGACGTTGGCGACCGGCCCGGCGGGCGCGGCAGGGAGCGTGGCCGGAAACGGGCGATGGGCCGCCGCCAAGTCCTCAGCATTCGAAGGACTGGCCCCAGCGTAGCTCTCGAGGGCGCCCAGTTGGGCAGGAGAGGAGGGGGCCACTCCTTTCGAGACCTTGGCCTCAGCGCTTCTCGCAGCGTCCTTCGCATTATGCGCGTCGGCCCACATCATGAGCGCGAAGAAGCCGAGGACTGCAACCAGAATCCCGAGCAACAGCGACACGACTGCGAACAGGGCGCCTGAATCCTTGCGTTGAGCGGTGAGGGTGGATGCCGGAACGTAGCCGTTGCCGGCCTGGGCGTGGCGTGAGGTGTCAGGTGCTGTGCGCATCGTCTCTTTCTCCTTGGTCGAGTGGCGTGATGTCGGAGGGGCGGCCCGAAGGCCGCCCCTCCTCTTCCGAGCGGAGTCGCCGCTCAGTTCGTGGCTGCCGCCGGATGCCTGTTCGGCTCCGGCTCCGCTGCCCCGGCGGGCTCGAGAGCCCCTCCGACGAGCATGAGGACGAGGAACCCGATCCCCGTCAGCAGCAGTGCGATGCCGACGACGATCCCGAAGACGCCGACTCGCTCACCGAAGTACGCCGTGTTCAAGGCCGTGGTGAGCGCCGTCTCCGTCACCCAGATGTCCCGCTTGCCGTTCGCAACCGGCTGGCCCGTCTTCGGATCCTTGGCTGCCTTCGCCTCGTCCGAGGTCGGGTTGCCCTTGCTGTCGAGGAAGCGTCCCATCGTGGCGTAGACCTGTCCGCCGGTTGCCTCGAGCGTGTGCTTTCGCATCATTCCGGCGAACTCGTGCGCCTGGGAGCCCGTCTTGACCTGCTTGCCGGAAAGGCCGGCAGGCACAGCCGGATCCGTGGCGTGATCGCCGAAGAAGATCTGCTCTTGCTTGAGGTTGTCGCGAACGGTGTTGATGCCCCAGGCACCCATTGCAATCGATCCGGCGCCGAAGGCGATGAGAATGACGCTGGCGGCAATACCGCCGTGCTTGAAGAGTTTACGGTTCCTCATGGCGACTCCTTTTCTCGTTTGACTCATCTCGCTGAGTCTCGTTCAGGGCTCGCGTCGCGCCATCCGTGGCCCGCCGTCGAGCTGTTGCGGCATTTCCGCAGCGACGTTGCGGCTCGACCCCTACACCTGGAACAGCAGAGCGAGCGCAAGTAAGACCGCCGCGCCGACGGTCGTCCCCGCGCCCGCGCCCAGCCAGCGCTGACGCGTGAAGGCCTGGGGGGCGAGCTCGAGATGACCAACGCCAGCATGGCGCCCGCGGCGAACCCGAAGGAGACGGGCAGGAGGCCGGCGACGTGCTCGACCAACAGGTAGGCGGCAATCGCGCCGAAGGGTTGTGGCGCGCTCGTGAGCACGGCTGCCCAGAACTGGCTGAGGCGGCCGAAGCCCGCGATCTCCATCGACACGGCCACACTCGTTCCCTCTGGAACGTTCTGGAGCCCGATCGCGAGAATCACGAACGCGCTGAGCCCGGCGCGGTCGAATGCATAGGCCGTCCCGATCGCCAGGCCCTCAGGAAGGCTGTGGACGAGGAGAACGCCGAAGACGAGCACCGAAAGGCGCACGCCCGCCCCCTGAAGCTTGCCGACATGAACGTCGTGTTGTCCGAGCCTCGATCGATCCGTTTTCGGCCAAGAACGAGCCGATGTCGGCGCGCAACGTGCGTCTCGGCCTCGGCTACGTGGGGCTTCTCGACGGCAACTCGGAGCCGCCGGCCGTGCCGTTCTCCCGCAGGGATGGGTCGCCGGGCCGAATCCTTCACCGCGCCGACCTCGTCCAGCTCGGGCCCGCCGTGCCGCCCGATGCGCCGCTCGTCCTTCAGGCGTCCCGCTGGGACTCGATGAAGGACATGGCGGGCGTGATGGAGGGTTTTGCCGACTACGTCGATCTCTCGCTGGGCGCCCACCTGATCCTCGCCGGGCCGGCGGTCAAAGGGGTGACCGACGATCCCGAGGCTGCGGAGATCCTCGACGACTGCGTGGCTCGCTGGCGCGCGCTGCCGCACGCCGTCCGCAGCCGCGTTCACCTCGCCTGTGTCCCGATGCACGACCCCGATGAGGCGGCTGCGATCGTGAACGCGCTCCAGCGACACGCATCGGTGGTCGTTCAAAAGAGCCTCGCCGAAGGGTTCGGCCTGACCGTCGCCGAGGCGATGTGGAAATCGCGTCCCGTCGTTGGTAGCGCCGTCGGCGGCATCACCGACCAGATCGTCGACGGAGAGCACGGGCTGCTAATCGAGGATCCAAGAGATCTCGCAGGGTTCGGAGCAGCCGTCGAGCGGCTGCTTCGCGATCCAAACGAAGCCAAGCGGCTTGGCCACAGTGCCCGCGAGCGCGCGCTCAGCGAGTTTCTCGGCAACCGGCATCTGGCCCGGCACGCACGTGTCCTCGGCGCAATCCCCTGACGAGCGGCTGCCGGATGCGCCTCTTCGAATACGTCTACTCTGCACAAACCCCCGCATGAGTGGACGAATGCTGACGGCGAGTGAGCCGCTGACCGGAGATGAGCTGCGCCTGACCGACGCCTACTGGCGCGCCGCGAACTACCTCTCCGTCGGGCAGATCTATCTGCTCGACAACCCGTTGCTCCGCGAGCCGCTCGAGCCGGAGCACGTGAAGCCGCGGCTGCTCGGGCACTTCGGCACGACGCCGGGGCTCAATCTCGTCTACGTCCATCTGAACCGGTCGATTCGAGCTCGCGAGCTCGATGCGATCTACGTCACGGGACCCGGGCACGGCGGACCGGGCATCGTCGCGAACGCGTACCTCGAAGGCACCTACGGCGAGGTCTATCCGCACATCGGCTTCGGCGAGGCCGGCCTGCGCGAGCTCTTCCGCCAGTTCTCCTTCCCCGGCGGGATCCCCAGCCACGTCGCTCCGGAGACTCCGGGCTCAATCCACGAAGGCGGCGAGCTCGGCTATGCGCTGACGCACGCGTACGGCGCCGCATACGACAACCCCGACCTCCTCGTCGCCTGTGTCGTCGGCGACGGCGAGGCGGAGACGGGCCCGCTGGCTGCAAGCTGGCACTCGAACAAGTTCCTGAACGCGAGCACGGACGGCGCCGTTCTGCCGATCCTGCATCTGAACGGGTACAAGATCGCCAACCCGACGGTGCTGGCCCGGATCCCGGAGGAGGAGCTCGTCTCGCTCCTCGAGGGCTACGGCCACCGCCCACTGGTTGTGTCAGGCGGCTTCGACGGCGAAGAGGCGGCGGCAGTTCACCAGCGCTTCGCCGCGGCACTCGACGAGGCGCTGGACGAGATCGCGCTCATCCAGCAGGCGGCCCGGGTCGACGTCGAGCTCGCCCGCCCGCGCTGGCCGATGATAGTCCTCCGCACGCCGAAGGGCTGGACGGGCCCTAAGGAGGTCGACGGGCTGCCCGTCGAGGGCACGTGGCGCTCGCACCAGGTGCCGATGACGGACGTGCGCGAGAACGCTGAGCACCTCCGTGTGCTCGAGGAGTGGCTGCGCAGTTACAGGCCGGAGGAGCTGTTCGACGACGAGGGCCGTCTCGTCGAGGAGCTCGCCGATCTTCCGCCGCGAGGCGAGCGCCGGATGAGCGCGAACCCGCACGCGAACGGAGGCCTGCTCCTGCGCGACCTCCTCCTCCCGGACTTCCGCGACTACGCCGTCGACGTGCCGAAGCCGGGGACGACGTTCGGTGAGGCGACGAGAGTGCTCGGCGGCTTCCTCCGCGATGTCATCGCCCGCAATCCCGACAACTTCCGCCTCTTCGGCCCGGACGAGACCGCCTCCAACCGCCTTGGGGACGTCTTCTCAGTCACAGCCCGTGCCTGGGATGCCGAGACCGCACCCACCGACGAGGGGCTCTCGCCGGACGGGCGCGTGATGGAGGTCCTGTCCGAACACCTCTGCCAGGGCTGGCTCGAGGGCTACCTGCTGACCGGCCGCCACGGCCTGTTCAACTGCTACGAGGCCTTCATCCACATCATCGACTCGATGTTCAACCAGCATGCGAAGTGGCTCAAGGTGACGAGGCAGATCCCGTGGCGGCGGCCGATTGCCTCCCTCAACTACCTGCTCAGCTCGCACGTCTGGCGGCAGGACCACAACGGCTTCTCGCACCAGGACCCCGGCTTCATCGACCACGTCGTGAACAAGAAGGCGGAGATCATCCGCGTCTACCTGCCGCCCGACGCCAACACGCTGCTCTCGGTCGCCGACCATTGCTTGCGCAGCCGCCATTACGTGAACGTGATCGTCGCCGGCAAGCAGCCGGCCCTGAACTACCTGCCGATGGAGGACGCGATCAGCCACTGCACTCGCGGCCTCGGCATCTGGGAATGGGCCTCGAACGACGCGGGCGGAGAGCCGGACGTCGTGCTGACCTGCTGCGGCGACATCCCCACACTCGAGACCCTGGCGGCCACGGCGATCCTCCGCGAGCACCTGCCCGACCTGAAAGTGCGCGTGGTGAACGTCGTCGACCTCATGCGCCTCCAGCCAGAGAGCGAGCATCCCCACGGGCTACCCGACGGGGAGTTCGACTCCCTCTTCACGACGAACCGTCCGATCGTCTTCGCCTACCACGGCTACCCATGGCTCATTCATCGGCTCACGTACCGGCGCGCGAATCATCACAACCTGCACGTCCGCGGCTACAAGGAGGAGGGGACGACCACGACCCCCTTCGACATGGTCATGCTCAACGACCTCGACCGCTTCCATCTGGTTATGGACGTCATCGACCGCGTACCCGGCCTCGGCGTCCGCGCAGCCGAACTCCGGCAGCACATGGCCGACGAGCGGCTCCGCCTGCGTGCCTGGACGCGCGAGCACGGCGAGGACGACCCCGACGTCGCCAACTGGATCTGGCCGTTCTAGCTGTTAATGCCGGCTCGACGAGCCTGAAGCGCCATCTCGTCGACGGCGAGGAGTCGCGGCCCGTCGACGGCTACGAGCCGGCCGAGGCGGTCGGTCACCGGGTCGTGCACGGTGGGGTGCGCTTCGTGCAGCCGACGCTGATCGACGACGAGGTGCTCGCGGCGATCGAAGAGCTGAAGCCGCTCGCGCCGCTCCACAACGAGCCTGCCTTGCACGCGATCCGCGACGCCCTTGCCGTCCTGCCCGACGTCCCTCACGTGGCGGTCTTCGACACGGCGTTCCACGCGTCGATTCCCGAGGAGGCTGCGACGTACGCCGTCCCTCGCGCCTGGCGCGACGACTGGGGCATCCGGCGCTACGGGTTTCACGGCCTTGCTGTTCAGTGGGTCGCCTCCCAGCTCGAGGTCGAACGCCTCGTCGTCTGCCACCTCGGCGGGGGCTGCTCGGTGACGGCCGTTCACGGAGGCCGGTCAGTCGACACGAGCATGGGCTTCAGCCCGCTCGAGGGCGTTCCGATGGAGACCCGCTCGGGCTCGATTGACCCGGGCGCGCTGCTCTACGTCCTTCGCGAGCATGGGCTCTCGGCCGAGGAGGTCGATGAGGCTCTGGAGCACGAGTCGGGACTCGCCGCTTTCGGCGGGCTCGACGATCCGTTTGGCTTCGCGGTCTACACGTATCGGATCTCGGGCGCCGTGGCGCAGATGGCGGCCGCGCTCGGCGGCCTCGACGCCCTCGCGTTCTCCGGCGGTGTCGGCGAGAACCGTGCCGAGGTCCGGGACGCGATCGTCGAACGGGTGCGCTTCCTCGGCGATTTTGCGGTCGAGGTCGTCCCGGCGCGTGAGGAGCTCGTCATCGCGACCGGCGTCCGCGACCTGCTGGGGCTCTAGGAGGGTAGAGGTCGCCGCCCTCGCTGTCGCCCGGGCCGGGGGTCGAGGCGGACGAGACGTACTCCGTAGGATGCGCCTGCACCCACGAGAAGGTCTCCTCGGCGATTCGCGGTGGGCCCGCGACGAGGTCTTTCCAGGCCTCCGCTGCGCCCCAGAGCGTCATGTCCTTGGCGAGTCTGTTCACGGCATCCGCTGCGTCGGCTTCGAAGACAAAGATCGCCTCGCGGTCGGTGATGAACACTTGGTGGCGCTCGAGACCAGCCTCCTTGGGATCAAAGGGCGGCCCCCGCTCGATGACGGCCGCCGCGCGGTCATGTGCTCCCTCCTTCAGCGGCAGGATGACGACAACGCGGCTCAACGTCTGCTCCTCCCCGGGATGAAATGCGGCCAGGTGCTCGGCAAGCTCCGAGATGATGCCGGGTTGCGCCACCCCGGCGATCCGGATCGGGCTGCCGGCTCGTCGCTCGAGCACCAGCGTCGGCCGGCCGGCGAGCCGGTCGCCCGGAGTGCGCGCGATTCGAACTGCCGAGAGCTCACCGTAATCGACTTCCTCGATCGTCGCACCGTTGCCGTTCGAACCCTCGAAGCCGAGGCCGCGTGGCTTCAGCTCGAGTCGGCCCGAACGCGGCTTCGCCCCGGACTCCTGCCAGGTGATCGCGTAGCTCGCGCGCATGGTCAGAGCTTGCCGCCCTTGCGAGGGGCCAGCATCGGTGACCGCCCCGATTTCGGCCTGCGGGAAAGCCGCAGCGAGAGCCCCCCGCACCACCGATGCGCCGACTACTGGCTCGAGCACTGCGAGGAGTTTCCGTCGTCGCGGGCGCGGCTACCCGCGCGCCTCTTCGAGGAATCCCTGCTCGATGGCGTAGCGGACGAGCTCGGCGCGGGTCGACAGGCGAAGCTTCTGCATGATGTGAGCCCGGTGCGTCTCCACAGTTCGTACCGACAGGTAGAGCATCTCCGCGATCTCCTGGTTTGTATGTCCCAAGGCGAGGAGGCGCAGGACCTCGCGCTCGCGATCGGAGAGCGGGTCTTCGTCGGCCCGGGCGCGCTCTTCCGCATCCGCGGCGACGAGGCGAGCTCCGAGGGCGGGATGGACGTAGCGCCCGCCGCCGGAGACCTCTCTCACTGCGTCGACGACCTCGGCGTCGACAGCCTCCTTCAGGACGTAGCCGCTGGCGCCGGCCGAGAACGCCTCGCGCACGTACTGCAGGTCGTCCTGCATCGAGAGCACAAGGACCTTGGTCTCAGGCGCTTCCTTGAGAACCGCCGGTGTGGCCTCGATTCCGGTCGGGCCGGGCATGACGACGTCCATCAGGACGACGTCGGGCTTCTGCGCGCGCGCCTCGAAGACGGCGGCGCGCATGTCCCCCGCTTCGCCGACGACCTCGATGTCGTCCTCGGCCTCGAGTACTCGCCGCAGACCCGAGCGCACGACGGCGTGGTCGTCCACGATCAGGACGCGGATGCTCACCGCAGCGGGACCTCGACGGCGAGGGTCGTGCCGCCGCCCGGCGCGGACTCGAGGGTAAGGCGCCCGCCGACGAGCCCAATCCGCTCCTGCATGCCGAGGATCCCGAGCCCGTCGTCGCGCGTTTCTGCGGGTGTGAAGCCGCGTCCGTCGTCTTCGATCAGCGCCGTGACAGATCGATCCCGGCGCGCGAGCACGATGCTCACGTGGTTGGCCTGCGCGTGCTTGACCACGTTTGTCAGCGCCTCCTGGGTGATCCGGTAGAGAGCGGTCTCGATCTCCGAGGGTAACCGTTCGTCGCCCAATTGCGACTCCAGCTCGACCTGGATGCTGGTTTGCTCGCCAAAAGTGTCCGCCAGACGCTCCAGGGCGGGAACGAGACCGAAGTCGTCCAGTGCCTTGGGCCTCAGCTCGACGGCGAGTCGCCGCACATCTTGGAGCGTGGTCACCACGAGCTCGCGAAGCTGGGTCGTGGCGGCGCGGACATCCTCCTCGCTCCCCGCGTCTTCGACACCTTTCAACCCGAGGAGAATGGAGGTCAGCGCCTGGCCCGTCTCGTCGTGCAACTCGCGTGCAAGGCGCCGCCGCTCGAGCTCCTGGGCGCCGACGACTCGGCGCAGAGCATCGCGCGCAACCCGCTCGGAGAGGTCGACGGCGACGGCGGCACGCGCCGCGAATGTTTCAGCAAGCCGAACGTCCTCATCCGAGAAGCGCGGGTCTGCGTACTCCTTGTCGTGGGCGGAGATGACGCCGATGGCGCGGTCGCGCAGCAGGAGGGGCACGTACAGGCCAGTCCGCGCGCCGATACGGCGCCCGGTTTCTTGGTCGACCTCGAGATCCTCGATCATCGAGTCGACCCGCTCACTTCGCCGCCGTTCGAGGACGCGGCCTGTTTTCGAGTCTCGACCCCCGAGCCGGATTCCGGCCAGGCCCTCGGCGCCCTCGCCCGCCGCCGTGCGAATGACGAGCTCTCCCTCGGACTCGGGGAGGGCGATGATGACGAGCCGCGCGCGCACTAGCTCGCGCAGCCTCGCCGCCACGAGCTCGAGCAGGCGCGGAAGCTCCATCTCGGACACGAGCGCATCGGAGATCTCGTTCAGCGATTCCAGCTGTCTCAGCCAGCGCGTGGCCGACTCGTAAAGACGGGCGTTCTCGACGGCAACCGCAGCCTGCGACGCCAGTAGCGTCGTCAACTCCTCGTCTTCCTCGCTGAACGGGGTACCGCCGGCCTTCTCCGTCAGATAGAGGTTCCCGTAGGCGATTCCACGAAGCAAGATGGGGACGCCGAGGAAGGTCTTCATCGGCGGATGATTCGGCGGAAAGCCAACCGAACGCGGGTGCGCGGCGAGCTCGTCGAGCCGGAGCGGCCGGGCTTCGTGGATCAGGACACCGAGGATGCCACCCCCACGGGGAAGGTCGCCGATTGCCGCTTGGGTCTCTTCGTCGATGCCGGTGACGACGAAACGCTCGAGGATTTTTCCGGTCGGATCGATGACGCCGAGCGCCGCGTACCGAGCTCCGGTCAGCTCGGCGGCTGCCTCGACGATCTTTTGGAGCACCGCATCGAGCGAGAGCTCGGACGAGAGCGCGATGCCGGCATCGAGGAGCGCTCGAAGGCGGTCGGGCTCGGGCACGGGCGGATTATCGGCGGTTCTAGTTCTCGGCCCGCCGCGGTCGGCGCGGACTACTGCTGATTCTCTGGAGGCTTCGGAAACATCGCCGCCTCAGCGGCGGCCGCTTCCGCGCTGCGGGCGGCGGCGGCCGCGTGCTTCTTCTGCAGCTTCAACTCGCGCTTCTCCCTGACCGCCTGCTCGCGATTTCTCTTCGCCATGGTCTGTTGTCGCTTGGAGCTCGAACTCATCGATACGTCCCTTCTATCGCTTTTGTCTATCCATACCGTACGTGGTCCGGGGCCCCATCCGTGCATTTCCGGGGGCTGCTGCTACTGTGAGAGCACGGTTCGGCAATGGCGCCGGCCGGTGAGATGAGCTTCTCGTTCCTCCTTCGGGTGTTTTCGAGGTCGCAAGTCTCGAACCCCTAAAGGAGTCGAACAACATGTCCAAGCAGTCCTTCCGCGAGCTCGGCGTCTCGCCCCCTGTCGTCGATGCGCTCGCCGTCCGCTCCATCGATCAACCCTTCCGGATCCAGCAGCTCGTCCTCCCGGACGCGCTCGCAGGGCTCGACGTCCTCGCTCGCTCGCCCACGGGATCGGGCAAGACGCTCGCCTTCGCAGTGCCGATCGTCGAGCGAACCCTGCCCGCCGACGCCTGCCCCTCGGCGCTCGTGCTCGTTCCTACGCGCGAGCTCGCGGCTCAGGTGACCGCCGACATCGAGCCGCTGGCGAAGGTCAAGGGCCTTCGCGTCGTCGCGGCCTACGGCGGCCTGCCGCTCGGAGCCCAAGCCAAGCGCGTCAAGGGCGCCCAGA
>Ga0307278_10000499_pt1 | contig 19699 bp, 25 predicted proteins | sample ER_DNA_117_FD_194482 | JGI IMG/M metagenome (GOLD analysis project Ga0307278, IMG submission 194482) | Bulk soil microbial communities from the East River watershed near Crested Butte, Colorado, United States - ER_DNA_117 | ecosystem: Environmental > Terrestrial > Soil > Floodplain | place...
TGAGGGTGGACGCCGACCCAGATCCGGCCTTTGCCCGCCTCGCCGCCGAACCAGGCGAAGTTGGCGGTCGCGAACGCGATGAGCTCATTGTCGTCGAGCGCGACCCACGATTTCCGGCGTGCCCGTGGCGGCTCGCTGACCTGCCGGTGGCGAAGCGAGTCCGCGGTCTGGACGGAGGCGGGCGACAGCTGAAAGAGGAGCTCGGCAGCGCGTTCGGCATCGCCGGGCTCGAAAGGGCGCACGTCAGCCATTCGGCTACCCTAGGGCTCGCGGGGCTATAGCTCAGCTGGGAGAGCGCCTGGATCGCACCCAGGAGGTCGTCGGTTCGAGTCCGACTAGCTCCATCGCATATCCAAGCCGTTTCTCGCCCTCCGCCGCGCCGAGCGATTTCGATTGGTGAGTTGATTGGTGAGCACGGCCTGCGCGGCATCTTCGCTAGGGGCGACGGAGCGACCACCGGACGCTTCCCCGCTCGGCGCGGCTGGCCCCAGGCATTGCTAGCTTCACGAGCCGTTCGTCCGACTTCGCCCTTCGGTATAGCTCGGCGGACATTGTCGCCTCGGGCGTCTTCCCTGAAGGCTTGATGAGCCCGCTGTCGAGCGCGGCTCCAACGATTTCGCGGGTGGTGAGCGTCCCACCCGAGCGTGCCAACACCACGAGCGCGGCCTCAAAGTAAGTCACACGCATCGGAGACTAACCGCGTGCCACGCTTGCTATCGCCTGCCTCGTAACGGCTCCGTCCGACGACGGAGCTAGTCTTGTTGTCAATGCGGTCAACACAATATCGAGGGTGACCATGCACAGCCGACGCCGACGTTTCAATGGCGTACCTGTGAGTGCCTTCCCTGTTGCCGCCCTGCCCTCCGAAGAGAAACTCCGGGGCGGCTACTACACGCCCCCGGTAATCGCAGACTTTCTCGCAGAGTGGGTCTCTGAAGCGGGCCCACGCATGCTTGAGCCGAGCTGCGGCGACGGCATCGTCCTCTCCGCACTGGCCGCGCGTGCTGAAAGCGTGGTCGGCATAGAAGTGGAGCCGAATGAAGCCAGGAAGGCGGCGCGATCGTCCCCAGCGGCAGAGGTCGTAACCCTGGACTTCTTCAGGTGGTTCGATCAGTTGCAGTACGGGCAGTGGGATGGGGCCGCCGGGAATCCACCCTTTATCCGGTTCGGGAACTGGAGCGACCCGACGCGAACTTTCGCGTTCGACGTGATGCGAGCAGTGGGGATGCGGCCGACCAAGCTCACCAACGCCTGGGTGCCGTTCATCGTCGCCAGCGCCCTGGCGTTACGCGATGGGGGTCGACTCGGGTTCGTTGTTCCGGCAGAGCTGTTGCAGGTGACGTATGCGAGCGAGCTGCGCGCGTTTCTGGTGGACGAGTTTCGCGAGCTGACCGCGATCACGTTCAAGCGGCTTGTGTTCGACGGCATCCTCCAGGAGGTCGTCCTCATCCTTGGCGTTCGCGGCACCGGCCCCGCGCAGATTCGCGTCGTTGAAGTCGAGGACGCCGATTCGCTCCCGGCTTCCGCCGGTTTGACGGCTCTGCCACATGCCCCGGCGCTGCGCCACGAGAGCGAGAAGTGGACAAAGTATTTCCTCGATCCTGACGAGATCGACGCCCTTCGCGAGGCGCGCGACAACGCAGACCTGACCCGGCTGGGTGATATCGCGGAGGTCGATGTCGGAGTCGTCACCGGACGCAACCAGTTCTTTGTGCTGCGCCCCTCGGTGACCGAGGCGAAGGCGCTTAAGCGGCATGTCATGCCACTCGTGAGCAAATCGGCTCACGTGAGAGGCGTCGTTTTTCGCCCTGCCGACTTCGCTGAGCTCGAAGTTGACGACGCGCTGTGCCAACTCCTCGCGGTCGCGGATGACGCGAAGCTTCCGGCCGCTCTGCGGAGGTATGTCGCCGCAGGCGAGGCCGAAGGTGTCCACGAGGGATACAAGTGCTCGATACGCAAGCGATGGTGGGTCGTGCCTTCCATCTGGCGACCGGACGCGTTCCTATTGCGTCAGATCTACGACCATCCACGGATCATCGCGAACACGACGGACGCAACCTCAACTGACACGATTCATCGCGTCCGGATGGTGAACGGAACGCAGCCAGCCGAGCTAGCGGCGGCATCTGTTAACTCGCTCACGTTCGCGTTCGCCGAAGTGATGGGGAGGAGCTACGGAGGCGGCGTACTGGAGCTGGAACCGCGCGAAGCAGAGGGCCTGCCCTTTCCCGACCCTCACGCGCTCAAAGGCGAAGATGTGGAGCACATCGATCAGCTGCTTCGCAACGGACAGCTCTTGGCAGCGCTCGACTACGTAGATCGTCGCCTGCTCATCGAGGAGGCGGGTCTAGACGAGGATCTCGTCACGACAATGCGTAGCGTTTGGGTGCGACTCCGTGACAGGCGCTTGGCCCGCGGGAAGAAGGCCAAGCAGCTCCCAGCCTAACGCTGCGTCTCGTCTGCGGGTCCGATACAAGAGGCCCTGTGGAGGTACGGCTCCTCCTCCAGCCGCTCAGTGTCGGAAGCCAGCTCGGCGAGGCGTTAGCTGAGCGCGGTTCTGATGCCATGAGCTTCTGGCTTCTTGCAGCGTGGGCGCAGGAATCAGGCCTGAATCAGTTGCGACCCATCATTAGCGGGGTGCGGCAGCGCGGTGGGCGAGCAGAGGCGGTGCTGGGGGTGGATCAAGGCATCGCCACATACGAAGGGCTGAGGCTTGCACTTGAGGTCTTCGATGACGTTTACCTCTTCCATGACGGCGACCGAACGTTCCATCCCAAGCTGTACGCGATCGAGAACGACACGCAGAGCCGCATCGTCATCGGCTCCGGCAACGTCACTGAAGGCGGCCTGTACCGGAACTTCGAGGCATCAACAGCGGTTGACCTCGACCGAAGCGATCCACTCGACGAGTCCCTACGGCTGAAAGCGCGCGGGTACTTTGAGGCCTTCATCGCGTCGGGCATGCCCTCGCGGAGGCTCGACCGAAGACTCCTTCGAGAGCTACGTGACGGGGGCGCCGTGCTGCCTGCCGCCGAACGTCGGCGCCAGGAACGAGATCGCCGTCGTCGCGAGCAGCCTTTGCTGCGCCGCGTTTTCGGCCCTCGTGTTAGCGGGCTGCCGGGAGCACCACCAGCTCAACGTCCTCCTCGGACGCAGCGACGAGGAGCAAGGGGAGGTCGCGGAGCGGGCGCAGGCGCAGGCACAGGAGCGGGCGTCATCGGCACGGGCTCGGTTACGGCATCGTGGTGGAAAAAGCTGACGATCTCCGATGCCATGCGCAAGCCCGCTGCGAGCCATCAGCGGAAAGACGTCATTCTTGGTAAGGCACGGCATCCCATCGACCAGAAGACCTATTTCAAGAACTACTTTTTCGCGGGAGTTGCCTGGACTCAGCAGCCAATGCGGACGGGGCGCATCAAGGAATTAGCCGTCATCCCGTTCGACGTCTACGTCGAACGGAGGAACCTCGGCGTATTCAACATGAGCGTCGATCACGCCGATAGCCGGGTCGCCAATCAGAACAACGCTCCGACGTGGCTTAACTGGTCATCGCTGGGCGCGCAGATCCTTTCCCGTAACTACACAGGTTGGTACCTCCTCCTAGCGCGCTACAGCAACGGTGGTTTCCGACTGACGCTTACGCGAGCACAGCCCAGTCCGGCGGTAATACCGGGCGCCGCCAGAGTTTGAGTTAGAGCCGCCGGTGGTGTCCCCAGCGAGCATGGCTGAAAGGCTCCTAGCGCCGTCAGCTGCAGCGGCCCTACATGCCCGGAGGCCGGGGCATCGCCGGGAAGCACCTGTAGCGCGCCGGGAGTTCGTCACCGCGCCCCGGCCGCAAAAGGGCGCACGAGGCACCGGAGCGGCAGCTCTCGAATCTCAAAGGAACCACGAGCAGCACGGCGCTCAAGTGCCGCGCGTTACCGAATGGCCTGCTTCTGGGCGCCTGACGGCGTCGTCAAATCGGCGCGCGACGGCCTGCCGTCCGGCCGACCGTCTACGGTCTTTCGATGAAACGCCGATCCAGAAAGGACAGTGCCGTGGCACTACCAGTTCTCACTACCGGCTCCGACGTCGATGCGATCGTCGGTTATCTCAAGACCAAGCCGACCGGCGCCTCGCTTGAAGAGGCAAGGGCAGTTCTCAAGAAGCAGGTGCTCGACGGGCGCAAGCTAGCTGCGTACCAGGCGTGGGGCTTCGTCTTGCGCGAGAACGGTCACATCAAGCTGACCTCGCGTGGCTGGGAACTCGCCCGGAAGCCTGAGACCGCGATACAGCTCTTCCGCACGGTCATCGACGACGTGCGCCCGTACAGGTCGGCTCTGGAATGGATCTACCACCAGGGCATGGACACCGTCACGAACATCGACGTTGCGGCCCATTGGCACGAGCACCACACCGAGATGGTCGGCACGACCAGCGAGACCACGATCAAGGACAACGCGGTCTGCTTCTTCCACCTGGTTGAGAAGGCGGGTCTTGGGAAGCTGACGATCGGGCGCCACGGCCGCGCGACCCGAATCGACCTCAGCCGCGAGGAACTGCGCCAGCACATCGAGGCTGGCCCGGCATCGCCCCCGTGGGACGCCGACGAATCGGACACGCCGGGCGACGCCGAGCCGACGCTTGTCGAGGAGCGGAGCACCGAAGGCGAAAACGAGGCAGACGGGATAACGCCACCCGCATTCGACCCACCGGATGCGCCTGAGGCGCTGCGTGTCTTCATCGCCCACGGGCCGAACATGGAGATCGTGGAGCAGGTGCAGACAATGCTTGATGTCGCGGGCATTGACGGTGAGGTAGCCGAAGCCGAAGAGACGACGGCGATCCCCGTGCCGGAGAAGGTGCTCGCCGCTATGCGCCGCTGCAACGCCGCGATCATCTGCGTGACGGTCGACGAGGGCAAGAAGGACGAGACTGGTGGCTACACGCTCAACGACAATGTGCTCATCGAAATCGGCACCGCGTTCGTTCTATACGACCGCCGGGTGGTGCTCGTTTGGGACAAGCGGCTACCCGTCCCGTCGAACCTGCAGGGTCTCTACCGGTGCGAGTTCGAGGGTAACGAACTTTCGTGGAACGCCGGAATGAAGCTCATGAAGGCGATCCGGGGGTTCAGCCAGTAGCTTCAGGCGCGCGCTGACGTCGCCTGGAGCACGCCGGAAATTCGACCCCGCGCCACGGGCCGCGCAAACGGCGTACGGCTGGCCGCCTCCCGGCTGTTCAGGCCTAGACGCAGTAACCTAGCGCGGGCGACGGCGCGAGGGGCGCGTGCGTCGTTACAGATCCAGGGGTCTTCGCGTGTTCATTCACAAGCTCACTGTCACGAACTGGATGATTCACAAGTCCACGGCCGTGGACTTCTTCCCCATCACCGTGCTCGTCGGCCCCAACAACGGTGGAAAGTCGGCGCTCTTCGACGCGCTTCTCAACTTCTCTATCGTCTCACGCGGCCGCCTCTCACAAGCGTTCGGCCAAGGCCCGTACTCGTTCACATACCGGCGGTATCGAGGCGCGGGCGCGAGTGCCCGGATCGGCTACACAGTCGAGATGGCCGAGGACAAGGACTCGCCCGACCGGCTGACGTATCGCATCACTTACTCCCAGCGAGGACGCAGCGCTGAGGCGCCGACGTACTCCATCCACGACGAGACGCTGACAGACGCGGCTGGTAAGACGATCTTCAACCGAGGCGAAGAGGTCTGCCGCGTCAAGGGGGCTGCGCCCTACTACAACGACGACACGAGCATCTTCGCTGCCATCCGTCGGGCGCAGGTGGAGGACAAGTACGTCGAAACGAACCCGCTCGTGACCCACTGCGCCCGAGAGATCAGCCGGATCAACAAGTTCAGGCTCGATCCAAGAAGCCTCGCGCATCCCGCACGCCTTCCAGAGGTGATCACCGAAGACGTACAGGAGGCGCGAGTACCTCGGCTCGAGTACAGCGGGGATGGTCTTGCTGGCATCCTCTACTTCCTAGCCGAGACGGCGAATCCGATGCTCGATGTGGTCGTGGCAAAGGTCTCGGAAGTTATCGATGGGTTTCAGGGGTTCGAGTTCAACGCCGTCGGCGAAGACCGCATCGGCTTCTCGGCCCGCTTTGCCGATTCCCGCGACGTCGTCAATGCGGCCAACCTCTCCGACGGCACGCTGAGCCTCATCGGCCTCTTAGTCCTGCTGGTAAATCCCGATAGGCCGCCCATCCTCTGCCTCGAAGAACCCGAGAACGGTCTAACTCCCCGGGCGACACGAGCCGTCTACGAGGCTGTCGTCGAAGCTGCGAACGCAACTGCGCCCGAGGTGTCGAGCCAGGTCTTGATCTCATCGCATAGCCCCTTCGTGATCTGCGAGGCCTGGAACGGCGAAGAGCGCGAGTTCATTTACCAGGTGAAGCCCGAAGAGGGCCGGGGTCTGATCCGGCCGTTCACACAAATCGTCGAAGAGCAAGAGATCCAGCTCGGCAAAGTTCGCGGTGAGCGGCAGCACTTGAGTCTCAACGTCGCCAATGAAGTGATGGCTGGGTACTACTCGTAACTCCCGGCGCGGAGTCGACCTAGCCGCGTCGAAGCGCCGCCCACGTCGCGCCACGTGCCCGCGTGACGCCGACGCCGCCCGTCCCCGGGATGTTGCCCTACGGCGCCGCCGGGCTACGAGCGGGCTGATTTTCCCGCGAGGATCGCGTCCAAACGCTGGATGAACTCTGCCCGGCGCTTCTGCAACAGGGCTACCTCGATGAGCTTGAGAGCACGGCTCTTCACGACAGCAGGGAACATGGCCTCGTTACCGCCCATCGCGCGCACGAGATCCGAGATCGTCTCGTCCCACTCCTGCTCGGTCGTAGAGGCTAGGACGCGAGCCATCGCCACCGACTCCAGGATCACCCGGTCGTCGGGCGGAAGGCTCTTCGTGACCATCCAACCGGGGATCTCGTTGGCGGGGTCGTCCACGCCGGACACCTCGGTGATCATCAGGCGTTCGAGGAGATTAGGCATCAGAGCGGAGAAGCGATGGCTTCGGCGTAGGCGTCGAGAAGCTTCCGCAACTCGTAGCTGCTTTGCGAGCCGATGGTCTGGTTTGCCAGGTCGTCTATGACCGGAATCTCGGTCTCCAGGCTCCACGCCGTCGAGCGCCAGCTTTTGTAGAGGGCCTTCGCCTCGCCGAGGGCCGCCTTTGCCGAGACGAACTGCGCCAGCACCTCGACCATCGTCTGCTGAGCGGCGGCGTAGTTCTCGGCGGCGGCCTGGCCTGCGATGCGTGCGGCCCGGCGCTCGCCTTCGAGATCGCTCTCTAGCTGCTCACGGTTCTCGCGCGTGGCGCGCAGGCGCTCGTCCAGGCTGTCGCGCTCGGCGGCCTCCTGCTCGTACGCGGCCTCTCGCTCGCGCAGTTCTTCGATGCGTTCTGCGGTGGCGCTCACGGCGTCTCCTTGTTAGGGCTTCGGAACCAGGTTCAGGACGTTCTTGATGACCTCGAACGGGACGATGTACTTCCCGCCCCCGAGCTTCATGCTCCAGCGCCCGAGCGAGTCATCCGACTGGCGGCCGGGATCCGGGAGCGCGTCGAGCAGCGCGGCGTCTGCGCCGGTCGCCGTGAGGATCTCGGTGTTGTTGCCGTCGTTGAAGCTGCCCCGCGTGACCGCCATCGCTAGTCCTTCTTCTTCAGCCCGTGCGCTTGGATCGCCTTGTCGATGGCCGCGTCCAGGGTGAACTCCATCTCGGCGGTCTTGCCGGGGCCTACCGCGATGCTGTTCTCGCCAAACCGCGCGTTCTTGAAGACGCCGACCTCCTTGGCCTGCGGCTTCTCGCCGCGTCCTTTCGCCAGTTCACCTTCCAGTTCCGCTACGCGGGCCTGGAGTGCGGTGATCTTGTCGAGTGCTGCCTTTGCGAGTTCGTTGTCCATCGGGTCAACACGGATGGTACCCTCATTGGTCATGCGGGCTAAAAGGCGTGGGTACCCGAAGGGCCGACCTCGGACGGTCGAGGATCGCCTGCGCCGCAGCATCGCCGCTTCCGAGCGCGTACGCCGGAAGCGCGGCCCGAACGCGAGCGAGCGGCTGGCCGAGAAGCTCCGGGTGCAGCACCTAGGTTCGAACCAGATACCCGCGTCACGTCGGGTGCTCCGGCGGCCCTGCCTCATGCAGCAGGGCCGCCGCACTTCAGCCGTTCTGCGTCAAGTCGCTCGCTCCGCCATCAGCGTGCCCAGCCCCCTCCGGGCGAGGTAATCCAGCGTGTCATGCGCCATCTCGAACTCGCCGTCGTCCTTCGAGCCTAGGTACATGAAGACGGTGTCGACCGCGCTCTCGATCGCCTCGTCGAGCGGGAGTTCGTGGTCGTTGACCATGTGCTCCACGAGACTCTCGAGCTCGCAGATCGGGCAAACGCACTCCTCGTCGGAGGCCGCCCCGTTCCCGTTCACCGCTGCCTCCGGCGCGGGCTCATGCCCCAGCTTCGCCGTCTCGGCGAACCAGTTTTCGTACTTCTCCACCACGCTTGTCCCCGGCAGTGCCATGTAGTCGCCGGAGGGCAGGAAGTCGTCGGGCTGGATGATCGAGTGCATCCGCGCGATGCACCATCCCGTGAAGTACGCCTCGTCCTCGCTGGGTTTCAGCGAGTCGGTCGAACCGAGGGCCGCGTAGATCAGATCGAGCATGGCCTCGGTCTGCTTCGCGTTCAGCGTCTTGTTCATTCGACACCTCCTCGTACGCGCGAATCGCCCGCGCGGGCGCTACGCCCTAGCCTGGGCGGCAGCGGGCGGCCGTGGAGGCCGCCCGGGATCGGGAGGTGCCGTTCACGCCTCGGACTCTAGCTCTGGATCGTGAACCGCGCAGGGGTCAATTTGGAAAGAGCGGAGGGAGGTTAGACGTGACGAATAACCGTTCTATTCGTCGTAAGGAAATACTCCGGATAGCCGTCACAGGCTGATAGCCTTGACGGCGTGGAGGAGTGGTGGTGCCCGCTGTGCGAGAAGATCATCCAGGACACCGCCTACGTGGGGCGCTTCGGTCGCTACTGCGAGAGCTGTTTCAGGAAGGAAGTCGTCCACGCCGCGCATCGGCTCACCTTGGTGAAGCCGACCGTCGAGGAGAAGCAGCGCACACTGGACGAGCTCAGGCTATTGACCGCTGCCACACCGCTGCCCTGCGAGGTCTGCGGCCGCAAGTTCGCGTGGATCGTTGATCGACGCCCGTGGCCGGGCCACGTCTGCTCGACGACCTGCGCGCGGGAACGACGAAATCGGGCGAGGCGCGTCCGGCATGAGGAGCGCAAGTGCGCGGTGTGCTGCCGGGGCTTTGAGCCGAAGCGGTCAGAGGCCCTGTACTGCTCGGCACGCTGCCGCCAGCGGGCGTACCGTGCTCGACGGGAGGGCGCGGCACAGGTGTAGGAGAGTGCGGCCCCGCGATAGGGGAACGTTTCCGCCACCGGTCTCCCGCCGGAGGTCGTTGCCGTTCCTGGCAAAAGCGGGCTCTAGCCCGGACGACACCACGGGGTAGTCTCAGTGTCGTGGAGTCGAACCGCGCAACCCTCCCTCGCGGCCATGCCGGTCAGCAATGGCGCTACGCAAGGGGATGTAGGTGCCCCGCCTGCCGTGAGGCTTGGCGCGTCTATCGCGTCCCCCGCAACCGCGCGATCCGCGCCCGCAAACGCGCCGAGCGGAAGGCGGCTGACTTCGTCGTAAGTGCTGGCAGTGGACAAGGTGCATAGGGTGCCCGCCGAGTTCTTCCAGCTCGGCGAGGGTGAGCAGGATCCTCTGACGCCGGACGAGCAGGCGCGGCTGGACGCGATGGCGAATGGTCAGCCGGTGCCCGTCTCGCTGGCGGATCTGATGGCCGCCGCCGATGCCTGGGAGGCCGAGCGACGGGCGGCTGTAGATCCCTCGTACGTGCCGCCAGCGCTTGCGCCCGAACACGAGCGATACCGGCTCTACTCGGTCGAGGATCTCGGCCGGTTCCCTCCGGTCGAGTGGTGGATCGACGGCTACCTACCGGTGGGCGAGTTGATCGCCTTCTACGGCAAGGGCGATACCTTCAAGACGTTCCTCGCGCTGGACTGGTCGTGTTGGCTGGCCGCGCAAGGGCACCCCGTCCTGTACGTGGTCGCCGAGGGCTTCACTGGCGCGAAGGCTCGCGTACTCGCTTGGATGAAGTCGCACGGCATGGAGGAGCTTCCGGCGCTTGCGCTGATGCCCTCGAACGTAGACCTGCATTCCCCGGAGTCGGTGGCCACCGCCGTCGAAGCTTGGCGCGCGCAGATGGGCGATTCGCCGGTGCTGATCGTGATCGACACCCTGGCCCGGAACTTCGTAGGCGGCAACGAGTCCTCGCCCCAGGAGATGGGCCAGTTCGTGGAGGGCTGCGAGACGGTGCGGCGCGCGTTCGGCGCGAGCGTGCTCGTCATCCATCACACCACCGTGGACGGCAAGCGCGAGCGCGGCACCGAAGCTCTCCGCAACGCGACCTTCGCCATGTACAAGTTCGAGCGCGTGAACCACCTCCCGCACGTAGACGTCGAGTGCGACCGGATGAAGGACGCGCCTCAGCCCCGAACGGTTCGGCTCACGCCGGGGGCGGTGGATCTCTCCGAGGAGATAGGCCCTGGCATCTCGTCGCTGGTCGCGGGCTGGCCGTACGAGGCCGCGCCGGAGCCGGAGCGCCCGGTGGCACCGCTGGCGAACGCGGACGGAGCCATCGTGCCGGGCAGGGGGCCGCGCGACCAGGCCGTAGAGGATGCGGTGGTCGCGTACCTCCGAGAGCACGGGGCGACCTCGCAGACGAAGCTGGAGGAGGGCGTGACCGGAGGGCGTGCTGCCGTGCGCGCGGCAGCGCAGCGGCTGGCGGCGCGTCGCGAGGAGACCGGCGTGCAGTGCGAAGCCGGTGCGCGGAAGGCCATCGTGTACTCGCTGACGTCCGCCGACCCCGCCACGGCGTAGTCACCGCGCCCGGCTCTAAAGAGCCTGGGGCTGGCGGGGTGACCGCGCCCGACCGCGCCTGACCCCGCCAGGTTAGTGCTGGAGCGGGATCGCCGCGACCCCGCCCGACCCCGCCAGAACGACCCCGCCCGCGACGGCGCGGTGGAGGACGGCGGGGTCGAGTCCCAAACTGATCAGGGCTAGGGGTTGGGGCGCAAGCCCGTGGGCAGGTGCCGGAGCCGCCCTCACCTCGACCCTCGCCATCGCCTTGGCCTCCACCGCCGCCAGGTGGCATGATCGGCGCTTTTGGGCCGCCGGTAGGGCCGCGCATGGCAGACACCCAGGAGGTCGCCCGCTGCCTTGCCGCTGAACCGGGCGATTCACGGCCAGGTGCAGCGGATCTTGGTGAGTTTCTTGGTGGATCTCGGCCCGCCGGGCGCGCGCCCACACGGGCCGCCGTGTGCCCGCCGTCGCCGCCCGAGGGCTACCCGGCCAGGGCAGCCGGAGCGTGCCCGCACGAGGGCAGACGCGCCCTCCGTGCGCTCGGGACGCGGGCGATCCTCGTGGGCCGCCCGTCCCGCGCGATCCGCCCGGCTCAACCCCGGCCACGGCGTAGCCCGTGGGACGCCCGACCGTAGACTCCATGCATGGCCAAGTTCGAAGCCGTGTGGTCGCCCGAGGTGATCGCCGAGTGCGCTCGACGCCACGCTGCCGGGGAGTCGCTCCGCGCGCTGGCCGTGGAGACCGGCATCCCCCGCAGCACCCTGGGCCGCCGCATCAAGGAGCACCACCTTGCCGCCGACAAGGCTCGCCGCGATCAGGACGCCGCCCGGCAGCGCCGCAAGACCCGCGCCGCGCAGACCGCGGCCCCCTCCGACCCCGACTACGTCCGCGAGATGCGAGCCGCCCAGGCCAGGCCCGAGCGCCGGGGTGGGCGGAACCCGAAGGGAGGCCGCCTCCTCAACTGGGGCCGCTCGGACGAGGCCGACTGGCTAGACGAGAACGATGCTGCCCGCCGTGCAGCCGCCGCCTACGTCGCTTCCGGCGCGGAGGACAAGGTCTACTCCCACAACGGCCGCGCGCTCCTCACCACGTCCCGCGCGAACGCCATCGAGAAGGGCTGGCCGCAGTTCGAGTCTGAGGAGGTAGCCCGCGCGGCTCTCGAAGCCCTCGCCACTCCCGCCACGCCAACTCTCGCGGCCCTGTTCGAGGCCGCCGACCGACTGGAGACCTGATGCCAACGATCTACACCGAGGAAGGCCCGCTACTCGATCCGGATGGCGACCTCGTGCTCGTCATCCACGCGCACGGCCACCCTGATCTCCCGGCGCAGCCCCGCGCCGCAGTTCTGCCCGCCGACACTTCCGAGGCCGTGGTCGAAGCCACGCTCGACGCGCTCTGCGACCAGGGCTTCCGCTCGTTCGGGATGCACCGCGAGCGCCCCGATGCTCCGAAGATGACGGTGCAGGACTTCGGCCGCACCATCCCCGGCCCGATCCCGGTATGACCTCCCTCGCCAACGCCTTCGCGGCCCTCCAGGCCCATCAGGAGAAGCCCACCGTGCGAAACCCGCGCGGGGTCAACATCCACACCGTGCTCTACCTCGACGGCCGGGTCGAGCACACGCTGGACGCCGCCGATGATCTTGACCTCGCGGACGTGGTCGAGCACCCGGATCGGTACGCGCTCAGCGGCTCGGCCGTGCTCCGCTTCGAGGCACCGCCCGGCTACGAGCCGCCGCGCGCTGAGGGCGGGCAAGCGCTCTAGAACGACTGAGGGCCGGTTGCCCGGCTCCCGACCGTGTGCGCTTCCTTGCTGTCTGCTCCGGCCCGTACACCCGGCCCGGTACGTGTTCTGCGTCGATGGCCGCGATCTCGCGCTTCAGGTTCTCGATCATGCCGAGCACTTCCTGCAGCGCGAGTTGCTGCTCTGGCGTCCGGCGGTCGTACACCTCGTGGATCTGGTCGGCGAGCCGGTCGAGCCAGTTCGGTAGTGCGCCGTGAGTCATCCGTCGTCTCCTAGAGGGCCGAAGCCATCGCTTGCCGTACAGCATCGTCCGTGCGCTGCCGGTCGAACAGATGGATGTACTTCCGCTCGGTGATCGTGCTCGACTCGTGGCCCATCAGCGCGGCGAGCACCGTCGAGGAGATGCCCCGGTCGATCATCCGCGACGCGAAGGCGTGCCGCATCGAATGGAAGCTGACTCCCTCGATCTCGGCGCGCTCGGCCGCCTTCTCGAACCCGCGCCTCGTCGCGTTGCGGTGCCCGAGTGGCTTGCCGTTCCGGGAGGCGAACACGGGATCGTCGGCCGCCTTGTAGGGCGACCGCATCTTGTGCTCGCGCAGGAACTTCGTCATCTCGTCTGAGAGTGGGATCCGCCGAACAGCCGCCTTCGTCTTGGGCGGGCCATACTCGCCGAGCCGCGTGTACTGCCGCTCGACTCGAAGCTCGCGCTCCTGCAGGTCGACGTCCTCCCACCGCAGCCCGAGCAGTTCGCCGAGCCGCTGCCCGGTGAAGAGCGCCGTCCGAATGAGCGGTGCGTAGTCGTACCGGCTCTCGGGCTGGCGGGCCTCGTACTCGGCCGCCGCGATCAGCGCGTCGATCTCTTCGTCGCTCCAGACGTGATCCTGCTTGCGCTCCCGCCGATGCGGCCGGTCGTCGTTCGTAAGCAGCGTGCAGGGGTTGACCGCCACCAGCCCCCGCCGAACCGCGAAGGCCATCGTGCCGCTCAGCGGCAGCAGGTAGTTCTCGATAGTCGAGGAGGACAGGCCCCGCCCCTCTAGCTCTCGGATGAGCGATGCCACTCGCTCCGGGGTGATCGCCGCCAGCTTCGAGGAGCCGAAGCGCGGGAGCAGGACGTTGTCGAGCGCGGCTCGGTACGCCTTGCGCGTCCAGGGTTGAAGCTTCCGCTTCGACAAGAGCCACTCCTCGGCCACCTCGGCGAACGTCTGCTTGGTCGGCACCACCGCCCGCTCGCCCCTGGAGGCTTTGCTCCGCAAGTCGGCCTGCTTGTCGACCGCATCGCGCAGGCCACCCTCGACGGCTACGTACCGGCCCGCGAAATACACGCTGTACTGCCGCGAGCCGTCCTGCCGGACGCGATACGAGATGCCTCGGTGATTCCTGACCTTGCGCCTCTTCGTGTCGGCGCTACCGTTGGTCTTCGACATCAGGGGATCCTCCTGGTGTCCGGGGCGGGGCCGTTAGCGCGGTGCCCGCCCATTTGCGTTGTCGATCTGATGTTCGGCAGACCGCCCGCAGAGTCAAGTTTCCAAATGCGGTCGATCATCGGTCGCCCTCTACCCAGGCTCGAAGCGCCGCCCGGTCGAAGAGCAGCCGTCCAGCGGGCCGGTGGTGCGGCAGTTTCCTGCGCTCGACCAAGGCGTAGATCGCCTTCCGCGTCAGGCCGAGGTACTCGGCCGCGCCGTTTGCGTCGAGGAAGCCCTCGTCGCGGTGGAGCAGGGTCGCCACCCGCTCGGCCAGCGCGTCGAGTTCATAGGGCGGCAGCACAACCTGGAGCGCGAGACCAGGGGTCAGGCCGCCGTCGGCGTGTTTGGGCACGTCTCCTCCGTAGGAGTCGGCGGCCGTAGCCGCGTATCGGAGGCGACTCGGGCGCATACGTCCCGGTGTGCCTAGCGCTGCCCCTTTAGTCGGCCCGTCCGGGGCCAGCATGGTCTTCGCGCGCTAACTCGAAGCGTAGCCGAGGATCGGCCCACAAAGGCCCGAGTTTGGTGATGGACGCAGAAGGCGCGACGGCGACCGTGCCGACCGTGGCGCGTTCTCAGAGTGGACAAGCGCCGTACTGAGTCTTAGTCTCCTCGACCATGAAGGTCGTCGCTGTCGCACTTGTCGGTGCTGCAGTGCTGGCCATGGTGGCCCTCGAAGGTCGAGCCGCGGCGGCAGGCGAGTGCACGCAACCAACGCCGCAGGCGACAACTCCCCCCCCAGCCGGCACCGAACGGCTCGCCATTAAGCCCTCCTCTGCTGCCAGCGAATCCTGGGATATGACCTTCGACAGTAGTCGAGGTCATAAAACGGCCAACCTTTCCTTCGACGCCCCAGAAGGAAAGTCTTTTGATCCGAATCTGGCCATCACGGCAAACATTTCCGGAGATCTTTTCGATAAAGAGACGAAAAATCGGCTCTCAGGAGACAAGCAGCACAGCTCTTTCGATATCGGATTCAACAAATCGGGAGGGGAGGTAACCTCGTTCGCGATCGCATCATGCTTTGATGTCGACTCGGATGCGGAGCCTGGCACTTATGTCGGGTCGCTGTCAATTCGAGGGCCTCAGTTGGTTCCGTCATCGATTCCAATCACTGTGACCCTGCGTACTTCTAGTGGTTGGTCTCACATCAGTGCCATCGGTATCGGGATCGTCCTGGGTCTCATCATCAAGATTCTGAGTGGGTTGGGAAGTGATCCGACAGCAGCGTTCAAGTTTGGGGATGCCGCTCGTTATGTGAAGCAAGTGTCATTCATCCTTGGTGCACTTGTCGGCTTTGGCTCGGTTGTGATCGTCGTGCTGAAGCTCTATGACAGCAGCTTTGGCGGTGGGCCCGACTGGGTCGGGCTGATGTTCGGCTGCGTCGGAGCGATGGTTACGCCCATGGCGCTCTCAGACGTTTTCAAACGTCCTATCAATCCGTCTCTTGCACCGCCTGCACCGCCTGCACCGCCTGCACCGCCTGCACCGCCAGACCCTGCACCGCCTGCACCGCCTGCACCGCCAGACCCTGCACCGCCTGCACCGCCTGCACCGCCAGACCCTGCACCGCCTGCACCGCCTGCACCTGCACCGCCTGCACCGCCTGCACCTGCACCGCCAGCGCCGAATCCGCCAGACGAATAAGCGCGATCATTGTCGGACGCCGCCCGGCGTCAAAGAAGACGACGCGAAGCGGTCGAAGCGCCGTTGGTGAGTCTTTGGTGAGTAGAGGGGGGGAGAGTCGGGAACACCTGGCTTTCTCTCGGGTCGGAAACAGCCGGACAGTCCCGTGCAGTCCGCTCGAGTCCCCTGCCGCGCCTGGATCGCACCCAGGAGGTCGCCGGTTCGAGTCCGGCTAGCTCCATGAAGACCTGCGCATGTGGATCTTTTGTTTTCAGCTCGGGCGACGACCGGGGGCCTGGTCAACCTTTGGTCAACTCGACCGTTCTCGACCTCGAGAACGAACGGGTCCTGACCGGCCGCCGCCGGCAAGGGAGGTTCACCAGGGAAGTGCGACGTGGCCGCCTAGCTTGAACCTAGGCGGTCGGTCCAGCGCGACGGCTCCACGAAAGCGTCGCGTACGTGTGTCCGCTGCATCCGCGTGGGACGGCGCGGACGAGTTCGCGCCAACGGGCCGCAGCTTCGCCCACTACCGCCGATCGCTGACGGCGAGCGTCAGGGCTTTACCGCCATGAAGAACAGTGCCACGACGACCAGCAGGCTCGCCGCAATGCCTACGCGGGCGAAGCGCTTCGACACGCTCCAATACTCCTCGCTGAGCTCGCCTGCGCCTACCGCGGATACGTCCCGCTCCGATAGCTCGATCAGCCGCGCCTCGTGACGGTCAAAGAACGTCGCTCCGAGGATCATCAAGACGCCCACTACGGAGAGACCGACGACCACAAAGCGCTGACCGAAATCCCAAACGTCGACGGTCAGGTAGATCCCGGAAGCGAGCACCACCAGCATGCCGGGGGTGACGAGGTAGCGACTCGTGGCGTGCATGGCGCGGAGCATCGCCGGGACGCTGGGAGGCGACATTCGCTCGACGCCTGCCTGGAAGAACGGATAGGCGAAGGTCGCTCCGAACGCGACTACCGCCGCGGTGATGTGAACGAACAGCACGACGTCATAGACGTAGATCTCAGCCAGGACGCTCATGCCTCACGCGGCAGCTCCGCGGACGGCCGTTGCCTCGAGCTCCACGAGGAGCGGCGGAAGCGCCAGGCGGGAGACTTCGAGAAGCGTCGAGGCGGGACGGCAACCTGCGTCCTCCAGCCGGGCAACTAAGACTTCCATCGCCGCGAAAAAGGCGTCTATGTCCGTCGTGTAGTAGTTGAGCCGAACAACGTCGGCCAGCCCGCACCCACTTTCGCGCAGGACCGCCTCCAGGTTGTCCAGCGCCTGGCTGAGCTGCGCGCTCATGTCGCCCTCGTGGATCGGATTCCCGTCCGCATCCATCGAGGTCTGCCCGGAGCAGTAGATCGTGCGCTCGGCGGCCGTCACGGCACTGGCCTGAACGAACCCGAACTGGTCCTGCCATGTCCACGGGTTGATGGTCTGTCGCTTCACGTGCTCGCTCCTGGAGAGGCTGTCTGATCGGACGGGCGAAGGATCGCCCACACGTTCGATCGATGCAACATATGTTTTCGCATCTTTTATTCTGTTTATCGATGTACGACCTGCGCAGGCTTCGCGCCTTCCACGCCGTCGCGGAGAGCGGCTCCTTCTCGGTGGCGGCGCTCGAGCTTGGGTACGCGCAGTCGGTCGTCTCGCATCACGTCGCGGCCCTGGAGCGCGAGTTCGGGGTGACGCTCGTGAATCGCGGAACACGACCGGTCTGCGTCACCGACGCGGGAGCCAGGCTGCTCCGACACGCCGTTGCCGTGCTCGCGAACGTCACTGCGGCGGAGGACGAGTTGCGGGCCGTGGCGGGGCTGGAGCGTGGCACGCTCCGGGTCGGTGCCTTCCTGTCGGCCTGCAACTCATTCGTCCCTCCCGCACTGGCTCGTTTTGAAGCCGCCCATCCGAGGGTGGAGATCCTGCTGGAGCAGATCGAGGAGCCCGAGGCGCTGCGTCGCCTGCGGTCAGGCGATCTCGATGTCGCGGTCGTGTGGCGCGAGTGGCAGCCGCGCGACGCAAGCGGTGAAGGCCCGGACGGTTTCGAGCAAGTGCATCTTGCCGACGACCACTACCGAGTGGTACTTCCGCCGGCTCATCGGTTGGGCCGCCGGCGCGAGATCCGAATCGACGAGTTGGCTGGAGAGCGCTTCAACGCACCGCCGGCCGAGGGCTTTACGCTTCCCTACCGCACGATGCTCGAACGGCTGTGCCGCGAGGCCGGATTCGAGCCAAATGTCGCCTACGTCCTTCGGGACGTCACCGTCGCGAGGGCGTTCGTCGCGGCTGGCCTGTGCGTTTCGCTGATGCCCGAGCTCACGCTGCCGGAGCCGCACACCGACGTCGCCGTCAAGCCGCTTCGTGGGATCGACCCGTTTCGATCGATCTATGCAACCCGGTTAAGGGGCCGACGGGTTCCTTCGGTCGCTCACATGGTCCGGTCCCTCGCTGACGCCGCCACAGCCAGGCTCGGCTGACGGTCGCCGTCGCGCCGCGCTCTCCCCTAACCACGGGCGCCGTGGTCAACTCTTGGTCAACTAGTCGCGGCGAAGAACTGCGAACGACGGCAAAGCGCACGGCCCGTAGATCCGCGGAGCGGAGCCAGATGGCGAAGATCGGCGACGAGTGGAAGCCGCTTTCGCCAAAATCGCACCCAGGAGGTCGCCGGTTCGAGTCCGGCTAGCTCCATGAAAGACCTGCAAACGCAGTTTGACGCCCCGTGACCCGACTCGACCATCGCTTCCCGCCGTTTCCGCGCAGCCGGGGTGGACGAGGGCGGTCCCGGTATCTGGTCTTACCCGCTTTCCCAGCGGGGGACGCCTACCGTGAGCAGCATGGCGAGCAGCATCGCGGCGTCTGCGTCGTGATGGGTGTGGCCGTGGACCGTCGCGAAGTAGGTCGTGCCGCCAACCTTGGTGAGCGCGAGGTCGTGACCGCCGAGCGGGCCGCCCGACGGATGCGGCGGGAAGCGGTAGACGGTGATCGTCCAGGGCCCGTAACGGCGCTCGCCGAGGAGGCGGGTGTGACCTGGAACATCCCACTGGCGCGGATCGAACAGGTTGCTCTGAACGGTGTGACCCCGTCCGGCGCCGACGATCCAGTGAATGTGGCCGGGGTTGTCACCGTTGTTGAACGTCAGCAGGTAGAAGTCGCCCGCCCTGTCAGGTAGCGGCGGTCCTTCGAAGCCGTAGAGTCCTGGGTCTGCGACCACACCGCCTCTCGGGACGAGCGGGGGGCAGAGCACCGGCATCCGCGACCCGCGTCGAGCCTGCTCGCACGTTGAGCGCACGCGTGCGGGAAGGCGCGTCGTCAGGCGGACGCTATGGACCGGCGCCCAGCGCGAGACGAGCGCCATGCAGCGGCGCAGGGCGGCACCCTTCCACGGATCGATGCCGCGGCACGGCGACGGAGGCAGGCCGGCGTTGTCACCACTCGCAGTGACGGAGGGTCGCCGGTTACTGCTGCAAGCAACAACGGCGGCGCCAGCGACGACAATGGTTATTACACAGACGCTCTTCTTCATCGTGAACCTCCGCTCGAGGAACTACGTGCTCCGAACGTCCCGAGGTCCCTTCACGGCACTTTCCGCGGCCGGCGACCCCCGTGCAGAACCTTTCTCAAGGATCTTCCCGGACGGAGTGATTGGGGGCTGTGGCGCTGTCTCCACGTCGTCCATCGGATCGGCAGCGAGAAAGGCCTCCATCCTGGGAAGGCGGTCCGATGGCGATCCCGCCGAGCATCGAAGGTCGGTCAGACAACCCGGTGCCACGCGGGCTCGAGTTCGAGGATCGCGGCCAGCACAAGCTCAAGGGGATTCCGGAGGCGCGGCATCTGTTCAGCGTCACGCGGTGACCAGGACGGGCACGCACCAGCTCATTCGGTTAATCGCTGCATCGGTGAGGCGGTTCTCGCGCCGTCGTCTGACGTCCCCAAAGCGAGCGAGACGGCGTTATCGAGCGTCAACGCTCGGC
>Ga0307278_10000500_pt1 | contig 19689 bp, 16 predicted proteins | sample ER_DNA_117_FD_194482 | JGI IMG/M metagenome (GOLD analysis project Ga0307278, IMG submission 194482) | Bulk soil microbial communities from the East River watershed near Crested Butte, Colorado, United States - ER_DNA_117 | ecosystem: Environmental > Terrestrial > Soil > Floodplain | place...
CGACATCCGCGCGTGGACCGCTGACTGGAACCAGCACCCACGGCCCTTCATCTGGACCAAGACGGCCGAGGAGATCCTCGACTCCCTCGCCCGATATTGCCGACGAATTTCAGGCGCAGAGCACTAGAGCGGGATCAGCCTGGGTCGTGGCATGCCGCGGCCGTGCGCGGCGTACGCCGGCGCCGAGGGCGGCTCGACCTCGGCGAGCGGCTCTGCGGCGATCGCGGCGGCCTCGCCGGCCGGCAGGCCGAGCATCTGCAGCGCCCCGGCGGCCAGCTCGTCCTCGGCGGCGGCGGGCAGCAGGCCGTGGAGCCGGCCGCGCAGCACCTCGAGCACGGCGCCACGGATGGCACAGAGGTGCACCAGCGCCGAGGCGACCGGGAAGCGGCCCACCCACACGCCGCGGCTCAGGCTGCGCAGCACGCGGCGGCTGAAGTCGTCCGTCGCCGCCTCGGCGACGCCACGGCCCGCCTCGGCGAGGCAGGCGAGCAGCGGGTCCCGCTCGGTCGTCCGGACGGTCTGGCGCACCAGCGCGGCCACGGTGACCGCCGGATCCTCGGGCACGCCGAGCGCCCGCTCGACGGCGGCGCCGTTCGCGCCGACGGCCTCGGCCACCAGCGCGTCGAGCAGCGACTCCCGAGAGGCGAAGCAGCGGTAGAAGGCGCCGCGCGGCACGCCCGCCGCCGCGGTGACCTGGTCGGGCACGGCACCGTCGACGCCGTGGCGCAGCAGCTCCAGACGGGCCTGCCCGAGCAGCCGCGCCCGCAGGGAACTGGCGGCTCGCTGTTCGCGCCCCATACCGGCTCGGAACTCGGAGGAGCTCATGAGCACAACCCCTCGGACGTCCGCATCGGCCGGAAGGTAAACCGACAAGATCGTCTTGTCAATTGCCTCGGGCACATTGGGCGTTACCGAGAGTAACGCCCGGCGGATGCTGCCGGCGCTCCTGCTGCTGGTGCCCCGTTCCCCGGGCCCGCCCGGTGGTCGCCCCCAGGAGCTGCTGACCGGGGCCGGCTTGCGGCGAACTGGGTGGGTTCGTCCCCGCTGCCACCTCAGCCTGGCGCCGTTGCAGCCGATCAGCCATGTATGACAGGGCGCTCCGGGACAGGCGGGCGGCACTGGCGGTGGCCACAGACACTCGCCGTGGTCGTGGCGATCCTCGCCGCCGTCAGCTACCAGAACACGGCGCTGCACCGCAGCGTCGACGCCCAGCACCACGCCGGCGCGGCCCTCGGCGACCTCGCCGCGCTGTTGCACGAGGAGAGCGACCTGCAGTGGAAGACGCTGGCCGACCGTAACGCTCCCGTCCGGGTCGCGCGCGAGGTCGGCGCCATCCGCACGCGCGAGCGGGCCATCCTCGCCAAGGTCCAGGCGACCCTGCCAGCCGCGGCGCACGAGCGGCTGCGGTCGCTGAGCGACGGGTACCACACCATCCTCGACCAGGAGCTGGCGCTGCTGACGCTGAACCACTCCGCCGAGGCCCTGGCGCTCGAGTGGCGCAGCACCGAGCCGCAGTTCCGGGAGCTCAGCCGCACGATCGCCGAACTCGCCGAGGGACGGGAGGCGAGCGCGCAGCGGGCGGCGCGCACCGCCGACCTGACCCTGGCCCTGGCGATGCTGCTGACCGCCCTCATGATCGGAGCGCTGCTGCACCGCTTCGAGCGGGCGCAGCGGGCGTCGGTCCGGGTCAGCGACGAGCTGCTCGAACAGGAACGCAAGGCGCTGCAGCAGGCGATGGAGAGCGCGGCGACCATCCGGCACCAGGCGCAGCACGACGCGCTCACCGGGCTGCCCAACCGGGTGCTGTTCACCGAGCGGGTGGACCTCGCCATGCAGGCCGGCGGCGACCAGGCCGTCCTGTTCATCGACCTCGACGACTTCAAATGGGTCAACGACTCGCTCGGCCATGCCGCCGGCGACGAGCTGCTGGTGGTCGTCGCAAGGCGCCTGCAGGCCTCGGTGCGCGAGACGGACCTCGCCGCGCGGCTCGGCGGGGACGAGTTCGCCGTGCTGGTGCAGGAGGGCGGGGTCGAGGTCGCCCGCGCGGTCGCCGGCCGCATCATCGCCGCGCTGCGGCAGCCGGTGGCGGCGGCCGGGATGCAGCTGGTGATCCAGGCCAGCCTCGGCATCGCCGCGGTGAGCGAGTGGCGCGACACGGCCGAGCTGCTGCGCAACGCCGACGTGGCGATGTACGACGCCAAGGAGCACGGCAAGGGCCAGTTCAAGGTCTTCGAGCCGGCCATGCAGGACCGGGTGCGGGACCGCATCGGGGTCGAGGCCGAGCTGCGCGGCGCGCTGGAGCGCGACGAGCTGGTGCTCGCCTACCAACCGCTCGTCTCCCTGGCCGACGAGGAGATCGTCGGCGTCGAGGCCTTGGTGCGCTGGCGGCATCCCGCCAGGGGCCTGCTGCCGCCGGGGTTCTTCCTGCCGGTCGCCGAGGAGAGCGGGCTGATCCTGCCGCTGGGCCGCTGGGTGCTGCGGGAGGCCTGCCGGCAGGCGCGGGACTGGGTCGGCAGCCGCGGCGGACGGCGGTTCAAGATCAGCGTGAACCTCTCCCCCCGGCAGCTCCACCACGCCGACCTGGTGGACGAGGTGGTCGGGGCGCTCGACGACGCGGGCCTCGACCCCGGCGCGCTGGTCCTCGAGATCACCGAGTCGATGATCCTGCGCGACCACCAGGCCGTCGCGGCGAAGCTGCGGGCGCTGCGCCGCCTCGGGGTGGGCGTGGCCCTCGACGACTTCGGCACCGGCTATTCCTCCCTCAGCCACCTGCTGCACCTGCCCGTCGACCAGATCAAGGTCGACAGGTCGTTCGTGAGCGGGCACGACGACATGGTCGGCGCGATCCTCCAGCTCGGCAGGACCCTGCGGCTGGAGACCGTGGCGGAGGGCGTCGAGACCCCCGAGCAGGCCGAGCGCCTGCGCGGCCTCGGCTGCCAGCTCGCCCAGGGCTACCACTTCGGCAGGCCGCTCGAGGCCGCCGCCTTCTCCGCCCTGCTGGGACTGTCCGTCAGCGGCGCCCGGTGAGGCTCGCTCAGCCTCCGGCCGCGATGATCCCGTCCGCCCGCTTCGCCGCGCGGTCCAGCGCGGTGCGGACGTCGGCCCCGTCGAGCAGCACCGAGCTGACCGCCTCCTCGATCGCGACCGAGATCTTCGGGTAGAGCGGCGTGGTCGGCCGGGCCTTCACGGCGTTCTTCTCGTTCTCGACGAAGGTGGCGATGCCGCTGGTCCTGGCGGCGTACTGCTTGAACTCGCCGAGCCTGGTCTCCGAGACCCGCAGCGGCAGGTGCCCGGTGGCCAGGGCGTAGGTCATGTCCTGCTGCGTCGCGGTGAGCCAGCTCACGAACTGGAAGGCCGCCCGGCTCCGCGCCGGGCCGTTGTCGAACAGCACCCAGGCGTCCGGCCCGGAGATCGTCTGGTGGTTGGACTGGTCGCCGAACGTCGGCATGATCTGCACGCCGTAGTCGACGTGGGGGAAGGCTGACAGGTCCCACGGGCCGGTCACGATCATCGCGATCTTGCCGGCGTCGAACAGCTCCTCCATCTTCGCGGCCGTCGGGTCCAGGTAGACCGAGCGGTCGACGACCGCCATGTCGCGCAGCAGCCGCGTGGCCCTGACGCCGGCCGGCGAGGCGAAGGCCGCGCGCCCGCCGTCACGGGTGAGGATGTCGCCGCCCGCCTCCCACAGCAGCGCCTCCCACTGCCACACCGTGGTCTCGCCGCTGCGGACCGGGAAGGTGAAGCCGTAGCGCCCGGCGGCGCGATCGGTCAGGGCCTTGGCGGCGGCGCGGAAGTCGTCCCAGGTCCACCGCGGCGTCGGATGGCCGAGCCCGGCCCGGTCGAACAGCTTCTTGTTGTAGACGACCGCCAGGTTGTCCACCAGCGCGGGGATCCCGACGATCCTGCGGTCCACCGTCATCGCCTGCCGCGCGGCCGGCCAGAAGTCCTCCCACACCATGCCCGGGTTGCCGGCGACCAGCTTGTCGAGCACCAGCGTCCTGGGGTCGGTGGCGATGTCGGCCAGCGAGGAGCCGTACAGGTAGGCGGCGTCCGGGTAGCTCCCCGAGCGGATCGCCGCCTGGACCCGCTCCAGCCCCGCGTCGGAGTTGCCGTAGTAGCGCGCCGTCGCGCTGATGGTGAAGTGGGTCTGGTTCCACTCCTCCACCAGGTCCTCCAGCGCCTTGCGCTCGACCCCGCTCTCGTACGGGTGCCAGAGGACGACCTCGGTGACGCCATGGCTCGTCGCCGAGCCGGACGTCCCCTTCCCGCCCGTGCAGGCGGCCAGCACCAGCAGCACGGCGATGAGCCCGACCCACGCGCGTCGCACCGGCGACCACCTCCCCATCGCCATATCGGCCGTCTCGGCCGCCTGTCTGAGCCTGCTGGTAGCGTCGGCCCCCACACGCCCCGCGACGGCGTCGCGGCCGCGCCGTGGCGGAGGACGGCGGAACATGGACGAAACGACCGAGTTCACCCTGGTGCCCAAGGGGCCGTTCTCGCTGGCCGCCAGCACCCGCTTCCTGGAGGGCTTCCCCGCGCGGCGCTGAGGCCGCCGTCCGGCGGGCCCGCTACCGCGCGCGTACCAGGGCGTCGATGCCGTCGAGGATGCGCTCGAGGCCGAAGACGAACTCGTCGTCCGGCTCGTCCGGCTCGTCGAACGCTCCGGCGGAGATGGTCGCGTGCAGCGCCGGGTGGCGCTCGGGGTCGGCCAGCCTTGCGAGCAGGCGGCCGTAGGCGGACATCGCCTCCTGGGCGGTGCCGGAGGCCAGGAAGGCCGTGGCGAGATCGGCGGTCATCGAGACCCTCCGCGGCCTGCTGCTGGACACCGCCGTCGGCAACAGCCCCTGGCTGGCGCTGGCCTGGTGCGGCGGCATCCTGCTGGCGTCGGTCGCGCTGTCGAGCGTGCTGTTCCGGCGCCGCACCGCCTGACCGGCGACCGGCCCTGCCCTCGCCCGCGGCCGCCCCGGCGGCGTGGGCCTCAGCTTGCGGCGACCCTGGCGAGCAGCAGCGCCTCCGCCAGGCAAGCGCGCTCGAACTCGGCGAGGTTCAGGCTCTCGTCGGTGCTGTGCGCGCGGCAGTCCAGGTCGGCGCCCGCGCTCGTGACCAGGACGGCCGCGCCGGGGAAGGCGGCGGCGAACTCCGCGATGAACGGGATCGAGCCGCCGACCCCGACCTCCACCGTGTCGTTGCCGTAGGCCTCGCGGAACGCGGCACGCGCGGTGTCGAACTTCGGCCCCCTGGTGTCGACGGCGAACGGCTGACCGGCGTCGCCGTCGACGACGTTCACCACTACGCCCCACGGCGCGTGCCGGCGGAGGTGCTCGGCCAGCGCCTCCCGCGCCCGCTGCGCGTCGTCGCCCGGGGCCAGCCGCACGCTGACCTTCGCGCGCGCCGCGGGGAGGAGCGTGTTGGACGCGTCGGCCACCCGGGTCGCGTCGATCGCCAGCACCGACGCCGCCGGCCTGGCCCAGATCCGCTCGGCGACGCTGCCGCTGCCGAGCAGCTGGACGCCGTCGAGCATGGCGGCCTCGGCGCGGAACCGCTCCTCCGGGTAGTCGACCTGGGGCGCCTTGCTGCTGACCAGCCCCTCGACGGCGACGTTGCCCAGCTCGTCGTGGAGGGTCGCGAGCAGCCGGCAGAGGGCGGTCAGGGCGTCCGGCGCCGCCCCGCCGTAGACGCCGGAGTGCACGCCGTGCTCCAGGGCGCGCACCTCGACGACGCAGTCGACCAGGCCTCGCAGGCTGGTCGTGAAGGCGGGCGTGCCGACGTCGAAGTTGGCCGAGTCGGCGAGCACGATGAAGTCGGCCGCGAGCTTGCCGCGGCAGCGGTCGAGGAACGCGCCCAGCGTGGGCGAGCCGATCTCCTCCTCCCCCTCGACCAGCACCGTGACCCCGACCGGCGGCTCGCCGCCGTACGTCCGCAGGGCGGCGAGGTGCGCGGCGACGCCGGCCTTGTCGTCGGCGGTGCCGCGCCCGTACAGGCGCCCGTCGCGCTCGGTCGGCTCGAACGGCGGGCTGGTCCACCCGGACTCCTCGCCGGTCGGCTGGACGTCGTGATGGGCGTAGAGCAGGACCGTCGGCTTGCCGGGCGGCGCCGGGTAGCGGGCCAGCACCGCCGGCTGGCCGCCGTCGACCTGGAGGACCTCGATCTCCGGCGCGCCGACGTCGCGGAAGAGCCCGGCGGTCATGTCCGCCGAGCGGCGCACCTGCGCCGCCGCGGCGGGATCGGCGCTCACCGAGGGAATCCGGATCAGGGCGTCGAGGTCGGCCCGGACGCCGGGCAGGACCTGACGGACGGCCGCACGAAGGTCATCGCTCATGGTCGCGTTCGACTCCTTGCGTCCCAACGACGGGACCGCTGGGGGAGGCTCCTGGCCATGAGCATACGGCCCCGGCCCATATGCGCTGTTCGGCTGGGCAGGCCACCGCCACCGGGGGGTACCATGAAGTCGTCTGCGCAAGTCGAGGATGTGGGAGGTGGGGCCGCTATGAGTAGCAGCAGCCAACCTCCGAGTACCTGCTGACGCCCGTTCGAGCTTCGGCGTCTCTGCTGGCGCGGCCTTCCCGGCGGCGACCCTGACCAGGGATGCCATATCACGGGTCTCGATCGATCCACATCTCTCGTCTCGGAGGTTCATCATGGCAGACCGGTTTTCTCGCGTGCTGCCGCCGTACCGGCGCTTCACGCGTCGTGCCATCAACGGGGGCCAGCCGCCCGCCCCCGAGATCTCGATGGAGCCACGGGCCGCCCCGGCCGCGCCGCCGGTGGAGCAGAGCGTCGTCGCCGCGGCGATCTACCAGCAGGGCCGGCGCGTGGACAGCCCGCCGACCGTGGCGGAGACCGCCCGGCGGCTGCGGGAGGCGCCCGGCACGATGGCCTGGATCGGGCTGTACCGGCCGGCCGAGCCGCAGCTCCTGGCCGTGGCGGAGGAGTTCGAGCTGCACGAGCTGGCGGTCGAGGACGCCATCGTGGCCCACCAGCGGCCCAAGCTGGAGCGCTACGGCGACACCCTGTTCACGGTCCTGCGCGCCGCCCGCTACAACGACGAGGTGGAAGAGGTCGAGTTCGGCGAGATCCACGTGTTCGTCGGCTCCAACTTCGTGCTGACCGTCCGGCACAGCCAGGCGCCCGACCTGGCCGCGGTCCGCCGCCGCATGGAGGACGACCCCGAGCTCCTCGCGCTGGGCCCCGAAGCGGTGCTGTACGCGATCCTGGACAGCGTCGTGGACGGCTACGCCCCCGTGGTCGCTGGCCTGCAGAACGACATCGACGAGATCGAGACCCAGGTCTTCAGCGGCGACCCCAGGGTCTCCCGGCGCATCTACGAGCTGTCGGGCGAGGTGATCGAGTTCCAGCGCGCCGCCCGCCCGCTGCTGGGCATGCTGGAAGGGCTGATGGCCGGGTTCGACAAGTACAGCACCGACGACGAGCTGCGCCGCTACCTGCGCGACGTCGCCGACCACGCCACCACCGTGGCCGAACGCGTCGACGGCTTCCGGCAGATGCTGGCCGACATCCTCACGGTCAACGCCACCCTCGTCAGCCAGGCGCAGAACGAGGAGATGAAGCGCCTCACCGAGGCCAGCTTCGCCCAGAACGAGGAGGTCAAGAGGGTCTCCGCCTGGGCGGCGATCCTGTTCGCCCCGACCGTCATCGGCACCGTGTACGGCATGAACTTCGACCACATGCCGGAGCTCCACTGGGTGTTCGGCTATCCCTTCGCCCTGAGCCTGATGCTCGTGGTCAGCGGGACCCTGTACTTCATCTTCAAGCACCGCGGCTGGCTGTGACCCTGGCGATGTCGAGATAGGCTCCGCAGCTTCTACATCCTCTACGAACGGCGCCACAGGAGTGCCCGAGCCGAGGAGCCGTCGATGCCTGAACCCCGAACCCTGCTGACCGGGCTCGCGATCGGCGAGTCGCCGCGTTGGCACGAGGACCGTCTGTGGTTCGCCAACTGGGGCGCGCAAGAGGTCGTCGCCGTCGATCTCGACGGCGACAGCGAGGTCGTCACGCGCGTCCCGACCACCATCCCGTTCTCGATCGACTGGCTGCCCGACGGGCGTCTGCTGGTCGTGTCGGGGCGCGAGGCGCTGCTGCTGCGCCAGGAGCCCGACGGGTCGCTGGTGACCCACGCCGACCTGAGCGGCGTCAACGAGGTCTTCAACGAGATCGTCGTGGACGGTCGCGGCAACACCTACGTCAACGGCGCCAGCTCGGACCTGTCCGCCCCCGGGATCGTCGCGCTGGTCACCCCCGACGGCTCGGCCCGGCAGGTGGCCGACGGCATCGCCTTCGGCAACGGCATGGCCGTGACGTCCGACAACTCCACGCTGATCGTCGCCGAGTCCCACGGCAACCGGCTCACCGCGTTCGACATCGCCGACGGCGGCCTGTCCAACCGCAGGGTGTGGGCCGACCTCCCCGGCGGCTTCCCCGACGGCATCTGCCTGGACGCCGACGGCGCCGCCTGGTACGCCGACGTCCCCAACCAGCACTGCGTGCGGGTCCGCGAAGGCGGCGAGGTCCTGCAGACCGTCGAGCTCGACCGGGGCTGCTTCGCCTGCATGCTCGGGGGCGCGGACGACCGGACGCTGTTCATGATGGCGGCCGAATGGCACGGCATGGAGAACATCGACTCCGAGGCGCGAACCGGCCAGGTGCTGACCGTCGAGGCGCCCGTAGCGGGCGCCGGCTGGCCGTAGGACCGGAGCCGGTCAGCGAGGGAGCGGCGTCCCCGCCACCGCACCGACGGTGGTGCGGAGTCGCTGGACGAACGCCTCGACATCGAGCGGCCGGGCGAAATGGTAGCCCTGAGCGAGCTGGCAGCCGAGCGCGCGCAAGCGGCCGGCCTGCGCGGCCGACTCGACGCCCTCGGCGACGAGCTCCAGGCGGAGCGTCCGGGCGATCTGCATGATGACCTCGATCATGGCGAGCTCGCCGACGCCGACGCGGCCGACGAAGGACCGGTCGATCTTCAGCTGGGTGATGGGGAAGCGCTGGAGATGGCTGAGCGAGGAGAATCCGGTGCCGAAGTCGTCCAGGGCGAGGCCCACACCGAGCCGGTGCAACGCGTCGACCGTGCGGGCGACCGCCTCCGAGTCCTGCATGACGGCGGACTCGACGAACTCCAGCACGAGCTGGGCCGGGTCGAGCCCGGCGTCGTCGAGCGCGGCGGCGACGTCGGCCACCAGCGACCCGTCGGCGAGCTGTTGCGCGGCCACGTTCACGCTCACGCGGATCGTCCGGCCTGCTGCCTCGCTCAGCGCGCGCGCCTGCCGGCAGGCGTCCCGCAGCACCAGACGGCCGAGCGGCAGGATCAGGCCCGTCTCCTCGGCGATGGACAGGAACTCGCCCGGCCCGAGCAGCCCGCGCGCCGGGTGGCGCCAGCGGACCAGCGCCTCGGCAGCCACCACGTCGCCGCTGGCCAGCGCCACGATCGGCTGGTAGAGGACGGTGAGCTGGTCGGACTCCAATGCCGAGCGCAGTTCCGACTCGACCTGCAGACGGCCGCGGACGCGTTCGTGCATGCTCGGTTCGAAAAAGCTGAAACGGCCCTTGCCGGCGGTCTTGGCCACGTACATGGCCACGTCGGCGTCGCGCAAGAGGTCGGTGTCATGGCGAGCCGTGCTGGTCAGGGCGATGCCGATGCTCGCCCGCACCAGCACCGTGGTCCCACCGAGGTCGAACGGCTCGGCCAGGTGGGTGATGATCCGCTGGGCCACCAGCGCGGCGCCGTCGGCGTCGGCCGTCTCCAGCAGCACCGCGAACTCGTCGCCGCCGAGCCGTGCCGCCATGTCGTCGGGGCGCAGGCAGGCGCGCAGCCGCTCGGCGACGGTGACGAGCAGCGCGTCCCCGGCGGTGTGGCCGAGGCTGTCGTTGACCCGCTTGAAGTCGTCCAGGTCGATGAAGAGCACGGCGGGCTTGCCACGCGCCACCGCGTGCGTGACCCGCTCGCCGAGCAGCGTCCGGTTGGGCAGCTTGGTGAGTGCGTCGTGCTGTGCCTGGTACTTGATGACGTCCTGGCTCCGCTCGGCCTGGCGCAGCGCGCGCCGCTCCTGCTCGAGGAGCTCGTCGCCGGCCCGGACGACGGCGCGGTGCGCTCGCTCGGAGCGCCGGAACAGCAGTCCGATCATGACCGCGGTGAACAGCAGGGCGAGGGCGAGGGTCAGGTCGGCGACCTGCTTCGCCCGCCGCCCGCGGGCACTGGCCGCGGCGACCTCCGCCGTGAGGTCGCGGCTCAGCTCGCGGAACGAGGGATCGGTGGCGCGTCGTTCGAGTGCCAGCGCGTCGGCGGTGCGGTTGACGGCGAGCAAGCCCAGCTCCGTGTCGAGCACGCCGTGATACTGGTCGACCTTGTCGTCCAGGCGCGAGCGGGTCGGGCCCGCCAACTCGCGCGCGGCCAGGATCGAGCGCTCGCGCGTGCGCAGCGCGCCGAGCTCGCGTGCGACCTGCACGGCGCCACTGCGGTCGGCCAGCGTCCGCCACAGCAGGCTGCTCTCCTCGTGCAGCAGCAGGTCGAGCTGGCCGAGCAGGCGGTCGGTCTCGCCGGCGGCCGCGTCGCGGCGGTGCAGCGTCAGGTTCGAGTAGGCGACCAGCCCGAGCAGCAGGACGACCCCGACCAGGACGTGGGGCCAGCGCCAGCCCTGGCGCACCGCCGACCTAGCCAGTCTCCGCGATCGCCTGCTGGACATCGGTGGTGGCGCGGTTGAGCAGCGCTTCCAGGTCACGACGGGAGAGCGGTCGGCCGCTGGCGAGGACACGGTCCCACATCGTGCCGAACGCCTTGTGGAGCGCGACCTCGATCCCGTTCCAGGCCGCGACGGCCGGGTACTGCCGCCCGTTGGGGACCTGGGCGGTGAACGCCCGGTAGGCGGGGTCGGACCCGAACGGCGGCTTGCTGGTGGCCGACAGCCTCGCCGGCCACAGGCCGATCCCGGAGACGTAGCGGACCTGGCTCTCCTCACCGGTCAGGAAGCGGATCCACTCGAGCGCGGCCTCCGGGTGGCGGGAGGCCTTCCACACCGACAGGTCGCTGCCGCCGAGGAAGGTGAACCGACCGTGCGGACCGGCGGGCATCGGGGCGGTCGCCCAACGTCCGCCGAGCTTGGCGGCGGTCCGGAAGGTCGCCACCGACTCCGGCGCGTCGGTGAGCACCGCCACACGACCGTCGACGAACGCTTGCCGAGCCTCGGTGTACGTTCCCCGCAGCACCGGGCGGCTGTCGTACTTCGCCACCAGCTTCTGGTAGTAGTCGACGCCGTCGAGCGCGGCCGGGGTCGCGACGGTCGCCCTGGTGCCGTCGGCCGACAGGAAGTCGCCGCCCGCTCCCCAGACGAACGGGGCGATGTTGTGCACCACGTTCCAATCGGCCTTGCCCGGCTGGCCGAGCGCGGCCGTGTGCCCGGCCGCCGCGATCCGGTCGAGCGTGGCGGCGAACGAGCGCCAGTCGGTGAACGCTCCCGCCGGGTCGATCCCCAGGTCGCGGAGGACGTCGGTGCGGTAGAACAAGGCGCGGATGTCGACGAACCATGGCACCGCGGTCACGTCGGTCTGGCCGACGAGCCGGGTCGAGGTCCAGCTCGCGGGCAGGTACGCGTCGCGCCCCCCGAGCCAGGCGAGCTCCGGCCCGCTGAACGGCCGCAGGCCACCCAGCGAGGAGATGCTGCCGACCCAGGTGGTGCCGAGCTGGCTGACGTCCGGTCCACTGCCACTGGCCGCCGCGGTGGTCAGGCGGGTGAGCGCGCCCGGCCAGTCCAGCTTGGTCGCTCGCACGGTGATATTGGGGTGGAGCCCGTGGAACCGGCCGACCTCCCGCTGGATCACCCGTTCCGGCGAGGGCCCGTTGGGCATGTACCAGAAGTCGATGGTGACCGGTGGCTCCTGCGGGCCGTACCCGCGCACCACGGGCGCCGCCTGTGGCGTCCGGGCCTGCTTCGAGCAGCCCGCCACCAGCAGGGCGAGCACGATCGCCACTGTCCCGACGGCACGCCACCGCGGCCCACGCATGGCTACCTCCTGGTTCGCGTGCGAGCCGTCGACCCCGGCGCCCTGCCGGGGCGGCCCGTACCCTTCTCGATCGGCACGAACCCGCAGTTGACTGAGGAGATCGCCTGGGTAGGCGCTGCTGAGCCGGGACCGCTGGCCGGGTCAGGACCCCCGACCTGTCATGGATGGGTGGCGCCCTCGCGGTCGCGGTGGCCGGGCGGTTCGAGCTGGAAGGTCGAGTGCTCGACGTCGAAGTGGCCCCGCAGGCACTCCCCCAGCCGGTCGAGCACGGCCGGGCCGTGCGCGCCCTCGGCGAGCACGACGTGGGCCGACAGCACCGGCATGCCGCTGGTGATCGTCCAGGCGTGCAGGTCGTGGCAGTCCGCCACCCCCGGCTCGCTGATGATGTGGCTGCGGACCTCCTCGAGGTCCATCCCGGCCGGGGTGGCCTCGAGCAGCACGTCGACCGCGTCCCGCAGCAACCTCCAGGTGCGCGGCAGGATCAGCAGCCCCACCAGGACCGAGGCGACCGGGTCGGCGGCCCTCCAGCCGGTCAGGGCGATCAGCAGCGCGGCGACCACGACGGCCGCCGAGCCGAGCAGGTCGCCCATGACCTCCAGGTAGGCGCCGCGCAGGTTCAGGCTCTCCGCCTGCCCGCGGCGCAGCAGCCACAGCGACACCCCGTTGGCGGCCAAGCCGACCAGCGCGACCACCAGCATCAGCCCGCTGGCGACCCGCGGCGGCTCGACCAGTCGCCGCCACGCCTCCACCAGCACGGCGATGCCAACCCCGAACAGCACCACCGCGTTGATCACCGCGGCCAGGATCTCCATCCGGTAGTAGCCGAAGGTCCGCGCCGAGGTCGCCGGTCGTGCCGCGAACCAGACCGCCAGCAGCGCCAGGCCGATCCCGGCCACGTCGGCCAGCAGGTGCCCGGCGTCGGCGAGCAACGCCAGGCTCCCGCTCGCCAGCGCGCCGGCGACCTCCACGACCAGGACCGCCAGGGTCAGCAGCAACACCGTGACCAGCCGGCCGCGCGCGGCGCCGGCCGCGCTCCACGCGTGGTCGTGGCCCATCAGCGCATGATAGCCAGGTCGAGGCTCGTAACGGGCGCGTAGCGGTTCCCCGACGGTCGGCGGGGATCCTGGCCGCGAACCACGCAGCGAGGAGGATCGCGATGACCACCACCCCCGTCGAGCAGCGATCCCTCACCTGGAGGAGCCTGGTCCGCCTGGCGCTGGTGGGCGACCTCGTGCTCCTGCTCGCCCAGGGAGCGGCGCGCCGGGACCAGGAGGCGCTCGCGATCGCCGCGGTCATGCTGCTGGGCGCCGGGCTGCTGCGCCTTCGCGGCGGGCTGGCCGGACTGGTGCTGCTGTGCCTGTCGTTCGCCAACCTCGAGCTGTGGATGCTGCCGGCCGCGCTCACCAACGCGGGCCACCACGCGGGGGCGGTCGGCATCCTGCTGCCCGCCGCCCTGGCGGCGGCCTCGCTGGCCGGCCTCGCCGGCGGCCTGGCCGCGATCGCGCGTCGGCGCGACCCGTCCGCGGGCGGCGGCGCGGCCCGCCGGGTCGGGCTCTGGACGGTCGCGGCGGTCGCGGGCGCGCTGGTGGTCGCCGCGGTGGTCGGGCCCGGTCCCGCCAAGCCGACTCCAGCCGGCGAGCTGGAGCTGGGCATGAGCAACACGGCCTTCCACCCGCCGACCCTGGTCGCGCCGAGCGGCCAGGTGACCGTCTCGGTGGCCAACCACGACCTCTTCTGGCACTCGTTCACGATCGACCAGGCTGCGGTGAACGTGGACGTCCCGGTCGGGGGTGCGCGGCGGGTCAGCTTCACCGTCCCGCCGGGCCGCTACCAGTTCTACTGCCGGGTCCCTGGCCACAGGCAGGCCGGCATGGTGGGCACGCTCGAGGTCGGGTGAGCAGCGAGCCGGCGTCAGGCCCGGCCGGCGTGGCTCGGCAGCTGGCCGGAGCCGCCGGACGCGGACGCCTCGGCCAGGCGGGCGTGCAGCCGCTCCCGGATCTCCTCCGGTGTGTAGGCACGGCGCTGGCGCTGTCCGCGGACGATCACCACCCCGGTGGCGGCGATGCCCACGAAGGCTGCCAGGCCGAGTATCTTCCACCAGCGCATGTACTTAGGATACGACCGTGCCCGACATGCGCATCGGCCTCGACGAGGCCCTCGACCTGACGCGTACCGCCGACGTGTGGCTGTTCCGCGGAAGCAAGCTGGCCGACCGTGCCGTCCAGGTGACGACCAACAGCCCGGTCAACCACGTCGGCATGTCCGTCGTCATCGACGACCTGCCTCCCCTGATGTGGCATGCCGAGCTCGGCCGGTCCTTGCCCGACCTGTGGTCCGGGGACCGCCAGCGCGGCGCCCAGCTCCACGACCTGCGCGAGTCGGTCCTCAGATGGGCCACCCGGTACGGCCACCGGGTGTGGCTGCGCCAGCTCGACCGTCCGGTCACGCGCGACATGGAGGACGCCGTCCTGCGCACGATCGCGCGCCTCGACGGGACCCCGTTCCCTTCCGCGGCCCGGCTCGCGTCGCGCTGGCTGCTCGGGCGGGCGCCGACGATGCGGCGGGGCGTGCGGGACCGCAGCCTGGAGACCGCCTACTGCGCGGAGATCGTCGCCGTCACCTACCAGGCCATGGGGCTGCTCCCCGCCGGGCGCCAACCGAACTGGTACGACCCCGGCCGGTTCTGGAGCGGCGACCGCCTCGAGCTGTCGCGGGGATTCCACCTCGGCGGCGAGATCGCCGTGCACATCCCTCCCGGTCCGGAAGATTAGGCAGCCGCTTCGCGGCGGACCGGGGCTAGCCCGAGGCTAGCCCGGTTTCGGGTCGCCCGGGCCTCTGCCCGGGCCGTGACGATCCCCGGCTTCCCCGCCGCCAGCGTGGCCTGCAGGCGCGAGCCGACGGCGAGCTTGGCGACCAGATCGTGCGGGGCGACGGCGGATAGACTCCAGCCGTGCCCAGCCCTACCAAGGAGACCGCCGCCGTGACCGACCGCTCGTCCGCTCCTGGCCAGCCGTCGTCGATCGACACGAGCGTGCCGCACTCGGCCCGGATCTGGAACTACTGGCTGGGCGGCAGGGACAACTACCCCGTCGACCGCGCCGCCGGTGACCAGTACCGCGAGGTCTTCCCCGGCGTCGTCGACGTCGCCCGTGCCTCGCGGGGGTTCCTCACCCGTGCCGTGCGCTACCTGGCCGGCGAGGCGGGCATCCGCCAGTTCCTCGACGTCGGCACCGGCCTGCCGACCGCCGACAACACCCACCAGGTCGCCCAGCGGGTGGCTCCTGACAGCCGCATCGTCTACGTCGACAACGACCCCTTGGTGCTGGCGCACGCCCGCGCCCTGCTCACCAGCACCCCCGAAGGCGCCACCGCCTACGTCGACGCCGACCTTCGCGACCCCGACACGATCGCGCGGGCAGCGGCGAAGACCCTGGACGTCGCCCAGCCGATCGCGCTGATGCTGATGGGGATCATGACGGGCGTCTTCCACCTCTACGCCTACGCGATCATGCCCGGTCTGGGCAGGACCGACGACCGGACCTTCGTCGGCGCGTTCCAGCGGTCGCGACCACCGTCGCGTTCGGCTGCCTGACCTGGGCGCTCGTGCTCCACGGGCGGGTGACGCAGGGCGGCGCCTAGACTCCCTGTCCTCGACCGGGAGGCTCGATCGCGTGACGCTGATGCTGCTCGACTCCGCCAGCCTGTACTTCCGTGCCTTCTACGGGGTGAAGCGCGCGATGCCGGCGCCGGACGGCACGCCGACCAACGCGGTCCGCGGCTTCCTCGACATGACCTCGACGCTGATCGCCCGGTTCCGCCCCAGCGACCTGGTGGCCTGTGTCGACCAGGACTGGCGCCCGGCCTGGCGGGTCGCGCTGATCCCCTCCTACAAGACCCACCGGCTGGCCGACCAGGTCGCGTCGGCCTCCGGTGGCGCCCCGCCCGGGGAGGCGGAGCCGCCCGGGCTCGCCGAGCAGGTCCCGATCATCTTCGACGCGCTCGCCGCCCTCGGCATCGCCGCCCTCGGCGCGCCGGAGCACGAGGCCGACGACGTGATCGCCACCCTCGCCGAGCGCGCCACGATGCCCGTCGACGTGGTCACGGGCGATCGTGACCTGTTCCAGCTCATCGACGACGACCGCCGCGTGCGCGTGCTGTACACCGGCCGTGGCGTGGCCAACGTCCAGAGCATCGACGCCGCCGCGCTGGTGGACCGCTACGGCATCGCCCCGGCGCAGTACGCCGACTTCGCCACGCTGCGAGGAGACCCGAGCGACGGGCTGCCCGGGGTGCCGGGGATCGGGGAGAAGACCGCCGCCAGCCTGCTGCGGCGCTTCGGCACGCTGGACGCGCTGGTGGACGCGGCCGCGGCGGGCGACCCCCGCCTGGCCCAGGTGGCCGGCAAGATCAACGCGGCACGGGACTACCTGGCCCGAGCCCCCGAGGTCGTCCGCACCGCCCGGACGCTGGCGCTGCCCGCCGTCGACACCGCCCTGCCGCGGACGCCGGCGGACGGCCGCGCACTCGCCGAGCTGGGAGCCAGGTGGGGAATCGGCAACGCGCTCGACCGCGCCACCGCCGCGTTGCGCCTCCTCGCGACCGCGTGAGTCTGCCCGGTCAGCGATCCGTCTTGCTCTTGCCCTTGCTGGTCGCGGTCGCGGGCGAGGTCGAGCGGCGCCGGCGGGTGGGTGGCCGGGCTCCAGGCGTGGAGGGCCCGATGCGGAACCACATCCTGAGGTCGCCGCCCCGCCGGCCGTCCCCGGTGGGGAAGCGGATCCCGACGGTCGCGCCGCCCGCGCCGGTCGGGAAGCCGAAGGTGTCCCCGTCGAGGTAGAGGTCGGGGGCGTTCGACCCCCAGACGAAGTTGCCCTGGACCGTGAGGTGGGCCACCACCTGCCTGCCGAAGCCGACCTGCTGCATCCTGGCCAGCAGCAGCCTCAGGAAGTTGAACGCCGCGGGTATCGGACGCCACTCGATCACGTTCTCCTGGGCCAGCCTGGCGTCGCCGGCCAGCTCGAGGGGCTCGAACCCGACCAGCTCCTGGGTCTGCCAGAACTGGCGGTCGGCGTCGGTCAGCGGGAACGGCCGGTCGACGGTGACGCTGAACGTCGGCTTCTCCGGGAAGCAGCGCGGGTCGACACGCTGGTCGCACACCACCTGGATGCCCTGCTGCAGCGGTTCGAACGCCACCAGGGTGTCGTTGCGGAGCGGTGTGCCGCCCGCCAGGAGGACCTCCTTGACGCGGATGCCAGGGTCCTGGCCGGTCCCCGCGCAGAGCCGGTCGATGGCCTCCTTGACGGTCTGCACGCCGGCGAGGCCGGGGCAGGCCTGCGGGTCGTAGGCGACCAGGCTGGCCACGCTGAGGTTGGCGGTGAACCGCACCGGGATCCCCACCGGGTTGCCGGCACCGTCGAGCAGCCTCGCCTCGGTCTGCTGGCTCGGGGCGTCCGGGTCGGGTGCGAGCATCCACGCGCAGCTGGCGATGCCGTCCACCGTGTCGACGTCGACGCTGGACCCGGCCGTCGCCGCCGGCAGCTCGGCCTTGGTCCGGGCGAGGTGGCCGGCCACCGTGGTGAAGCGCACCTTCGCGGTCGCCGGCCCGCACGGGCTCGCCGCGGCGACCTGGAGCAGCTGCGGGAGTGGCTGGCCAGGCAGCCACTCCTGCCCGTCCCCGCCCGCGTAGGAGATGCGCACCACCTGCGCCAGCGCGTCGATCGCCGCCTTCACCGTGTCGGCGCCGGTGAGGGTCGCGCAGCCCGCGGGGCCGTCGTAGGCGACCTCGCTCGCCAGGCTGAGGTTGGCGGCGAAGCGGACCGGCCGTCCGATCCGCTCTCCGGCGTTGTCGAGGAGCGTCGCCTCCAGGAGCTGGCTGGGCGCTCCGTCGGGCGCGAGCCTCCAGGCGCAGCTGGCGAGCTGGTGCTCGTCGACCGCGACGGTCAGCTCGGAAGCCGTCGACGCCGGAAGGCCGGCCTTGGTGGGGGCGACCACGCCACCACCCTGGGTCGCGAAGCGGACGCTCGCGCCGGGGACCGGAGACGCGACCTGGAGCAGCTGCGGGAGCGGGTCGCCGGGCAGCGACTCCTGGCCCTGACCGCCGACGTCGTACAGCGTGGTCAGCGCGGTAAGGAACGGGGCACGTGGCCGGCAGTCGTGGTCCAGTGCCCACGCCCCGCTCTGCAGCGTGAGGATGCCGATCGGGCAGTAGTCGTGGGCGATCCCCTGGCGGCCCTCGAAGACGGGCTCGCCGTCCTCGAAGGGCCAGTCGACCGTCCCGGTCAGGGTGCGGGCGGGGATCAGCCAGTAGTCGCCGGTCTGGTAGTCACCGTCGGTGAACCGGACCTGCACGCCGCTCTCGAGGCTCACCCAGGTCCCCGCGGTCACGGGCAGCTCGGAGCTCTCCCAGCGCCGCGCGACGGCGCCAGGGCCCAGGGTCGGCGGTGTCGCCGTCGCCGGCAGGACGAGGTCGTTGCCCTCGAGCGTCTCCACCTCGACGATGGTTCCGTGCCGGCCGGCGAGCGTCAGCCGTTCGTCGCTGAGCTCGACGAACTCCGCGCTGGCGAAGCCGACCTGCGCGTCCTTGCCAGGATCGGTGATGGTGACGGTCCCGGCGGCGGCGTCGACCTTCTCGACCCGCGAGAGCACGCTGCCGTTGTCCCGCGACCACTTGAAGGTGGCCGTGCCCGGGGCGCCGGGCTCGTGGATCTCGACGCGGTAGCACTGGTTCTCCAGCCGGCGGTAGCCCGCGCCCGGTGGGACCAGGCAGGGGTCGGCCACGGTCGCCGAGGGCACCGCCCTGGCGGCGAGGCGGCCGCTGCTGGCCGCGCCCGCGGGGACCCAGCCGTCGCCGAAGTCGGCGCACTCCTTGCCCTGCGCCTCCTCCCACTTCACCTGCCAGACGGTCTTGGCGCGGGTGGTGGTGTCGGGTCCGCCGAGGGCCACCTCGCGCAGCTCCGGCCGTTCGACGGCGGTGAGGTGCCGCTGCCAGACGTCGAGGTAGAAGAGGTGGGTGCCGCTGCCCGGCAGGGCCGCCCCGGGGAGGTCCGGCTGGCCCGCAACGGCCACCGGCCGCTCGTTCTCGCACAGGACGCCGCCCACGTACAAGCGTCCTGCGGAGACGCCGAGCTCCTCGGGGGCCGCCCGTGAGGTCCAGGTGGCCCCGCCGTCGCCGGTCGCCAGGATGGTGGCGTCGTCACCGACCGCGAACCCGCGACCCGCGGCCGGGAAGGTCACCGCCCGCAACGCTCCGGTCACCCCCAGGGGCGCCTGCCGCCGCGTCCAGGTCGCCCCGCCGTCGCCGGTCGCCAGGATGGTGGCGTCGTCCCCCACGGCGAAGCCCTGCTCCTCCGCCGGGAAGGTCACCGCCCGCAACGCTCCGATCACCTTCGCCGGCGCCTGCCGCCGCGTCCAGGTCGCCCCGCCGTCGCCCGTGGTCACGATGGTGGCGTCGTCCCCCACGGCGAAGCCGCGGGCCGCCGTCGGGAACGCCACCGCCCGCAACGCCGCCGTCACCCCCGCCGGCGCCTGCCGCCGCGTCCAGTGCTCCCCACCGTCCACCGTGGTCACGATGGTGGCGTCGTCCCCCACGGCGAAGCCGCGAGCCGCCGTCGGGAACGCCACCGCCCGCAACGCCGCCGTCACCCCCGCCGGCGCCTGCCGCCGTGACCAGGTCGCCCCGCCGTC
>Ga0307278_10000501_pt1 | contig 19676 bp, 9 predicted proteins | sample ER_DNA_117_FD_194482 | JGI IMG/M metagenome (GOLD analysis project Ga0307278, IMG submission 194482) | Bulk soil microbial communities from the East River watershed near Crested Butte, Colorado, United States - ER_DNA_117 | ecosystem: Environmental > Terrestrial > Soil > Floodplain | place: USA...
GCTCGAACGGGTTGCGCCCCTGGTCCTGCCCGAACGCCAGCGACGCGAGCAACAGCTTGTGGATCTCCTTGGTGACCCCATGCATGTAGATCGCGAGCGACACCCCGCCGTAGCAGACCAGGGCCAGGCGGATCTCCTTGACGGGCTGGCCTGGTTGGGTCCGGTCGGGTTCGGGCTCCCCCACCATCGCGCTGCTCCTCTGCCTCCGGCTCAGTGTCTCCGGCTCCCACTCCTGCGGGCAGTTGGTTCCTACTACCGCAATGGAGAGGGATCATGGTGGGTCGGGAGGGGGTTCGCAACAGGACGGCGAGCCGTCGGCCCACTCCTCATCGAACGGTCCGGCCGGCGGAATCGGCCATGCGCCACACGACCCGCCGGCGGCTGCAGCGGAGAACCTCTGCTGGCAGGGTCGAGCCCCGCACGCAATACAAGGAGGCGACGAACTTGTGGGACGGTCAATGGGGACCTACGACGAGGGGCTAGTCTTCACCATCGCCATGAGATGGTTCGTCGCCTGCGAATGTAGCTGTGTAGTGCCTACTGATTGGAACCCGCGCACTACAGGCCAGTAACGCTATGGGCAACAGCAGGTTCGAATGGCGTTCGCGCCGCTTGAGCAATCCACTAGACTTCGGGTCTTGTCGATTCGCAACGCCGCGAGGGGGCATGGCCGAAGTCATCGAGGCGACAGCGACTAAGACTCCTGTCCCAGAAACCGGACAACTGGTCGCCGTCCGCGACCGGCGATGGGTCGTCGTCAATGTCGAGCGCTCGACCCAACCGTTGGATGTGCTGGCCGCCGCGACGGCGCGGCGGGAGCACCTGGTGACCATGACCTCCGTGGAGGACGACGGGCTCGGAGAGGAGCTCCGGGTGGTCTGGGAGCTGGAGCAGGCCACGCGCATCCTCGACCGAGCGGCGCTGCCGGTGCCGGACGCGCAGCGGTTCGACGAGCCGGCGCGGCTGGACGCCTTCCTGGACGCGGTCCGCTGGGGGGCGATCACCAGCGCCGACACCCGCGCGCTCCAGGCGCCGTTCCGTAGCGGCATCACCATCGAGGACTACCAGCTCGACCCGGTGGTCCGGGCCTTGTCGTTGCCGCGCGCCAACCTGCTCATCGCCGACGACGTGGGCCTTGGCAAGACGATCGAGGCGGGCCTGGTGGTGCAGGAGCTGCTGCTGCGCCACCGGGCGCGCACCGTCCTGGTCGTCTGCCCGGCGGCGCTGTGCGTCAAGTGGCGCGATGAGATGAGCGAGAAGTTCGGGTTGGAGTTCCGCATCGTGGACGCCGAGTGCCTCCGCCAGCTCCGCCGCTCCCGCGGGCCCTACGTCAACCCGTGGACGCATTTCCCCAGGCTCATCACCTCGATCGACTGGCTGAAGCGTGAGCGACCGATGCGGCTGCTCCGCGACGTGCTACCTGCCAGCCCGCCGACCCTGCCGCGGACCTTCGACCTGCTGATCGTCGACGAGGTCCACGGCTGCGCGCCCTCGGGCCGGGGCCGCTACGCGACCGACTCGCTGCGCACCGCGGCGATCCGCGCGATCGCCCCTCACTTCGAGCACCGCCTGTTCCTATCGGCGACCCCGCACAACGGCTACCCGGAGAGCTTCGGGGCGCTGCTGGAGCTGCTCGACGACCAGCGGTTCGCCCGCGGCGTCCGTCCCGACCGCGCCCAGCTCGAACGGGTGATGGTCCGTCGGCTCAAGACCGAGCTGCCGCCCCGCTGGGACGGCAGCCCCCGCTTCGCGGAGCGGGTCATCGACAAGCTGGAGGTGCTGTACAGCGGCGAGGAGCGCGCGATCCACGAGGACCTTTCGACCTATGCCAGCTCCAGGTCGGCCGCCGCCCGCGCCAAGGGAGAGGGCGAGCGGGTCGCGGCCGACTTCGTGATGACGCTGCTCAAGAAGCGGCTGTTCTCCTCACCGGCCGCGTTCGCCGCCACCCTCGACCAGCACGTCCGGACGATGACAGGCGGCCGGGCCGTCCGCGAGATCGCACCGACCGTGCGGGTGCTGCGGCGCGCGATCGACGCGACCGAGGAGGAGTTCGGCGACGACACCGCCGCCGACGAGGCCACCACCGACGCGCTGGCCACGGCGTCCGGGTTCCATGCCCCGCTGAGCGCCGAGGAGCGGGCGCTGCTGGACCGGATGCGCGGCTGGGCTGACCGCGCCCGCGACGGCGGCGACACCAAGGTCGCGGTGCTGCTCGACTGGCTGGAGGGGGTGGTGCGGCCGGGTGGTAGGTGGAACGACGAGCGGGTGATCGTGTTCACCGAGTACCGCGACACCCAGCGCTGGTTGCAGGAGCGGCTGGTCGCCCGCGGGCTCGGTGGCGAGCGGCTCGCCCTGCTCTACGGGGGCATGGACGCGCAGCAGCGGGAACGGATCAAGGCCGAGTTCCAGGCCGCACCCAGCATGTCGCCGGTCCGAATCCTACTCGCCACCGACGCGGCCAGCGAGGGCATCGACCTGCAGCGCCACTGCCACCGGATGGTCCACTACGAGATCCCCTGGAACCCGAACCGGCTGGAGCAGCGCAACGGCCGCATCGACCGGCACGGCCAGCCCGCCGCCGAGGTCGCCATCTTCCACTTCGTCGGTGCCGGCTACGAGGACGCCGACCCGGGCTCGCTCGAAGGCGACCTCCAGTTCCTCTGGCAGGCGGTCACCAAGGTGGAGGCGATCCGCGAGGACCTCGGCAGTGTCGGCCCGGTCATCGCCGAGCAGGTCGAGGCGGCCATGCTCGGCCGCCGGCGGCGGCTGGACACCGGCACGGTGGAGCAGGCCTCGCCGGCCCGTCGCGTCCTCAAGGCCGAACGGGACCTCCGTGTCGAGATCGACCGGCTGCACCGGCGGCTGCGGGAGAGCCGGGCCGAGCTCCGTCTGGACCCGGCGAACGTCGAGCGGGTCGTCTCGGCGGGCCTGGAGCTTGCCCGCCAGCCAGGGCTTACTCCAGCCGTCCTGGACCGCCCGGCGGACGACCCGGCGCCGCGCGGCCCGGTGTTTCGCATGCCGCTGCTCACGGGAAGCTGGGCTCGGGCCCGCGAGGGCCTCTCGCATCCCGTGACAGAGGCCGAGCGTCCGATCACCTTCGACGACCAGGTCGCCGCCGAGCACGACGACGTCGTGCTCGTGCATCTCGGCCACCGGCTCGTGCAGCAGTGCCTGCGGCTGCTGCGCGCGGAGATCTGGGCGGTCGGCGCGCAGTCCCGGTTGGCCCGTGTTACCGCCAGGGTGGTGCCCGAGCACGCGCTGGACACTCCGGCCGTGGTCGCCCACGGTCGCCTGGTCATCACCGGATCGGATGGGCAGCGGCTCCACGAGGAGGTGCTCGCCGCGGGCGGGCTGCTGCGCGAAGGGCGCTTCGCCCGGCTGAACGTCGGCGAGGTCGACGCGCTGCTCGGCGCCGCTACGGGCGAGATGCCGAGCGACCTTGTCAGGCGGCGGCTGGCCGCGAGCTGGGAGCGGGTGGCCGAGCCGTTGCTGAAGGCCCTGGAGCGCCGGGGGTACGACCGCGCGGCGAGCCTGGAGCGCACCCTCGAGGACCGGGCCGCGCAGGAGGCCCGCACGATCGCCGCGGTCCTCGGGGAGCTGCGGCGCGCGATCGAGGCCGAGCTCGCCGAGCCTGCGATCGAGCAGCTCACGCTGTTCTCCGCCGACGAGCGCAGCCAGTTCGATCGTGACCTGGATGCGCTTCGGCGGCGGCTGGACGCGATCCCGGCCGATGTCGAGCGGGAGACCGCGGCCATCCGGACCCGCTACGCCGCGCCGACCCCGCGCCTGTTCCCGGCCGCGGTCACGTTCCTCGTCCCGCGACACTTCTCGATCGCATGACCAGGCAACCCGTCACCCGTCACCACGCCGAGTGGCTCTCGCTCGTGGAGGTCTCCGGCCCGTTCCTCAGCCTCCCCGTGCTCGCCCGGGCGCTGCCGCAGGGTCTGGAGGCGGTGAGCCCGGACACGGTCGCGACCCTGCGCCGCGCCTACGACGAGTGGCAGGCCGATCCGGCCCTCCACGGCCAGTGGGTCTGCTGGGTGCTCGGCAGCCTCCTCGGGTTCCGCGAGGGCATGCTCGCCGAGGGGCCGGCGGTCCCGACGGCGCTCGCCCACGCCGTGCCCGAGCACGGCGAGACGGTCCGTCCCGACCTGGCCGTCCTGGAGCCGAGCGGCGACCGCCCGGTCGCGCGGTTGCTGGTCGCGGTCTGGCCGCACGGCCAGCGGCTCGACGCCCGCCTGGCCGACACCCGCTGGGCCGCCACCCCGCTGGATCGCATGGTCGATCTGCTGCGCGGCGCCGGCGTGCGCGTCGGCCTGGTGACCAACGGCGAGCGGTGGACGTTGGTCGACGCGCCACGCGGGCAGACCAGCGGGTTCGCCACCTGGGAGGCGGGGATCTGGGTGGAGGAGCGGAGCACCCTCAACGCCTTCGTCACCCTGCTCGGCGCCCACCGGTTCTTCTCGGTGCCTGAGACCGACACGCTGGAGGCGCTGCTGGCGGAGAGCGCCAACGCCCAGCAGGAGGTCACCGACCAGCTCGGCCGCCAGGTCCGCGCCGCGGTCGAGATGCTGGTGGACGCCTTCAGCCGGGTCGACCGGGAGCGGGGCGGCCGGCTGCTCGGCGACCTGGACCCGCGCGTGCTCTACCAGGGCGCGCTCACGACCATGATGCGGCTGGTGTTCCTGCTGGCGGCCGAGGAGCGCGACCTGTTCCTGCTGGGCGACCAGCTCTACGACCAGTCCTACGCAGTCTCCACCCTGCGGGGGCAGCTCCAGGAGGAGGCCGACCGCTTCGGCGAGGAGCCGCTGGAGCGCCGGCACGCGGCCTGGCAGCGGCTGCTCGCCACCTTCCGCATGGTCTATGGCGGCGTGCAACATGAGCAGCTTCGGCTGCCCGCCTACGGCGGCGGCCTGTTCGACCCCGACCGGTTCCCGTTCCTGGAGGGGCGCAAGCCCGGCGTCGACGCCGCCGAGGAGCCGGTACCGATCGACGACCGAACCGTCCTGCACCTGCTCGACGCGCTCCAGGTGCTGCGGCGCAAGGGCCGCGGCGCCGGCCCGGTTGAGGCGCAGCGGCTGTCCTACCGGGCGCTCGACGTCGAGCAGATCGGCCACGTCTACGAGGGCCTGCTCGACCACACCGCGGTGCGGGTGGACGACCCGGCCGTCGGGTTCGACGGCAAACTGGAACCGGAGGTGTCGCTGCGCCTGGTCGAGGAGGCAGCCGCCCGCGGACGGGAGGCCCTGGTCGCCTGGCTCCGCGAGGAGACCGGCGAGTCGCGGGCGTGGGTCGAGCGCCGCCTCGACGCCGAAATCGAGGCCGCGGAGCGGCAGCGCCTGCTGATCGTCTGCGACAACGACAAGGAGCTCGCCGAGCGGGTCGCGCCGTTCGGTGGGCTGCTTCGCCGTGACCTGCGCGGCGACCCGATCGTGTACCTGCCGGGCAGCACCTATGTGACAAAGGCAAGTGAGCGGCGCAGCAGCGGCACCTACTACACGCCACGGTCGCTCGCCGAGGAGGTCGTGCGCCACACCCTCGACCCACTGGTCCACCGGCCCGGCCCCGCCGAGGGTGCCGAGCCGGCCGACTGGCGGCTACGCCCCTCCAGCGAGCTCCTCGCCTTCAAGGTCTGCGATATGGCGATGGGCTCGGGCGCGTTCCTGGTCGCCGCCTGCCGCTACCTCGCCGACCGGCTGGTGGAGGCCTGGACCGCCGAGCAGGCGACCGCGGTCGCAGGTCCCGGCGGCGGCGAGGTCGCCCTGCCGGCCGGGCCCGAGGAGCAGGTCGCGCTCGCCCTGCGGCTGGTCGCCGACCGCTGCCTGTACGGCGTCGACAAGAACTCCATGGCGGTCGAGATGGCCAAGCTGTCGATGTGGCTGGTCACGCTTGCCAAGGGTCGCCCGTTCACGTTCCTGGACCACACGCTCCGCTGCGGCGACTCGCTGCTCGGCATCACCAGCGTCGACCAGCTCGTCAACCTCCACCCGGATCCGGGCCGGGGTCGCGACCTGCACTTCACCCTCGCCGGCGACATGACCGCCGTCGTCGCCGCCGCGGTCGAGCGGGCCGCCGAGCTGCGTCGCCGGATCGCCGCCACCCCGGTTCTCGACGTCCGTGACGCCGACGAGAAGGAGCGCCTGCTGACCGAGGCCGTCGAGGCGACCGAGGCGCTACGGACGGTCGCCGACCTCGTGGTCGGCGCTGCCCTGTCGACCGCCGGCGCCGCTGCCGACGCGATCGATAACCGCCTGGCCGCCGTGGCGCCGAAGGTCGCCGCGGCCCTCGACGCGAGCCGCCGCTCGGACGACCGTGCGGTGACGTTGTTCGAGCTGCGGGTACAGGCCTCCGAGTGGCTGCAGGCCGGCAAGCCGCCGCTGGAACCGGACCGCCAGCCGTTCCACTGGCCACTAGAGTTCGCGGAGGTGTTCGTGTCGGGCGGCGGGTTGGACGCGGTGGTGGGCAACCCGCCGTTCTTGGGCGGCACGAAGATTTCCACGGCGATGGGACAGACGTATAGGAATTATCTCTCGTCCCATGTCGCGGGCCACAGTACAGATCGTGCTGACTTAGTAGTCTTCTTTCTTCTCCGCGCAGCATCATTCGCCCGTCAGCTCGGCCTCATATGTACCAACACGATATCGGAGGGTGATAGCAGAGAGGCTGGTTTGGATCGCCTGGTTGATGAGGATTGGCGTATTGTTCGAGCTGACAAGTCCGCTCCTTGGCCAGGAGAGGCCACACTGGAGGTCGCGAGGGTCTGGCTACATCGAGGGTCATGGAATTACAGCGCTGTCTTGGATGATCAAGTCGTTTCTCTCATTTCATCGTCGCTTGAGTCGGCGGCTACAAGGAAGAGATCGTCCAAGCGGCTTGTAGCGTATCGATCCGACTCCTTCCAGGGATCAAAGCTTGACGGTATGGGCTTTGTCCTTGACCCAGAGGAAGCGAAGCGGTTGCTCGCCGACGATCCGAGGAACCAGGATGTTATATTGCCATATATCAATGGTGAGGACGTCAATAAGCGCCCCGACCAAACTCCTAGCAGGTTTGCCATCAACTTCTTCGATTGGCCACTAGAGCGAGCATCCCAGTATACGCGTTGCCTTTCTAGAGTTGAACGCCTTGTTAAACCCGAGCGGGCTCGACATCGGCGGGCTGCACATCGAGATAGGTGGTGGCACTATGGCGACAAGCGTCCAGCCTTGTATGCGGCCATCGCCGGATTGAACCGCGTAATTGTGATAACCTCGGTCAGCAAGACCGTAATGCCAGTAATGCTCCCGACAGGGATAATCTACTCTCATGCATTGTTCGTCTTCTCATATGATGACAACGCCCACTTCGGGTTACTGTCAAGCGGTTTTCACTACTGGTGGGCAGTTACTCACGCCTCAACCATGAGAACCGACGTTCGTTACACCCCGACGGACTGCTTCGAGACCTTCCCGCAGCCGACGCTCACCGAGGCGGTCAGCAAGGCCGGGGGAGCGCTCGACACACACCGGCGGGCGCTGATGCTCGACCGCTGGGAGGGGCTCACCAAGACCTACAACCGCGTCCACGACCCAGCAGAGCATGCCGAGGGCATCGTGGAGCTGCGGCGGCTGCATGTGGAGCTGGACCATGCGGTGGCCGTGGCCTACGGCTGGGATGATCTGCCGATGGACCACGACTTCCATGAGACCCGCCAGGGGATTCGGTACACGTTCTCGCCCACGATGCGAACCGAGCTGCTGGACCGGCTGCTGGAGCTGAACCATCAGCGGGCGGCGGCCGAGGCGGCCGCCGGGGTCACCAGGCAGCGGCGTGGTGGGGCGCGGCGGCGCCGGCCGGCCGACGGGCAGACCTCCCTGGAGGCGTTGTGACCGAATCGACCCTGAGCCCGCCGGACGCGCGGCAGGTTCGGGACGAGCTGGAGCGGCTGGTGCTGGACGAGCTGCTCGGCCCGGCCGGCGGGGAGCGGGAGGAGCTGGCGGGGGAGGAGCGGCCGAGCGACCGCTACCTGGTCGGGATGCTGGCACCGCGGCGGACCCGTGCGCGACCGGACGATCTGGACGCCCTCGCATTGGCGGGGGACACGCCGGGCGACGAGGGCCGGCCGGAGCCCGAGGCGCCGCCGCTGACCACCCTGTTCGCCTCCTCGGTCGGACTCACCTGCTCGGTCGACAGCCAAGTCGCAGAGGTCCGCGTCACCGCCGGCTGGGGCCGGTATGTCCGTGACCAGGGCACGGCAGAGGGCGACGGGACGACGGGGCTGGTGTGGCGGCGGGAACCCGGCGGCGGGAGCGTGCGGCTGCCGCTCGAAGATGGCGACCTCGACCCGCAGGCGCCCGATCCGGAACAGCCCAACGTGGTGGTCCGCGGGCGGGCGCGGCGCCACGGCGACGAGTGGCTGCTCACCGTGTTCCTCGTCAACGACCAGCGGCAGGCTGACCGGCTTCCCGACCAGGCCTGGCTGTTCCAGGTCGAGCTGGCGGTCGACGCCGGTGACGGGGCCGCGATCTTCCGGCGGCGTCCGGCGCTGGCGGGCTCGGCCGAGCAGGACCCCGAGGCCGACGCGCTCGCGATGGCCTACCGGCGCCATGTCGAGTTCGCCGTCGGCCACGGGGTCGGCGTCCACGCCGAGCCGGACGAGCAGGACCAAGGCCGGGCGCGTCACATCCGCACCGCGACCGTCCCGGCCTACGAGGTTCCACGCACCGACCCGCCGACTGTCGCCGACGTGCCCGAGCTGGCCGGGGTCACTCTCGACATGGCCGTCCTGGCGACAACGCCGGACGACGACCTCGCCGGCCGGCTCCTGCCGCTGGTCGACGCCTACGCCGCCTGGATCGTGCGGCAGCGAGCGCGGGTCGGCGACTCGGAGGCCCCCTTGGAGGGGTTCGAGGCCATCGCCCAGAGCGCCCTCGACGAGTGCGCCGAGACCGCCGAGCGCATCCGGCGCGGTGTCGACCTGCTCGGCGCCAACCCGATGGCGGCCGAGGCGTTCCGGTTCGCCAACCACGCCATGTGGTGGCAACGGGTCCACACCCTGGCCGCCGAGCGGCGCCGGCGCGAGCCGGGCCTCGACCTGCCAGCCGCGGTCGGGCAGGTCGACGAGCCCGCCAACCGGAGCTGGCGGCCGTTCCAGCTCGCCTTCTTCCTGATGAACCTGCCCGGCCTGAGCGACCCTCGTCACCCGGAGCGTGGCAGCGACGGGCTGGTCGACCTGCTCTGGTTCCCGACCGGCGGTGGCAAGACCGAGGCCTACCTCGGCCTCACCGCCTACACGTTGGCGTTGCGGCGCTTGCAGGGAACGGTGGTGGGCCTGGACGGCCGCGAGGGCGTTGCGGTGTTCATGCGCTACACGCTTCGGCTCCTCACCCTGCAGCAGTTCCAGCGGGCGGCCGCGCTGCTGTGCGCCTGCGAGATGCTCCGCCTGGAGGCGCTGGGACGGGGCGACGAGCGGCTTGGCACGGCGCCCTTCCGGGTTGGCCTGTGGGTCGGGCGGCAGGCGACCCCCAACCGGACCGAGGAGGCCGACGCCTGGATCAAGCAGCAGCGGGGCGCCTCCGGGTTCCGACTCGGGGGCAGCTCACCGGCGCAGCTCACGAGCTGCCCGTGGTGTGGATCGGAGATCAACGAGGCCCGCGACATCCGGGTCGACATGGACCGGCGGCGCACGCTGCTGTTCTGCGGCGACGTGACCGGCGCCTGCCCGTTCACCGCCAGGCAGCGGCCCGACGAAGGGCTGCCGGTGGTCGTGGTCGACGAGGAGGTCTACCGCCTGCTGCCGGCGCTGCTGATCGGCACCGTCGACAAGTTCGCGCAGATGCCGTGGAAGGGCGAGACCATGGCGTTGTTCGGCCGGGTCAGCGGGCGTTGCGAACGCCACGGCTTCCGCTCGCCCGACCTGGAGGACGCCGACAGCCATCCGCGCCGTGGCGCCCTGCCGGCGGCCAGGACCGTGCCGGCCGGACCGTTGCGGCCGCCCGATCTCATCATCCAGGACGAGCTGCACCTGATCGCCGGGCCGCTCGGCAGCCTGGTCGGGCTGTACGAGACCGCGGTCGACCGCCTCTGCACGTGGGAGGCCGACGGGCGGCTGGTACGCCCGAAGGTGGTGGCGTCCACCGCGACCGTCCGACGGGCGGGCCACCAGGTCCATCGCCTGTTCCTGCGAGGGGTCAAGGTGTTCCCCCCGCCTGGGCTGGACGCCGAGGACTCCTTCTTCGCGGTCCAGCGTCCCATCAACGAGGAGCCGGGCCGCCGCTACCTCGGCATCTGCGCCCACGGGCGGCGCTTCAAGCATGTGCTGATCCGGGTGTTCGTGGCCGAGCTGGCCGCCGCCCAGACGCTGTTCGACAAGTACGGAGGCGCGGCGGTGGTGGACCCGTACATGACGCTGGTCGGCTACTTCAACTCCCTGCGCGAGCTGGGCGGCATGCGACGGCTGGTGGAGGACGACGTGGCCAGCCGGCTCGGCCAGATCGACGCCCACGGGCTCGGCAAGCGGCGCCGCCCCGAGGTGCAGGAGCTGACCTCGCGGCTCGGCTCCAGCGGCATCCCGCGGGTGCTGGACCAGCTCCAGACGCCGTTCCGACTCGGCCCAACGCCCGCGGGCGCGACCTGGCCGATCGACGTGCTGCTGGCCACCAACATGATCGCGGTCGGGGTCGACGTGCCGCGGCTGGGTGCGATGGTCGTCGGCGGCCAGCCCAAGAGCACGGCCGAGTACATCCAGGCCACCAGCCGTATCGGCCGGGCCAACCCTGGGCTGGTGCTCACGGTGCTGAACTGGGCACGCCCGCGCGACCTCTCCCACTACGAGACGTTCGAGCACTATCACGCCACCTTCTACCGGCAGGTCGAGGCGCTGTCGGTGACCCCGTTCGCGGCCAGGGCGCTGGACCGCGGTCTGACCGCTGTGCTCGCCTCGCTGGTCCGGCTGTCGGGGACGGAGCTGAACGCCAACCTGGCCGCCGGCCGGCTCGACCGCCACGACGAGTCGCTGAAGCGGGTGGTCGCCGCGGTGCGTGCCCGCGCCGAGGCGGTCACCAGCGAGCAGGGGCTCGGCGACGAGGTCACCCATCGGCTCGATGTGCGCCTGGACCAGTGGTCGGCGGAGGCGGCCAGGCCGCACCGCCGGCTCGGCTACCGGGAGCACCGCGGCCAGGGTGATGTCTACGGGTTGCTCAGGGAGCCCGGCATCGGCGCCTGGGGCGAGTGGACCTGCCCGACCAGCCTGCGCGATGTGGAGGCGGAGATCGGCCTGCTGCTCAGCGAGGCCGACCTCGGCGACGCGACCCAGCCGTCGTTCGAGGCGGCCGCCACGGGCGACGAGGAGGCGGGCGCATGACGGCGAGGCGGCAGCGGGCCCGGCCGCGGGTCGGGGAGCTTCGCCCCAGCCAACTGCTCCAGACTTTCGGCGTGGGCGCGGTCGTCGATCTGCCCCACCTGTCGGTGGTCGTGATGGGCCTGGACGACTGGAACACCGGCTACGCCGAGCCGGTCACCGAGGAGCGCCTGCTCGCCGCCGTGCGCCATCACCTCGGCAACCAGGTCGCGGGCCTGCGAACCCCGCCGTATCAGCCGGAGACCTCCAACCCGTTCGACGAGTGGGCGCAGGTCGGCGTCCCGGTCGCGGTGTTCCCGCGCTGGCTTCGTTGCCCCCGCTGCAACCTGCTCGCGCCGATCTCCAGCGGCCTGTTCACGCTCAAGACCGAGCTGGTCCGCACGGACAGGACCCGGTACGTCCACACCAACTGCTCTGGCAAGGGCAAGGCGCCCGACGTGCTCGCGGCCCGCTTCCTGCTCGCCTGTCCCGCCGGTCACCTGGACGACTTCCCGTGGGTCGAGTTCGTCCACCAGGGCGCAGCCTGTTCCGGCCCGGTGCTGGAGCTTCGCGAGATCGGGGTCAGCGGGCTGGCGGCTGACGTCCAGGTGCGCTGCCGCACCTGCAACACGCCCCGCCGGATGGCCCAGGCGTTCGGCGAGGAGGCCAGGGGAAAGCTGCCCCGCTGCCGCGGCCGCCATCCGCACCTTGCGTCGTTCCAGCCCGACTGCGAACAGCCGGTACGGACGATCCTGCTCGGCGCCTCCAACGCCTGGTTCGCCGTGCGGCTGAGCGTCCTGTCGATCCCGGTCGCCGCCGGCCCGCTCGCGCAGAAGGTCGCCGAACGCTGGGCGGACCTGCAACGGGTTACCAGCCCCGAGGTGCTCGCGTTCGCGCGAGGCGAGCCGAAGTACGCCACCTTCGCCGCCTACTCCGATGCCGAGCTGTGGGCGGCCATCGAAGCCCGCCGCTCCGCCGACGGCCAGGCGGCCGAGGATCCGGCCGACCTGCTCGGCCCCGAGTGGGTGGCCTTCAGCGACCCGGCCAATGCTCCTGACGGCGACGACTTCCGGCTCCGTCCCGAGGCGCCACCGCCGCGCTTCGCCGGCACGGTCGAGCAGGTGGTGCTCGCCGAGCGGTTGCGCGAGGTGCGGGCACTGGTGGGGTTCACCCGAGTGGATGCCCCCGACGAGCCGCGCCACGGCACCGATCGGATGTGGGCGCAGCTCGTCCGCACCGACCCGCTGTGGGTGCCGTGCGCGGAGGTCCGCGGCGAAGGCGTGTTCCTCCGCCTGGCGGAGCAGCCCCTGGTGGACTGGGAGCGTCGGGTCGCCCGCAGCGACCGCGAGCAAGAGTTCGCGGAGGCGTCCGCGCGCTGGCGCTACGACCGTGGCCTACCGCCCGGGCCCTGGCCCGGCATGCGCTTCGCGTTGCTGCACACGCTCGCCCACGTGCTGATCCGCGAGTTCGCGCTGGAATGCGGGTACGGAGCGGCCGGGCTGGCCGAACGGCTCTACGCGGAGAACACCGACCGAGGACCGATGGCGGGCCTGTTGCTGTACACGGCGGCGCCCGACTCGGAGGGCACGCTCGGCGGTCTGGTGGAGCTTGGCGACCCCGAACGTCTCGGCCAGCTCCTCGACCAGGCGCTCGACCACGCACGGCTGTGCAGCTCCGACCCGCTCTGCGCCGAGCACGAGCCCGGTGCGGGGGCGCTGCATGGCGCAGCCTGCCATGCCTGCCTGTTCGCGGCCGAGACCTCCTGCCAGGCTGGCAACCGCTTCCTCGACCGCACGCTGCTGGTCGACACCTTCGGCCTCAGCGGTCTGGCGTTCTTCGACCATGATCGGTGACCCGCTCGCCGAGGCGATCAGCCAGACCGCCCGCGAGCTCCCCGCGCCGCAGGCGCTGCGGCTGGCCGACGAGCTGGCCGGCTGCCTGGAGCCGGCCGCGGCGGCACAAGCCGGGCTCTACCGCCTCGTCCCCACCGCCGCCTTCGAGCGGGCCGCACGCCGGCTGGTCCAAGCCTGGGGAGCCGCCAGCGGCGAGGCGGTCGCGGTAGGCCTGCGAGCCGCCGTCCATGCCGTCCAGGCCACTCGCGCCGACCAGACCGTGGACATCGTCTGGACCGGACCTCAGACCCCCGAGGTCCCGGTCCGCCTGACCCGCGCGGTGCTGGTGGACGTGATCCGCTCAGCCACCGAGCGGCTGGTCGTGGTCAGCTTCGCCGCCTACCGGGTCGCACTCGTCGTGGACGAGTTGGCCGCCGCGGCTGCCCGCGGCGTGGACATCCGCCTCGTGCTAGAGACCGCTGAGGCGAGCGGTGGGAGGCTGGCAGTCGATGCCGCGACCGCCTTCGCGTCACTGAGCGCCGCGGTGAGCTTCTGGGTCTGGCCGGCCGAGCAGCGCCCCGTGCTCCCTGCCGGCTCGGCCGCCCTGCACGCCAAGGCAGCCATCGCCAACGACCACACGGCCCTGGTGACCAGCGCCAACCTGACCGGTCACGGCATGAACGAGAACATGGAGCTCGGCCTGCTCGTGCGCGGCGGGCCGGTCCCGCGCCGCCTCGCCGCCCACCTCGCCCAGCTCATGACCGATCGAGTGCTGATCCAGGTCCCTTGAGGAATCGAGGCCAATACTATGAGTGGAACGGAGCGGCTGGCCGTGCTCATCCGACACTCGGGTGGAGGACGGCAAGCGCCAAGCGTCACCGCCTACTCGGATGAAGAGGCGCTGAGCTTCTCCCGGAGCAGACCCCATAGCTGCTCCCTGGTTCGACACCGGCCCAATGGCAGTAGTGCGCCAGCTCCATGTCCACAGGCCGGCGCAGTCGATTTGTTCGTCGTCGGCGTCGATAGAGCCACCACCATTCTGGATCTGGCGGTTGGAGCGTTCGGCTCTCGGCCGGCTTCAGTATTCTCAGCTCAGAGGCTTGGGGAACTCAGAGCTGGAACTGCCCGCTCAATCTACGGAACGTGCCGAGGCTGCACGTGTTCGCTAAAACTCTGCGAGGTTCGCTGATGTCGAACAGCTTGTTCAAGTACATCCCATTCCAGGTGATGCAGGTCACAGCCGCGATCGACCAAGGGACGCTTGCGTTGCCCGACATCCAGCGACCGTTTGTGTGGCCGACCACCAAGGTGCGGGATCTCCTTGACTCCATGTACCGGGGGTTTCCAGTTGGGCAGGTGATGTTCTGGCAGACCGGTGCCGAGCCCGGGGTGCGACAGATCGGAGTAGGGGGCAAGTCGGTTCCAGTGCCCTACCACCTGATCGTCGACGGGCAGCAACGCCTAACGTCGCTATACGCGGTCACGACCGGCAAGCCGGTGGTGCGCGAGGACTTCACCGAAGCGCGGATCAAGATCGCGTTCAACCCGTTCACCGAGCTGTTCGCTGTCCCTGACGCCACCACCGAGAAGCAGGTCGAGTGGCTCGCCGACATCACCCCGCTGTTCGAGGACTTCCTCGACACCGTTGAAGGCTACAGCGAGCGTCTGGAGCAGGTCCGTGGTGACCTGACAAAGCAAGAGCGCAAGCACCTGTTCGCTGTCTTCGACCGCGTCCGCGACCTTGTCGCCTACCAGTTCTCGGTTGTGGAGTTGGACGCCACCGCGGAGGAGGAGCAGGTCGCGGAGGTGTTCGTCAGGATCAACAGCGAAGGGGTGGTGCTCAACCAAGCCGACTTCATCCTTACCCTGATGTCGGTGTTCTGGGAGAAAGGCCGACGTGAGCTGGAGGACTTCGCTCGCGCCGCCAAGACCCCAACCCTCTCCCAGGCCAGCCCATTCAACTGGTACATCCAACCGCAGCCAGCGCAGATGCTGCGCGTGACCGCTGCGCTAGCGTTTCGGCGGGCGGTCCTCAAGCACGTCTACTCGGCGCTGCGGGGCAAGGACATCGAGACTGGCAAGAGCGACCCTGCTCGCCGGGAGGCCCAGTTCCAGCGGCTCCAACAGGCACAGGAGCAGGTGCTGGACCTGACCAACTGGCACGAGTTCCTGCAGTGCCTTGAGCGGGCTGGGTTCCGCGGCGCGAAGATGATCTCCAGCCAGAACGCCATCATCTACAGCTATGCGCTGTGGCTGATCGGGCGCGTCGACTACGCGGTGTCCTTGGACCGGCTTCGTGAGGTCATGGCCCGCTGGTTCTTCATGGCGACGGTCACCGCCCGCTATAGCGGTTCGTTCGAGACCCAGGTGGAGCGCGACCTCTCCCTGCTCCAGGATGTCACGACGGGGGATGCCAACGGGTTCTGCAGCCGGCTCAGCCAGGTGGTGAGCGACACCCTGACCAACGACTTCTGGGCGATCACCCTGCCCAACCGCCTGGCCACCTCGGCGGCCAAGTCGCCAGCGCTGCTGGCCTATATCGCCGCGCTCAACATCTTGGATGCCGACCCATTGCTGTCGACCGGGAAGGTCCGCTCTCGTCTTGACCCGACGGTCACCGCCAAGAAAGGCATTGAGCGGCACCACTTGTTTCCGCGGGAGTACCTGCGCAAGACGCTCGGTGTGACCGATACCAAGGCGATCAACCAGATCGCCAACATGGCACTGGTCGAGTGGAGCGACAACATCAAGATCTCCGACCAGGCACCACCCGAGTACTGGCCCGCTCAGGTGCAGGCCAAGAAGTCCACATCCGGGCTCACCGACGACCGCCTAGCCAGGCAGGTCCACTGGCATGCCCTGCCCGACAGCTGGCAGACGCTGACCTATCAGGACTTCCTCGCTCAGCGCCGTCGCCTCATGGCCGCCGTCGTCAAAGACGCGTTCGGCCTGCTCGCCGACCACAGCTACGACCCCGCCTACCCAGCTCCCACCACCATCGGGGAATCGGCGGCACCAGGTGGATGGACCGGATACGGGATATCGATGAAGGACCTGCTCACCGCCGAACTGCTCACACCGGGGACGCTGCTGCTGCCCGCCCGGGACGACCTAGATGCCATCGCTGAAGTGTTACCCGACGGCCGAATCCAACTCGACGAGGAAACCTACGACACGCCCTCCGGTGCTGCCCGATCCGCGGTGGGCATGGCCACGAACGGATGGACCTTCTGGATCGCCGATACCGCAGAAGGCCCACGCAAGCTGGCCGAGCTTCGAGCAAACGTCGTCGGAGACCTGCCCTGAACCGCAGATATGCGCGCCTACTGCACTACGGGGTGCGTCACGTACCTGGGGCTTCGTCGTCCTCTGAGGACGCCGATGTGTCGCTGGCCGCCGCCGCACGCTCGTACGGGTTGCGTTCGGCGATCCAGACATGCGCCGCGTCGAGCTCGCGGGCCTCCGCTGGAGCGACATCGACTTCGCCCGGGCCCGGCTTACGCCGCGCCTGCCGCGGGTCGTCGTCAAATACCAGGTGCACGAGTCCGACACTATCTTTATGAGCAAGCTCGGACGTGACGACACACCACGACGGGTGGGGTGCTGCCCGTCGCCACGTTGCGGGCACATCCGTCCCGACAGCCCTTCGTGTCTGGAGATGATGTCGCTGCTATCTCAAGCGGGTGATTGGGGCGGTCGCACCGTTGAGCCGAGCTGCACTAGACCCTCGGCCACCCGTCTTGGGCCAGGTTTGCGCGCCTCACGCGCCTGCCACAGCGGGTTGGGAGCCGCTCATTCGGGGGAACTACCAGAGCCATGTCCTTCCGTCGCCCGGGGACATTGGCCCCTCACGCGCGCAACTCCTCCAAGATCCGCTCCCAGCTCGCCATCCAGACCGGCGGTGGGGCTGAGCGCTCGTAGAGCACCTGGACGCCCCATTCGCGGAGCTGCCTGACGCTGCGCTGGAAGGCGGGGTGACGGGCCAGGGCCGGGTTGACGTTGGGCGCCACCACGATCGGCAGGTCGATGCCCATGCACTCGAACAACACGCTGAGTGCCAGGTTGTCGGCGATCCCGGCTGCCCACTTGCAGACCATGTTGATCGTGGCCGGCGCGACCACGATGGCATCGGCCAGCGGCCAGAAGGGCTCGGGATCGCCGGGCTTGCGGAACTCGGTCCGGACCGGATACCCGGTCAGCGCCTCCAGCTCGGCCTTGTCAACGAATTCGGCCCCGGCTGGTGTGGTGACAATGCAGACCTGCCAGCCCTTCCCTTGGGCGAGCCGGACCAGCGATGCCACGTCGGTGGCCGGGCCCGCCCCGCAGACGATGACGTAGAGCGTGCGCGCTGGCTCCGGCGGGCGGTCGGCGGGCACGCGGGGCTCAGGCGGCTCGTAGGGCGTCGGCCAGATCGCGCATCCGGGCGCTCGACCCGATGGGCGTGTTGCTCAAACGGTCGTGCATGCGCTGCACCCGCGAGACGTGGCGGGCGGAGCCGTACCGCCGGGCGAACCCGAGTCCTTCGATGGCGAGGTTGACGCCGAGGTCGACGTTGCCGGCATAGGTGTGGGCCTGCGCTTTGAGGATCGTGAAGTTGCCGATGTCTCGCAGCGAGGTGGGATGTAGCCCCGAATCGGCGGCAAGGTAGATGCCGAGGGCAACCTCTGGTTCCCAGAGCAGGGTGTGACCGTGCGCGCGTTCATGCCCGACGTTCGTGATGGTGAACTCGTTGCCCCAGTCCGCCGCCTCGGCGCCGAGCCCGGCGGCCTGCGCCTCCGCTGCGTCGATTGCCTGCAAGAAGGCGTCCTTGTGGCCGTACTCGGCGTGCGCCCGGGCGAGCGTCTGCTGTCGCATGCCCTCGACCGCGCCGCCAACCCCACCGGCAGCGGGCACCGCGGCCTCGAGTCGTTGCACCGCCAGCTCGTACTCGCCGCGGCGGCGTAGGAGGTCCCCCTGGTGAACGGCAGCCAGGGCACGAAGGTCGGAGTCGCCGGCCACCTCGCCGAGCCGCTCCATCTTCAGGAAGTGACCGTACGCGGTCGGGTAATCGAGCCCGTCGAAGGCGACCTTGCCCAGCATCTCGTGGGCTGCCGCCAGGAGTTGGAGTGAGGGTCGACGCAGGTTGCCCTGGTGGCTAGCGGTGAAGTCGGTGAGCTTGCCGATGAGCGCGACCACCCTGTCGACCACGGCGGCATCGGCGTTGCCGTACCACACCAGCCACGACAGCTTGATGGTGGCCCCGGCAGGCTCGAGGAGCGCAGCGACGAGCTCGTCCTCTGACACCTCCGAGCCGGACTGGTTGATCCGCGCCGTGAAGCCCAGCTCCTTCGGGCTGGCGTCTAAGAACTGGCAAAGCAGCCGGCGGTGGAACCGGTTGGGGCGGCAGATCCCCCGCTCCCACTTGCTGACGAGGCCCCCGGTCGCGCCCTTGGCGCCGAGCTGCATCAGGCCGTCCGCCACCTCGTCTTGGGTCAGGTTGCGCGCCTCACGGGCCTGCCGCAGCAGCGGGTTGGGAACCGCCTCGTTCGCGGGAACTACCACGGCCGCGCCCTCCCATCGCCGCCTGGACCAGGGACCCACATCGTAATCGGGTCCTCCAGATCCGCAAGACGGTCGAGTCTACCGCCACACCCCGAATTGCCAGCGGGTTGCCAGAGCGATGACCAGGGCGCGGCCTTCACCCACACGACGCAACAGGGTTGGCTTGCCACCCTATGAAGCGTCTCGAATCTGCCCAGCAGCACTGGACCCGGCGTCCGCAACTGGCCGTGCGGGAGCACGCCAGCCGCAGTCTTCGCCGGGCGCTCGCCCTGGCCCTGGTCGACCACCTGGAGCAGGTTGCCGCCACCTTGCGCCAGACACCGGACGTGAACACCTACATGGTGGCCGCGGCCGGAACGGCGCGAGTGCTCATGGTCCTGAGCCTCGGCGCCCACCAGCTCGAACGGCCGCTCCCGCCAGAGGTAATGGACGCCATCCTAGGGCTGCATCGCTGGGCCGGGAGCGTCAAGGCGCAGGCACGGCTCACCCACCTGTGCGGTATCAGGCCTTCGGAGCCGGACTCTTATCCCCCAAACGGCTCCGAAGCGGGGAAGCCCCGAGGCCGGGTCTGAGCAGAGCTCCCTGGCCTCGGGCGCACCCGCGCAGCCTCGAGCAACCACCTCATGCGCCGCCGCCGGCGCCGTCCTGACCCGGCGCGTGCAGGGCTGACGTCCGACGAGCGGTCCGCCCTGGAACTGCTCGAGCGAGCCCACGGCCACCTACCGGGCGCCAATTGGCTGGTCGGGCGGACCACAGCTCGATCCCTGACCAGGCGTCGCCTCGTCTTCGTCATTGACCAGCTCGTCTTCCTTACTGACGCCGGCCGGGAAGCGCTGATCCGAGAACGTAACCTCGGGTAGCCGAAAGGGCGGCGTTTGCTCCCGGGATGGCTGCGAGGGGCCACGGCAGCATCGTCAGCCTCAGCAGCATGGCCGGCGGCGTCGGAATCGTCGGGGGCGCGGCCTACGGCGCGACGAAGGCGTCGC
>Ga0307278_10000502_pt1 | contig 19675 bp, 19 predicted proteins | sample ER_DNA_117_FD_194482 | JGI IMG/M metagenome (GOLD analysis project Ga0307278, IMG submission 194482) | Bulk soil microbial communities from the East River watershed near Crested Butte, Colorado, United States - ER_DNA_117 | ecosystem: Environmental > Terrestrial > Soil > Floodplain | place...
GGGCGGCGAGGCGCGACTAACGGGCCCGGCGGTCGAGATCGGCAGCGTCGAGCTCGCGTAACGCCTCGTTCAGGCTGACCTTCAGGTCGGTCGCTTCGTTGCGCTCGCCGATGATCAGCGCACACGCCAGGTGGTACGTCCCCGCCGGGAACACCTTCGGCCGTGTCCCCGGCACGACGATGGCACGAGGCGGGACGAAGCCGCGGTGCTCGACGGCCTCGGTGCCGGTGACGTCGATGATCGGCACCGATGCCGTGAGCGACACGTTGGGGCCGAGGACTGCGCCCGCACCGACGCGCACTCCTTCGGTGAGGATGCAGCGCGAGCCGATGAATGCACCGTCCTCGACGATCACGGGCGTCGCACCAGGCGGCTCGAGCACGCCTCCGATCCCGACACCGCCGGCGAGATGGACATCCGCGCCGATCTGTGCGCCCGATCCGACCGTCGCCCACGTGTCCACCATCGTGCGCGGCCCGACCCACGCGCCGATGTTGACGTAGCTCGGCATCATCACGACGCCGGGCGAGAGGAACGATCCGTAGCGCGCCACGGCCGGCGGCACGACGCGCACGCCGAGCTGGTCGTAGTGGTGCTTGAGCGGGATCTTGTCCAGGTACTCGAAGGGACCGACCTCCTGCGGTTCCAGCTCGCGCAGGCGGAAGTACTCGAGGATCGCCTCCTGCACTTCGCCGTTCACCCGCCACCCGCCGTCGGCCGGCTCGGCGACCCGAACCTCGCCGCGGTCGAGCGCGTCGATCAGCTCGTTGACGCGTTCTGCGTTCACAGAAGCGCCTCGAGGATCTCCGCGGCACGCCGGCACTCCTCCTCGGTCGGGACGAGCGCGAGCCGCCAGTAGCCCTCGCCGGCAGGACCGAAGAACGTTCCGGGAGAGGCGATCAGGCCGCGCTCGAGCAGACGCGCCGCGAACTGCTCTGACGACTCGTCGCCCGGAACCTCGAGCCACAGGAACATCGTTGCCGTTCCCCCTGCAAGTCTGATGCCCTTGCGCTCCAGCGTGGGCAGGAGCGCGTCGCGCTTGCGGCGGTACGCGTCGCGCGTTCGCCCGACGTGCTCCTCGTCACCCCACGCGACGACCGACGCGCGCTGCACGAACTCCTGCGGCGCGGTTCCGACCGACGGCCGGTACTGCTTGAGCGCGGCGATCAGGTCTGGCTCCGCGGCGACGAACCCCGAGCGATACCCCGTCATCGAGGACCGCTTGCTGAGCGTGTTGAACGCGACGACGTTGCCGTGGTCGCGGACTTCGAGCGCCGAATGTGGCGGCGTCTCGAACCACAACTCCGAGTACGCCTCGTCGCACGCCAACAGGAAGTCGTGCTGGTGCGAAAGCTCGGCGGCACGCTGCAGGAAATCCAGCGGCGCGACAGCGCCGGTGGGATTGTTCGGGTAGTTGAGCCACACGATCGCAGCCCGTCGCCAGGTTTCTTCGGGGACGGCCTCCAGGTCGGGCAGAAAGCCGTTGGACTCGTGCAGGGGAAGCTGTTCGACGTCACCACCCGCGAAGGTCGCGCCGCGGTCGGGAACGGGGTAGCCGGGCTGGGTCGTGACGACGAGCCGCTTGTCTCCGTCGCGGTCGAGAACGACCTGCGCGAGCAGGAAGATCGCCTCCTTCGAGCCGTACGTGGGCACAACCTCCGTGTTGGGATCGAGTCGCACCCCGAAGCGCCGCGCACACCAGTCGACGATCGTCGAGCGAAGCTCCGGCAAGCCTTCGGCAAGGGGATACGTCGAGATCTCGGTCAGGCTCTCGGCGAGCGCCTGCCGGATCATCGGGTCGGTCGGCTCGCGCGGGTCGCCCTTGCCGAAGTCGATCAGCTCGACGCCTTCTGCGGCGAGCCGGCGCTTAGCCTGTTCGAGCTTGACGAAGGGATAAGTGCCGGTCGCGGCCAGAGCGGGGGAGAGCTGCACGACAGGGACCGTATCGAGGACGTCCGCCCCCTCGCGTGCATAATCCGACCGTGATCCAACGCCAGCCGGACCCCGCGCTGGAGCGTGGGTTCATCGCCGCCGTGCTGGCTCAGGGAGTCGACTCCGAGGACGAGCTGGGCGAGCTGCGAGAGCTCGCGCGAACAGCGCTCGTCGAGCCCGTCGGCGCGCTCGTGCAGCACCGGCCGCGTCCAGAGCGGCGCACCTACCTCGGCAAGGGCAAGCTCGAGGAGCTCAAGCGCAACTACCGTGCATCCGGGGCAGAGGTCCTGCTCGTCGACGGCGAGCTCGACCCAGCGCAGCAGCGGACGCTCGAAGACACGCTCCAGGCGCGCGTCGTCGATCGCACCCAGCTGATCCTCGACATCTTCGCGCAGCATGCTGTCAGCGCCGAGGGCAAGCTGCAGGTCGAGCTCGCACAGCTCGAATACAACCTGCCGCGGATGCGCGGCATGTGGCAGCACCTCGAGCGCCTTGGCGGCGGGGTTGGAACGCGCGGGCCGGGCGAGTCGCAGCTCGAGACCGACCGCCGGATCGCACGGCGGCGGATCACCCTGCTGCGCCGCCGCTTGAAAGAGCTGAGCAAGCAGCGTGAAGTCCGGCGGAAGGAGCGCCAGCGTGCGGAAGCTCCCACAGTCGCGCTGGCCGGCTACACGAACGTCGGAAAGTCGACTCTCCTGAACGCGTTGACCGATGCGACCGTCTCCGTGAACAACCGTCTCTTCGAGACCCTCGATCCGACGACCCGCGCATTCGAGCACGACGGGCGGAAGTACCTCGTCACCGACACGGTCGGCTTTATCCGGCGCCTGCCGACGCAGCTGGTCGAGGGATTCGCCGCGACGCTCGAAGAGACGCTGGTCGCGGATCTCGTCCTCCACGTCGTCGACGCATCGGTCGACGACGACCGCCTCGACGAGCAGAGCCGCGCGGTCGCGAGCGTCCTACACGCGATCGGCGCGCAGGAGCTGCCGCTGGAGCTCGTGATCAACAAGATCGACGCCGTCGACCCGCTGCGCCGCCGCCGCCTCTCGAACCGCTTCCCCGAGGCGCTTCAGGTGTCGGGGCTGACCGGAGAAGGCCTCGACGCCCTGCGCGAGCGGATCGCCGAGCGGTTCGCAGATCGGTTCGAGGCGGTCCGGCTCTTCCTCCCGTACGAGGAGGGGGGCAAGCTGGCGGAGCTCTACGCCCTCGGCGCGCCGATCGAGGAGCGCGAAGACCAGCCCGACGGCGTGCTCGTGCGCGCGCGGCTGCCGCGCCGCGAGCTACGCCGGTTTGCGCGGTACCTCGTCGCGGAGGCGCGGTCGGAGCCGGCGCGGCGCGCTCGTTGATCGAGCTGCCGATCCAGCGACTGCGCTCGGACGCGGTTCTCCCCGAGCGCGCATACGACGGCGATGCCGGGCTCGATCTCGCGGCGTGCGAGCGCGTCGAGCTTGCGCCGGGCGACCGCGCGGTCGTCGGGACCGGACTCGCGGTCGCCATCCCGGAGGGATACGCCGGGTTCGTTCAGCCGCGCTCGGGGCTCGCCGACCGTCACGGCATCTCGATCGTGAACGCACCCGGTCTGATCGACTCCGGCTACCGCGGGGAGCTGAAGGTGATCCTGATCAACACCGATTCCTTGCACACGTTCGTGGTCGAACCGGGGATGCGGATCGCGCAGCTGGTCGTGCTCGAGGTTCCGGAGCTCGAGCTCGTCGAGACAGACGAGCTCCCGGCGACCGAGCGGGGAGTGCGCGGGCACGGGAGCTCCGGAGCGTGATGCCCGCGGAGCCACGCATCCGCGTCTCGGCGATCCTGCGGTGGAAGGAACGCATGTTGCTCTGCCGCCACGAGAAGCCGGGCAAGGAGTACTGGCTCCTGCCCGGCGGCGGCGTCAACTCTGGCGAGAGCCTCGTCGACGCGCTGCGCCGCGAGCTCGCCGAGGAGATCGGCATCGACGAGCCGCTCCCGGTCGAGGGCCCGGTCGCGATCGTCGACTCGATCTCACCGACACAGAGCTTCGCCGCGAAGCACGTGGTGCACATCATCTTCGCGGGCGACCTCGGCGGACGGTCGCTCGAGGCCGTCACGTCGCAGGACGCCGCCGTTCGCGGCCATCGCCTGTTCGAGGTGCACGACCTGGACGGGATCGTCCTCCACCCGCCGATCACGCGGTTCCTCAGTCGCTGGCAGCCGGGTGATCCGGCCGTCTACCTCGGCTCGCTGTGGGCGCGTTGACACCTAGAACAGCTAGGCATAGACTCCCTAGGTATGGGTGCGGCCGTCAAGGGCTATCTAGATCCCGTCATCCTCGCCGTGCTCGCGAGCGGTGCGCTGCACGGGTATGCGGTGATCGAGGAGCTGAAGGCCCGAAGCGGGGGAGAGCTGGACCTTCCTGAATGGACGGTGTACCCCGCACTCCACCGACTCGAGCGGCGCGGTCTTCTCCGAAGCTCGTGGACGACAGCTGAAGGACGCCGCCGTCGCATCTATCGCCTGACGGCGAGCGGGCGTCGCGAGCTCGCGTCGAGGACACGAGAATGGCGGACGTTCGCGCGTGTCGTCGACGGAGTGCTCCCATGATCGACGAGCTTGCGCGCGAGCTCGCGAGAGTCGGCATTCGCGGTCGTCGGCGAAAGCGCATCCTCACCGAGTTTGCGGACCACCTCGCGTGCGACCCTGAAGCGGAGCTCGGCGAGCCGCGTCAGCTTGCCGCACAGTTCGCGGACGAGCTTGCGAGCGACGCGGCACGCCGCACTGCACTCGGTACGTTCTCAGCGCTCGCTGTCGTCGCCTTCGCAGTCGGAGTGCCGCAGGTGACGTTGCCGACCGTTCCCGACATCGCCGGCGGGCGGTCGATGTTCCTGATCGGCCCAGCGACGCTCGCGATGGTGATCGGTTCGCAGATCGCGTTCGCAGCAGGAGCTCTCGCCGCGTTGCGTGCCCTGCGGTTCGGAGGGCCGCAAGAGGTCGGTCTCATCCGCCGACGGGTCGCCGTCGCGCTCGGAGGCGGCGCCCTGACGGCGATCGGGAGTGCGCTGTACGCGGTGAACTTCTGGAGCGTCGTGCCGAGCTGGTGGGCGCTCCTCGCAGTTGCGGGCGCCGGCGCTTCAGCGGTCCCGCTGGCCGCCTCCGCGCTCGCGTACATGTGGTCGAGCTCGATCACGGTGTCGCACAAGGAGGCTGCACGCGGTCTCAGCGCCGACCTCGGCCCGCTCGCACGGCCGTGGCTGGTCGGGGCCGCCGCTGTCGGGACGATGCTCGTGGCGACCTCGATCTTCGAGCGGTCCGTGGTCGAAGGGGCACTGCGCGGCAGCTTCGAAGCGATCCTGTTCCTGGGCTGCTTCCTCGCGTTGCGACGGCCGCTCGCGCTGACGCGATAGCGCGCTCAGCTCTCGAAGAGGCTGCTGACGCTCTCGCGCCGGTGAATCCGGCGAATCGCGTCCGCAAACAGCGGCGCGACGGACACGACTTCGACCTTGGGCCCGAGCGGCTCCGGTTGAGTTTCGATCGTGTCCGTGATGAAGAGGCGCTGGATCGGGCTCGCCTCGATCGCCGCCGCTGCGCCGCGCGCGAAGACGCCGTGCGTCACCGCTGCCAGCACCGACCGCGCGCCGCGGGCGATGAGTGCTTCCGCTGCCTCGACCAGGGTCCCGGCGGTGATCGTGAAGTCGTCCACGATCACGGCGTCGAGTCCGGCGACATCGCCGATCACCTCCAAGCTCTCGATCTCCCCGGAGTGGCCGCTTCGTTCCTTGTCGGCGATCGCCAGCGGTGCGCTGAGTCGAGTTGCGAACCTCCGTGCCCGCTTCGCAAAGCCTGCATCCGGTGCGACCACGACGGGGTCCGGCAGGGCCTGCCGAGCGATCGCAGCGCAGAGATACGGCGCGGCGTAGAGATCGTCGACAGGGACGCGAAAGAAGCCTTGGATCTGGGGCGCGTGGAGGTCCATCGTCACGACGCGATCGGCTCCCGCCGCCTCGATCGCATCGGCGCACACCCGCCCGCGAATGGAGACGCGTGGCTCGTCCTTCTTGTCGCCCTTGCCGTAACTGAAGTACGGGATGATCGCCGTCACCGATGCCGCACTGGCGCGGGTGAAGGCGTCGAGCCAGAAGAGCAGCTCCACCAGGTTGTCATTGGTCGGAAACACTGTCGATTGCACGACATAGGCATTGCGTCCACGGACGTTTTCCAGGACGCGAACGAACAGCGTCCCCTCTGAGAAGCGGATGACCTCACTTGCTCCAAGGGGAACGCGCAGCCGCTCGCAGATCGCGGCAGCGAGACGCGGGCTCCCCGAGCCGGCGAACACGAGCTCGTCGTCTGCCAGAGGCGAGCGACGTCCGAGCGGCCAGCGGGCTCTCATGCGGGGCCGAGTCTAGGGGCGGCGGCCGCCGCGCGCGTGCGCGCGTCGCGCTGAGACGGCGTGCGCCTCGTGCTCGAGCTCGTCCGGCAGAGGATCGAGCGTGGGGGGCTCGCCGAGGCGGTGAGCGAGCGCCTGCGCGATCACCCAGTCGGCGAACCACGGGTTCCGCGGGAGCAGCGGGCCATGAAGGTACGTGCCGACGGCTCGTCCGACGCGGCAGCCCTCCCAGCCGCTCTCGCCGTCGTTCCCAAAGCCGGCGACAACGCGGCCGAGCGGCTCGGTGCCCGGGTCGAGCGTCGTTCGCCCGGCGTGATTCTCGAACCCCGCCAGGGTGCGGTGCACGCCGGGCTCGAGCTCGCACTCGAGCAGGACGTCGCCGATCATGCGCGTCTCGCCGGCAACCGTTTCCAGGGGGAACAGCCCAACGCCCGGTAGGTCCGCGCCGTGGAGGTCGCGATACGACCGCCCGAGCAGCTGATAGCCGCCGCACACGGCGAGCACGGCGGCGCCGCCCGCGACGGCGGTGCGGATCCCATCGGCCTTCGCTTCGAGGTCCTCCGCGACCAGCGTCTGCTCGCGGTCCTGGCCGCCGCCGATGTACAGCAGATCGTGCTCGCCAGGTTGCACCTGGTCACCGGTCGACACCCCACGCACATCCAGCTCATGCCCGCGCCAGGCCGCTCGCCGCGCGAGCACGGCGATATTGCCGCGATCCGCATAGATGTTGAGGTAATCCGGATAGAGATGCCCGACAACGATCTTCATAGGTTTGTGCTCCAGTCCAGCGTCTCCGGCCGGCAGCGCAGACGGACGTGCGGGAGAACCCGCACGTCCTGATGTCGGCACCGCAAGCGGCGCCTCATGCTGCGCGCTCCCAGTAGGGACGGACAAAGCCGCGCTCCGACACGACCTTCCTCAGGGCCAGCATCGCCGTGTAGGTGGGGAGGACGACGAGCTCGCCGCCGGCGGCCGTCAGCTCGAGCCCGCGGTCGAGGCCCTGCTCGAGCGAGGGGATGACCTCGATCGCTGCGGCGTCCATGCCCCCGTACTTGAAGCGAAGAGCGAGCTCGGCCGCACGGTCGCCCGTGGCGACGAGCCGGTCGAGGCCGGAGATCAACGGCTCGAAGTCGACATCCCAGATCCACGACACGTCGCGACCGTCGGCGATCGCGTCGTTCAGGGCCACGACCGCGAGCGACGGCGCACCGCCGTCGACGATCGTGCGCACGGCCTCGTTCGCGCCGGCGGGATTCTTGATCAACAGCATCAGCAGCCCGCGGTCGCCGACGGGGATCCGCTCGAAGCGCCCGAACGCGGCGCTGAAACGTTCGAGCCCCGCAGCGATCTCGTCGAGCGAGGCCCCGAGCAGACCCGACAAGGCTGCGGCGGCGAGGGCGTTGTAGACGTTGTACAGCCCTGGCAGCCGGAGGCGGACGTCGCGGCTGCCGGCCGGTGTCTGCAGCTGGAACGCAACCGACTCCAAGCCGTGCAAACGGATCTCCCGCGCGACGACCGTCAGCGGTGGTCGCGCGTGCCCGCAGGCAGGGCAGCGGTAATCACCAAGATGCCCGACGTAGGCCGCCGCGTACTCATAGGGGGTCCCGCAGCGCACGCAGTACTTGGAGTCCGCAGCGTGCTGCAGCGACGGCCGCGCGCACGAGGGATCGTCGACGCCGAACACGACCGCGTCCGGCCTGTCGCTTGCGAGCTCACCGACCTGGGGATCGTCTCCGTTGAGCACGAGCGCCGCCTTCGCCGGCAGGGCACGCACCGCCTCCCGCCAGCGCGCTGCGACGTGCTCGAGCTCCCCATACCGATCGAGCTGGTCGCGGAAGAGATTCCCGAGGCACACGGCTCGCGGATGAACCCGCTCGGCCACTTCAGGGAAGGCCGCCTCGTCCACCTCGAAGAGACCAAGCTCGGCTCCCCGGGCGTCGAGGAGGGTGGAGGCCACACCCGAGACGAGGTTCGCGCCGGAGCTGTTGTGGGCCAGGCGCACGCGGTGACGCACGATCTCGGCCGTCATCGCTGCCGTCGTCGTCTTGCCGTTCGTCGCGGAGATCAACGCCGACCCGAGCGGCAAACGCGCCGCGAGGCGGTCGACCGCAGCGGGGTGGAGCTTCCAGAGCAACTTCCCGGGGAACGTGGTGCCTCCGCCGGCACCGGCGAGGCGTGAGAGGCGCCCCGCGGCCCGCGCGAGGGCTATCTCGGCGGCAAGCGGGAGCGGCAGACGCACGATACGAGGGAGGCTATCCAAGCCCCGCTGGTCACTCGTACGGGGGAACTTCGCCCGGCATCCCACAGAAGGGTGAGGAACTCCGCGGCGCAACTCTCTACGTTCCGACGGGTCAACTGCGGCTTTTTAGGAGGACTGGGATGCGGAACGGGGATCATCGACGGGGCGTACGCGCGAGCGCGCTCTGGGGCAGCGGCAAGCGCGGCGGCACAGGCTCGCGCTCGAATGCGCTCTGGGGCAGCGGCAAGCGTCGCACCGCGGTGCTCGCCACCTTTGCGCTCGTCGTCCTCGTTCCTCTCGGTGCCTCGGCGAGTCCGTCCAAGCTCGATGCACCCAGCGCGTATGTGACGCCCTCGCTGCTCTCGGCAGCGCAGGCGAACGCTGCGGGCAACTTCAACGTCATCGTGCAGGGGAAGGCCGGCAACCAGGCCGCCAAGGCCGTCGCGGACATCCTCGGGCTGGCCAAGAAGCAGGTCAAGGATTTGCGCTCGATTGACGGCGTCGCCGTCGAGCTCAACGGGGCGCAGGTGCTGGCACTCGCAAGCGACAAGCACGTCTCGGCGGTCACGCTCGACGCACGCGTGCGCCTTTCGGGGAGCGCGGCCGACAGCAATGAGAAGTGGCCGTACGTCACCGGCGTCAACAAGTACGGCAGCGCGCCGGCCGCGACGATCGCGATTGTCGACTCCGGCATCGACGCGAGCCGCCCCGAGTTCGCGGGCCGGATCGCGGCTAGCGTCAACCTCTCGCAACTCCCGGGTAACTCCCCGGGCGACGGGCGCGGGCACGGCACGTTCGTCGCCGGAATCGCCGCCGGCAAGCTCGCCGGCCGCGACGGCGCGGCGCCGAACGCGAAGCTCGTCTCGATCGACGTCATGGACGACCAGGGGATGGCACGCACGAGCGACGTCATCGTCGCTGCCGACTGGATCCTCGCCAACAAGGCACGGTACGGGATCAAGGTCGCGAACTTCTCCTTGCACTCGTCGGTTGCGAACAGCTACATGTACGACCCGCTGGACAAGGCCGTCGAGCGGCTGTGGTTCAACGGCGTGGTCGTCGTCGTCGCAGCCGGCAACTACGGCTATCCCGACCGGCCGAGCGGCGTCCCGTTCGCGCCGGGCAACGACCCCTTCGTCATCACAGTCGGCGCGAGCGACACCGGCAAGTCCGTCGCGACGAACGACGACGTCGCGGCACCGTGGTCGGCCTACGGCTACACGCTGGACGGGTTCGCGAAGCCGGATCTGGCGGCTCCAGGCCGATACATGGTCGGGCCGGTGCCGGTCACCTCGACGCTCTACAAGGAGCGGCCGGATCACATCGTCGACACGGGCTACATGGAGCTTTCGGGCACATCCTTCGCGGCCCCGGTCGTCAGCGGCATCGCAGCGCTGATCCTCGGCAAGAACCCGAACTTCACGCCGGATCAGGTCAAGGGCGCGCTGATGCTGGGCGCTAAGCCGCTGCCGAAGGCGTCGGGCCTGTCGGAGGGCGTCGGCGAGGTCAGCGCCGGCCGCTCGATGAACTTCTCGAACCCACCCAGCGCGAACAAGACGCTCAGCCGGTTCGTCGTCACCGATCCCACCACCGGCGCGATCGTCTTCGACGCAGCCAGCTGGGCTGAGGCTGCCAAGGCCGATGCCTCCTGGGCCGAGGCCTCGTGGGACTCCGCCTCCTGGGCCGAGGCCTCGTGGGACTCCGCCTCCTGGGCCGAGGCCTCGTGGAGCGACGCCAGCTGGGCCAGCGCCTCCTGGGACTCGAGCGCCTCGGCTGCGGCCTCCTGGGCCGATCTGAGCCTCGGTGCCGCGTCCTGGGCAGACAACGCCGAGGCCGAGACCGCCAACACCGACGGCGGCCTGATCGACCCGCTCGAGCTCCAAGCCATCCTCGCCGGCACGCTCAGTCCCTGAGTCATGCCACAGCCCAGGGTTCACCCTTCTGGGGGAACCGATCGAGTGATCCCCGATCGGGGGATGCCTCGGGGTAGAGGCGACCGTACTTTCCGTCTTGGGCTTCTGTTCTGCGGCCCAGCTTTGGAGAAGGAGAGACCCCGGCAGTGAGTGCGGTACCCAACGACATTCCCGTCGTCGCCGAGCCAGGCTCGGGGCGCAGCGAAGCGCTGCCACGGAACGCACGAATCTACTTCCTGCTCGTCGCGATCGCGACCGCGGCGGCCACACTGCCGTTCCTCGCGCGCTTGCAGCATACGCACGAATGGGTCGCGTTCTTCATCCTCGGCTCGGCCGCCGCGACCGCCCAGCTCTTCCGGGTGCAGACGCCCCGCGACCAGGCGTACCACACGGCGATCGTGTTCCTGATCGCGGCGGCGTTCCTGTTGCCGCCGGAGCTCGTCGCCCTGATCGGAATCGTGCAGCACATCCCCGAGTGGCTGAAGATCCGCTATCGCTGGTACCTGCAGACGTTCAACATCTGCAACTACGTCCTGGGCTCGATGGCGGTGTGGTTCCTCGCCCATCAGATCCTCGGCTGGGGCGCGATCTCCGATCACACCTTGCGCGTCGCATTCGCCGGTCTCGTTTGCTGCGTCGTCTTCGTCGCGATCAACCACACCGTCCTCGGTCTGATGCTCCACTTCGCGCGCGGACACACGCTGCGCGAGACAGGCTTGTTCGAGCTCGAGCATCTCGCCACCGACCTCGTGCTCGCAGCGCTCGGCGTCGCGACCTACGCCTTCTGGCAGGTCAACCCGTGGCTGATCCCGTTTGCGATCGCACCCCTGGTGCTCGTGCACCGCTCGCTCGCCGTCCCGCAGCTGCAGGCGGAGGCGCGGGTCGACCCGAAGACGGGGCTCTTCAACGCGCGTCACTTCGCAGTGGCGCTCTCGGAGGAGATCGGCCGCGCCCAGCGCTTCGAGCGGCCGATGTCCCTGATCATGGCCGACCTCGACCTCCTGCGCGACATCAACAACTCGTACGGCCACCTCGCGGGAGACGCCGTGTTGAAGGGCATCGCCGACGTGTTCCGTGCCCAGCTCCGCCACTACGACGTGCCGGCGCGGTTCGGCGGTGAGGAGTTCTCGATCCTCCTGCCGGAGACACCGCCGGAGCAGGCGATGGAGATCGCCGAGCGGATCAGGCGCGCCGTCGCGCAGCGGACGTTCGACGTCGAGACGTCCAGCGAGCCGATTCGCGCAACCGTCTCGATCGGCGTCGCGGGCTATCCGAAGGACGGCACCGACGCCAACGAGTTGATCCACCAGGCCGACCTCGCCGTCTACCGGGCGAAGCTGCAGGGCCGGAACCGTGTGCTCGGCGCCAGCTCGGAGCCACTCCTCGTCCCATCCGATCGGACCGCACGGCTGATCGCGGTGCCGGAGGACGGCGATCACCCAGCATCGGCACCCGCAGTCCCGGCCGGACAGCCCGCCCAGGAGCGACGGAGCGAGCCGCGTCACCCGCGGCCGCACGCGCTGCACGGGCCGCGTTTCCTCTCGCTCGACAAGCGCTTGAGCTTGACCGTGGGACTCGTCAGCACGCTCGGAGTGGCGGCGGGCGTCGTCGGGGTGGCGTTCAGCTGGACCGCCAAGGATCTGCTCGGACTCCTCACCGTGCTCGGGTTGGTCGGAGTGGGGCAGGCGCTCGCGCTGGAAGCGGACGAGGGCGCAGCGGTCCTCTCCGTCAGCGCCGTCGGCTGTCTGGCGGCATCGTCGCTGTTCGGCTGGCGAGCGGCCTTGCCACTCGCAATCACGAGCGTGGCGGTCGACTGGAGCGCGCGGCGGCACCCGCTGCACAACGTGCTCTTCAACATCGGTGCCCTGACTCTCGCCTCGTTGACGGCCGCGAGTGTCTTCAAGCTCGCTGTGTTTTTCCCCGACGGCACGACGCACCAGCTCGCGGTGGCGGCGCTCGGCCTGCTCGCCGGGGCCGGCTACTTCGTCGTCAACATGGGTCTCGTCTCGTTGGCGCTCGCGCTGCAGGGGCACGAGCGCTGGTGGAGCGTCTTCCGCGAGCAGTTCGCGTGGCTCTTGCCCCACTACGTCGTGTACGGCTTCATCGGCGGCGTCATGGCGCTCGCCTACGAGGCGGTCAAGCTGCTCGCGCTCGCAGTCTTCGCGGTGCCGCTGCTGCTGATGCGCAAGACGCAGGAGGCGTATCTCAAGCACACGCATCGCAGCGCGCAGAAGCTGCGCCAGGCAGCGGAGACGATTCAGTCACAGAACGTCTCGCTCGAGATGGCGAACAAGCTGCTGAAGGAACGCTCGACGGCTGCGATGGAATCGCTCTCCGCGACGGTGGACGCGCGGGATTCGTACACGGCCGGTCACTCACGCCGCGTCCAGCAGCTGGCACTCGCGATCGGCCGCGAGCTCGGGCTCTCGCAGGCGGAGCTCGACCTCCTCGGACACGCAGCGCTCTTCCACGACATCGGCAAGCTCGCCATCCCCGACGCGATCCTCTTGAAGCCGGCCAGCCTGACGCCGGACGAATGGTCGCTGATGCAGCGCCACGCCGAGGAGGGGGCGCGGATCATCGACCGCCTCGGCTTCCTCAACGACGCCGTGCCGGCGATCCGCCACCACCACGAACGCTTCGACGGCACCGGCTATCCGGATCGTCTGGGGGGCGAAGACATCCCGCTCGGCGCTCGCATCATTCACGTCGCCGACGCGCTCGACTCGATGCTCACGACCCGCATCTACCGCGCCGCTCGCCCGGCGGGAGAGGCGCTCCAGGAGCTGCGTGCTTCAGCAGGCACCCAGTTCTGCCCGCGCTGCGTCAGCGCGCTCGAGCGCATCCTGCCGCTCGAGACGCTGGCCGGGGATGCCGACCGGCCCCGCCTGTCAGTCGTCGCTTAGGGCCCTGCCAGCCCAAACTTGCGTTCTTTCCAGAACGCTCTATCCTTATTGGCATGGCCCGGAAACCGCCCTATCGGGCGGTCGCCAAGATCGACCCCGCCGCGCTCGCGTCGTTTCAGGCCGGAATCCGCAAGCGCTACTCGAACGATCAGATCCTCGCGGAGCTGCGCGAGAGCGCGGAGCGGCTCGGCCGCTCGCCGACCATGCGTGAGTTCGCGTCCGACCCCGAGACGACCGTCCATCCGCAAACCGTGATCGAGCATTTCGGCAGCTGGAACGCCGCGAAGCGCGAGGCCGGTCTCGTGCCGCGCCGGTTCGCGACGCGGGAGGAGCTCGTCGGGCTGCTACGCGAACTGGGGGAGGACCTCGGGCGCACGCCGACGGCAAAGGACCTGGACGAGCGCCGCGGTTCGATGCCATCCAAGTCGCTGTATTGGCACACGTTCGGGTCGCTGGCGGAAGCGCTGCGCGAGGCTGGCTTCGACGTACCGCTCGGGGAAGAGCGCCTCGAGCGGGCGGTCGAGCAGGGAATGAAGCTCGCGCGCCGGCTGAAGCGGCTGCCGAAGTTCGCGGACTGGGCTGTCGCCCGCCGCAAGGACGACTCGATGATGACCGAGTGGCAGGTCTACAGGATGTTCGACGCACGCCGCGGCGCGTGGTCGACGTTCCAGTACCTGATCAAGGAGCGCCTCGACGACGGAGGCGTCGGCGTGGGCGCGGACGGCCGGTTGCGCTAGGCGTCGCTTGCGACGCCGTCCTAGACGCACCAGGCTGGGCCTTGAACGTCCGGGCCCCTGCATCCGTAGCGCCTTAGGCGGCCTCGTCGATCTCGTAGCCGACGGTCCGGCCGGTCGAGGTCATCAGCTCGATCTCGTAGGCCTCGCCACGGATCCACGGATACGAGACGGTGATCGTCTCCGCAGCTCCCGGAGCGAGCGCGAGGTGCGAGGCACGGAAGTCCACGAACGCGTCATTGAGAATGACCTGTGCGACGCGTGCGACGGCGTCGCTGCCGTTCTTGACGACCAGCGCGATGCTTCCCGGGCGGAGCGTCGACTGTGTGACGCTCATGTCACCGCCCTGGGCTCCGCCGCCACGCCACGGCGCGGCCAGCGCCAGCGTAAGACCTGCCACGGCACCGGCGACGGCGACGAGTCCGACGGCGGCAACTTTCACTCGACGACCTCGAAGAATCCCATCCAGCCGAGCGCCGCGAACTCGCTCTTGTGCGCGTGGAACATGTATTTCCCGGTGTAGGGGAAGCGGAGCTCGAGCACATCGCGTTGGCCCTGGCCCTGGATGACGGTGTCGATGTACTCGGTCGATGTCAACGAGGTCCCGACAGGAAATCGATGGAAGAAGTTCCCGTGTACGTGGAACGAGTTGATCGGGTCGAGCTCGACGATGTTGACGAGGTACACACGGACGAGCTCGTTTCGCTTCACCCGCACCGGTGCGTACATGAAGTGGAACGCGACCGTGTTGACGGCGTACACCTCGTTGTCGCCGTCGAAGTTCGGGTCGAACGCGTTCTGCACCATCATCAGCTCGTCTGCGGCCGGCCGTCCTTTGATCGGGTCGACAACGAATGCGCCGTACAGGCCCTTCGCAATGTGTCCGGCGAGGGGCGACGCGTGACAGTGGTAGAGGTGCAGGCCGAAGGGACGGGCGTCGAACTCGTACGTGAACTCCTCGCCCACCTGAATCAATCCGCCGCCGACGTCCTCACCGACTCCGGGAGTACCGTCCATCGCCGCGGGATGTATGCCGTGGAAATGGATCGTGTGGGGATGAGTTCCGGCGTTGATGAAGTGGATGCGCAACAGGTCGCCTTCGCGTGCGCGCAACGTTGGACCCGGCACGCGGCCGTTGTAGGTCCAGGCGGAGTACTTGACGCCCGGCACGATCTCGATCTCCTTGTCGGATGCGACGAGCTCCCATTCGCGGAGCGTGCGACCGTCGGCCAGTCGCCGCGTCTTGCCCCAGTCGAAGTCGCGCAGGATCACCGTCGGGTCGAAGCCGTTGACCTTCGGATCGACGGTTGCGTTGCCCTCGGGAAAGCCGGAGTGCGATGAGCCCTGCGTCAGTGGGTCGTGTTGATGGACCGGAGGAGCAGCGGCATCGCCCAGCCTGGCGGTTACTCCTGCCCCGACCACGGCTGCCGCGGCGGTGAGTGCGCGGCGCCTGGTGAAGGACCTGCGCAACACCTCATGGAGACGCTCTCACCGTCCCCTAAGAGGAAGCTGAGACCGGCGTTAAAACTTCTTGAGGACTACGCCGCGTAGAGCGTGGCGAGCCGGGCGAGGCAGGTGCGCGCCTCGTCGGGTGTGCGAATGGCGGGAAGCTGCTCCTCCTCGAACGAGAGGTCGGGGCTGAACCTGTCCCGCGTGACGATCGCACCGTGCTCGACCGCGGCGAGCGTGCCCTCCTCGAGCTGGGACTTCCGCAGCTTCAGGCCCGCATAGCTCTCGACGAGCTCGAGTGCCACCCGCGTCGAGGCGAAGAACAGCTCGTGCTTGCCGAGGCCGACCCAGAGCGGGCGGCCCATCCCACGTGCAAGCAAGAGCTCGGAACGGTTCTCGTCGAGCCACGCAGCAGCCATCGAGCCGTAGAGCTTTTGCAGCGCCTCAGCGGTACGGCCGCGCGACTGCTCGGCCAGGGCGAAGATGATCTCGGAATCGACGGTCATGCCGGGCTCGGCGCGGGCGATCCCGTACTCGTCGAAGAGCTCCTCGTCGTTCGTGATGATCCCGTTGTGGATCCCGACCACGGCGCCGTGCCGTATCGGGTGGTTGTTGGCGGCCAGCCCCGGATGGCCTTTCGTGTAGTCGCGCACGTGCACGAGCAGCTGGCTCGCTTCCTCGGGCACGCCGATGTGGTCGAGGAGAGCCGTCGCCCCAGAGCGCTGCTTGTGCACAGCGATCGCGGACTCCGGGCTGCGGTACGCATAGCCCACCGCATCCGCGCCGCGCTCGGCAATTCCGGCGAGGAGCGCGCGGGCAGCGACAGTCCGCTCGACGCGGCTGTCGAAACCCAGGCTATATCCGGCGATTCCGCACAAAGTCTTTGAACAAAGAGGGAGCGACCATTGAGGTCGCTCAATCCTTCTAGACGCATCGGCTGACGTCGTTGTTAGTACGAGCCACTTTCGGGTGTTCTCTGCATCCCTCGCCTCAGGGTTGACGGATCGCTCAAGAGTCCTCTCAAGACCGCCGATACCACTGGCATGCGGCCGCTTCCTGACGTGCCTTCGGACCCCGCGCTCGAGCCGAGGCTCGAACTCGTACCCGAGGTCGAGGACGTCGAGGAGGCCGAGACGGAGGAGGCCGAAGAGGCCGAAGACGGGGAGGACGAGACTCCGGTCGCCGTCAGGGCAGAGGCCACACAGGACCCCCTCAAGCTCTACGTTCGGGCCATCGGCGACGGGCCGCTCCTGACCCCAGCCGAGGAGCGCGAGCTCGCTCGGCGCAAGGACGAGGGCGACGAGGAGGCCAAGAAGAAGTTGATCGAGTCGAACCTCCGGCTCGTGATGTCGATCACGCGCAACTACACGAAGGCCGGTGTCCCGCTCCTCGATCTGATCCAGGAGGGCAACCTCGGCTTGATCCGTGCGGTAGAGAAGTTCGACTACAAGCTCGGGTACAAGCTCTCGACGTACGCGACCTGGTGGATTCGCCAGGCAGTAACGCGCGCGCTCGCCGACCAGGGCCGAACGATCCGACTCCCGGTCCACGTCGCAGACCAGGTTCGGCGGCTCATGCGCGCGCGCCGTCAACTCGCGCAGAAGCTCAACCGCGAGCCGACGGAGGCAGAGCTTGCGAAAGAGAGCGGTTTTCCTGAGAAGCGGGTGCAGGAGTTGCTCGACCTCGTCGAGGATCCGGTCAGCCTCGAGACGCCCGTCGGCGACGGCGAGAGCATGTACGCCGACCTGATCGAGGACATCCACTCGGAGCGCCCAGACGAGTCGACCTCGCAGAAGCTCCGTCGCAAGGAGCTTGCCGAGGCGATGCTCCGTCTCAACCCGCGCATGCGACGTGTGCTTTCGCTTCGCTTCGGCCTCGACGGGGCTCCGCCGCAGACCCTGGAAGAGGTCGGAGCGGGGCTCGGTATCACCCGCGAGCGGGTGCGCCAACTCGAGTCACGTGCACTGCGCGAGCTGCGCACGGTTGCGCCGGACCTCGAGCTCTACCTGCGCTCCTAGCAACTCGCTAGCGTGGGGGGTGGTGGGTCCGTTCGTCGACTGTCACACGCACGTGGTCCCGTCCGGGGACGACGGGGCGGCGACGATCGACGACGGCCTCGCGCTCTGCCGTAGCGCCGCCGAGCACGGAACAGCCGTGCTGTTCGCGACGCCACACGTCTGGCCGTACTTCACGCTCACGCCCGAGCGCGAGCAGGAGATCCAAGTCGCTTTCGAGCGCATGCGGCCACGTGCGGGCCTCGACCTGCGGCTCGGCTACGAGCTCACACCGGCCCGTCCACTGCTCGACGAAGACCCGCACCGGTACGTCCTCGGGGGGACGGACCGCGTTCTGATGGAGGTGCCGTTCAGCGGGCCGGCGGACATCCTCTTTGCGCTTGCGGACCATGTGGAGTCGGCCGGTCTTCGCCCGGTGATCGCGCACCCGGAGCGCACGGAAGCCGTGCTCGACGATCCGTCGATCGCGGAGAGGCTCGCAGCACGCGGCTGGACGGTGCAAGTGAACGCAACGTCGCTGACTGCCCGGCACGGCCCGGAGATCGAGGAGCTCGGCTGGTCGCTCGTCGAGCGCGGCCTGGCGACGGTGGTCGCGTCGGATGGTCATCGCACGACCCGGCCGGCGCAGCTCGACGACGCCTATCGACTCACGCGCGAGCGGATCGGCGAAGATGCACTGTCGTTGTTCGACGGAAGCGCGCTCGGAGTTGTTACGCAGTCACCGCCTGCATCTCGCGCAGCGTCGACAACCGGCGCAGCGACTCCAACTCGATCTGTCTGAGGCGTCGACTTGCGACGCCGACCATCAAGGAGACGCGAGCTTTGCTCGCGGCTCCGCCTGGGTTCTAGGCAGTGACGGACTGCATCTCGCGCAGCGTCGATAACCGGCGCAGCGACTCCAACTCGATTTGTCTGACCCGCTCGCGCGTTAACCCGAGACGGCGGCCGATCTCTTCGAGCGTCTTCGGCTCGGAGTCGTCGAGGCCGTAACGAAGGACCAGCACCTGGCGTTCCCGCTCGTGCAACGCCGCGAGCGCCGCGGTCAAGGCTTGCGAGCGGAGGGAAACCTCGACCTCTTCCTCTGGGAGCGGATCGTCGCCGGCGACGAAGTCGCCGAACACTGCGTCCTCCTGCTCGCCGACCGGCTGGTCGAGTGACGCGGAGGCCCGTGCTGCCGCTTTTACCTCGAGTGCCTGCTGGAGCGGCAGGCTCGCTTCCTCAGCGATCTCCTCGAGCGTGGGCTCGCGGCCGAGCTGTGTCCAGAGCGTGCGCTCGGCGCGGTTCATCTTCTGCAGACGCTCGACGATGTGCACCGGCATCCGGATCGTGCGCGCCTTGTCCGCGAGCGCGCGCGCAACGGCCTGCCTGATCCACCAGGTCGCATACGTCGAGAACTTGTAGCCGCGTCGCCAGTCGAACTTCTCGACGGCGCGGATGAGCCCAAGCGTCCCCTCCTGGATCAGGTCGAGAAACGGCAGGCCCTGGTTGCGGTAGTTCTTGGCGATCGAGACGACGAGACGCAGGTTCGACTGAATCATGTGCGTCTTGGCGGCCATGTCGCCACGCTCGATCCGCTTCGCGAGCTCGACCTCCTGCGCAGCCGTCAACAGCGCGTGCCTGCCGGCCTCGCGGAGGAACAGCTGCAGCGCGTCGGTCGTCGTCTCGTACGACGTCTGGAGCGGGGGAGGAGGCGGCGCCTCTTCCTTCTCGGGCTCCGGCAGCACTTCGATCCCGCGGCGGTCGAGCTCGTTGAAGATCGCGTCCGTCTCGAGCGCGTCGAGCTGGTGGGCCTCGATCAGGTCGGCCAGCTCAGGCTGCCGGATCGAGCCCGTGGCTTCGGCATTCTCCAGCAGTCCTTGGATGTCCTCGTGCTGGAGGATCGAGTCGATCTCTACAGTCATAACTCCCGATTCGTTCTTGCCTGGGCGCCCGCAGTCGCAAACCCCACGCTCTCAGTCCCGACGCCGCCAGTCAACCCTCTACCGGTCTCAAGCTAGCCTCTATCCGGATGCTTCGCTCGGGTTTGGCTTCCTTAGCGAGACTCGCCCTGAGGTCATTTACTTAGCCGTGCAGTGCAAATTCTGCGTTGATTGCGGATGCAGCGGAACCCCGACCCTGACA
>Ga0307278_10000503_pt1 | contig 19646 bp, 20 predicted proteins | sample ER_DNA_117_FD_194482 | JGI IMG/M metagenome (GOLD analysis project Ga0307278, IMG submission 194482) | Bulk soil microbial communities from the East River watershed near Crested Butte, Colorado, United States - ER_DNA_117 | ecosystem: Environmental > Terrestrial > Soil > Floodplain | place...
GTCCAGGTCGCGCACCAGCGCCCGCAGGGCCTCGATCAGCGGGGCGAACGGCACCCCCTCGCCGCCGAGCTCGACGCAGCCGCCGACCAGTACCGTCGCCCCGGCACGGCGGGCCGCGGCCGCCGCCTCGGCGGCCAGCCGGGACTTGCCGACCCCGGCCTCGCCGCCGACCACCACCACCGCCGGGGTGCCGGCGGCGGCCCGGTCGCGGGCCGCCGCCAGCCGGGCCAGCTCCTCGGACCGGCCGACGAACCTCGGGCTGGTGAGGGTCATGGTGTCGAGGGCGGCCGCGCCGGGCCGGGAAGCGAACGAGCCGGCGGGTTCGCCGGCTCGTCGCGGCCTGTCGTCGGTGGCCACGGTCACGGGAAGCTCCTCCTAGCGGCTCCGGCGGCTGGTCCGGCTGCGCTGGCGGCGGGCCCTGGCCTGGCGGGCCTGGCGGGCCTCGCGGCGGAGGATCTCGACGTGGTCGCGGGCGATGACGTACTGGATGGCGTGGTGCTGGAGCATCGTCCACCTCCGTGGTCGGTACCGGTCTCTCGAGCATCACGGTATGGCTAAGACCCCTGGCCCCGGATCGGACGGCTGCCTTAGGTTCCCGGTCCCGCCTACCTCAACTTCCGGGCCCCCCGGCTTAGGTGGATGATCCGGTGGCCGAGTCGTCGAGACGGGAGGTGGCCCATGGCCACGCACGAGCTGCGGGTCGACTATGCCAGGACGCTCCAGGAGGAGCCCGGGACGGGCCACAACCGCTGGCACCCCGACATCGCCCCGGTGGTCACCTGCGACCCCGGCGACGAGGTCGTCCTCCAGACCAGGGACGCCTTCGACGGCCAGATGGGCCCGCAAGCCACCCTTGAGACGGTGGCCGGGCCCAACCTGAACGTGGTCCACCCCCTCACCGGGCCGGTGTACGTCAACGGGGCCGAGCCGGGCGACCTGCTGGAGGTGGAGATCCTGGAGGTCGAGCCCGACCGCTACGGCTACACCGTGCAGGTGCCCGGCTTCGGGTTCCTGCGCGACGTGTTCCCCGACCCCTACATGGCCCGCTGGCGGATCGAGGGCGGCTGGGCCACCTCCCAGGACCTGCCCGGGGTCCGCATCCCCGGCTCGCCGTTCATGGGCACCATCGGCCTGGCCCCCGACCGGGCTCTGCTGGAACGGACCACCGCCCGGGAGCAGGCGGCCATCGACCGGGGCGGGTTCGCCCTGCCGCCCGACCCCACCGACGCCGTCCCCACCGACGCGGCCGTGGCCGCCGAGGCCCTGCGGACCATCCCGCCCCGCGAGACCGCCGGGAACGTCGACATCAAGCAGCTCGGCCGGGGTGCCCGGCTGTACATCCCGGTGTACGCGGCCGGGGGGCTGTTCTCGGCCGGCGACGCCCACTTCGCCCAGGGCGACTCCGAGACCTGCGGCACGGCCATCGAGATGCGCTCCACCCTGCATGTCCGCTTCGCCGTCCACAAGGGCCGGGCGGCCGCCCGCGGCATCCAGGACCTCCAGTTCGCCCGCGACGACTACTACCTGCCGCCGGAGTTCGCCGCCCCCCGCCGCTTCTACGCCACCACCGGCCTGTCGGTGACCCGCGACGGCGAGAGCCGCCCCGAGGACCTCACCCTGGCCGCCCGCAACGCCCTGCTGAACATGATCGACCACCTCCAGGACCATGGCGGCTGGACCCGCCAGCAGGCCTACGCCATCTGCAGCGTGGCCGTCGACCTCAAGGTCAGCGAGGTCGTCGACGTGCCGTCCTTCGTGGTCTCAGCCTTTCTCCCATTGGAGATCTTCGAGTAGCCACAGTCCCTGATCCATGTGGGGGGAGCTCGCTCCCCCACGGCCCCCCAAGAGCGCCTGTGCCATGGTCAGGGCAGGGTGTCCCCGTCAGGCTGGTCGCCGAGGACGGTGACCAGCCACTGGGCGACCGACTGGGCCGACAGCTGGTTCTGGCCGACGGCGCGGTACATGGCCTCCAGGTCGGCGTAGTCGAGCATGGCCAGCGAGCCGTTCTCCATGGCCCGCTGCAGCGACCAGCCCTGGTCGGCCAGGACCTGGTCGATGGCCTGCTGGCCGGCGTCGACGGCGTCGTCGCGGTGCTGGGAGGCCAGCCACTGGCGGATCTTGACGTGCGCCTGGGGGCTCTTGACGAAGCCGAGCCACTCCTTGGAGGGGCCCGGGTACTCGCCGTCGGCGGTCGAGGTGAGGATCTCGACCACGTCGCCGTCGGCCAGGACGCTGGCCAGCGGGACCAGCTGGCCGTTGACGCGGGCGCCGATGCAGTGGTGGCCGAGCTCGGTCCGCAGCGCATAGGCCATGTCGACCGGGGTCGCCCCGGCCGGCAGGGTGATGGCGTCGCCCTTGGGGGTGAAGACCAGCACCTCGTGGTCGGACAGGTCCGAGCGGAGCGACTCGAGGAACTCGCCGGGGTCGGACACGGCCCGCTGCCAGTCCAGCAGCCGGTGCAGCCAGACCAGGTCGTCGGCGTTGCCGGTGGGGTCGCCCTGGGCCGCTCCCCGGCGGCTGTGGGCCGCCTCGCGGGCGGCGGCCACCACCCCGTACTCGGCGGTGCGGTGCATGGCCTCGGTGCGGATGTGGACCTCGACCGGCTCGTCCCCGGGGCCGATCACGGTGGTGTGGAGCGACTGGTAGCCGTTCAGCTTGGGGGCGGCGATGAAGTCCTTGAAGCGGCCCGGGACCGGGTGCCAGCGCCCGTGGACGGCGCCGAGGGCGATGTAGCAGTCGCTGGGCCCGCCGGCCACCACCACCAGGATGCGGTCGGGGTCGTGGATCTCGCGGCTGCCCCGCTCCAGCATCGTCTGGTAGATCGAGTAGTAGTGCCGCGGGTGGGGGGCGACCATGGCCTTGATCTTGGCCGAGCGCAGGTCGGCCGCGATCTGGCGGACCAGCATGGCCACGTGGTCGCGGCGGCCCGGGTCGCGCTGGTCGATCACTTGAACGATCTCGTCGTGCTCCGCCGGATGGAGGGTGGCGAAGGCCAGGTCCTCCAGGTCGCGGCGGATCACCTGGAGCCCGAGCCGGTTTGCCAGGGGGGCCAGCACCTCCAGGGTCGCCCTGGCCGTGCGCTGCTGCTTGTGGGCCGGCTGGAACCGCAGGGTGCGCATGTTGTGGAGCCGGTCGGCGAGCTTGATGATCAGCACTCTGAGATCGAGGGCCATGGCCACGATCATCTTGCGGATGGTCTCGGCCTCGGCGGCGTGGCCGAACTCCATCTTGTCGAGCTTGGTCACCCCGTCGACCAGGTGGGTGACCTCGTCGCCGAAGTCGGCCCTGGTCTGCTCCAGGGTGTAGCCGGTGTCCTCCACGGTGTCGTGCAGCAGCGCCGCGACCAGGGTGGTGGTGTCCATGCCGAGCTCGGCCAGGATGCCGGCCACCGCCACCGGGTGGGTGATGAACGGCTCGCCGCTGGTCCGCTGCTGGCCGCGGTGCTCGCGCTCGGCCACCTCGTAGGCCTGGTGCAGCAGGCGCAGGTCGGCCCTGGGGTGGGCGGCCCGGTGGGCGGCGACCAGGGCCTCCAGCGGCGTCCCGGCCTGGCCGTGGGCGAAGGGGTGGATGGAGCGGGCGGCGAGCGCGCGCATGCGGCGGCCGAGCGGCCGCGGCGGGGCGGCCGGTGGCCGCGACCCGGGCACCTGGCCGGTGTCCGGTAGGGCGCGGTCGACCTCGAAGCCCACTCGGCACCTCACTCTCCAAGGTCACCTGGTGCCTGCAATGGCAGGTCCCGTAGATCCTATGGTAGCCGGGCCCGCCAAACCGTGAGCTCTACGATCCTCCCGTTCCCCTCGTATCGGCCATGTGGAAGAATCACACCACACCGATGGCATCGTTGGGGGGCATGTCGTGAACAGCGAGGAGCAGCGCCGCACGGCCTTCGTCGAGCTCGAGCTGGCCGCGGTCTGGGCGGGCCACGAGCGGGGGGTGGTGACCCTGGGAGAGGTCCACCAGCGCCTCGAGGAGCTGGAGCGGCTGCTGTGGCGGCGGGTGCTGGGCCGGCTACGGAAGGTCGCGCCCGACGCCAGCGTCTACGTGGGCTTCGCCGCCCGCGAGCAGCCGGCGCAGGAGCTTGCCTGAGGGGCCGCGGGGCAGGGAAGCCACCAGCACCAGCTCCCGGGGGGCCTTGGCCGCGGCCAGCCGCTCGCGGGTGAAGGCGCGCAGCTCGGCCAGGGTGGGCGGGCTGGCCGGGTCGCGGGGGACCACGAACGCCGCCACCCGCTGGCCCCATTCCGGGTCGGGCCGCCCGGCCACGGCCGCCTCGGCCACCCCCGGATGGGTGGCCAGCACCGCCTCGACCTCGTCGGGGTGGACGTTCACGCCCCCGCTGATCACCAGGTCGTCGCGCCGCCCGAGCACGGTCAGCCGCCCGCCGGGGTCGAGCCGGCCCAGGTCGCCGGTGTGCAGCCAGCCGCCCCGCAGCGCCGCCGCCGTCCGCACCGGGTCGCCCCGGTAGCGCCGCAGCAGCATCGGCCCCCGCGCCAGCAGCTCGCCCTCGAGGCCGACCCGCAGCTCGACCCCGGCGAGGGGGTGGCCGTCGTGGACCATGCCGCCGAAGGTCTCGGTGAGGCCGTAGCTGCGGACCACCGCGACCCCGCGGGCGGCGGCCCCGGCGGCCAGGTCGGCGGGGACGGGGCCGCCGCCGAGCAGGACCCGGCGGAAGCGGGCCGGCCGGTCACCGGCGGCCAGCAGCCGGCGCAGCATGGTCGGGACCAGCGAGACCAGGGTGGCCCGGCCGGCGGCGGCGGCCACGGCGGCCGGGTCGAAGCCCTCGTGGACCTCGAGCGGCAGGCCGGTGTGCCAGGCCCGCGCGACCACGGCCAGCCCGGCCACCCCGTGCACCGGCACACAGCACAGCCAGCGGTCGCCCGGCCCGGCCCCCAGGGCGGCCGAGGTCGCCCCGGCCGACCAGCCGACCGCGTCCGCGCCCAGCTCGACCAGCTTGGGGGCGCCGCCGGTGCCCGAGGTGGCCACCACCGCCGCCAGCCCGGCCTCGGCCGGCTCGCCACCGGCCAGCCGGCGGCGCCCGTCGCCGTCGAGCAGGTGGGTCGGCCGGGCGGCGGCCAGCAGGCCCTTCAGCTCGGCCTCGGGGGCGGACGGGTCCAGCGGCAGGACCGCCTCGCCGGCCTCCCAGGCGGCCACCACCGCCCTGGCCGCGGCCGGGCGGGGCAGGGCGACGGCGACCAGGGCAACGGACTCCGACATGGGCAGGTAGGCTAGCAGGGCCGTCGCACCGGACCGTCATCCGAGGAGCTGATCCGCCCGTGGAGTGGCAGCAGCAGGGCAGCTGGACCGACATCGGCTACGAGACCGCGGAGGGGATCGCCAAGATCACCATCCGCCGCCCCGAGGTCCGCAACGCCTTCCGGCCCAAGACCCTGTTCGAGCTCCAGGACGCCTTCGAGCTCGCCCGCGACGACCCGGCCATCGGGGTGATCATCCTCACCGGCGAGGGCCCCGAGGCCTTCTGCTCCGGCGGCGACCAGCGCGTCCGCGGCGACGACGGCTACGTCGACGAGCAGGGCATCGGCCGCCTCAACGTGCTCGACCTCCAGATCCAGATCCGGCGGCTGCCCAAGCCGGTGATCGCCATGGTGGCCGGCTACGCCATCGGCGGCGGGCACGTGCTCCACCTGGTCTGCGACCTGACCATCGCCGCCGACAACGCCCGCTTCGGCCAGACCGGGCCGCGGGTCGGGTCCTTCGACGGCGGCTACGGCATGGGCATGCTGGCCCGCACCGTCGGGCGCAAGAAGGCGGCCGAGATCTGGCTGCTGTGCCGCCAGTACGACGCGAAGGAGGCCCTGGAGATGGGGCTGGTCAACACCGTGGTGCCCCTGGCCGAGCTGGAGCGGGAGACGGTCGCGTGGTGCCGGCGGATCCTGGAGCACAGCCCGCTGGCCCTGCGCCTGCTCAAGGCCGGCCTCAACGCCGACACCGACGGCCTGGCCGGGGTGCAGCAGCTGGCCGGCGACGCCACCCTGCTGTTCTACATGACCGAGGAGGCCCAGGAGGGCCGCAACGCCTTCCGGGAGAAGCGCCGTCCGGAGTTCGGGAAGTTCCCGAAGCGGCCCTAGGGGACCCGGAGCCCGATGAACGTCTGGGTCCAGGGGGCGCGGCCGAGGACGCTGGTGGCGGCGGTCTGCCCGGTGCTGGTGGGGACGGCGGCCGCGGCCGCCGAGGGGCCGGTGGTGGCCTGGCGGGCGCTGGCCGCGCTGGTGGTGGCCCTGGCGCTGCAGGTCGGGGTCAACTACGCCAACGACTACTCCGACGGCCGCCGCGGCACCGACACCCCGGCCCGGCTCGGCCCGGTCCGCCTGACCGCCGCCGGGCTGGCCGCCCCGGCGGCGGTGAAGCGGGCGGCGGCGGTGGCCTTCGCGGTGGCCGCGGCGGCCGGGCTGGCCCTGGCGGTGGCCGTGGACCTCAGGTTGCTGGGCGTCGGGGTGGCCGCGATCGCGGCCGCGGTGCTGTACACCGGCGGGCCGCGGCCGTACGGCTACGCCGGCTACGGCGAGCTGGCCGTGCTGGTCTTCTTCGGGGTGGTGGCGACCTGCGGGTCGGCCTATGTGCAGCTGGAGCGGGTGCCGGCGGTGGCGGTGGCGGCGTGCCTGCCGGTGGGCCTGGGGGCGGTGGCGATCCTGCTGGCCAACAACGTCCGCGACATCGACGGCGACCGCCTGGCCGGCAAGCGGACCCTGGCCGTCCGCCTCGGCCGAGACCGGGCCCGGGACCTGTTCGCGGCCGTGGTCGCGGCCATGTTCGCCGCCGCCGGCCTGCTGGGGCTGGCCCGGCCGCCAGTGCTGGTGACGCTGGCCGCCGTGCCGCTGGCGTTCCCGCCGGTGCGGCTGGTCCGCAGCCGCAGCGACGGTCCCGGCCTGATCGCCGCCCTCGGGGCCACCGCCCGGCTCCAGCTCGCCACCAGCCTGCTGCTGGCCGCCGGGCTGTGGCTGTCGTGACCGGCCGCTCAGGCCGGGTCGGCGGCGGCGCCGGGGTCGCCCAGGAACCGCTCGATCAGGGCGGCCACCACGGCCGGGCGTTCCAGGTGAGCGGCGTGGCCGGCGCCGGCGACGAGCGCGACCCGGGCGCCCGGCCCGGCGGCCGCGGCCATCTCGCGGGCCAGGGTGGCGAACTTGGCGTCGCGCTCCCCGGCCAGCAGCAGGGCCGGCGGCCGCAGGCCGGCCAGCCGGTCCCAGAGCGGGGCCTGGGCGCCGGTGCCGAGCCGCCGCAGCGCATAGGCCAGCCCCTTGGGCGTGTTGGCCAGCCGCTCGGCCCGCCCGGCGGCCCCCGGCCCGAGGCCGGTGAACAGCGGCCCGGCCAGCCACCGGTCCAGGAACGCCGCCACCCCGTCGCGCTCGACCGCCTCGGCCAGTGCCTCGTCGGCGGCCCGCCGCTCGGCCCGCGGCCCCGGCTCGGCGATCCCCGGGGAGGCCCCCAGCAGCACCAGCGCCTCGACCAGGTCGGGCCGGTCCAGGGCCAGCCGCAGGCACAGCCGCCCCCCGAGCGAGTAGCCCACATAGGCGGCCGCCCCGCCGGCCTCCCCGACCAGCCCGGCCGCCCGCGCGAACCCCACCCTGACCGCGCCCGACCCCCCGTGGCCGGGCAGGTCGACCCGCACCACCTCCCGGCGCCGCCCCAGCCGCTCCCCCACCTCGGCCCAGCTGGCCAGGGTCTGGGTGAACCCGTGCACCAGCACCACCCGCCCGCCCGCGGGCGCGCCGCCGACGACCCGGTGCAGGGGGGCGCGGTGGTCGGCCATGACCGGAGCCTAGCGTGAGCGGGGCGGGGCGGCGCTTCGCCCTGACCCTGGTGGACGAGCTGGCCAGGGGTGGGGTGACCGACGCCTGCCTGGCGCCGGGGTCGAGGTCGGCACCGCTGGCCCTGGCCCTGGCCGAGCACCCGGGGATCCGGGTGCACGTGCACCTGGACGAGCGGTCGGCGGCGTTCTTCGCCCTGGGGGTGGCCAAGCGGTCGGGGCGGCCGGTGGCGGTGCTGTGCACCTCGGGCACGGCCGCGGCCAACTTCCACCCGGCGGTGCTGGAGGCCGACCAGGGCCGGGTGCCGCTGCTGGTGCTGACGGCCGACCGGCCGCCCGAGCTGCGCGGCACCGGCGCCAACCAGGCCGCCGACCAGCTCCGGCTGTACGGCCCGGCGGTGCGCTGGTTCTGCGAGGTCGGGGTGCCCGGCGACGACCCGGCGGCCGGCCGCTACTGGCGCTCGCTGGCCAGCCGCGCCCTGGCCGAGGCGACCGGCGCCCCGCCCGGCCCGGTCCACCTCAACCTGGCCTTCGCCGACCCGCTGGTCCCCCTTGACCCGCTGCTGGGCGGGGAGCCGGCCCCGGGCCGGGCCGGCGGGGCGCCGTGGACGGCCGCGCCCGCCGGGGTCCCGGCGGCCGCCCCGGCCGAGGTGGCCGCCCTGGCCGAGGCGGTCCGGGCCAGCCCGCGGGGGCTGCTGGTCGCCGGCTGGGGCGCGGACCTGGACCCGGCCGCCAGCGACGGGTTCGCCGCCGCCAGCGGCTGGCCGGTGCTGGCCGACCCGCTGTCGGGGGCGCGGCGCGGCCCGGCCGCCGTCTCGGCCTACGACGGGCTGCTCCGGGCCGGCCGCTTCGCCGCCAGCCACCGGCCCGACCTGGTGGTCCGGGTCGGCGGCGCCCCCACCAGCAAGGCCCTGACCGCCTGGCTGGACGACTCGGTCCCCCAGGTGCTGGTCGACCCGGCCGGCGGCTGGCTCGACCCGGGCCGCAGCGCGACCCGGCGCCTGGTCGCCGACCCCTCGGCCCTGCTGGCCGCCGTCGCGGCCCGGCTGGACGGCCCGGGGCCCGGCCCCTGGCTGGCCGGCTGGCTGGCCGCCGAGCGGCGGGCCAGGGCGGCGATCGACGGCCTGCTGGACGACTGGGCCGAGCCGTTCGAGGGGCGGGTGGCCCGCGACCTGGCGGCCTGGATGCCGGCCGGGGGGACGCTGGTGGTCGGCTCCAGCATGCCGGTGCGGGACCTGGACGCCTTCGCCGCCCCCAGGGAGGGGCTGCGGTTCGTGGCCAACCGGGGCCTGTCGGGGATCGACGGGTTCGTGGCCACCACCCTCGGGGTGGCGGCGGCCACCGACGAGCCGGTGGTGGCGCTCTGCGGCGACCTGACCCTGCTCCACGACGCCTCCAGCCTGCTCGGCGCCGCCGGGCGGCCGCGGGGGGCGGTGCTGGTGGTGTGCGACAACGACGGCGGCGGCATCTTCAGCTTCCTCCCCCAGGCCCGGCTGCCCGCCGGGCTGTTCGAGCCGCTGTTCGGCACCCCCCACGGGCTGGACCTGACCGCCCTGGCCGCGGCCGCCCAGGTCCCGGCCCGGGTGGTCGAGAAGGCGGCCGACCTGCTCCCGGCCCTCGACGCCGCCCTGGCCGGCGGCGGCACCCGGCTGGTGCTGGTCCGCGGCGACCGGGCGGCCAACCTGGCCCGCCACCGGGCCGTCACCGAGGCCGTCGCCGTGGCCGCCGGCGGCCCCGGGTCGCCGGCGTGATCCTCTCGGCAGAATCAGTTGGGGAGGCTGGTGGCATGGAGACCCGGCAGGCGCAGGCGGCCGACTGGGAAGCGCTGCGTCAGCTGCGGCTGGCAGCGCTCGCCGACGCGCCCGACGCCTTCGCCAGCACCCTGGAGGCGGGAGATGGCGTTCCCCACCGAGGTCTGGCGGCAGCGGGCCCAGGGCGGGCCGGGATCGGCCAACTTCATCGCCCGTGAGGGCGGCGTCGACATCGGCTTGGCCGCGATCTTCGCTGAGCCCGAAGCTCCTTGGCGCATGCACCTTGGCCAGCTGTACGAGCGGATCGGCTTTCGAGCCACCGGTGAGCGCCAGCCGTTGCCCTCCAACCCCGCACGTACCGAGTCCCTCTTGCGCCTGCCCGTTGGTGGAGCCCCAGGGCAGGAGGAGGGTTCCTCTCGGGACGGCGCCGGCCGGGACCCGGGCGCGCCGCCGGGCTTCAGGGGCTGAGCAGGACCTCGAGCATGGCCCGGAGCTTGTGCTCGGTCTCGGCCCACTCGGCGTCGGGGTCGGAGCCGGGGACGATGCCCGCCCCGGCGAGCAGCCGGGCGTGGCGGCCGGCGAGGGTGGCGCCGCGCAGGGCCAGGGCCCACTCGCCGTCGCCGGCGCGGTCGACCCAGCCGACCGGGCCGGCGTAGCAGCCCCGGTCGAACGGCTCGAGGGCGGCGATGGCGGCCAGGGCGGCGTCCCTTGGCGAGCCGCCCACGGCCGGGGTCGGGTGCAGCAGGCCGGCCAGCTCCAGGGCGGTCGGCAGCGTGCCGGTCAGCTCGGCGGTGATCTCGGTGGCCAGGTGGGCGACGGTGGCCAGCCGGACCACCTCGGGCCGGCCCACCTGGACCCGGTCGGCGACCTTGGCCAGGCCGCCGGCGACCGCGTCGACCACCAGCCGGTGCTCGACCGCCTCTTTGGGCGAGCCGGTGAGCCGGGCCAGCCCGTCGGCCTCGGCGGCGGCGCTGTCGCCCCTGGGGACGGTGCCGGCCATCGGCCGCGAGGTCGCGACCCGGCCGCGGCGGGCGACCAGCAGCTCGGGGGTGGCGCCGACGAACCCGCCGCTGGCGTACAGGAAGGTCGACCCGCCGGGGCGGCGCCGCAGCCGCCGCAGCACCTCGGCCCGCGGGAACGGCCCGTCGGCCTCCACCCCCGCCTCCCTGGCCAGCACCACCTTGTCCAGCCGGCCGGCCGCGATCGCCTCCAGGGCCGCCACCACCCCGGCCCGCCAGGCGGCCAGCCCGGAGCCCTCCGGTCCCGGGTCGCGGCGGCGGGCGCTGGGCCAGGGACGGTCGCCGGCGGCGGCGGCCCGCAGGCGGGCGAGCAGCTCGGCCGGGGCCGGCGGGGCCGAGGGGGCCGGGCCGGTGAGCACGGCCCAGGAGCGGCCGGCCGGGTCGGTGCGGACCAGCAGGGCCGGGACCACCAGCTCGCCCGGGGTGGCCGGGTGGAACGGGAGGGCGCCGACCGCGGCCGGGGCCAGGCCGCTGCCGTCGGGGTCGTCGAGCTCGGCCGCCACCAGCAGGGCGGCGGTGGCCTCGGCGGCCCGCTCGAGGCGGCCGGGCCCGGTGCCGACCGGCACCCGGGCCGCCACCCCGCTGCCGAGCAGGGCGCCGCCGGGCGAGGACCAGACGAAGCCGTCCTCGCCGGCCAGCTCCAGCGGGTCGAGCCCGTCGCCGAGCCGGACGACCCGGCTCCACAGCCGCGGGAGGAGGCCCTCCCGGGTGCCGGGTGGCCACCCGGCGGGGTGAGGGCGTGTCGGGGGACCGGGCGCGGGCCCCGGGGCCGGGTCGGGTCCGGGGTCCTCCATTGACGTCATGGCGCCATCGTAGGGGCGGGGCGCGGTGGAGCGCGACCTCAGGCGCCGGCGCCGGGCACGGCGGGGCGGCCGGCGCCCAGCTCGCGGGACAGGCCGCGGGCGGCCTCCTTGACGGCGGCGACCAGGTCGGCGGCCGGGCCGCCGGGCAGCAGGCGCTCGACCGGGCCGGCCAGCCCGATGGCGCCGACCACGCCGCCGCGGTGGTCGAACAGGGCGGCGGCGATCCCGGCCTCGCCCACGATCGCCTCCTGGTCCTCGACGGCCACGCCGCCGGCGACCACCGCTTCCAGCTCCGCCTCGAGCGCCGCCCGCCGGGTCAGGGTCCGGCCGGTCAGCCGGGGCAGCGGCCCGGCCAGCAGCTCGGCCTGCCCGTCGCCGTCCAGGTAGGCGACCATGGCCTTGCCGAGCGCGCACGCGTGCCAGGGGATCGACGCCCCCACCTGGAGGATCTGGAGGGAGTTGTCGGGCCGGAACACGTGGTGGACGAGCAGCACGTTGGCCCCGTAGAGGACCCCGACGTGGACCGACTCGCGGGCCCGGCCGGCCAGGGTCTCGGCCCACAGCAGCGAGCGGGCCCGCAGCTCGTTGTTGTCGAGGAAGGCGTTGCCCAGCTGCAGCATTGCCGGCCCCAGCCGGTACTTGCCGGTCTCGAGGTCCTGCTCGACCAGCTGGTGGGCCTCCAGGGTGCGCAGCAGCCCGTGGACGGTGGCCTTGGCCAGGCCGAGCCGCCCGGCCAGCTCGGTCACCCCGAGGCGGGCCGACTCCGACCCGAGGGCCTTGAGGATGCGGGCCGCCCGCCCGACCGACTGGATCACGGCCCGCTCACCGGGCGGCGGGCCCCGCCGGCGAACCGCTGGGAGCGGTCGGCCAGCGCGGCGTGGGCCAGGGCGGCGAACATCAGCGCGGTCGAGGTCGCCCCCGGGTCCTGGTGGCCGACGCTGCGCGGGCCCAGGTAGCTTGCGCGGCCCTTGCGGGCCTGGAGGGGGATGGTGGCCCGCATCCCGTCGGCGGCCGCCTCCCTGGCCCCGCTGGTGGCCGTCTCCAGCGAGCCGCCCATGCGCAGCTCCAGCTCGAAGGCGCCGAGGGCGGGGCTGAGGGCGTCGACCATGGTCTTGTCCCCCACCGAGGCGGCGCCGATCCGCTGGACCCCCTCCAGGGCGGCCCGCAGCGCCTCGCGCAGCAGCCGCGGCCCGAAGCTGGCCTGGTCGCCGAGGGCCTCGCCGGCCTGGAGGAAGGCGGTGCCATAGAGCGGGCCGGCGGCGCCGCCGACGGTCGAGACGAAGGTCCGGCCGGCGATCTTCAGCAGCTGGCCGGGGGTGGCGTCCTCGGCGGCGGCCCCGACCCTGGCCATGACCGCGGTGAAGCCGCGGTGCATGTTGATCCCGTGGTCGGCGTCGCCGATGGCCGCGTCCAGCTGGGTGAGGAAGTCCCGCTCCGCCTCCAGGCGGACGGCGACCTCTCCCAGCCAGCTCCGCACACAGGCCGCGTCCACGATCCTGGCCGCCTCCAGTCGGGGTCCGGGCAACCAACCCGCCCATGGTACTGCGACGGCGGCCCCCATCGTCCTAGCCCCCGGGGCCCTTCACCTTGGCCATGGTGGACGCGCCCCGGGCGGCGTGGTCGACCTCGTCAAGGCTGGAGCCGGTGCTGGCCTGGATGGCGGCGACCACGGCGCCCTCGACCACCGGGGCCTCGGCGATCCGGACCCGGCCGCGGATCTCCTCCTCGACCAGCTCGTCGATGGCCAGCTGGGCCGAGAGCACGGCCGAGCCCAGGTCGACCAGGACCAGCACCCCGTCGCCCTCGTCGGCGGCCGCGATCGCCTCGGCGATCAGGGTGGCGTCGGTGCCGATGCCGCCGTCGTCGGTGCCCCCGGCGGCCCGGATGCGCACCCCGCCGGCCATCTGCCCGGCCAGCTCGACCACGCCCTCGGCGACCTTGGCCGAGTGGGACACGACCACCAGGCCCACGCTCACGGGCCCTCCACCTCCCGACCCCCGACCACCCGGCCCCCCTGGTGTTCGATCATGTCGAACACCGTTAGGTCATTTACGCCGCCGGTTGCTTGCGTTGTCAAGAGGTGGAGGACCGGCCCCGGCTCGGGTCGCGGCTAGGACTCGCCGCCCCGGTCGTACTTGAACGACACCTGGACGCGGGCCCGGTAGGCCCGGACCTGGCCGTTCTCGAGCTGCAGGTCGAGCTTGATGACCTCGGCGATGCGCAGGTCCCTGAGCGTCTGGGACGCCGTCTCGACCGCGCTCGCGGCCGCCTTCTCCCAGGACTCCGAGCTGGTCCCGACCAGCTCGGTGACCCTGTAGACGCTGTCGGCCATGGCGACCATCCTTCCGGCAGGGCGGCCCGCTGCTGGCCGCCGGCTGCCGGTCACCCTACCGTAGCGCCGGAGCGCCTGGACCCAAGGAGGCAGCGATGGCCGTGCTGGCGATGACACCGGAGGTCGGGGAGCTGCGCGAGCGGGTCCGCGCGCTCATGGACCGGCTCGTCTACCCCAACGAGGCGCTGCTGGAGCGCGAGGACGAGGCCGCCGAGGCGCTGGTCTCGGAGCTGCGGGCCGAGGTCAGGGCGGCCGGGCTGTGGGCCCCCCACATCGGCCCCGAGGCCGGCGGCAGCGGCCGCGGGTTCGTCGCCTACGCCTTCCTGAACGAGCTGATCGGCCGCAGCGTCTGGGCGCCGCTGGTGTTCGGCTGCCAGGCCCCCGACGCCGGCAACGCCGAAATCCTTCAATCGTTCGGCACCGACGAGCAGCGCCGGCGCTGGCTGGCCCCGCTGGTCGCCGGGGAGGTGCGCTCGTTCTTCTCGATGACCGAGCCGGAGGTGTCCGGCTCCGACCCGACGGGGCTGCGGACCACCGCCGTCCGCGACGGCGACGACTGGGTGATCGACGGCCACAAGTGGTTCAGCTCCGGGGCCGAGGGGGCGGCGTTCGGGATCGTGATGGCCGTGACCGACCCCGGCGCCGAGCCGCACCGGCGTATGAGCCAGATCGTCGTCCCCGCCGCCGCCGAAGGGGTCGAGCTGGTCCGCGCCATCCCGGTGATGGGCCACCGGGGCCGCGGCTGGAGCACCCACTGCGAGGTCCGCTACCGCGGCGTGCGGGTCCCGCTGGCCAACACCATCGGCGCCCCCGGCGACGGCTTCCGGATCGCCCAGAAGCGGCTCGGCCCGGGCCGCATCCACCACGTGATGCGCTGGCTCGGCCAGATGCAGCGGGCCTTCGAGCTGATGTGCGCCTACGCCCTGGAGCGCGAGGCCTTCGGGGGGCCGCTGGCGGCCAAGCAGACGGTGCAGAGCTGGGTGGCCGACTCGGCGGCCGAGATCCAGGCCTGCCGGCTGCTCACCCTGGACGCGGCCGCCCGCATCGACCAGGGCGACGAGGCTCGGGTGGAGATCTCGGCGGTCAAGTTCTACGCCGCCCGGGTGCTGCACGACGTGGTCGACCGGGCGCTGCAGACCCACGGCGCCCTCGGCCTCACCGACCAGACCCCGCTGGCCCGGATGTACGCCGACGCCCGGGCGGCCCGCTTCTACGACGGCCCCGACGAGGTCCACCGGATGGTGGTCAGCCGCCGGGTCCTGCGGGCCTTCGAGCAGGGCGGGACCTGGGACTTCGCCGCCGGCGGCCCCCGCCCGGCGGCGGTCCCGGCCGGGCCGCCCGAATAGGCCGGGCCGGCGTTTCTTGGTAGGACATGCCGGGTACGCGCGGTCCAGGAGGGGGGGAGGCCATGCCGCTGGAGCATGACGACGACCGCGAGCGCCAGCTCGCCGCCCTGCGCCGGTACGTCTCCGATCTCGATGTCGGCAAGCAGCAGGCCATCGGCCAGGCCAGGCCCGCCGGCACCGAGCCGCGGCGGCGCACCGGCTGGCCCTGGCTGCTGGCGACGCTGCTGCTGATGGCCGTCTCGGTGGCCGGCGGCCTCGCCATCGGCGCCGCCCGCGACCCGGGCAGCGGCCGCGCCTCGGGGGTCGCGGCCGCCACCTCGACCAGCGCCGCCGCCCCCACCACCGCCCCCGAGTGCGCCGAGGCGCTGGCGCGGGCGAACGAGAGCATCGGCCACGCCGTCAAGGTCGCCGGGGCCCTGCGCGAGCACACCGAGATCATGAACCGCCTGCTGAACGGCGAGCTCAGCCTCGAGGCGGCCCGCAAGGCCGGCAACCCGGCGCTGATCGCCGGCTCGGCCGAGTCGGCCAAGTTCGAGGTCGCCGTGGCCGACTACCGGCAGCTGGTCGACCGCTGCCGGCTGCGCACGCCCTAGTCTAGATCGTTGACCGGTAACTGTGGGCAGGTCATCAGTGGTCGTAGGCAATCAGGGAACGCTTGACCGGCGCGCCGATCTGCCAGTTGTGCCAGATGGCGTTGTTGAGCGCGAGGAGCCGCAGGACGATCCGGGCCCAGAGCCCGGCGGGGACACGGCCGCCGTGGCGTTCCCGGCCGAGCTGGTGCTTGAGCGTCCAGATGATCGCCTCGACGCGCTGCCGCAGCCAGTTCGGGAAGTATCGGGGGGTCGCCTCGTCCTTGCGGGCCGGACGGAGCAGGGTTAGATCCAGGCCAGGGCTGGCGAAGAACGCCTCGGTGTCCTCGCCGGCCAAGCCCTTGTCGGTGACGATGGCGGTGCCGGGCGCGGGCCGGTTGGCGGGCTGGTCGGCAAGCAACTGCCGGGCCTGCTGGCGTTCCCCCACCAGCTTGGGGTTGGCCAGGCCGAACCCGGTGACCGTGCCCTCGCAGGTACAGATGAGCAGCAGCTTGGCGCCCCAGTACCAGCGGGAGTGCGACGGGCAGCGGCCATACCCGGCCCAGCCGGCCAGGTCCGAGCGGCGGGCGGTGATGACCGACTGGCCGCAGGGCACCGGGGTGGCGTCCATCAGCCGCAGCGGCTCGGCGCTTGCCGGTGTGCGCTCGGCTAGCCACCGCAGCGCCGCCTCCATCAGCGGCGCCAGGTGTTTGAGCCGCTGGTTGTATTCGCTTTGGCCCAGCAGCCGGGGGAACAGGTGCCCACCCGAGACGGCGCGGCGCGCAGCCAGTGGCGCTCGTCGTCATAGCGCAGCAGCACCTGCGCCACGGCCAGGCACACCAGCTCGGCGTCGGTGAACACGCCGATTCTGGACACGCTTCTTCACCCGGGTCACGCCACAACCGCCGCGATGCCGCTGCCCGGACACCCGAGCCTATTTCTTGAGCACGAAGTCCGCGATCGCGGCTGCGGTCTGCGTAGGCTGGCCGAGCCATGGCCCGTGCCCGCCGGCCAGCACCTCCAGTCGTGCCCGTGGGATCAGCTCGGCTACGGCCTGGGCGATCGAAACGTCGCCGAGCGGCTCCCGCTTGCCCCACATCACCAGCGTCGGCATGGCCACCCGTCGCAGCTCGTCCGGCCGAATCCGTGACCCACGGCGGAACCCGGAAGCCGTCGCCAAGGCGAATGGCGAGATGAACACGCGTTCCTCGGCCCTGGCGGCGCGATCGGCGATCGGGTCCCCGAACGTTGCCACGAACAGGTCGACCAGGTCCGGGTAGCGGGCGAGGGACTCCTTCTCACGGGCCGCGTGATGCGCGAACTGCAGCACCGACTTCGGGCTGGGCGGCACCAACCGCGACAGCAGCTCTCCCACTCCGGGCGTGGCGGCCAGCCGGAGCACCAGCGCCGTGCGCGTCTTGGGCACCGCGGGCGGACCGATCAGCACCAACCGGTTGACCCGGTCCGGGTGCGCCAGCGCATACCACAGCGCCCACATGGCGCCCCCGGAGTGGCCCAGCAGCGCGGCGGCATCCAATTGGAGTGTGTCCAGCAGGCCGTCGACCCAGGCGACCGCGAGCTGGCGGTAGCGATCCCGTGGGAGGTCGATCGGGTCGCTCAGCCCCTGCCCGGGCCGATCGGGGGCCAACGCCCGGACGCCGCGGAGCTCGTTCAGCAACGGCAGGAAGAACCCGCCTGAGCCGCTGGCGCCGTGGAGCAGCACGAGCGGTGGCCCCGTGCCGATCTCCAGCAGATGGACGCGATTGCCGGCGACCTCGACAAAGCGGCCGCGTACCGAGGTTCCGGCCAGGACGCGTTCGTACGCCTGACGGACCTCGGCGGGATGGTCGGTGCGGGCCAGCGAGCTGTGTGGATGGGGTCTGGTCGTCATCCCGGTTCCTCCGTGCTCGGATGCGGGTCCCGCTTCGCGACCATTCCGTAGTGGACCTTGGGTCACTGCCATCCTCCTCAGGGAACGGAGCCAGTGGCTCCTTCGGCGTCACGATCGGTTGGAGCGCTTGGCCGAGCGGCCTCGCGTTTCATCCCCAGCGATCCTGTCTCCCCGGTGCTGGCTTGATCCTGCGAGGGAGCAGCCGCGGTGGATAGAACAAAAAATGGACTAGCGGCTGGAGTCGGGAGCTGCCATCCTCGCTGGATGCGGACCTACGGCCAGTACTGCCCGGTCGCCCGCGCCTCTGAGGTTCTGGCGGAGCGGTGGACACCGATCATCCTCCGCGACATGCTCGACGGCGCCACCACCTACACCGAGATCGCCGCGGGCTCCCCGGGCATCTCCCGGACGCTGCTCGCCATGCGGCTGCGGGAGCTGCAACGGGTCGGGGTGGTCCATGCGACCCGACATCCCTCAGGTCGAGGCTTCCTGTACCACCTCACCGAGGCCGGAAGGGACCTGGGACAGGTTATGGCAGCCCTGGGAACGTGGGGAGAGCGCTGGATCGAGCTTGCCCCCGAGCACCTGGATCCCGGCCTGGTGCTCCACTCGTGGGCCGGCCGGTTCCTCGCCCGCGAGCGCCTGCCCAAGCGTCGCGTCGTGGTGCAGTTCGACTTCTGGGGACTCCCCAAGAAGAAAGCCCGGTCGTGGACCATCTTCCACGGGGAACGCTCGGAGGTGTGCGCGACCCCCCCGGGCTTCGAGGTCGATCTCTTCGTCGAGGCGGAAGCCAAGGCCCTGATCGAATGGCACCTTGGCCGCATCAGGTGGGTGGACGCCCTCCGGGCCGATCGGATCCGAGTGCATGGACCGTCCAAGCTCGCCCGGGCGCTGCCGACGTGGAACCGCCTCAGTCCCGCCGCCCACATGAAGGATGCCCGGCCACGGCGAGTGGCTGCGGTGACAGCGCTCTAAATCGCCGGTAGCCCAAGGGTTCACCCCGGGCCATCCGGCGCCCCAATCTACGAATTCCCGGTCAACGATCTAGAGGGCGCTGCCGGCGACCCAGCGGCCCCAGCTCAGGTTCCAGTCGGCCACGCCGAAGCTGGACCCCGGGCGCTTGGGCGAGCCCCTGACCTCGACCACGTCGCCGCGGCGGGTGAGGCGGAAGTACCAGGCGGCGTTGGCGGTGGAGAGGTTGACGCAGCCGTGGGAGACGTTGGACCGGCCCTGGGACCCGGTCGACCAGGGGGCGGCGTGGACGAACTCGCCGGAGTTGGAGATCCGCACCGACCAGGCGACGTGCTGGTAGTAGCCGCCCGGGGAGCTCCGCGGGATGCCAACGGTCGAGGAGTCCATCAGCTCGTCCTGGGCCTTGCCGATCACGAAGTGGACGCCGTTGGTGGTCGGGTAGCGCTCCCGGCCGGTCGAGACGGGCAGGACCCGCAGGGTCCGCCCGCCCGAGGTGACCTTCATGCGGTGGGTGCGGACGTCGACCACGCTGACCCGGCGCTCGCCGACGCGGAAGCGGATGGTGCGGTCGGCCACCCCCCAGACGCCGTCGCCGGCGTCGGTCCCGGCGAGGCGGGCCGCCAGGGTGACCCTGGACCCAGCCGGCCAGTAGGCCTTGGGTCGGTAGTGGACCTCGTTGGCGGCGAACCAGTGCCAGGCGCCGGTGACCTTGGTGGACGAGGTGACCCGGAGGCGGCGCTCGACCGCGGCCCGGTCGGCCACCGGCTGGCTGAACCAGACGCCGATGGGTAGCCCCACCCCGACCGTCTCGCCGTCCAGGGGCATGATCGCCGCCCGCAGCTCGGCCCGGGGGCGCAGGGTGGTGAAGCCGCTCTGGCGGCGGGTCGGGGTGCCGGCGTCGTCGACGGCGTCGGCCACCAGCCGGTAGCGGGTCGCCGGGGCCAGGGCGCCGGTGCTGACCCAGCTGCGCCCGTCGCCGGCGAGGTGGCCGGCCAGCGGCCTGCCGCCGGCGCCGGTGACCTTGACCGCCCGCAGCCGCCCGCTCTCGGCCACCACCCTGGCGTGCGCGTCGAGGGCGACCCGGGTCGCCCGGTCCCGCGGGGTCATGGTCAGGCGCACCGGCGCCGCCCGGGCCGCCCTGCCCCGGTCGCCCGCTCCCCCGTTCCCGCCCCCACGGCCCAGCGCGACCACCCCACCCACCACCAGG
>Ga0307278_10000504_pt1 | contig 19632 bp, 18 predicted proteins | sample ER_DNA_117_FD_194482 | JGI IMG/M metagenome (GOLD analysis project Ga0307278, IMG submission 194482) | Bulk soil microbial communities from the East River watershed near Crested Butte, Colorado, United States - ER_DNA_117 | ecosystem: Environmental > Terrestrial > Soil > Floodplain | place...
CGGACCGCGTTCGGAGAACGTGGAAGTTGTGGAAACGCGCGCGCGCCACGAAATGGTTCGCTTGGAGAAAGGTCTCATCGTTCTCGAAGTGATCACCGGGATCGCGCCACTGATCGGTTTGATCGGTGCGGTTTCTGGTCTGGTACACGTTTTTTCGCATCTTGGTTTGAGCTCGGGCGCATCGGATACGCGTCAGATCGCGCTCGGCATTGCCGAAGCGTTGAATGCAACCGTGTTCGGACTTTCGATCGCGGTGCCGACTTTGATCGCCTTCAGTTATTTCTCGAAGAAAGTGGAAGTGATGTCGGTGGAAATGGAAACTCTTGTCGTCGAGTTGATCAGCAAATGCTACTATGGGCGCTCCTCCCGCGAGGTGATGCCGACAAAATCTTCACCGCTGGCAGCAGAGCCGACGCCGACGCCAGTAGTCTGAAACGCACGGCGTATTTCACGTTATGAACTTTGTCGTCCGTAAACGCAGGGCGCCCACCATCATTATCGTTTCGTTGGTCGATATCCTAATCATCCTGCTCATCTTCTTTGTCGTTTCCACGACTTTTAAGAAAGACCAGCCAGAGGTTCAGATCAATCTGCCGGAATCTAAAACGGCGAAGAAGCTCCCGGCTGAACTGGAACACGCGATCGTAAGCGTGGACCAAGATGACGAGATCAAACTGGACGGGCGAGCGATTGGCGTGGAGGAACTGGAAGGCGCGGTGCGCGACATGCAAGAAGCTCGCAAGTCCACCCTCGCGCTTCAAGCGGACAAGAAAGCTTCCTTCGGCACGATCATCAAAGTGATGGATGCATTAAAGCTGGCGGGCGTGAGAAATCTGCCAGCCTTTACTCGCGAAGAGAAATGATCTTGTCGATCTCGCAGTACGGCGACCCGATCCTGCGGGTGAAAGGCAAATGGATCGAGAAGATCGACGATCACATTCGCGAGCTGGCCGCTAACATGATCGAGACGATGCATGCCGCCAATGGCGTGGGCCTGGCGGCGCAGCAAGTCGGTGAAGCTTTGCAGCTCACCGTGCTCGACGTTTCGCAGGTCGAGGATCGGCCGAGCGCGATGAAATTGAATGGCGAAGATGTCGATCCAAAGACCGTGATGCCGATAGTCTTAATTAATCCGGAAATCAAAATCGGCGGCGCAACTGAAACTGGGACGGAAGGCTGTTTGAGCTTTCCGGAAATTACCGGGCAAATCGAGCGCGCAAAATCAATAATCGTGCGCGCGCAAACCGTGGACGGCGACACAATCGCAATCCAGGCAAGCGGCTTGCTAGCGCGCGCGATTCAGCACGAAGTCGATCACCTTAACGGGATTCTTTTTATCGATCGCATGAATTCAGCGGCAAAGGCAGCTTTGTCGAGGCGCTTGAAGCGCTTGCAAAAGGAAACGAAACGCGGCAAGCGCATTCGTCCGCAGGACGAACAATCACTCGTCAGCGAGACAACGTTGTAGCGGTCCACCTCTGGGCGACGCGACGCGTATGCTCTAAATACGTCGGCGCCGCGCTTCGCAGAGCGAAGCGTCTACAAAATCAGAGCGCTTTGTAATCGACTGAAATCGTGCGGTAAACGAGCGAGTCGTGTTGGGCTGAGAAATAAAAAAGCTCAAGCATCGTTGCGCCAACCGTCCATTGATAGCCGACCAGCGTCTGGATGACGTCCGTATCCGTATCGCGAGAACGCGAGACCAGTTTTCCCGTTCCGTACTTTTCGTCGAAGTATTTGCGGATTTCTCCCATCCGCTGGTTGTAACGTTCGATCGACCAGTCCGGATATTCATATTGCAGTTCCACTGCGACGAGCGCTCTCTGCTTAAACGTGAAAAGGGTGCGCTTCAATCCAGGATGAACGAGTCCTTCCACCGCCCAGATCTCCCGGTTCTCTTTTTTTTCCCGCGACGCGATCTTGGCTCTCGCGCCATGCAGCACCGCGTCCACACGCGCCATGGAATCGTTCCAACGAAAGCCAAACGGCGGCAACAGTTCGTCGACAGCATAGGCGTACGACGCAGAGAGCAAGAAGACAATCAAGCTGGTTGGAAGAATTTGCCGGATTGCTTGCCGGCGGCGGAAAGTAACGAAACAGTTGGCTTTCCAGTTGGTCATTTTCGTTTGCGTTGCCTGCATTCTCGATTCGTAGAGCACCCATAGCAACGGGAGGCCGCAAAATTGCGCACCCACGCCAATTCGGTCAACTCGGGAATGGTGTAACCGGCATTGATGATGCCGGCCTTGGAAACATCTGCGCCCCTACGGCCGGGATCACCGATCCCGGCTACAGCCCCGCATCAACTGCGCGCAACGAAGTTCATTTTTGTTGTTGCCGGGGACACGCGCGTTTCCGTTTTTCAGTCAAGAAATTTTTTTTGATTATGAAAAATAAAGTTCAGTTTTTTTCTTGTCGATTTTAACGGCGGTTTCTAATCTCAAGCCCGGTGGCAGGGCAGAAAGGGAGCAGGTGTGAATAAGTTGTGAACATTTCTGAGAAACTTTTAGCAGCGAAAATGAACGACACCCGAACCCCTCCCGAGAAACTACCTCACGCGCATACCCATCACGTTGCAGTGAGTTCGCCGCTAACCTGTACAAAGTTCAATTTCCCCTCGTATTCATGCATTTTGGACGTTTTTTCCGAGCATTCCATAGGGAGATTGCGCTCGCAGTCCCCTCAGGGTCGCTTCGGGGCCGCAGGGCGATTTCCCCTCGTATCAGCCTCTGTGGCGATTGTGTAACACTGTTAACAAGTTTGCTATGGACAAGAAATGTGCGCAGCTATGGCAGCGATTATCGGCTGCGCTCAAACCACACATCAGCCCCGATAGTTTCAAGCGTTGGTTCTCTACCGTCGAATTGATCGAAGCCAGTGATAAATCGCTTACGCTTCGGGTCCCAAATAACATCTATCAATTTTGGATCGAGAGTAACTACATGACGGCGTTGCAGACCGCGATCGTCACCGTATTTGGCAGCCCACGCGCCATAAGATTTTCCTCTCCCTCCGGACCTGCTGGGCAAACGCATTTGGAGGACGCCGTCATCTTAAAGGAGATCTTGCCAGAGTCACAAGGCGACACAAAAACAGGCGCGAGCGTGCTTGGACTCAATCCACGAAACACGTTCGAATCTTTCGTGGTCGGTCCGAACAACGAGATCGCGCACGCCGCCAGTCTCGCAGTCGCACAGTCACCGGCGCGCACTTATAACCCGCTCTTTATTTACGGCGGGGTGGGTCTCGGCAAGACGCATCTGATGCAGGCAATCGGCCAGTACGTCTGGGCGAAGAAAAAAAACATGAAGGTGATGTATCTCTCCAGCGAGCTCTTCATCAACGAGTTCATCGATGCAATCCAGCACAGCAACCTGGTGAAGTTTCGAAAGCGCTATCGCCAGGCCGATCTCCTTTTAATCGATGACATCCAGTTTCTTGGAGGCAAGGAGCGTTCGCAGGAAGAATTTTTTCACACATTCAACACGCTCTTCGACGGGCACAAACAAATCGTGCTCTCCAGCGACCGGCCCGCTTCGGAGATCGCCAACCTGGAGCGCCGTTTGGTTTCCCGCTTTGAGTGGGGACTTACCGCCGAGCTCCAGCCGCCGGACATCGAGACGCGCGAAGCAATCCTGCGGAAAAAAGCGCGCACCATGCAGATTAAATTACACGATGACATTCTCCAATTTCTCGCCAGTCGCATTCGCACGAATGTGCGTCGCCTGGAGGGAGCGCTCATGCGGGTGGCGTCCTTTGCGTCACTCAGCGGAAAGGAGCTTACGCAGGAAGTCGTCGAACATCTGCTGAAGGATATTTTGCAGGAAGAAGGACGCCATTCCGTTACCATCGAGCAAATCCAGCGACGTGTAGCCGAACACTTTGATGTGCGTGTGGCGGATATGACGAGCAAACGGCGCCCGGCCAGCATCGCTTTTCCGCGGCAGGTCGCGATGTATCTGGCGCGCGAACTTACGAAGGCGTCGCTTAATGAAATTGGTGATGCATTTGGCGGACGCGACCACGGCACCGTCCTGCATGCTTGTAAACTCGTAAAGAAACGTATGGTCGAGCAGGACAACCTTCGTCAGACAATCTCCTTTATCGACAGTTCACTACAGCGCTGATCCGTAATTCTGCAGAAGCGGTCCATGACCGTCGCATTAATTTTTTGACGAGAACAAGAGCAACAGGTAAGCGCGGCGGTCGCAGGCCGCCACTACGACAAAAGGGCAAGAGCGACTTTACGGTTGCCGAATAAAATCGAAAGCCTTACAACTTAAGCCCTCCTTTCCATCATGAAATTCAGTGTCACGAAAGAAAACCTGCTTGAGGGCCTGCAACAGGTTCAAAACGTAGTCAGCACACGCACAACTTTGCCTATTCTTTCCAACGTTTTATTGCAGGCCGACGGCAACGAAGTCCATCTCACCACGACCGATCTCGATGTCGGGGTGCGCGGCAGTTGCGAAGCGCAAGTGGACAAAGAGGGCGCAACCACACTCCCGGCGCGCCGTCTTTTCAACATCGTTCGTGAGCTGCCCTCCAGCGAAATCCAGGTCGATGTCGATGGAAAGAACGCGGCGTCGATCCGGAGCGGACAAAGCTTTTTCAAAATTCTCGGGTTGCCCGAGGAAGAGTTTCCGCCGCTGCCAAAATTTGAGGACGCGAAAGTCGTCACAATTCGGCAAAAAGATTTGCGAGATGGTTTGCGCAAAACTTCCTACGCCATATCGACGGACGAAACCCGTTACGTGCTGAACGGCGTCCTTTTTAGTTTCAAGGACAACAAGCTTACGCTCGTGGCAACGGATGGCCGGCGCCTTGCGATGGTCGAAATCGAACTGGAATTCCCGCGCAGTCATGAAGCAGACATTATTATTCCCACAAAAGCGGTCACCGAATTGCAGCGCCTGCTTACCGATGACGGTGACGTGAAAGTGAGCATGGGCAGCGGCCAGATCGCGTTCGATCTGAATAAAACGCTGCTGGTTTCAAAATTAATCGAAGGCAACTATCCAAATTATCGCCAGGTCATTCCGGCTGAAGCAAAAGAGCGAGTAAAACTCGAGCGCGAAACATTTTTGAATTCATTGCGACGCGTTTCGTTGCTGGCGAGCGATAAATCGAATTCGATCAAACTCAATTTCAGCAAGAACAACATCGACATCACCGCTAATACGCCGGAGGTCGGCGAAGCGAAGGAATCGCTGCCCGTCCAGTATAAAGGGCGCGATTTTTCCATCGCGTTCAATCCGGAATTTCTTATGGCGCCGCTGCGCGCCTTGACCGAGGACGAAGTCTTCCTCGATCTCATCGACGAGATGAGCCCGGGCGTCTTGAAGATTCAGACGCCGTTTCTCTATGTGCTGATGCCGATGCGCATCAGCTCCTAAATTTTTCGGAAGATAGGCTTCCAGCCTGTCTCGGCGAACGGGCTTCCAGCCTGTTTATTAGTGCACAGTAAACGATTTCAAATTTAAGCGACGGCAAGTCGCCACCTGGCGCCCGGATGACCTGCACATTCACGTTCATCGGCGCCCAGACAGCCGGATCGGTCGGACCAAAAAGCAGAATGCATTTTGCGCTCGCAGCCGCGGCCAGGTGCGAAATGCCGCTGTCGTGTCCCATGAAAATCGAATTTTCAAGTAGCGCCGCCAGATGAACCAGCGGCAGATCCTTCGCGAACGCGACACGTTCATCCTTCCAGAGCTCCTCCAATCGCGCGACTTGAGTGTGATCGGCTTCGCCTGAAATGACCACGATTGATCCACGAAAACTTTCTCGAGCAAACAAATCGTTTCCAAGTTCGATCCAGTTTTCGAGAGGCCAATTTTTCTTTTCGGTGCCGCTTCCGGGATGAAGCGCGACCAGCGGCCGCGGGAGATCGCGCAGAAATTCCTGCGAACGATGTCGATCTTCCATGGAAGGATAAATGCTCGGTGCGAAATCGCTAACTCGCAGCCCGAGTTCTTCGAGTGGTCGGGCAAGCTGACGTGCTGCATGCTCGTGATCATCGACCCTTGCAGGTCCGTGGATGAGATTTTCGACGCCGCATCGGCGCAGGTTGTTCTCAAAGATTCCATCCGGATCGTAGAGATAGCTGATGATCAAATCAAAACTTGCGAAATAATTTGCAAGTTCCGCAGGCAGTTTCGAGTTTTTCGCGAAGAAGCTGGAGAGCGCTCCGTATTCGATCGAGCGAATCGCTTGAGCGTAAAAGCGATTCTCTGCCAGCGCCGCAATGTGTTTGTAACCGAGGATCTCAAGATGCGCGGGAGGATAGCCCTCACGCAACGCCTTTAGTGCTGGCAACGTGAGAATGAAATCGCCGATCGCGCCGCCGCGGATCACCAGAATCCGGTTCATACGTTTGCTCTCACTGCGCTCGGGGGCGGCGCCGCATTAATTCGAGCGACGGTCATAGACCGCCGCTACAGATTCTCAATATCGTGTAAGCGCAAATGTGAGAATCACGCCGCCATAAACCAACGCGATGGCATGCAGGAAGCGCCAGCGGAAAACGCTTCGGCTGCTCCAGTTGATTTGATCGCGAAGCAGGTACGGGATCGCAACCCAAAACAGTCCGGCGACGATCAGCAGATAAGCGAATACCGTAAGGGCCAACCGGCTCGTTTCGTAGCGCAGAAACGCAGCATCGAGCAGAGGTTCGGCGGCCAGCAGGCAAAGAATTCCAAGCGCGCGCACAGCGAGAAATTCTTCGACGAAACACAGAGCGAGCACGTAACCGATCGGCAGCGCAATGAGGAGCGGGCGCCGGAAAGCTGAGAATTCGCCCATCTGGATCGTCGCCAGTAGCCAAAATGTCCAGGCAAGACAGATAGTCAGCAGAACAACTCCGGCGACACGAGAGCGCGGAAACCGTTGCGCGACACCAGAGAGATCCGGTTTCAATAATCCCGGCAGGCTCATTAATATCAGAAATGCGCCCGCAATAATTCCCGCGGTTTGCAGAGACAGATGGTAAATCATGTTCGCGATAGCAAATCTGTCCTGTGGCCCCGAAAGCTTTCGGGGTTAGATGCGCGCGAGATTGGCAGGACTGGCGTGCCATACAAGCTGAATCCATTGGCTTGTTGCACCAGTACATCGACAAGTCCCCCGCTAAGTTCCTCGTCCCCTTCAAACACAACAATCTTGTTCGTGCGCGTCCGACCCATTAGCCGCGCCGGGTTTGTTTTGCTCGGGCCTTCGCAAAGAACTTCCACTTCGCAGCCGACCAACCGCTCGCCGGCGCGTCGGGCCGATTCATTCACGATCCGGAGCAAATCCTGATTGCGCTCTTCTTTAACGCGCTCATCGATTTGGTCCGGCATTTCCGCGGCCGGCGTGTCGCGGCGCGGCGAATATCGAAAAACGAAAGCATTGTCGAATTGGATTTCTTCGACCAAATCTCGCGTCTGTTTATAATCGTCTTCAGTCTCGCCTGGAAAGCCGACGATAATGTCAGTTGTAATCGCGATTCCAGCGCGCACCTGCCGGATGCGCCGGACGAGATCGACATATTTCTGGGCGGTATAAGCTCGGTGCATCGCTTTTAGAATTTTGTTTGAGCCGGATTGCAGCGGCAGGTGAACGTGCTCAGCCAATTTCGGCAGCCGCGCAAATGCATCGATTAAATCATCGCGGAAACCGATTGGATGCGGCGAAGTAAAGCGGAGTCGTTCGAGACCTTCGATTTCATGCACGGCTTCCAGCAACTGGACGAAAGGACTTTGTTTGCGGCCGGGGTCGTCGCCCCCGGCTACAGCGGGAAACTCGTGACGGCCATACAAATTCACGATTTGTCCGAGCAAAGTGACTTCCTTTACACCGCGTGCGACGAGATCGCGCACTTCGCGAACGATTTCGTCGATTGAACGGCTGCGCTCCGCGCCACGCGTCTGCGGGACAATGCAAAAGGTGCAATGCATGTTGCATCCTTGCATGATCGAGACAAAAGCGGTTGCCTGCCGCGGTGCGAGTTGCTGGTCGCGAATCGTCGATTGCGACCCGGCTTCCTCCGCAACATCGACAACCCCGAAGTAATCGGGGCTCGCGAATTCTTTCGGAGTCGAAAAACGCGGATCGTCCATTCTGCTGTAGTCCGGCGGCTGCCGGATGATCCCGGCCGGGCACGCCGTTTTCTTCGCGACGAGTTCATCCACGTAATCTGCGACGCGATGAAATTTCTGCGTCCCGACGACGAGATCGACATGCGGCAATTTCTCTAGCAAAGATTCGCCGCGCGCCTGGGCCATGCAGCCAAGAAAGCCGAACACAACATGCGGCCGCTCTTTTGCCATGCCACCGAGCATTCCCATTTTGCCGAGCGCTTTTTGATCGGCCATGTCGCGCACGCTGCAAGTATTCAGGAGCACCACGTCGGCCTCCGCCTCGTGCGCGACCCGCTCATAGCCGCGCGCGACCAGCGAATGCGCGACTTGCTCCGAGTCGCGTTCGTTCATCTGGCAACCGTAAGTCTTGATGAAAAATTTCGGCATGTTCGGGCGAAAATAATACACGGGCAGGCCTCCTTCGCTATGTCAGAGATTTATCCCCTTTCCATCTTGTCGATTTTTGGGATTAAATCGCGACGTGTCGGGAATGAAAAACGAGCCTCCAGCAATCGGGATCGTTGGCGGCAGCGGTTTGTATCAGATGGAAGAGCTGAGCGATCCTACCGAACACAAGATCGACACTCCATTTGGATCACCATCGGATATCCTGGTCGGCGGCAAACTCAGCGGGCGCCAGGTTTATTTTTTGCCGCGACACGGCCGCGGCCATCGAATTCTGCCGCATGAAATAAATCACCAGGCCAACGTTTACGCGCTGCGCTCGCTCAACGTCCGCTGGATTATCTCAGTAGCGGCGGTGGGCAGTTTACAGGAAAAATATGCGCCGCGAGATGTCTTGTTGCCTTCGCAGTTTTATGACCGCACAAGTCAGCGCGCGGCTCATACTTTTTTTGGAAAGGGCATAGCCGCGCACATCGCATTTGCGGAGCCGATCAGCACGAAGCTGCGTAATCTTCTGGCCGAATCAGCGAGGTCTCTCGGCGTTACGGTACACAATGGCGGAACTTATGTGAACATGGACGGCCCCGCGTTTTCCACGCGAGCGGAATCGGAATGGAACCACCGCAACGGCTTTGACGTAATCGCGATGACGAATCTTCCAGAGGCGAAACTGGCCCGCGAAGCGGAGATCGCCTTCGCTACGATGGCGATGATCACCGATTACGATTGCTGGAAGGTTGAAGAGGAACCGGTCTCGGCACAGACGGTCCTCGGTCATCTAATGGCAAACGCCGAAACGGCGAGGAAAATCCTCCTGCATGTGATCCCGCGACTTCCGACGGAGCCGAATTGGCCGGAACATTTTGCTCTGGATTCGGCGCTGGTCACTGACCGCAAGCTTTGGCCAGAAGCTACGGTCGAAAAACTGAAACTGATTTTGGAGCGATTCCTGACGGAACAAAAAAAATGACGAAGCACGAAGAGAGGCGGAGGTCGCCGCCGTCGTTTTCTCATTCGAGCTTCGTCATTGACTTGTCATTCGTCATTCCAATTTCGTCATTTTCCTAATCGCCTCGCACAGCGCTCGGATTTGATCTTCCTCGTGTGCCGCCGTTACCGTTATGCGCAAGCGCGCGGCCCCTTTGGCAACAGTTGGATAACGAATCGCTGGAACAAGGAACGTTTCTGTTTGCAGCGCGGACGCCAGATCGATTGCGGCTTGCTCATCGCCCACGATCCAGGGAAAAATCGCGCTGTAGGCGTCGCTGCTCGTTTTGTTCAACTCACTGCGAGGAAGAAATTCCTGCATTAATCTGATTCTCTTCCAAAGCAAGAGTCGGCGCTCTTCTCCTTCAGGAGATGCGAGGAAGTCAACTGCGGCCAGCGCCGCGGCGGCGATCGCGGGCGGCGGCGCCGTAGAATAAATGAAAGAGCGCGCTCGATTAATCAGCCAGTCGATCAAGTTGCGCGAACCGCAGATGTAGCCACCGCTTGTGCCGAGGGCTTTGCTCAGCGTTCCCATCTGTACATCGACATCTTCATTCAAGTTCTCTGTCGCGGCCAGGCCGCGACCATTTGGACCGATCACACCCACAGCGTGCGCTTCATCCAGCAATAAGAGCGCCCCGAAACGTTTTTTTAATTCAATCAATTCCCGCAACGGCGCGCGATCACCGTCCATGGAGAAAACAGATTCGGTCACGATGAGAATGCGTTTGCCCGCATGTTCGCGCTGTGACCACCGAAGATGACTCTCCAGTTTCCCGAGATGATTGTGCGGAAATACGCGCAGGATTGCGCCGCTCAATTTTGCGCCATCGATCAACGAGGCGTGGCAGAGTTTATCGAGCAAGATGACGTCACCTTTGGTCACGACAGCCGGGATCGTGCCGAGCGCGGCCGCATATCCGCTAGTGAAACAAAGCGCGGCTTCAGTTCCTTTCCATTTCGCCAGCGCGCGTTCCAAACGCACATGTGGCGATTGTGTTCCGCTGATTAATCGGGACGCTCCACCGCCAACGCCAAATTCGCTGATGGCGCCGATTGCTGCTTCTCGTAATCGAGGATCGTTTGCGAGACCGAGATAATCATTTGAGGAAAAGTTTACGAGCCGGCGGTCACCGATCTCGATTTCCGCTCCTTGCGCGCTACAAATTTCGCGAAGATGTCGATCCAGGGAGCGCGCGCGGAGCGCCTCCAATTGCTCTTCGAAAAGATCTCGCTCTTGGAGTTGAGACACGAATTACACGAATTATCACGAACCTTATAGCCTTGAGGCAATCCCTTTAAATCAATTCGTGTGGGTTAGTGAAATTCGTGTCTCACATCCAAAGACCCCATGAGAGCAGCGCGGATGAATCGCGCCAAACGCCGGCCTTACTGTCACCGAGAACGACGACGATGATGTCGCGGCCACCTCGCGACCCGCTGCTGATCAAGCAGTGGCCGGCAGCCTCGGTGTAACCGGTCTTCATCCCGTTGCAGTAAGGAAGGCGTTTGAGAACTTTGTTCGTGTTTTCCAGCTCACGTGTGCGGCCATTGGCGTAGCGAAAAACAAGCTGCGGAAGGCAAACGATCGATCGGATGGTCGGATTCGCATAAGCCGCGCGCGCGATCATCGAAAGGTCGCGTGCGCTTGAGTACTGGCCGGGCACGGGCAAACCATTTGGATTCACAAAATGCGAATGCACAGCTCCGAGTTCGTGCGCGCGTCTGTTCATGACCTCCGCGAAAGCTTCAATGCTGCCTGCATTGTCCCGCGCCAGACATCGCGCCACGTCATTAGGGCTTTTCACCAGCAATGCTCGCAGCAGATCGATTCGCTGATAGTTATCGCCCGCTTTGATATTCAGCTTCACCGGTTCGGCCATTGTATCGATTGGCTGAACCGTAACGGGCTGATCCAAAAAGCCGCGCTCGGCTACAATCAGAGCGGTAAGCAATTTTTGCGTGCTGGCCGCGGCGCGCATCTGGTCCGGGTTTTTCTCGTATAATGTTTGGCCGCTGTGCGCGTCCACGACAATCACCGAGGCTGCGCCAGTTTTGGGTATCCCTTCGGGAGTGAACTCTGTCGGCGCTGGCGCTGATTCCGGTGTTTCCTTCGGCTTTGCATGCGCCCGGTGTGAACGTCCACGAGTCGATTTTTTCGACGCTGCTTTCTGACCAGGGCTGGGCGAGTCATCAAGATCCTGTTTATCTTTTGCTGTAACCGCTTGCGCCTTCCGGACGGGCGCGGGCGACATACTGCCTGGCCGCACCACCTCGGAATCAACAACGTCCTGACTCCAGGCACTAAGCGCCGACGCCGAGGCCAACGCGGCAAGGAACAGTATCCGATTAGGCCACTTCATCGGCGGGAACTTAGCGATAGAACTTAAATCGACGCAAGTCCTCAGACATTCCCCGGCGCGTCTCCTTCGACTCCGCTCAGGACAGGCTCAGGTTGCGCCCTACCTGGCGCGCTCGATCAATTCGACCTCGTAACCTTCCGGTGCGTCAATGAAAGCGATTTTACCGCTGCCAGTTGAATGCGGCCCATCCGACAGCGGATGACCTTTCGCTGCGGTTTCCCGTGCAAAGTTCTCCAGGTCGTCCACTTCAAAGGCGAGATGCGTAAGGTCAGGACCGACTACGATCGGCCCGCTCTCATCGAATTTGCAGATCTCAATCTCCTCGTCCCCCTCAGGCGCTTTTAGAAAAACCAGTTGCGAGCCACGGCCGGATGTCTGGCGGCGCAGCTCCTTGAGCCCGAGAACATTTTTATAAAACGAGACCGTCTTCTCAAGATCCTTCACGCGGTAGCGGGTATGTAAGAGTTTTTTGACCATACCGTATCTTATTGCTCCCATACCGGATTAAATTCAAACTCGACGACCAGATGTGAGACACGAATTTCACGAACTCACACGAATTTGGATACAATTTCCTGGGGGATCTCGACTGAAAGACCTGCTTTACAAAGAAGAAGTTTTTAAACTCGTCGGTTTTTGCATGGAAATTCAACGCGAGTTGGGAAAGGGCCACGACGAAATCATCTATAAGGATGCACTAGTCGTTGAAATGAGTCGCGCGGGAATTCCTTTTTTGCGCGAGAGAAATTGTGAAATCACTTACAAGGGAGTCATCCTGCCTCATTATTATTACGCGGACTTCGTCGTGTGGGATAAAATTCTCTTTGAGGCCAAAGCGGTCGAAAAACTGTCTGATTCGCACATCAAACACGTGCTAAACTATCTTGCCGCCTCGAAACTTCACCTCGGTCTGTTGGTCAATTTCGGTGGCGATTCCCTGGAGTGGAAAAGGGTTGTTTTATGAGACACGAATTTCACGAATCGACACGAATTCCACCAACAGATTGACTCAAACGTTATGAGATTGGTGAGAATTCGTGTAATTCGTGTCTTAACCTGATGAAACTTGTCATCGCCGCGACTGGGGCCAGCGGAACGATTTACCTACAAAGGTTAATCGAGCAGATCGATTGCGCGGGGCACGAGGTTCATCTCGTCATGAGCGCACACGCTAAACAAGTAGCGAAGCAAGAACTGGGAACTCTCAAAATTCCGAAAGCAATCGCCCAACATTCGGAGAGCGATCTTGATGTTCCATTCGTCAGCGGCTCAGCGCGCTTTGACGCGATGATCATAGTCCCCTGCTCGATGGCAACGCTTGGGCGGATCGCTTCCGGCTCCAGCGATAGCGCGTTGCTGCGCGCAGCTGATGTTTTCTTGAAGGAGCGCCGGAAATTAATTCTCGTTCCGCGGGAAACGCCATGGAATTTAATTCACGCAAGGAATGTCGTCACTTTGCTTGAGGCAGGGGCAATTGTTATGCCAGCCATTCCCTCGTTCTATAGCCGGCCAGATTCCGTCATCGCCGTTGTCGACACAGTGGTTTGGCGCATTCTCGATCAAATCGACTTGCCCAACCCGAGCGCCTACCGCTGGGGAAAAGATACGGCAAAACCGGCCCGCAGACATTGAAGATCGAAGGTCGATCCGCGCGTTGGCTGATCGCGGTTGGATTTCGCTTGTTGCAGCTCTGGGCGCACACGCTGCGCTACGAAGTTGAGGATCGCGCAGGCATTGTTGGAAAAACGACCTCCGGAAATTACATCGGCGCTCTCTGGCATAATCGATTGTTGTTATTTCCTTTCGTGCTGCGGCGTTTTTTCTCCAATCGTCACGGCGCGGCTTTGATTAGTGCCAGTCGCGACGGAGAATTACTGGCCGATGCAATCAAGCGCTTCGACTACGATGTTGTGCGCGGCTCAAGTTCGCGGCTGGGCGCGAGCGCAATTCTGCAGCTCACGGAGGTGCTTGCATCCGGTCGCGACGTGGTGATCACTCCGGACGGTCCACGCGGTCCGGCCTACGAACTTGGCCCCGGCATTATTTTCCTCGCGCAAAAATCCGGAGCGCCTGTCGTGCCCGTTAACATGGAATATTCGAGCTGTTGGCGGATCAAAAGCTGGGACCGGTTCATTGTTCCGCGCCCCTTCGGCAAAGTGCGTGTGATAATCGGCCAGCCGCATCGGGTGAAATCGACAAGCACCGACGAGCAGTTTGAAGCGGAGCGTTTGCGTTTGCAGAACGCCATGATGGCGCTGGTTGAAATGCGCTGACTCATCTCGGGCTGTCAGCTTGTTCGATTGCTAACCCGAAGCGTCTCGTAATCGCCGCTCGTACAGCGCCTGAATTGTTTCACGTGCATCAACATATCTTTCTCGAAAAACATCGAACTCCTCATAGCCAAGACGAATTGCCAGCTTTCGTTGCTCGTCCGAATCGCTCGGAAGAACGGAAACTGCTCTGTTCTCGAAGCGTCGCAGCACAGATTCACAGCGGCGCAGAAATGCGTACCCTTCTCTGAGTGTGGCGAGTTCTGAATCGGCCAGACATCCGCTCTCACGCAGCCGATCGACGGCGCGCTCCCAATTTGGCTCCCAGATATTTTCTCGCATTTGCAGTGCTTGAACCAGAAATTCCGCCTCGATGATCCCGCCCGCTCCAGTTTTGAAATCCAGAAAATCAGATCCACTGCCGCGGTCGCGCCGAATCCGCTCGAGCATGTTATCGATCCTTGCTCGAAGATCGACATGTTGACCGGCATCGCGCCAGGCGTGTTTTGCCATCTCGATAAACTCGCTTTGCAGCGGCCCGGTAACAGCCCGTGCCCGAGTCAGCGCCTGTAGCTCCCAAGGTTGAGCACGGCCCGCGTAATACGATTGGTAAGTCTCGAGAGAGCAGACAAGCGGACCTTTTTCTCCCTCAGGACGCAGCCTTGCATCAAGCACCCAAATATTTCCCTCGGCAGTAGGCTGTGCCATCGCGACAACCAGATTTTGCGCGACGCGAATGTCGTCCCCGACGAATAAGACATCCAGATCCGCGCCATAGCTGATCTCGCGCCCGCCAAATTTCCCGAGCGCAATGATGGTTAATTGTTCGCCAGCGAGAAGCTTGCCCACAAAGAGCAGGCAGGCTTCGGCCAGATCGGAAAGCTCGGTAAAGATCGTCCCAGGTTTGGCCAGGCCGAGCGCGTCGCGCAAAATAATGCGCAACAGCTGCCTGTGTCGGTACGCGCGTATCGGATCGAGATTGCTCGCATTCGCGCCTAACGAATCGAGTCGCTGTAGATTTTCCGCCGTCGATCGCGACTCAGAAAATGTTTGCTCTCGCGTGATGTCTTCGAGAAGCTGCGGCCGACGAATCAAAAGCTCGCTGGCAAACCGGCTGGCATCGAAGGTTTTTACCAGCAACTCGAGCAATCGAGGATTTGTCACGAGCAGCTCGAAGAGCAAACTGCGCAAGCCGTACGCTTCAACGAAGCGAACAAATTGATTGAGAGTTGCATCCGGATCTGCCGCCTTTGTTAGCCACCCAAGTAAAACCGGACGCAGCTTGCGAAATATTTGGCGCGTGCGCGGCGCGATGTGGAAACTCGCGGGACCTTGCGCGAGGTCGGCAAGCGCCTTGGCCGCGCATTTTTGATCATTAAAGATTTCCAAGTCAACTTTGGCTGGCTCAACAGCGGTTTCAGATATGATCCGTTGAAAAATCGGGCGAACAGCGCGCATCCTTTCTTGAAGTGTCGCGGTGAAATCTTCTGCAGACGAAAAGCGAAGACTGAGTGCGAGTCGCTGCAACGGTTCTGGTTCTTGAGGAACAGTGTGGGTCTGCTGCTCGCCCTCTATCTGCAAACGATGCTCAACGCGCCGGAGAAATCGGTATGCATTGTCGAGTGTCAGCACTTCATTGCGCGGAAGAAGATCCAATTGACGGAGCGCGCGCAGCGCTTTGAGCATGCTTGGTTCCTGGAGGAAAGGATGACGCGCACCGTGAATGAGCTGGAGCGCCTGCACGATGAATTCGATTTCGCGAATGCCGCCAATGCCAAGTTTCACGTCGCGCTCGAGCTTGTCGGGTCCCAGCACGTCGCGCTCAATGCGCCGCTTGATATTAGCGATCTCGTCGAGCAAATCGGGCGTGGCGCTCCTGGGATAAATAAAAGGCTGATGTTGCCGTAAGAATTCGTAAGCCAGCTCGCGGCTGCCACCGCTTCCGCGCGCCTTGATCAGCGCCAGGCGCTCCCAAGTTTCGCCGAAACCAGCGTAATAATTTTCCATACTCTCAAGCGACCGCGCGAGCGGTCCCGCCGAACCTTCTGGACGGAGCCGCAAATCGACGCGGAAAAGCGAACCTGCCGGATGACGCGCCGAAAATGATTCGAGAATTCTATTTCCCAGCCGGTTGAAAAACTCGTGATAGGAAAGATGCGGCGTGAGTTGGCCTTCGTCGCTGTAGAGAAAGAGAAGATCGACATCGGAGCTGTGATTCAACTCGCCGCCTCCGAGCTTGCCCAGCGCGAGAATAGCGAATTCCGCCTTGGGAGAGCCGTGGCGCCGGCGGAATTCCGCGTCCCAATATTCGAAGACGCGGCGGATGCAAATTTCTGCGATCTGCGAAAGCTCGCCGGTTGTTTCCTCCAGTGGCGCCACATTCGCAAGCTCGCGAAGCGCGACGCGCGTCATCTCGCGGCCTTTCCAGAAACGAAGCGCCTCAAAACTCTGGTTCGACGCGGAGTCACCAGCCAGATTGTGAAGCTCATTCAACATTTCCGCATAGCCGCGAACAGCGAGACACACCTCCGGGTCGTGAAGCCAAAGAAGAGTTTCGGGATTCCGCGTCAACCGCGTCGCGCAAATGCTGGAGACTGCGAGAAGATGAATCAGGGCAGCTTCGCCCAACGGAAATTGTTCGACGACATCGACGAGGCGAGGCGCGGTTGCCGGCCACTTTTCGCTAAGTTGAACGAGAGTGGTTTCGACCTGCGGTGGATTGAGCGAAGCCGCCGCCTTTTCTCGAATCCAAGAATTGACGCGATCCATCGCGCGAAACATCACGCGAATCTGGCCGAAAGACTAGTTGGCGCAGCGCGGTTGATTACGCAGAGGCGAGAGGCGCCAGAACGCGGAGCGCTTTCTCCTGGATTTGGAACTTAACTGGACAATTTCCGGCCAGCTCGCCGTCAAGTTCCACCGGAACATCCTCGTCACTTGTTATGCGCAAGTGCCCGGTCTGAAAATATTCTATCTCAGGAACTCGAATGTCCGAGCTGAACACGACGTCCTGCAGATATTTGATGATTTCCAGGTAGCCGAGCCTCTTGAAGACGACTACGTCAAACAGGCCATCATCGATGAGCGCGTGTTTGAAAAATGGAAAAGGCCCCCCATAGAGGCGCCCATTTCCGATGAGAACAAACGATCCTTCAGCAACAGAAGCGTTCTCCGATTCTATAAAAAGCCTGGGCGGCTGCCGTGCCGCAATCTGCGCTGCGGAGATAAGGTAACTGAGCGGACCGAAACTGCGTTTGAAAGCGAGGCTGGTCTCCTTAACGACTTGTGCGTCGAGTCCCACGCCGGCAAGTTGGACAAAGTATTTGCCGTTCGCGCTGGGAAGATCGATAAGACGCATGTTCTCGCCCTGAATCACGTCCCAGCAAAGTTCGAGATTGTGCGACGGCAGGCCAAGCTCCATGGCGAAGACGTTTACTGTGCCGATTGGGAGCAGTCCCAATGCAACGCTGCTCCCGGCGAGACCATTGACTACCTGGTTGACTGTTCCGTCGCCGCCGGCCGCAACGATTTTTTCAAATCCCTCTTCGACAGCCCGACGGGCAAGCGTCTCTGCCTCGCCAGACTGCGACGAAATGCGCACCGGACAGCCACGGGCAATTGATTCGACGCGTTCCTGCCAGTGGTTCGCCTCTTCGCTACCTGCGGCTGGGTTGAGAATGACAACTGTATTATTCACGCGACAAGGTAAGAGATGGATTTGATCTTCTCTTCAAACTCGGGTTGCGTAACGTCTTTGCGTGAAAAAATTGCGCCGGATTGCTTTGATTTCTTTAGGGGCAGTGATTGCGCTCGGCGCGATTGTCTTGATCGGCGTGAACCTGTATGTGCAATCGCAAGGCACACAAGCGAAGATTCGGCAGGAACTGAGTCGACGACTCGGCACCGCGCTGAAGATTCGCGGTATGAGCGTGACGCCTTGGGGCGGGCTTGAATTGAGCGGCATTACCATTCCGCAGACTTCCCCGGTAAGCCCAAGTAATTTCCTCGAGGCAAGAACATTTCGTCTGCGGGTTCGTTTCCTCTCACTCTTTTCCCGGCGGCTGGTGATCAAGGACGTCTCGCTCGTCAATCCCCATGTAGTTTGGGCGCAGAACGCAGAGGGAAAATGGAAATTGCCTGGTGCGCGACAACACGAGACGCCAGCGGTTTCGGCAAACCAGGTTCCAAATATCTCCGCGTCGCCAGCGAAAAGCCAACCCGTTCAACCGACGGAGTCTCCTGCCCTCGCCTCAACGCCGATTCAGCTTCCGTCCCCGCCTCGACTAAAGGTGAGTAAATTCCCGAAGCAGGAACCAAGATTGGCGGTTGCTCCAGAGGTTCAACGGGTCAGCATCAAAAACGGGAATTTCAGTTTTCTCGATCGCGCCGGTGCAATGCTCGCAAGTTTTAAAGGCGTCTATTTCCAAACCAGCATACGCAGCGCTCTGGCCCTTCACGGCAACACAAAGATCGCAAAAATTTCGCTGCGCGACCGTTTTTTTCTGGAGCAACTGCAGTCCCCGCTCCGCTACGAACCCGATGTGCTCGAGCTTTCGAAGATGTCTGCGCGTGCCGGGAGCGGCGAAATCAATGGCTATTTTGCCATGCAACCGGAAGCCGAAGATTCGCCTTTCACTACAACGGTGACGTTTCGCAATGTGCTAGCCGATCAGATTGTCTCGGACGCGGGCGGTCCGAAGGGAGTGGTGCAGGGCAAATTGGAGGGAAATTTCGAAGCTGCTGGGAAAACTGCCGATCCAAATGCGCTGATTGGAAAGGGCGAGATTTTCCTGCGCGATGGGCGAGTCCAGCAATATAGCTTACTGGTGTTGCTCGGACAGATTCTCCAGATCGAAGAGTTAACGCAGCTTCATCTCGAGCAAGCCCAGGTAAAATACCATGTGAGTCCGGGTCTGGTTACGGTCGACGAGCTGATCCTGCGCTCTCCGAATATTCGCCTTTCGGCCTCGGGTACGGTCGGGTTTAACGGCAAACTGAAACTCGACTCTCAACTCGCGATTAATGAAAAAATTCGTGGCCAGCTTTTCAGCGCGATTCGCCAGAATTTTCAACCCGCCAGCGAACCGGGCTATTCTGCCCTCGATTTTCAGGTTGGCGGCAGCATTGATCGACCAAGCACAAATTTGATGGATAGGCTGGTCGGCCGCGATCTCGGCAATATGATCAACAGTTTATTCGGTGGTAAGGCGCAGCGATCAAAGAAAAAAAAGCGGCGGACCGAAGCGCCGATTCCGGCTGTCCCCTCGCCTTCTGCTACGCCGGAGGAAACGCCGCCGCCAACTGCTACACCAGCCTCGTCGCCATGAGAGTGATCGCCGGCAACGCCGGCGGCCTCCGCCTGGCAGTTCCCAAACGCGGTGTTCGACCGACGATGGACCGTGTCAAAGCCGCGATCTTTTCCAGTCTTGGCGGCGCCGTCATTAACGCGCGGGTTCTCGATCTTTTCGCGGGCAGCGGCGCGCTCGGAAT
>Ga0307278_10000505_pt1 | contig 19558 bp, 18 predicted proteins | sample ER_DNA_117_FD_194482 | JGI IMG/M metagenome (GOLD analysis project Ga0307278, IMG submission 194482) | Bulk soil microbial communities from the East River watershed near Crested Butte, Colorado, United States - ER_DNA_117 | ecosystem: Environmental > Terrestrial > Soil > Floodplain | place...
GGGAAGTTGCCGCACAGCGGGTAGCTCTCGGACAGGCCGTAGTAGTCGAGCACCGGGCAGCCCACCGTGCGACTCCACCACGCGATCGCCTCGGGGTTCAGCGGCTCCCCGGCCGAGCAGGCCAGCCGCAGGTTGAACGCGAGCTTGTCGGCCTCGGGTACCCCCCGCATGGCCCGGATGGCGGTCGGGGTGGTGAACAGGTTGCCCACGCCATGCTCGGCGATGAGCCGCAGCGCCTTGCCGGGGTCGAAGCCGCCCTTGCGGCCGTGCACGAACGTCTCCACCCCGAGGCGCCAGGGCCCGAGGATGCCGGGCACGATGCCGGCGATCCAGGCCCACTCGCCGGTCGAGTGGAACAGCTCACCGGGCCGGACGTCGTGGCAGAACTGGAACTCCTCGTGCCCGAGCAGGTACCGGTGGGCGTGGAGGATGCCCTTGGCCAGGCCGGTCGTGCCCGACGTGTAGTAGAGCTGGGCCGGGGTCTCCGGATCGGTCCGCGGGGTGTCGAACCGGTCAGAGGCGGCCCGGGTGAGTCCCTCGAAGCTCGACGGCCCGGTGCCGCCGACCACCACGACCCGCTCGACCGAGGGCGCCCTGGCCGCCAGCGCCTCCACCCGGTCCCGGTGGTCGGCCGAGGTGACCAGGACCTTGGCCTGCGCGTCGTTGAGCCGGTGGACGATGCCGTCGTCGCCGTAGAGCACGCTCATGGCGAGCAGGATCGCCTCGGCCTTGTAGGTGGCGAGGAAGGTGGCGGCGATCTCGGGCGAGGCCGGGGCCATGACCGCGACCCGGTCGCCCTTGCCGACCCCGAGCACGCGCAGGGCGTTGGCCACCCGGTTGGTGAGCGCCTGCACGTCCCCGAAGGTCCAGCGCTCGTCGCGCCCGTCGTCGGAGACGAACCGCATGGCGGGCCGGTCGGGCTCGTGCTTGTCGAGCACGTCGGTGGCCAGGTTGTAGGTGGCCGGCACCTCCCACCTGAAGGCCGCGGTCATCTCCTCGTAGGTGCCGGGACGATGGGTGCGGTAGTCGCGCATGCTTCCTCCCCGCGGTCCGATGCCGACCCGTGCGTTGTACCCACGGATTGGCGGCCCAGTCCTGGTGAAACCTACACTGGACCGCTAGGCGGGCCGACGGGCCGTGAAGTTGCCGGGCCGTCGGAGTTGCTTGTCCAAGACGGATGCTCCCGGGCAACGGCGCCTGGACTGGATGCTGTGCGACCCTGGGGAGGGACCCTTCCATGACTCGGATCGGCGTGCTCACCGGCGGGGGGGACGTCCCCGGCCTGAACCCGTGCATCAAGACGCTCGTCTACGGCGCGGTCGACCGCGGCTACGAGGTGCTCGGCCTGCGCCGCGGCTGGGCCGGCCTGCTCGACTACGACCTGGACGCTGGCGAGCCGCAGCGGCACTGCGTCCAGCCGCTCTGGAAGAACGACGTGCGCACCATCGACCGCACCGGCGGCACCTTCCTGCACACCAGCCGCACCAACCCGGGCAAGGTCAAGCCCGGCGACGTGCCCGAGTTCCTGAAGGGCCAGGGCCAGGACGAGTCCGACGGGCCGTTCGACTTCACCCCCCACTGCCTGGCCGTGATCGAACGGCTCGGGCTCGACTGGCTGGTGGCGATCGGCGGGGACGACACCCTGTCGTATGCCGAGCGCCTCTCCAGCGAGGGCATGCGGGTGGTGGCGGTGCCCAAGACGATGGACAACGACGTCTACGGGACCGACTACTGCATCGGCTTCTCGACCGCGGTCACCCGCAGCGTGCAGTTCATCCATCAACTGCGGACCTCGACCGGCTCCCACGAGCGCATCGCGGTGGTGGAGCTGTTCGGGCGCAACTGCGGGGAGACCTCGCTGCTGTCGGCCTACCTGGCCGGGGTGGACCGGGCCATCATCTCCGAGGTGCCCTTCGACCCCGAGCTGCTCGCCCGCTACCTGCTCGAGGACAAGGCGGCCAACCCGTCGAACTACGCGATGGTGACCGTGAGCGAGGGCGCCACCATGCTCGACGGCCAGCTCCACGAGCGCGGCGAGGCCGACGCCTACGGGCACCGCAAGCTCGGTGGCATCGGTCTGGCCACCGGGGGCGTGCTCAAGCGGCTGACCGGCGAGGACATCGTCTACCAGCAGGTCGGCTACCTGATGCGGTCGGGCGCGCCCGACGCGCTGGACCTGATGGTCGCGGTCAACTTCGCCAACATGGCCCTCAACCTGATCGACCAGGACGCCGCCGGCAGCATGGTCTCGCTGCAGCGGGGGGCCTACACGTCGGTGCCCATCGCGACGATGATGTCGGGGGTGAAGCGGGTCGACGTGGACGCCCTGTACGACGAGAAGCGCTACCGCCCCCTCATCCGCCAGGTCGACGGCAAGCCCATGTTCCTGTACTGACATGCTCACCGGCGAGAAGGTGCGGCTGCGGGCGGTCGAACGCGAGGACCTCGACCGGCTGACCCCGGTTGCCGCGCTCCACGGTCATGCGACTGCACCCCCGGCCAGGAAGCTGCCGGGGGTGCGGGTCGGCGTGGGGCGTGGATCAGAAGCTCGAGCGGGCCTCCGAGCGGACCTCCTGGGCGTTCTGCCTGGCGCTCTCGGCCAAGCCCTGTCCTTGCTCCTGCCCGCGCTCCTTGACGGTCTGGGCCGCGCTCTGGGCCGCCTCCTGGGCGACCTCCTTGCCGCGTTCGAAGGCCTCCTGCCCGGTGTCCTTTACCTTCTCCTTCACCTGGTCGGCCAGCGGGCCGATCTTCTCGTCCTCCACCCGGCTCGCGGGTAGAGCCAGCCCGGCGAGGAAGCCGAGGGCGACGGCGCCGACGGCGAGGCCCAGCGGGTTCTCCTGGGCCAGCCCGAGGCCGAGCCTGGTTACCCGCTCGGCCTGCTGCCGGTCGGGCGCGCGGTCGCCCACCCGCGAGGCGGTACCGCCGACCTTGTCGCCGACACGGTCCGCGGTGCCGGTCACGGCCTCCTTGGCGCGGGTCGCGGTCTCGCTCACCTTGTCCTTCACGGCCTCCACCTTTCCGGCCACGGCCTCCTTGGCCCGCGAGGGCACGTCGGCCTTGTAGCCGATGGCCTCGACGGTCTCGCTCATCTCGGCCCTGGTCTGCTCTATTTCTTGGCGGATGGCATCTGGGTCTTTGCCCACTGCACGTCCTCCTTCACGGTCTCGACGGTCCGCTCGGGCACGGGCGGCGCGGCCTCCTTGATCTTCTTCCTGCCCCTGAGGGCGAGGACTGCGGCGACCGCGCCGTACACCACCGCCACGAGCAGCGCGGCCAGCGCGGGGTGCATCACCTCGCTCAGGGCGAGGATGAAGCAGGCGGTCAGCGCGGCGGCGGCGAGGAGCCCGATCGCTCCGGCGCCGCCGAGCAGTCCCGCGCCCACGCCCGCCTTCTTGCCTTTCTCGGACACCTCGGCCTTGGCCAGCTCGATCTCCTGGCGCAGGAGCTGGGTCGTCTCCTGGGAGAGCTGCCTGAGCAGCTCGGGCAGCGGGCGCTCGCGCAGGTCGCCCGGCGGGAGCGGCTCTTCGTACGAAGCCATCAGTACCTCCCGGTCGATGGTGCGTCCCGCGTCACGTCAGCGGGTCGAGGCTCGGGCGGCGCCGGGTGTCGACCGGATCCGGGTCGGGGACGTCGTAGGCGTCCACCGGCGCCCGGGTGGTCGTGGTCGGCTCCGGGTCGGGGACGTAGGCGTCCGCCGGCGCCCGGGTGGTCGTGGTCGGCTCCGGGTCGTAGGTGCCGACGACCGGTGGTGCCTCGGCCCCCAGCGGCTCGCTCACGGGCTCGGGGTAGGCCCGGGTGGTCGCGTAGTCCGAGCCCGTGTAGGCCGGGTCGGTGGTGGAGGCGGTGCCCGTATAGGCCGGGTCGGTGACGGGAGCCGTGCCCGCGGTGGAGGCGGCGCCGATGTAGGTCTCGCCGGCGTAGCCGGCCTGGTCGTAGCCGGTCCCCCTCTGGTCGTAGCCGGTCCCGCCCCGGTCGTAGTCGGCGTCGTCGAACCATGACCGGCCGCGGCCGCCGTGCTGGGACGACCGGTAGCGCTGGCTGCTCGACGCCTTCAGGAGGCGGGACGCCGCGAACCCGAGCGCGAGACCCCCGGCCACCACGGCCCAGGGCCGCTTGCGGGCGAAGTCCTCGACGTCGGCCAGCAGGCGGTCGGCGTCGGCGCTCTGGAGGTACCGCCCGACGTGCTCGGCCCGGTCGGCGGCCCGCTCGGCCAGCCTGGCCGGGGTGTCCTTGCCCTGCCGGCGGAGCTCCTCGGCGATGCTGCGGACGTCCTGCGCCGTCCCGGTGGCGCGCTGTCCGGCCTGCGTCGACCGCTGGTCCACCTGGTCGCGGAGCCGGCTCCGGGCCTGCCCGGTGGCGGCCCTGGCCTTGTCCTGGGCGACCTGTGCCTTCTCCTTGACCTGGTCTTTCACCTGGTCCGCGGTGGACCCGCCGTCGCCGGCGCGCGCACCGGTCGGATCGGTGGCGTAGTCGTACTGGGTCATCGCTGACCTCCCTTCGTTCGTGGCTTCTGTCCGCCAACCGTGCCTATCTCCTGGACGGGGCCAAAAACCTCTTCTCTGGAGCGAGCCGGAACCTCGTCCTGCTGGGCGCGGTAGGCTCGGGCCACCCGCGGGCGAGGCCCCGCCGGCAGCCGAGCGTCAACGGACCGTCGAAGGAGCCGCATGTCCGAGCAGCCGTCCCCAACCAGCGACCCGAGCAAGGACCTGAACGGCGCGGGTGCGCTCGTCACCGGCGGCGCGAGCGGGCTCGGCGCGGCCACCGCCCGGGCTCTGGCCGCCCGGGGCGCCCGGGTGGCCGTGGTCGACCGGGACGGCGAACGGGCCGCCGCGCTCGGCGGCCCGGCGCGCTCGTTCGCCGCCGACGTGACCGACGAGGCGCAGCTCGGCGCCGCGGTCGAGGGTGCGGCCGAGGCGTTCGGGGGGTTGCGGGTGGCCGTGCTCTGCGCCGGCATCGGCTGGGCCGAGCGGGTCGTCGGGCGCGAGGGCGCGGCCGCCCTGCAGCCCTTCCAGACCGTGATCAGCGTCAACCTGGTCGGCACCTACAACGCGCTGCGGCTTGCGGCAGCCGCGATGGCCCGCAACGAGCCCGACGCCGACGGCCAGCGCGGCGTCGTGGTGATGACCGCGTCGGTGGCCGCGTTCGACGGCCAGATCGGCCAGACCGCCTACGCCGCGTCCAAGGGCGGTGTGGTCGCCCTGACCTTGCCGGCCGCCCGCGACCTCGCCCGGGTCGGCGTGCGGGTCTGCACGATCGCGCCTGGGATCTTCGACACCCCCCTGCTCGGCCAGCTCCCCGAGCAGGTCCGCGAGAGCCTCGGTGCCGGGGTGCCCTTCCCCGCCCGGCTCGGCCAGCCCGCCGAGTACGCCCTGCTCGCCTGCCAGATCGCCGAGAACCCGTACGTCAACGGCGAGGTGATCAGGCTGGACGGCGCCCTGCGCATGCCCCCGAAGTGACGGCGGTCAGCGCTCGTCGGACTCCTCGGGGACCAGGCCGCCCACGAAGCGCTCGCGCAAGGTGCGCTTGGAGAACTTCCCGGTCGCGGTCTTCGGGATGTCGTCGACGAACTCGACCCGGTCGGGCAGCCACCACTTGGGGAACTTGTCGGCGATCGAGGCGACCAGCTCCGCCTCGCTGACCTCCCGGTCGGGCTTGCGCACCACCACCGCGAGCGGACGCTCGGCCCACTTCTCGTCCGGGACCGCGATCACCGCCGCCTCGGCCACGTCCGGGTGCCCCATGAGCGCGTTCTCGAGCTCGACGCTCGAGATCCACTCGCCGCCCGACTTCACCAGGTCCTTGGTCCGGTCCATGAGGTGCAGGTAGCCCTCGCCGTCCAGGGTGGCCACGTCGCCGGTGTGGTACCAGCCGTTGACGAAGGTCTGCGCGGAGCGCTCGTCGTCCAGGTACTCGCCGGCGATCCAGGCGCCGCGCAGCAGCAGCTCGCCCATGGACTTGCCGTCGGCCGGCACGGGGTTGCCCTCGCCGTCGACGATGCGCTGTTCGAGCCCTGGCACCAGCATCCCCTGCTTGGCCTTGTAGGAGTAGCGGGCCTCCACCGGCAGGTCGGCCAGGCTGGACTTGAGCCTGGAGAAGTGGGTCACCGGGCTCGCCTCGGTCATGCCGTAGGCGTGGATGAACTGCACCCCGTACCGCTCCTCGTAGGCGCGGATCATCGACACCGGCGCGGCGCTCCCGCCGCAGAGGATCCGCTCGAGCAGGCCAAGGTCGCCGCCCTCCTTCTCGAGGATCTGGAGCACGCCGAGCCAGACGGTGGGCACGCCGGCTGAGACCGTCACGCCCTCCTCGCGGATGAGCTTGAGGTAGTCGGCCGGGGTCGGGGCCGGGCCGCCGTAGACCTGGGTGGCTCCGAACCAGGTGGCCGCGAACGGCATCCCCCAGGCGTTGACGTGGAACATCGGCACGATCGGCAGCAGCACGTCCCGCTCGCTGATCGCGGCCGTGTCGACCGTGCCGATCATCAGCGTGTGCAGGAACAGCGCCCGGTGGGAGTACGCCACCCCCTTGGGGTTGCCGGTGGTGGCCGAGGTGTAGCAGATGCCGGCCGTGGTCTCCTCGTCGAGCCGTGGCCAGTCGGTTACCGGGGCGGCCGCCTCGACCAGTGCCTCGTAGTCGTGGACGGAGCCGAACGAGAGCTCGGCCCCCGGGCCGTCGGGGGCCACGACCACGTGCTCGACGCTCGAGAGCTCGCCGAGGACGGGCACCAGGGCCGGAGCGAGCGTCGAGTCGACCACCAGCACCTTGTCCCGCGCGTGGTTGACGATGTAGGCGAGCTGGTCGGGCCCGAGGCGGATGTTGAGGGTGTGGTAGCTGCCGCCGAGCAGCGCCGCCCCGAAGTACATCTCGAGGTGGCGGTCGTGGTTCCAGCAGAAGGTCCCGACCCGGTCGCCGCTGCCCACCCCGAGCTCGCGGAGCGCGCCGGCCACCCTGGCCACCCGGTCGGCCCAGTCGCCGTAGGTGGTGCGGGCGATCGCGCCGCCGGCACGCCTGCTCACGATCTGCTTCTCCGGGAACAGCGTCCGGGCTCGCTCGTAGATGCTCCGGAGGGTGAGTGGGTAGTCCATCATCGGGCCGGACCTCCTCGAGCTGGGCTGCCGGCCGCCGTGCCGGCTTCCCGAGATGCTACGAGGTGGCGGGGGTCTGCGGTAGAGGGACGGCTTCCCGCAGGCCACCATCCCGGGGTGACGGGTTCCCGCGGGGTCACCACCCTGGTTTGAGGGCCACGCTCGCGAACATCTTGGTTCCGCCGTGCGGTAGCGTGCCGGCGAGGGGTGCCGGCCCGACGCCTGGCGTGCTCAGGAAGGAGGAGGCGTGCGGCTCTACCTGGTCAGGCATGGCCAGACCGACTGGTCGCGGGCCCGGCGGCACACCGGCCGGACCGACGTGCCGCTCAACCCGGCTGGCGAGGACGAGGCCCGTGAGCTCGGCGTCCGCCTGGCCGGCGAGAACTTCGACCGGGTCTTCTCGAGCCCGCTCCGCCGGGCCATGGACACCGCCAGGCTGGCCGGGTTCGGCCAGCGGGCGGAGCCGAGTGACGCCTTGCTGGAATTCGACTACGGCGAGTACGAGGGGCTGACCACCCCGGAGATCCGGGCCATGCGGCCCGGCTGGGACCTGTTCCGGGACGGCTGCCCGGGCGGGGAGACGGTCGAGGCGGTCGCCGAGCGGGTCCGCCCGCTGCTCGCCGCGTCCACCGACGCCGACGAGGACGTGCTGCTGTTCAGCCACGGCCACCTCATCCGCATCCTCAGCGCCTGCTACCTCGGCCTCCCGCTCGACGCCGCGCGCCACCTGTTCCTGGGCACGGCCAGCGTGTCCGTGCTCGGCCGCGAGCACGACTGGCCGGCCATCCTGGGCTGGAACGACCAGGGCGGCCGGTGATGGCGGGCGTGCTCCGCGATCCCTCCCGGGCGGCTGTGGTCGCCGCCGCCATGGAGCGGATCGAGCCGGGCATGACCCTCGGACTCGGCTCCGGCCGGGCCGTGTTCGGCCTGGTTCAGGCGCTCGCGGTCCGGTGGCCGGGGCGGCCCCCGCTCCGCGCGGTGGCCGCCTCCTCGGCCACCGAGGTCAGGGCCCGGGCGGCCGGCCTGGAGATGATCAGCCTGGACGACGAGGTCACCCTCGACCACGCCTTCGACGGCGCCGACGAGGTCGGCCCGGGCCTCGGGCTCGTCAAGGGCGGTGGCGGCGCCCTGCTGCGCGAGAAGCTGGTGCTCGCCGCCGCCCGCCGGGTCACGATCCTGGCCGAGGCGCACAAGCTCGTCGGGCGGCTCGGCGCGACCCGGCCGCTCCCGGTCGAGGTGGTCCAGTTCGCCTGGCCGACGACCCGGCGCCGCCTGCTCGACCTGGTCCCCGCGGTCGCCCTCCGGCTCGGCCCCGGCGGCGCCCCCGTGATCACCGACGAGGGCCACTACCTGCTCGACTGCCAGGTGCCCGAGGTCGACCCGCACGCGCTGGCCGCCGCGGTCAAGGCCACCCTCGGCGTGGTCGAGCACGGCCTGTTCCTCGACCACGCCGACGAGGTCCTCCTCGGCAACCCCGACGGCACCGTCGAGGTCCTCACCCGCCTCCGGGGCGGGCCGCCGCCGTGACCTCGGGCGAGCCCATGCGACGCGTCGCCATTGTGCGGCCGCCCGGCGCGTCGTTCGCCCGCGCGCTGTCCGAGCATCCCGACCGGGCCACGATCGACCAGGCCCGAGCCGCCGAGCAGCACGCCGCCTACCGGGAGGCGCTCCGCCGCGCCGGCCTGGACCTGGTCCAGCTCCCCCCCGACGACGAGCTGCCCGACGCCTGCTTCGTGGACGACTGCGCGGTCGTGGCCGGCGGGGACGCGCTGCTCACCCGGCCGGGAGCGCCGTCGCGGGCGGCGGAGCCGGAGCGGCTCGCCGGCGCCCTCGCTCGGCTGGTGGGTTGGATCGATCGGATGACACCGCCCGCCACGATGGACGGTGGAGACGTCCTCGCGCTCGGGGACACACTGGTCGTGGGTCGATCCCGGCGGACCAACCAGGCCGGGATCGACCAGTTGGCCGCCTTCGCCGCCCCTCGTGGACTCCGGATCGCAACCGCCGAGCTTCCGGCCGGCACGCTCCACCTGCAGTCCGGCCTGACCGCGCTGCGCAGCGACATGGTCGTGGGCAGCCCGGAGCTGTTCGATCAGCCCGCGTTCGGCGCTGTGGAGACCAAGGTCCCTGTGCCTCCCGAGGAGGCGCCAGCGTGCAACGTCGTCGCGGTCGGCAAGTCGGTGGTCATGGCGGCCGGTTGCCCGCGGACGGCCACCGCCGTCGCCGCCCTCGGCCTCGACGTCATCGAGGTGGACCTGTCGGAGTTCACCAAGGCCGACGGCGGACCGACGTGCCTGTCGCTGCTGGCTTGTGGGTCTACGACCTGACGCGGCCGAGGACGACGGCGCCGTTATGGCCGCCGAGGCCCATCGAGTTCGACACGGCAACGTCGAAGCTGGCCTCGCGGGCCTTCAAGGGGACGTAGTCGAGGTCGCAGGCCGGATCGGGGTCGTCGAGGTTGATGGTGGGTGGGACCACCTGGTCGCGCAGGGCGAGCGCGGCCGCGATCGCCTCCAGGGCGCCGGCGGCGCCGAACAGGTGCCCGGTCATCGATTTCGTGGACGAGATCGCCATCTGGTGGGCATGCTCGCCGAACGCCTGCTTGATGGCCTGGGTCTCGGCCGGGTCGCCGAGCGGGGTGCCGGTGCCGTGGGTGTTGAGGTAGCCGACCTGGTCGGGCCGGACCGCGGCTGCCTCCAGCGCGTCGGTGAACATGTGGATCACGCCGCGGCTCTCCGGGTGCGGGGTGGCGACGTGGTAGGCGTCGTTGGAGGCGCCGTAGCCGAGCACCTCGGCGTAGACCTTGGCGCCCCGGGCCCGCGCCCGCGACTCGGACTCGAGCACGACCACGGCGGCGCCCTCGGCGATCACGAAGCCGGAGCGACCCCGGTCGTAGGGCCGGGAGGCCGCCTGCGGCTCGTCGTTGCGCGCGGCCAGGGCCTGCATCTGGCAGAAGCCGGCCAGCACGAGCGGGGTGATGCACGCCTCGGTGCCGCCAGCCAGGAACACGTCGGCCCGCCCGCGCTTGATGAGGTCGGCCGCCTCGCCGATCGCGTGCGACCCGGTCGCGCAGGCCGACACCACCGCGAAGTTGGGCCCGATGGCGCCCAGCTTGGTCGCGATGTAGCTGGTGGCGGTGTCCACCAGGCAGTTGGGGAGGAACGTGGGCGAGACCCGGCCAGGCCCCTTCTCGGTCAGGACGCGCTGCTGCTCCTCGATGATGCCGATCCCGCCGATGGCCGAGCCGACCACCACACCGGTCCGCCCGGGGTCGGTGACCTCGAGCCCGGCGTCGGCCGCGGCCTCGTCGGCGGCGGCGACCGCGAACAGCACGCTGCGGTCCATGCGGCGGGCGTCCTTGCGGGACGCGGCCCGCTCGGGGTCGAAGCCGCGCACCTCCCCGGCGATCCGCACGGGGAACGGGGACGGGTCGAACGCGGCGATCGTGTCGATGCCGCTCCGCCCCTCGAGCATCGCCTCCCACGTGGACGGGGCGTCGAGCCCCAGCGGGTTGACGGTGCCGATACCGGTGATGAAGACGCGTTCCATGGCTGCGCCAAGCCTAGCAGGTGGGCTTCACCCCAGGCGGACTTCACCCCAGGCGGGCGCACCCTGACGGCTTGGAGCGCCTGCGGCGCGACCATTCCATTCCGACGGCCAGGTTCGGCCGTCGATCAACCCAGGAACTCCTCGCCCTCCTCTTCGAGCTCGTCGCGGGCGGCGAACACGGCCAGGTCTGGGTCGAGGCCGAGCTCCTCGCCTTCCTCGGCGACAAGCTCGTCCTCGATGGTGTCGGCCATCTCGTGCGGGTCCAGGTCCTCGGGAAGCTGGTCAGCCAGCTCCTGCAGCCCGGACTCGTCGGGCTCGTCCACGAAGTCGTCGAGCGGGTCGTTGCGCACGGCGGACTCCCTTCGCTGCTTCGTTCGGTTGGGATGCATGCAGATCCTACGGATACCCCGGGCCCCAGGCATACCCCAGGCGGGTGGCGAAATTCTCGTGCCGGGTGCGGGCCTGCCGCTCGGCCTCGACCGCCTCGGGCTGGGGCTCGACGACGCGGTCGGTCTCCGGGCTGGTCACCTTGCCCAGGGCGACCAGGGCGGCGCCGCGCGCCGACGCCTCCGGCTCGTCGGTGACGAGCACGGGCCGGTCGAGCGCGTTGGCCATGGTCTGCTGCCACCAGGGTGAGGCCACGATGGCGCCGCCGGAGGCGACCACCTTGGGCGGCTCGGGCAGCACCGCCTCCAGGGCCTCGAGGCCGACGGCGAGGCGGAAGCAGACCGCCTCGAGGGTGGCCGCGACGATCTCGACCGCGGTGGTGACCAGCGACAGGCCGAGGATCGCCCCCGACCCGGTCAGCAGGTCGAGCGGCGCGCGCGCCCCGGCGTGGTAGGGCATGACGCTGACGCCCCGGGCACCGGGCGGGACCGAGCTGAGGGCGGCCTCCATCTCGTCGTCGGCGGGCAGCCGGAGCACCTCCTTGGACCAGGCCCAGAGGTTGCCGGCGCCGGAGTAGGCGGCGCCGGTCACCAGCCGGCGGTCGTCGACCCGGTAGCGCCACAGCGCGCGGCGGAGCGGCGCCCCCGGATCGTCGTGGACGACCCGGATCGCGGCCGAGGTGCCGACGTTGATGTTGGCATGCTCGGGGGTGACGCACCCGGCGCCCACGTTGGACGCGGCCCCGTCGCCGATGACGGGGTGCCAGCTGGCCTCGGCCAGCGCCGGCCAGCGCCGCGCACCCTCCAGCGCCAGCCGCCCGGTCCAGCTCTGCGGGAGCACCTCGGGCAGGGCCTCACGACCGACCCCGGCGAGGTCGAGGGCCTCGTCGTTCCAGTCCATCGTCTCGAGGTCGAGGAGCCCGGTGCCCGACGCCATGGAGATCGAGGCGCCGGGCTCACCGAGCAGGCGGGCGGTCACATGCTCGGAGAGCCCGAGGTAGCGGGCTGGGGGCGGGGTCAAGGTGCGGGCCAGCCAGGGCACCTTGACGGTCCAGAAGGTGGTGTGGGGCAGCGCCCCGGTCCTGGCCAGCAAGCGCTCGGGGTCCACGCGCTCCCGCAGGGAGGGCACCAGCTCCGCGGCGCGCGTGTCGGCCCAGGTCAGGGCGCCGGTGCGGGGCCGGCCGTCGGCGTCGGCGGCGATCACCGAGTGCCAGGCGCATGAGATGGCCATGTCCTGGACCGGGTCGAGGCGGCCGCTGGCGGCCAGCTCGTCCAGGCACTCCCCGACGGCGTTGACCACCTCGTCGGGGTCCAGCTCGGCCTTGCCGTCGTCGTCGATGGCAAGGTGCGTCTTGCGCCGCGCGAGCAGGCCGGGGACCGCCTTGCCCTCGGCGTCGAACACCAGCGCCCTGACCGACGACGTGCCGAGGTCGAGGGCGAGCACCTGTCCTGCAGCCACCTCCACCTCCCCGGCGAGCGCCTCGGGGTTCTTCCCCCCTGACGGCCGGTCCTAGCCGCGTCCGCTGGCGGCCCGCTTGCGGCGCCGGTAGCTGCGCGCCTTCATCGCGTTGCCGCAGTCGTCCATGGCGCACCAGCGACCCGAGCGGTTCTTGGAGTGGTCGTAGTAGGCCCATTGGCACTCGTCGTTCAGGCATGCCTTGAAGCGAGGCCAGGTGCCGTCGGCCATGGAGGTGTGCACGGCGGCGAGGATGCGGCCGATGGCACCCTCCACGCCGACCGGGTCCGGCTCCAGCGTGGTCCGTCCCTGGGGGTCGAAACGGACCAGCAGCCGGGAGTTCCTCGACGCGCGGTTCAGCGTCTCCAACGAGCCTCCGTCGAGGGGGGCGCCGGCGTTGGCCAGGAGGACCGCCCGCAGCGCCTCCCGCACCTCGACCGCCCGCTGGTGGTCGGCGGCGCCGAGGCGCTCCTCCGGGCCGAGCAGCCCGTGCCCGGCCAGCCAGGCGCGCAGCCGCTCGGGGTCGCCGACCTGGTCGGCGTCGCCCTCGACGTCATAGGTGTTCACGAACTGCTGCACCAGCACGAGCGCGCCGGGTGCTTCCTTGTTCTCTGCCATGGCGAACCAGATCCTTGTAGGGCATGTCATCACCAGTTTATCCACATGAACGGTAATCACACGAGTCCTCCTTCCGGAGAACGACAATCTAGTCACTATCAACTTTGTTTAGACAGTGACGAAGGCGTAAGGTGGCCGGTGCCCGAGGATGCCGGCAGACGGCGCCGGCCACAAAGGAGCTGAGCAGGGATGTCGCGTGACCGCTGCGACCTGAGGGGTGGATGCGGCCAGTGACCTGGCCTGGGCCTCGCCGGCCAGCTCGCCGGCGCCCGCTGAGACGGCCGGTCAGGACGGGGCCGGGCGGGGCGGTCCGGCTCGCCCGCCGGGTGGGAGCCGCTTCCAGGCGAGCCCGGCCAGGACCTCGAGCACGACACGGTGGGCGTTGTTGACGGTCAGGTCGGCCCAGTCGTACGGGGGCGCCACCTCGACCACGTCCATGGCGACCAGGTTCGTCCGCATGGCGATCTCCCGCACGGCGCGAAGCAGGTCGGCCGGGTTCATCCCCCCCGGCTCCGGAGTGCCCGTGCCGGGCGCGAAGCCCGGGTCGAGCACGTCGATGTCGACCGAGAGGTAGAGCGCGTCGGTGCCCTCGAGCGCCTCGGCGATGGCGTCCTCGAGGACCGCCGCTGCGCCCCGCTCCCAGATCTCCTGCATGAGGTGCCAGCGCATCCCCTGCTCGCGCATCCAGCCGAACACGTCGGCCGGCGGCCAGTACCCCCGCAGTCCCACCTGCACGAAGTTGCGGCCGAGGACGGCGCCGGACTCGATCAGGCGGCGCATGGGCGTGCCGTGGCTCGCCAAGTTCCCGTCGATCGAGTCGGCGGTGTCGGCGTGCGCGTCGAAGTGCACCACGCCAACCTTGCCGAAGCCGTGGTGGTCGGCCACGGCGGTCGCGGCCGGCCAGGTGATGGAGTGGTCGCCGCCGATGACCACGGGCACCACGCCCCGGCTCGCGACCTCGCCGACCCGCTCGTGGATGGCGGCCCGCGACGGCTCCCACATGCCGTGGCTGCAGATGGCGTCGCCGTAGTCGACCACCGCGAGGTGCTCGAAGATCTCCAGCCCGAGGTCGAGATGGAAGCCGGCCGGGTGGTGGGCCTGGGCGCGGAGCGCGCGGGGCCCGAAGCGGGCGCCCGGGCGGTGGGTGGTGGAGCCGTCCCAGGGGGCGCCCACCACGGCCACGTCCGGCGCCCAGGCGGCGAGCTGCTCCGGCTCGGTCAGCGGTGGGCGCCCGGCGAACGTCGCGAGCCCCTGGTAGCTCTCGGACTCGAGCTGCCGCCGCAGCCCCGGCGGAAGGTCGCGCTCAGGCCTGCCCATGCATACCTCCTCTCACGGCAACCTTCCCGCCGTGGCAGTGGTGAATCCGCTGATCGTCTGGACCCACAGCACAGGCGCTCCTGATGGTGAGTCCGTCGATCGTCTGGACCACGGCACAGGCTCCTGGTGGTGAGTCCGCCACTCGTCACGTCCATGGCACAGGCGCTCCTGGCGGAGGGTCAGACTCTCCCCACGACCACCAGCCACATCATCGCAGAGGGTCAGACTCTCCCCACGACCACCAGCCACATCATCGCAGTGCGGGGAGCGAGCTCCCCGCACATGGACAGAGCACTCCGAGTAACTACACTGCCGGCGACATCCACCACCCGTGGAGGGAGGTTGGCATGCGGCGGCGGCTGGTCCTGTGGGACATCGACGGGACCCTGGTGTCGGCCGCCGGGGTCGGCCAGGAGGTCTTCGCCCAGGCGTTCCGGGCCGTGATGGGCCGCGACCCGGCCGGGATCGGCGGGCACATGGTGGCGATGGCTGGCCGAACCGACCACGAGATCGCGCTTGAGTTCCTCGCCGTCCACGACGTCGCCGACGGCGAGGCGCACCTGCCCGCGTTCACCAGCGCGCTCGCGGCGGCCATGGGGGCCCGCTCGCGCTGGCTCGCCGAGCATGGGCACGCCCTGCCGGGCGCCGAGGCGGCCCTGGCCGCCCTGGGCCGGGAGCCCGGGGTCGTCCAGTCGTTGCTGACCGGCAACATCGAGCCGAACGCGGCCGTGAAGCTGGCCGCGTTCGGGCTGGACGCCTACGTCGACTTCGAGGTCGGGGGGTTCGGGTCCGACGGTCGCCACCGGCCGAGCCTGGTGGAGGTGGCCCGGCGCAAGGCGAGGGCGAAGTACGGCGTGGCCTTCGATCCGTCCACGACCGTGCTCGTGGGCGACACCCCGCTCGACGTCGCCGCCGGCCGCCAGAGCGGCGCCCGCGTGGTGGCCGTCGCGACCGGCCCGTTCGACGCCCGGGACCTGCACGCCGCCGGCGCCGACGTGGTCCTGCCCGACCTGCGCGACACCGGAGCCGTGCTGCGCGCCGTGCTCGCCGGAGCCGCCGGGCCGCATTGAGCTGCAAGCCGGCTGCCCGACCGGCTACAGCGAGCGCCGGCGTGGAACGCCGGAAAGCCGGGCCGCCCGACGGTTGCGGGCAGCGCCGGCGTGGAAATGCCGGGGGACACGGACCTGGCCGATGCCGGGGTCGCCGAGCCGGCGGAGAGGAGGGAGGGGCATGCGGGCGATCACGATCGTGCCTGGCCAGGCGGGCAGCGTCCGGCTCGACGAGGTCGAGGAGCCGTCCCTGGCCTACGGGCCCGTGCTGGTCGACACCTTGGCCATCGGGGTCTGCAGCACCGACCTGGCGCTGGTCGCGGGCGAGTACGGCTGGCCTCCCCCGGGCCGGGAGCGGCTCGTGCTCGGCCACGAGTCCATCGGCCGGGTCGCCGAGGCTCCCCGGGCAGCGCGCTGGATGCCGGGGACCTGGTCGTCGGCATCGTGCGCCGCCCCGACCCGGTGCCCTGCCCGAGCTGCGCGGTGGGCGAGTGGGACATGTGCCGCAACGGCAGGTACACCGAGCGGGGCATCAAGGAGCTGGACGGCTTCGGCTCCGACCGGTACCGGGTCGAGCCCGAGTTCGCGGTCCGGCTCGATCCCGGGATGGAGCGGGTCGGCGTGCTCCTCGAGCCGGCCAGCGTGCTGGCCAAGGCCTGGGAGCAGGTCCAGCGTATCGGCTCGCGGGCGTACTGGACGCCCGAGCGGGTGCTGGTGACCGGCGCCGGTCCGATCGGGCTGCTCGCTGCGCTGCTCGGCGTGCAGCGGGGCCTTGAGGTGCACGTGCTCGACCGGGCCACCGGGGGCCCGAAGCCCGGCCTGGTCGCCGACCTAGGCGCCACCTACCACACCGGGCCGGTGGCCGACGCCTGCCGGGACCCGGACGTCGTGATCGAGTGCACCGGCGCCGGCCAGCTCGTCTTCGACGTGATGACCGCACTCGCCCCGGACGGCATCGTCTGTCTCACCGGGCTGTCGGCAGCCGGTCGGATCCTGAGCGTGGATGCCGGCGCCCTCAACCGCGAGCTGGTGCTCGAGAACAACGTGATCGTCGGGACGGTGAACGCCAACCGCCGCCACTACGAGGCCGGCGCCAAGGCCCTCGGCGAGGCGGACCCGGGGTGGCTCGAGCGGCTCATCACCCGCCGGGTCCCGGTCGAGCGGTTCCCCGAGGCGCTGGAACGCCGACCCGACGACGTCAAGGTGGTCATCGAGTTCAGTGCCTAGTGTCCCGAGTTACTGGGTGGAACAAGGCGCAGGTGGTCGGCCAACGCGACGGCCAGCCGCTGGTTGACGTCGCTCCAGCGGCTGGCGTCGCTCCAGCGGCTGGCGTCGCTCCAGTCCAGCACACTGACTACCACGACCGTGCCCTGCTGGGACCAGCGCAGCAGCACACTGCCGCCAAAGGCCGACCGTTGCGGGTCGTCGGAGCAGGCCGCCAGCACCCCCCGGGTCCGGTGCACGGTTGGCGTGGCGATCCGGCGCTCGTCCTGGCACTGGAGGGCAAGCCCACCGGTCGCGTCACGGGTCGGCGTCGCGACGATCGAAAGGGCGCTGTAGCCTCCCGGGGCGCCGACGTAGCCGGGTGGGACCACGAACGCGCCCTGTAGGAACCGCAGCACCTGCCCGCGCCGGCAGCTGGGCGGCTCGTCGCACAGCCGCGGCGGCGGCGAGCCGGGTGGCGCCGTGGGCAGCAGCCCCGGGCAGGGAACCGCGAAGCCGAGCCGGTCGGCGACCTGGTGGCAGCGGGCCCGGAACCCCCGGCTGGTCTGGGTCAGGTAGACGCCGCCGATCTCCAGCGCGTCGGCCGGCAGCGGCGCCGGGGCATAGCCGGCGCTGGCTGCCTGGGCGGTGGTCTGGTAGCAGGTGACCGCGTCCGCAGCCGGTGGGGGCTTGGCGGGATGACCAGGCGGGTAACTGGTGTGGTTGGCCATGGCCAGCACCGGCCACAGCAGCGGGCAGGTGACGCTGGCGCCGGCCCGGTAAGGCGCCTGGGTGCTGGCGGCGGCAGTCCGTGCCGGATGGGGAGGCGGGCGACGTCCGCTGCTGCCGCCGTTCAGCCAGCGACCCGTGAGGACCAGGGCGACGACCAAGAGAGCAGCGGCCACCACGCCGAGCGCCTTCGGGCCGCTCGCTGGGCCCACGCGCAACCGTCGTGCCATGCCAGCTCCCCCGCAAGGCTCTGGCGACATGCTACGTCCGCAGCGCCAGGCGATACGAGCCTTCTCGTTGGGTCCGCAGCTCAGTAGTGCTCGTTTGGGTCCGCAGCTCAGTAGTGCTCGGCGCTGATTCGTGACCCTGGGAGAGGGGAGCCGACGACCGGTCCAAACGCCAGCCGGCCCGGCCAGGCGGTCGAGCCCTGCCAGCAGCCCGGCCGGCAGCCGAATAACAAGCTGCGAATCCGGGCCGGGACGGGGTACAACCGTGCCATGGACATCGAGATCCGGTCGATCGCCGCCGACGAGATGAAGGCGTACGTACGCGTGCTTTCAGCCGCGTTCGGCGAGACCTTCCCTGACGAGCAGGCCGACGACGAGATGAAAACGTTCGAGCTGGACCGCAGCATCGCCGCGTTCGACGCCGGCCGCATCGTCGGCACCGGCGGGGCCTACTCGATGGAGCTGACCTTGCCCGGACCGGCCTCGCGTGCTTCAGACGAGCGGGCCTCGCGTGCTTCAGGCGAGCTGGCTCCGCGCGCTTCAGGCGAGCCGGCCCTGCGTGCTTCAAGCGGGCCCGCCACGGTCCCGGTCGGCGGCCTCACCGCGATCGCTGTGCTGCCGACGCACCGGCGCCGGGGGATCCTGCGGGCGATCATGCTGCGTCACTTCGAGGACGTCGAGTCCCGGGGTGAACCGGTGTCGGTCCTGTTCGCGTCGGAGTCGCTCATCTACGGCCGGTTCGGCTATGGCCTGGCCACCTTGCAGGCCTGGTACAACGTCGACCCGCGCCGGGCCGCCTTCGACCGGGTGCCGGCTCCGGGCGGCCGGACGCGCCTGCTGGAGGGCGAGGAGGCCCAGCGGCTGCTCCCCGAGGTGTACGACCGCTGGCGCCGCGTCCAGCCGGGGGAGCTGAGCCGCAGCCCGGCGCGGTGGGAGGTCGAGCTGCGCGACCCCGAGTGGATGCGCCGCCCCGGCACGACCGGCCGCCTCGACGTGGTGTACGAGTCGGAGCCTGGCCACGCCGACGGGTACGCCACCTACCGGGTCGAGTCGAGCTGGGCCAACGGCTTCGCGACGGGTACCGCCCGGGTGGGCGAGCTGTTCGCCCTGACCAACGAGGCGGCCGCCGGGCTCTACCGGTACTGCCTGGACCTCGACCTGGTCGGCACGGTGCAGTTCGAACGGCGCCCGGTCGACGAGCCGCTGCGCTGGCTGCTCGCCGACCCCCGCCGGCTCAGGGTCACCGAGATGACCGACGGGCTCTGGGTGCGCCTGCTCGACCTGCCCGCCGCGCTCGCTGCCCGCCGCTACGCCGTGCCCGGCTCGGTCGTGTTCCAGGTCGCCGACCGCCTGCGGCCCGCCAACGACGGGCGGTTCCTGCTCGAGGGCGGGCCGGACGGCGCCGAGTGCCGCCCCACCGGCCGTGAGCCCGACCTGGTCTGCGACGCCGCCGACCTGGGCGCGGCCTACCTCGGGGGCATCCGGCTCGGGTCGCTGGCCCAGGCCGGCCGGGTGCTCGAGCAGGTGCCGGGCGCGCTCGCCCGAGCCGACGCGATGCTCGCCACCGACCCGGCCCCCTGGTGCACGACCACCTTCTGACCCGCAGGGGGCCCTTCTGACCTGCGGCGGGCACGTTCTGACCCGCGGCGGGCACGTTCTGACCCGCGGCGGCACCGCTCTGACCCGCGGCGGCACCGCTCTGACCCGCGGCGGGGGAGCCGTGCCCACCCACCCACCCGCCCGCGGCATGACCCCGCCCGGCCGGTTCCACCGCGACCGGGTCACCTGGCTCGCCTACGGCGCGCTCTGCCTGTTCGCCTACTTCGAGGTCAGCCCCGGCCCGGTCATGCCCTACCTCCGCGAGGAGCTGCGCCTCGACTACACCACGGCCGGCCTGTACCTGGTCGCGTTCCCAGCCGGCGCGCTGGTCACCGGCTTC
>Ga0307278_10000508_pt1 | contig 19502 bp, 20 predicted proteins | sample ER_DNA_117_FD_194482 | JGI IMG/M metagenome (GOLD analysis project Ga0307278, IMG submission 194482) | Bulk soil microbial communities from the East River watershed near Crested Butte, Colorado, United States - ER_DNA_117 | ecosystem: Environmental > Terrestrial > Soil > Floodplain | place...
TCGGCCGATCTGACCAAGGTGCTCGGCGACCTCGACAACGTCAACGTCACCATCGTCCCGTTCCGGCTGCGCCGGCGCGCCGGCCTCAAGGCCGTCCCCTCCAACCTCCGAGCCTTGCACGATGCGGCCAACCGGCGTTGACGGGGAGGGCGTGGCCTGGGCGGTCGGCGCCTTCGTGGCCAGCCTGCTCATCGGGCTGCTCGTCGAGCCGTTCCGGGGGGCCATCGGGGTCGAGAACGTCGTCATCCTCTACCTGCTGGTGGTGGTGGCCGCGGCCGCGATCGGCGGCCGAGCCGCCGGCATGGTCGCCGCCCTCTCGGCCGCCCTGGCCTACGACTACTTCCTGACCACCCCCTACCACACCCTGGCCATCGACACCCTGGCGCAGGTCATCACCGTGGGGTTGCTGTTCGCCACCGGCATCGTGGTCAGCATCGGCGGCCGTGTCCGCCGCCGCTCGGCCGCGCTGGCCGAGTCCCACGCCGGCGCCATCCGGCTCCTGCACCGGGTCAGCGAGACCGCGGCCGCCGGTGAGGCCGTCGACCTGGTCGCCGCCGAGGGCCTCCTGCGGCTGCTGGGCGCGCGCCGCGTGAGCGTCCTGCGCCGGGGCCCGGAGGGGTTCACGGTCACCGTGGACATCGGGGACACGCGACCGCCGCTCGACGTGGAGGCGTTGACCCACCTGGACCGTGAAGGCCGCATCCCGCCTGGGCATCACCGCGTGCTCGACGGCAGCATGGTGCTGCCCCTGGAGGGGGTCGCCCTCGACCTGGTCGCCCGCCGGCGGCCGGTCGGGTACCTGGTCGTCATCCCCGGTCGCGACGTGCCCGCCGACCGCACCAGCCGGCTCGCCGTCGCCGCCATGGCCAACGAGCTGGCCACCGCGCAATCGCAGCGTTGATCCCCCGGATGCCGGAGCTTGGGGGCTTTCGCGCACCGGACAAACCTGGTATCTCTCGCGGGATGGGCCGCGAGCACCAACGGCGGGCAGTCGCGTCCTGAGAGGGGGAACCGGTCATGCACCTCCCTCCGTAGCCCCAGCGCCGGCGAAGGCGGCCGCAAAGGCCGCTTGGTGCTCACGCTGGAGGGCCGAAATGCGACGGATCCTCGTCATCCTTGCCGCACTCGCGCTGATCGCCTCGATGGGGGCCAGCGCCTCGGCAAGCACCACACGGCAGGCGCAAGCGGGGCGCGCGGCGTCCCCGGGCGAGCAGGAGCGGCGGTTCCTCTGCAACGAGGGTGACCCGTTGTGTGCCGAGACCGCGGAGGCGATCGGCTACGAGGGCCGCTACACCGGCCACGACGAGCCCTCGGTGCTGTTCTACTCCGACAAGCCCGGGGCGGGGAACAACAGCAGCTACCGGATCGTCGTGCCCAAGGACCCGCCGGTCCTGCCAAGGCAGGACGGCAGCGGGGGGACCTTCAACTTCCAGGACCGCATCGCGTACTGGTTCGGGATGGACCTGTGCGACAACCAGTCCGCGCCGGAGTTCACCCACGAGCCCTGCACGCCCGACAGCGACGCCAACATCTTCGACGGGTCCGACCCGGCCAAGCCCGACTACATTGGCCGGCACCCGGGGACCGCGTTCCTGGAGCTGCAGTTCTACCCGCCGGGGTGGGTGTCGTTCGAGAACGCGATCAGCTGCGACGCCACCAAGTGGTGCGCGGCGATGGCGATCTTCAGCTTCAACAGCAATCAGAACACCGGCGTCGCCAACAACGCCGACTGCCTGAACACGGTCGGGATCGAACCGGCCAACTTCGCCTTCATCACCCGCAACGGCCGGCCGCAGGCGCCGCCCGCGCCGCTGGACCTGACCGCCGAGTCCTTCACGCCCGACCCGGCCAGGGACCTGTTCATGCGGGCCGGCGACCAGCTCGACATCTCGATCCACGACTCGCCGGCCGGCCTGGTCACCAGGATCAACGACCTCTCGAGCGGCCAGTCGGGCTCGATGACGGCCAGCGTCGCCAACGGGTTCGCGCAGGTCAACTACGACCCGAACGCGGCCACCTGCAGCCAGACGCCGTACGCCTTCCACCCGATGTACTCGACCGCCAGCGAGCACACCCGGGTCCCGTGGGCGGCCCACTCCTACAACGTCGCCTTCTCCGACGAGATCGGCCACTTCGAGTACTGCTCCAGCGTCACCGCCGACGGGACCTGCGCCGAGGGCGCCAGCGACCCCGGCGGCCCCGACGACGACGACGTCGGCTGCTTCGGCCCCGAGCAGTCCCTGCGGATCCGGATCGGCGGCTGCATCGGCACCGACACCGACTTCGACGGCGTCTCCTACCAGCGCACCTGGCCGGGCACCCTGGCCGACCCGCGGAGTGACCGGCGGCTGCACCCGAGATCGCTGCTGTTCACCAGCCCGACCTTCAACGGCGGGCGGAACTACCAGCGGGTCGCGTTCGAGGCCGACCTGCCTCGCATCGAGGCGGCCGACTTCGGCGGCAACTGCGACCGCAACACGGGGGCGAACTGCGTCAACCCGCCGCCGGGGGCGGACTTCTACCCGATCTTCACCACCCGCGACAGCAACGCCGTCGGCTGCCAGTGGCAGCTCGGCGGCACCCACATCCCCGGGACCGACCGGCGCTTCGGCGGCAGCTCGACCGCCGAGTTCGGCCCCCTGCTGTTCCTCACCTACCCGGGGCCGGGGTTCACCCCCATCGTCCGCACCAACGACTTCCGCCGCGTGCTCGCAACCAACCCCTGCCGCCGCTCCTAGCCAGCACCGCCCGTCCCGCCCAGATGGGGGCGCCGATCCCGGCGCTCCCATCCCGGCGATAGGGTGACCCGATGGATGCGCTCGCCCGGACGGTGCTGGCGCTGGTGATCCTGATCGGGGTGGCCGGCGCGGTGCCCCTGGTGGACGGCGTCCGTCAGCTCCGCGCGGTTGCCTGGGCAGCCGTGCGCGGCGCCGGCCAGCTGCTGGGGGTCGGGCTGGTGCTGGGGGCGGTGTTCCGCGCGCCCCTGGCGGTGCTGCCCGTGCTGGCGGTCATGGTGGTGGCGGCCACGGCGACGGTCACCCCGCGGCTGTCGCAGCTGCCGGTGCGGCGCCGCTGGGGGTGCCCGGTCGCGGTGGTCGCGGCGGTGGCCTCCGGCGCGGCCGTGACCGGGAGTGTGGTCTTCGCCACCGGCGCGCTCCAGCCGGAGATCCGCAACCTGGTGGCGCTCGGCGGCATTACGGTCGGCGGGGCCATGACCGCCTCGACCCTGGCCGGGCGCCGGTTCGTGGCCGAGCTCCGGGGCCGCCGGGCCGAGGTCGAGGGCAAGCTGGCCCTGGGCGCGACCATGCGCCAGGCCACCGCCGACCTGGTGGCGGTCGCGGTGGCCGAGGCGCTGGTCCCGGCCCTGGACCAGACCCGCACCACCGGGCTGGTCACCCTGCCCGGGGCGTTCGTTGGCGCCCTGTTCGGCGGGGCCAGTCCCCTGGCGGCGGCCCGCTTCCAGCTGGTGGTGCTGGTCGGGCTGCTGGCGGCCGAGAGCGTGGCCGCGGTCGTGCTGCTGCGGCTGCTGGCCGACGTCCCCTGGCTGCCGGCGACGACGGCGACCCGCCCGCCGCGACCAGGCTGAGGCCGGCGGCCACACCCGGGGGATGCAATCAGGCGCGTGCTTGCACGGTTGATTACTCAGCGGCCTCGATCGTCGCACGCTGCACACCGGTCTCAGGCCGGCGGGAGAGGAGGGGGCACGAGACCCGCCGCGCCGGCCCGGGGCGGGCGGGTCGGCCGCGAGCTGGCGGGGCTGGCTGACCGGCCGTCTGGTGGCCGCCGTGGTCGGCGCCGCCGCCGCGCCGGACCGCGAGGACCGATACCGGTTCGTGCTGGCCCGGGTCGGCCTGGACGGCGTGGACACCGCCTCCTGGACCTTCTCGGCGGCCGCCAACGCCGGGGGTGGGACCTGGTGAGCGCGGCACCCGCGGGCGGCGGGCTCGCGGAGGGGGAGTGGTGCCTTCCGGAGGATTGCGTGCTGTTGCCGGTCACCCGCCTGCGACCGCACGTCCGCCGGGAGCTGTCGGTCCCGGACGACCATCTGGTGCTGTCCCGGCCGGCCGGCCGGGCCCGGTCGGTGACCCTGGACCCGGAGGCCGCCGGGTTCGTGGCCACGCTGCGTCGACCCACGCGCCTTGCCGAGGCCATCCGCGGCTACGCCGTCAGCCAGGACGCAGATCCGGCGGCCATGATCCGGTCGGTCTACCCCCTGCTGGACAAGCTGCGCTCCTCGGGGCTGCTGGTGCGCCCGGATGCGGCACGCCCCATGCGGTTCCGCCTGGCGCCCGGCGACCGGCTGGCGGAGTGGACCATCACCAGGGGCGTGCAGGTGCTGGAGGAGTCGGAGGTCTACGCCGCTCGGGACCGGGAGGGTCGCCGGGCTGCCGTCAAGGTCGCCCGGCGGGCGGGCGACACGGCGGTGGCGGCCGTGCTGCGGCACGAGGGCGACGTCCTGTCGCGCCTCGGGGAGGTTGCATCCGTCCCGGCGATGCGGGCCGGGGGCGACGCCGGCGGCCATGCGTTCCTGGCGCTGGAGTGGCGCGACGGCGTGGACGCCCTGGCCGCCGCCCGTCCGCTACGGAGCACGCCCGGCGCCGCCGCCGCCCTGGGGGCGCGGATCGCACAGGCCTATGCGCAGCTGCATGCCCGAGGCGTGCTGCACGCCGACGTCCATCCCAAGAACGTGCTGGTGGCCGAGGACGGCTCGGTCAGCCTCCTGGACTTCGGGCTGGCCCGGGTGATCCCGGATGGGCCAGGTCCGGCGCGGCGCGGCATCGGGTTCTTCTACGAGCCGGAACTGGCCCGCGCCCTGCTCCGGCGTGTGTCGCTGCCGCCGGCCACGCCCGCGGGTGAGGTCTACGCGCTGTCCGCGCTGCTGTACCTGCTGATCGTCGGGGACCACTACTGCGACTTCCCACTGCAGCGGGAAGCCTTCCTGGCCGCGGTGGCCGAGCGGGAGCCGCTGCCATGGGCCGTGCGCGGGCGCGACCCGTGGCCGCAGGTCGAGGCCGCCCTCGCCGCCGGCCTGGCGAAGGCACCGGAGCGGCGGCCGTCGGCCGCCGAGCTCGCGCAACGCCTGACGGCAGCGGCCGCCAGCGCACCGCCATCGCCGGCGGCGGTCGCCGAGGAGGCGCCGTTCGGCTACCTGGACCCGGTACCCCTGCCACATCCGCCCCGGGCCTCGGTGCACTACGGCTCGGCCGGGCTGGCATGGGCGCTGCTGCGGGTCGCGCAGACGCGTTCGCGTGCCGACCTGCTGGCTTCGGCCGAGCTGTGGTCGAGGCGCCCGGTAGGCCCGGAGGAGGCATTCTTCGCCCCCGACATCGGGATATCGCGCGACTCGGTCGGTGCGGACTCCCTGCACCACGGGGCCTTCGGTGCGGCCGTCGTGCGCTGCCTGGTCGCGCACGCGGCCTGGGACGTCCCAGGCATGCGGTCCGCGACGGCCGGCCTGATCGCCGCGGCCGCGAAGCAGTACGACCGCCTCGACCTCGTGTCGGGACTGGCCGGTGTGCTGCTGGGTCTCGCCCTCGTTGCGGAGGCGCTGCCCGACGATCCGTTGCTCGACCGGGCCGGCCTGCTCTCGGCGGGGCACGCCGTCGCCGGACGGTTGGAGTCGGCGGGCGGAGACTCCGGCAGGCTCGGGCTGGCGCACGGGCGGGCGGGCTGCTGGAACGCCCAGCTGCGCTGGGCCGAGTCGGCCGGCTGCCTGCCCCCGCCGTCGTTGCCGTCGCGGCTGGAGCGACTCGCGGGCGAGGCCCAACCGGCCGGTGGCGGGCTGGCCTGGCCCACGGACCGCGGTGGGCCGGCGGCCAGCAACCGGCTGGCCGCCGGGTGGTGCCGGGGCGCGGCCGGGTTCACCTTGCTGTTCCTGGCCGCCGACCGCAGCCATCCTTCCGCGGGCTTCGGTCCTACCGCCCTGGCGGCCGCGGAGACCGCATGGGTCGCGGACGAGCCGGCCTGGAACCTGTGCTGCGGTGTGGCGGGCCGTGCCTACGCCCTGCTCGCCGTCGTCGCCCACACGGGAGACGAGCTCTGGCGGGACCGGGCGCGCGCCCTGGCGGCCGGCATCGCCTCGCCGGCGGACCTGCCCGCCGCGCCGGCGGCAAGCCTGTACAAGGGGTCACTCGGTGTCCACATCCTGCGCAGCGACCTGTGGGCCGACCCGCTCGGCGCCGCGTTCCCGCTCTGCGAGCCCGCGGGATGGGCCCGGCGCACCTGGACCCCGCGATGACGGACCTACCGCTGGGCGTGCTCGACCTCAGCAAGCGCCTCGGTGGCCCGGCCGGGGGCGCTGGCCGGGATGGTCGACCTCGCCTGCGCGGCGGAAGCAGCGGGGTACCGGCGGTTCTGGATCGCCGAGCACCATGTCCCAGACACCTCGCACGCGGCTCCCGAGGTCGTCGCCGCCGTCGTCGCCGCCCGGACGTCCCGGATCCGGGTCGGGTCCGGGGCGGTGATCCTGCGCTACTACAGCCCGCTCAAGGTGGCCGAGACCTTCCTGGCGCTGGAGGCGCTCTTCCCCGGCCGCATCGACCTCGGCGTCGCCCAAGGGCCCGGGGTCGTGGACGAGGCCGTCGCCCAGGCGCTGGTCGGCGGCAACGCCTGGGAGCTCCAGCGCACCGTCTTCGACCGCAAGGTCCATGAGCTGTCCGAGCTCCTGCGCCTCGCCCCGGCGACCGCGAACCCGCCGCGGGTCCGTGCCCAGCCAGACGACGTCGTCCCGCCGCCGCTGTGGGTGCTCGGCTCGGGACGGCGCAGCCGCGAGCTGGCCGTCCGCCTGCGGCGCCCCTACGCGATGGCGGTCTTCGTGGCCGGGCCGAACGCCGACGTGGCCGGCCCCGCCGCGGAGTACCGGTCCCGGGCCGCCACCTCGCCCCTGCTGGTCGCCGTGAGCGTGACCACGGCAGCGTCGCCGGCCGAAGCGACCTCCCTGGACGCCGCCAAGGTCGGTAGCGGGCTGCTGGCCGCGAACCTGGTCGGGGACCACCCCTCGGTCGCCGCCCGCCTGGCGGCGCTCCGTGAGGAAACCGGAGCAGACGAGCTGCTGCTGACGTCCTTCGGCGAGCCCCCAGACCGCTGGCAGGAATCGCTGGCCAGCATCGCCGCCGCCTGGCCCTCGGCGTAGGCGTCCGCGGACCTAGGGACTCCGACGAATCTACAGAAATCGCCGGATTGTGTTTTGGGCGCCTAGAGGTGTAGATGGGGCGGCGACACCGAATGCGGAGAGAATCCGCCAAGCAACGATCGCGTTGCTTGGGTTGCTGGTAACGCTTACCGAGCCGCCAGGCGAACGGGGGGGCCGGATGTCACCGACGACAGAGACGCCGACCCCGGCCCGCGCGTCCGGGGCGGGAGGCGGCGGCCGCGACCCGTCGGGCCGGCACGGCGCCGCCGGGTGGGCTGGGCTTCTGCTGCTGACGGCGGCCGCCGCCGGGCTGCTGGGCCAGGGCGCCTTCTACGCCAGGATGCGCTGGTATCTCGGCGTGCTGGTGGCGGCGGCGGCCGTGCTGGCGCTGGTCGCCTGGCCGCCGACCCGCGACGACACCCGCCTGCCGCCGGTGCTGGCGGCGCTGGCGCTGGCGGCCTGGGCGGTGCTGGACGGCGCGCTGCTCGGCGTGCCCGCCGCCGGCGCCGGGCCGGCGCTGCTGCTGCTCGGCCTCGTGGCGGTGCTGCTGGTCTGCCGGCGCCTGGGGCCGGAGGACCGCGAGGTGCTGCTGCTCGGGGTCGTCGCGGTCGGCCTGCTGGTGGCCCTGGCCGGCTGGCTGGGGGTGGCCGGCCGGGTCGGCTCCTGGGCGTGGCTTGGGGATGGCATCTGGCGCGCGTCGTCGACCTTGACCTATCCCAACGCGGCCGCCGCGGTGCTGGTGCCGTTGGCCCTGGTGGTGCTGGCGCGGCTGGTCGACACGCCGGGCAGCTTCCCGCTGGCGCTGGCGGCGACCGGGCTACTGGCTGGGGCGGCCGCCACCCTGAGCCGGGCGGCCGCGCTGGCGCTGGCGGTGGGCCTGGTGGTCCTCGCCGGGCTACGGGGGCCACGCCGGACCGTCCGGGCGGCGCTCGGCCCGTGCCTGGGGGCGCTGGTCGCGCTGGGCGGCCTGGTCCCATCGATGCCGGCGGCCGGGCCGGCGCGGCCGGCGCTGGCGCTCGCCGGCCTCGGGGCCGGGCTGGCCCTCGCGGCGGTCCTGACACGGCTGCGGGCCGTGGCCGCCGTGGCGCTGGTGGTCGGTGGCGTGCTGCTGGGCTGCCTCGCCGCGGGGGCGGTCGCCGGTGGGGTGGGCGACGCGGCCCGGCTCGTCGCCGAGACGCGGATCACCCTGGCCTCACCCGACCGCAGCGGCGCGGTGGGCGCCGCCCTGCGGGTGGCGGCGGCGCACCCGCTCACCGGCGCCGGGCCCGGACAGGTCGACCTGCGATCGAGAGGGGCAGACGGTGGCATACGGATCTTCGGCTACGCCCACAACGAGTACGCCCAGGTCGCCGCGGAGCTCGGCCTGGTGGGCCTGGCGCTGCTGGCGGTCCTGCTGGTCGCGCTGGGCCGGCTGCTGTGGAGCGCGCGCGCCGCCGGTCCGCCGGTCGCGGGCTGGGCGGGCGTGGTCGCGGCGACGGCAGCCTTCGCCGTGCACAGCGGCTTCGACTTCGTCTGGCACCTGCCAGCGGTGGTGCTCACCGTGACGCTGCTGGCCGGCGCGATCGTCCCGGCGCCCCATATCGCCGGGGCCCGCACACCGTTCCGCACCGCTCCAGGAAAGGAGTCCGAATGAGAACCAAGTTGCGAGCTAAGCTCGCTGTCGGCGCGCTGGTGGCCATCCTCGCCGGCGCCTCGTTCGCGCTGTTCGCCCCATCCGGTCCTGCGGTCGCGTTCTCCTCCGGAGGGCTGTTCCTCGACGTCCAGGTCCAGTCGGCAACGCTGGTCTCCAGGGGAGCCGCGGTGGACGTGACGCTGGAGGTCACCTGTAACGCCGCCGGTTCCGCGTTCGTCGACGTCTCCGTCACCCAGAAGTCCGGCTCCGGCGTCGCTCAGGGCTCCGGCTCCACCAGTGTGGGCTGCACCGGATCGGGCCAGCAGATCGTGGTCCGCGTCCGAGCATTTGGGGCGAAGGCCTTCAAGCAGGGCACCGCGGTCGTCAGCGCCGAGATCTTCGGCTGCAACAACGTCACCTGCGGCAGCGAGACAGATAGCGAGGTCATCCAGCTCCAGAAGTAACCGCACCGACCTGCGATCGCACGCGGGAGGACGTCACCGGGGCCTTCCACCCGGCCCCGGTGACGCCCTCCCCGCCGGCGAGGCCGGTCGGCGCGCCTACTTGGACGGTCGATGTCCTCGTGAACGACGGATTTGGGGGCTTGGATGGCGGAGCTGGCGACCGGCCTGGTCGCGGCCCTCGTTGGCGGCGTTGCCGGGTTCGTGACGTCACTGTTCTCGAACCTGTTCGAGCGACGACGGGAGATCGACGAGAGCGTCCGGGAGACAAGGCTGCAGGTCTACGAGGCACTGTGGCGCAAGTTCGGGTTCATTCCGAAGTGGCCGCGGGGCTCGGTCACTCCCGCTCAGCTGCAGCAGCTCAGCAGGTCATTGCGCGACTGGTACTTCGGAACAGCACCCGAGACGGCCCTGCCCACGCCCGAGGACGGCGGCGCGACCCGTCCGGGCGGCATGTACCTGTCGACCAGGTCACGCGAGAGGTACAACGAGTTCCAGACGGCCATCCAGGATTTGGCGGAGACAGCCGACGGTCGGGCGGCGGACGACCCGATATCGGATGACGACTACAAACAACTCCAGGACAGGGTCTCCGCGCTTCGAGCGGAGATCACCAAGGACCTGCTTTCGAGACGTCGAGCGTTCCTCACTCGTTAGCCCTCCTGCAACGTCTGCCCGCGCTCATCGTTGAGGCACGGACACCGTGGACTCTCCTGGTCGGCCGGCGGGCGGGTCAGGCCCGGGTGGCGGCGTACCGGATGCCGCCCGCCCGGAGCTGGCCGGCATCGATGGCGGCCTGCTCGTCAGCCTCGCTGGTGCTGGCCAGGTCGGCGAAGAGGTACGGCGCCTCCACAGAGAACCGGCGGTCGAAGCGCGAATCCAGGCCCCGCATGATCGCCTTCCCAGGATGTAGCCGTTCCTCGGTGGCCCAACCCCGAAGGTAGGCATCCCAGGGTCGGCCGGAGGCCGTCCACCGCTCCTGGTGCCGGTGCAGCCAGCCCGGCGCAGCCCCTGGGGCCGGTGGGGTCAGCCGGGCGAAACACCAGCGGGCCGTGGCCTCGTCGAACCGCTCCCAGGCCCACTCCACCACCACCAGCACCCCGCCGGACACCAGCAGGTCCCGCAGCCGGTCCAGGGCCTCCTCCAGATCGGCCACGTGATGCAGCGACAGGGACGCCACCACGCAGTCCACCGGCTGGGGCGGCTCGTACCGTTCGAACTCGATCCGTCGGTAGCCGGATCCCTCCGGCGCTTCCGGGTCGACCCCGACGGCGTGGTAGCCGGCATCCAGCAGCGCCGGCACAAAGCCGCCCAGCGACCCGCAGCCGACCTCCAGCACCGTGGCTGGCGCCGGCGGCAACTGGCCGCGAACGAACGGCCACACCGCGGCCAGCCAGGGGTCATCTGGCGTGATGTGGGGGCCACCCTCGCTTCCTACGGCAGAGGCCACAGGACGTCGGGTCCTCAGGACAGGGCCGCGGTGTAGCAGACCGCGGTCCCTTCCAGGACGGTGGTGCCGTCCTGGCGGGTGACGGTGGTTCGCAGCCTGGTGATCGGCTTGTCGTCGCGGGCCTCGAGCACCTCGACCGCACCGGTGATCGTGTCCCCCGGCCGCACCGGGGCCAGGAAGTTCCAGTTGACGTTCAGGAACACCGTCCCCGGCCCAGGCAGGCGCTCGGCGACGACGGCGTTGAGGATGGCGCTGGTCACCCCGCCCTGGACGATGATCTCGCCAAAGCGCGACCTGCGGGCCGCCTGCTCGTCGTAGTGGAGGGGGTTGCGGTCGCCACTGATCCGGGTGAACAGGTCGATGTCGGCCGCTTCGACCTTGCGGGACAGTTCGGCACGGTCACCGGGTCGTGGGGCGCCGTTGGGCCAGCCGCTCACGCGCCCGTACCGCCAGTGCCCTGGGGCGAGGTCGCCTCGACCGAGAACACCTGGCCGCCCGGGGCGGCGTCGCCGCATCCCAGGACGGTGCCGAAGCACCAGGTCAGCTCGGCTCGCAGGTGGGGTGGCGCGAAGATGTGCGCCCGGCTGCCCAGCGAGATCATCCTCGGCTCCCCGCCTCCTGGATCACGTCGGTCCCCAGTTCGTGCATTGTCCCACGGCGCCGCGGGTCGGATTTACCATGCACCGTGCGTGACCGTCTGAGGTCGGCGGCGAAGGGAGGCGTATGAGCCCCGACGAGGCACAAGCGTTCGTGGCCAGCAACCACCGGGCGGTGCTCATTACCCGAAGGCGCGGCGGGGGACTGCAGACCTCGCCCGTCCTGGTCGGGGTGGACGACGAGGGGAAGGTGGTCATCTCGACCCGGGAGGGCGCCTACAAGACACGCAACCTGCGACGCGACCCGACGGCCGTCCTGAGCGTCCTGTCCGATGACTTCTTCGGCCGCTGGATACAGATCGAGGGGACGGCGCAGGTCGTTTCGCTGCCGGAGGCGATGGAGGGACTGGTCGACTACTACCGGCGCATCAGCGGGGAGCATCCCGACTGGGACGACTACCGCCGCGCCATGCAGCACGAGCAGCGTGTGCTGATTCGCGTCTCGATCGACGTGGCGGGTCCGGCCCACGCCCGCTAGCCAATCCCACCCGAGACGTCGTCGGCTTGGAGGCGGCGGGCGCCGGCGGCTGCGATGAGCTGATGAGCAGGAGGAGTGCCAATGGCAAGCGAGGACTTCCCCGCCCCACGCGAGGGGTTCGTGGTGACCCACTTCATCGTGGCCGCGGACGTGGCCCGCTCCCGGGACTTCTACACCGGCGTGCTCGGCGGCAAGCTCGTGCTGGACGGCGAGCCGACGATCGTCAAGCTGGCCAATGGCTGGGTGATCATCAACGTCGGTGGAGGACCGACCGATGACAAGCCCGAGGTCGTACTGGAACCACCGGCCGATCCCACTCGCGCTAGCGCCTTCCTCAACCTCCGGGTGGCCGACATCCAAGCCGCCTACCAGGAGTGGCGCTCCCGCGGGGCCGAGTTCCTCACCCCACCCAAGGTCCATAGCCGGGAGATCCGCTGCTACATGCGCGACCCGGACGGGCATCTGATCGAGGTTGGCCAGACGACCGGCGTGCCCAGCTGAGGAGCGAGATGCCTGAGAGCCCGGTTCATGAGCTGCGGCTGGCCGTGACCGTCGAGCGCTACCACGAGGCCGTGGCCTTCTACCGCGACCTCCTCGGCCTGCCGGTGATCGAGTCCTTCGAGGGCCCAGGGGGTGGTGGGATCGTTCTGGACGCCGGCCGGGCCACGCTCGAGCTCCTCTCGGTCGGCCAGGCCGAACTGGTTGACGAGGTCGAGGTCGGCTCCCGGGTCGCCGGATCGGTCCGGGTCGCTCTCGAGGTGGCCGACTCGGCCGCCGTCGCCCGGCGGCTGGTGGCCGGCGGCGCCGAGGCGCTGGCCGAACCGGTCGTCACCCCCTGGCGCCACCGGAACGTCAGGCTGCGCGCCCCCGACGGGATGCAGCTCACCTTGTTCACCCTCCTGGAGGACGCCGATCGATGACGCCCCCGGCGAGCCGGATCGTCCTCATCAGGTTGTCGGTGTCTCCTTCCAGGATTGCAGCAGTCGGACCTGACGCTGCTGGTCGGCAGCCATCTGGAGGGCGAATTGCCGCACCTCGGGCAGGCCCGCGGCGCGGGCCTCGTTGGTGGCCAGCCTGCTGGCGGTGCGGGCCCGCGTCGCCATGATCCGCGCGAAGGTTCGGTCGAGAGCACGCCCGCGTAGCCGGGCCAGCCGTTCCAGGTCGGTCCGCTGGCGGCCGTCGACCGGCTGGTGGCTGTGGCCATGGGCCGACAGGCCTCGCTGATCCAGCCATCCTTGCAGCTGGTCGATGTCGGCCTGGCTGCGGCGGGTGATCGCATCGGCCAGCCGCACCAGCCTGGGGTCGTCCAACTGCTCCCGGGTGAGCGAGGTCGCCACCATCGTCTGGCGCAGGTGGGGGATCATGTGCTGCAGGAACCAGATGTCAGCCTGATCGTCGACCACGGGCCCTTGCGAGGTCGCTGGCGTACAGCCGGCCAGGCACAACACCAGGACCCACCATCCGAACCGGCGCCGCACCGCCCCTCCACTGCCAGCCCATGTCCTGGATCCTGGACCGGTCCCGGGCCGGCCCTTGTGTGGTGTCGGCGCTGGCCGCAATGACTTGACCATGCTGTTCCACCGGTGACCCGGCTGGCCCGCCACCTCGACCCGCGCAACCGCGAGCGCTAAGCGTGCCCGGGTTGCTGCCGATGCAATAGCCGTCAGGTGTTTGGCGTCGACCAGGGGCATGGGGGATGCGGCGGATCTCGTTCACGGTTTTGCTGGCGGCCATCTGTCTGCTTCCGGTGGGGATCGGCAGCGGCGCCTCGGCCCACAGCCACGCCGGCGCCGCCCTGGACGGGGCCCTGGCCAACACCGCCAGCGCCCAGGCCCAGGTGCTGGAGGACTACTTCTCGCGGGCCCGCTCGGTCGACCTGCTGACCGCACACAACCCGGCCTTCCGCCAGTTCTATGCGCTACCGGGCAGCCAGGTGGCCAAGGCCCGCGCCGGCGGCCCGGTGCTGGATGATGTCAACCAGGCTCTGGGCTATCTGGAGCGGTTGTATCCCGAGAGCATCGGCGAGGCCTGCTTCATCGACCGAGCCGGACCCGAGAATGCCCGCATGGTCCGCGGTGTGCGGGCCACCCCCAAAGACCTATCGCCTGATGAGTCGGGCGCTCCGTTCTTCGGCCCGACCTTCGCCCTGCGCCAGGGGCAGGTCTACCAGGCCCGGCCGTACGTGTCGCCCGACACCAAGGACTGGGTCATCTCCAACTCCACCCTTCTGCCGACCGCCGACGGCTCCAAGCCGGCGATCGTGCACTTCGAGGTCACCATCGAGAGCTTCCGCCGGGTCGCGGCCAGCCTGGCCAACCAGTTCGACATCAGCGTGGTCGAGGCCACGACCGGGCGGGTGGTGGTGGACAGCCGCCGGCCCCAGCAGATCGGCGCCCCTCTGGGTGCGCCCGAGGATCGCCGGTTCGGCCCAATCCTGCGCGCCACCAGCGGGCAGGGAGCCGGCACGGTCGGGGATCGGCCACTGGCCTGGAACCACCTGCAACGCCGCCCGGGCAACGCCAACGACTGGTATGTGGTGGCGGTGGCGCGGACCCCGGTCGGTCCCCTGTACGGGGTCAGTGACTGGTCGATCGCCATCGTCGCCGTGGCGCTCATGCTCCTGGTCTTGGCCGGGGTGTCGTTCCTGGCCCAGCACCGGCTGCTGATCGCCACCTCGATGACCGACGCCCTCACCGGCATCCCCAACCGGCGCAGCCTCAAGCTGGACCTGGAGAGGGGCTTGAAGGAGGCCACCCCGGCCCGGCCGTTGCTGTTGCTGCTGTTCGACCTCAACGGCTTCAAGGCCTACAACGACACCTTCGGCCACCCGGCCGGTGACCGCCTGTTGGTCCGGCTGGCCGGCGCACTGCAGGCGGCTATGGCCAAGCGTGGGGCGTGCGCCTATCGGCTCGGCGGGGACGAGTTCTGCGTCCTGGCCGCGGTACCCGACCACACGGCGGGTGCGGTGACCGCGGCGGCGGCCGAGGCCCTCACCGACCATGGCGGCGGGTTCCACATCACCGCCTCCTATGGGGCGGTCCTGCTGCCCGAGGAGAGCCACGACGTGACCGAGGCCATGCAGCTGGTCGACCAGCGCATGTACGCCCAGAAGACCAGTGGTCGCCGCTCTGCTGACCGCCAGAGCCGCGACGTGCTGCTGCGAGCCCTGCAGGAGCGCACGCCGGAGCTGGCCGAACGCCACGCCGCGGTGGCCCGGCTGGCCGAGGCGATCGGCGAGCGGATGGGCCTGCCGGCCGAGGAGCGGGTACAGCTGCGACAGGCGGCCGAGCTGCACGACATCGGCAAGCTCGGCATCCCCGAGGACATCCTGCGCAAGCCGGGGCCGCTGGACCCTGAGGAGTGGGCATTCATCCGCCGCCACCCACTCATCGGCGAGCGCATCATCGGCGCCGCCCCCGCCCTTTCGGCCGCGGCCAAGCTGGTCCGCTCCACCCACGAACGTCTCGACGGCACCGGGTATCCCGACGGGCTTGCCGGCGAGGACATCCCGGTGGGGGCGCGAATCATCGCCGTCTGCGACGCCTTCACCGCCATGACCTCCCCGCGACCCTATGCACCCCAGCTCACCGTGGCCCAGGCACTCCTCGAGCTCCGCCAGGGCGCCGGCAGCCAGCTCGACCCGGCGGTGGTGGGCGCCCTCTCGGAGCTGGTGGTGGAGCAGATCTGGCCGACCGGACCGGCGCATGACGACCCCGACAGGATCGAGGCCAGCCACCACCTTGCATGACCGACTGGTGGCGCTCAGGTCAGGTAGCGGGCCAAGGCGAAGGTCTGCTTTCCGGACCCGCTGACTGCCGACCCGACGGCCACCGGCTTGCCGCCCTGCAGGATGAGCGCCTGGGCTCGGTCCTCGCGGCGGGCGAAGTCGGTCGTCGTGGACCCGCCGGTCCCGAAGGTCGCGTCCAGGTCGCCGTTCTGCCGGTAGCGGGCCAGGGCGAAGTCGAAGCGGAGGCCCCCGCCGGTGAAGCTGGACCCGGCCGCCACGAGCTTGCCCTGCTGTACGACGAGCGCGTTGATCTCGTCGGCATCGCCGAAGACGGAGGCGAAGTCGGTGGTGGCCTTGCCGCCGGTCCCGAAAGTCGGATCGAGGGAGCCGTGGTCGTCGTACCGGGCCAGGGCGAAGTCGGGACCCGAGCCGGTGGTGGCGCCGCCGGCGGCCACCAGCTTCCCGCCTTGCACCACCAGGGCCCGGGCGTCGTCGAAGCCGCCCGCGAAGTCGGTGGTGACCCTGCCGCCGGTTCCGAAGGTGCCGTCCGGGCGGCCGGCGGCGATGACGCGGGCCAGGGCGAAATCGCCGGTGGCAGCATCGCCGGTGAAGGTGAACCCGGCCGCCACCAGCTTGCCGCCCTGGATCACCAAGGCCCGAGCCTCGTCGAAGGCGCCCGCGATGTCGACGGTGACCCTGCCCCCAGTCCCGAAGCTGAGATCAGGGGTCCCGTTGCGGTTGTACCGGGCGATGGCGAAGTCCTGGTTGGCACCGACGGTGGCGGACCCGGCCGCCACCAGCTTGCCGTCGGCCTGCACGACCAACGCGTGGGCCGCATCGGCCCCGCCGGCGAAGTCGGTGGTGACCCTGCCTTGGTTGCCGAAGGTCGCGTCGAGGGTGCCGTTGGGCCGGTACCGGACGAGCGCGAAGTCCTGGCCGGCTGCGCCGCTGGTGAGCCCGGCCGCCACCAGCTTGCCGTCGGCCTGCACCGCCAGCGCCGTCGCCTGGTCCCCGGCACCCCCGGAAATGTCGGTGGTGACCCTGCCGTGGTTGCCGAAGGTCGGATCGAGGGTGCCGTTGGGCCGGTACCTGGTCAGGGCGAAGTCGGTGGTCGCACCGGTGACCGCGAACCCGGCGGCCACCACCTTGCCATCCTGCAGGACCGCGGCGCTGGCGCCCGCATCGCCGGCGAAGCTGGTGGTCGTCTTCCCAGCGGTGCCGAAGCTGGGATCCAGGCGGCCCGGGTCGGCCGCTGCCGGGCCCGCAGCCGCCAGCTGCCCGCCGAGAAGCGTGGTGGTGGCGAGCAGCCAGAAAAGCGCTCGACGCATGCTTGGCTCCATTCCGCCCGGAGGAAGATCCGAAGCAAGCCAAGTAGGACATGATCCGCGTGCGCGCGCCACCGGCACCTACCGCACCGTCTGTCACGCCGATCGCCTAGCCTCGGTTTTTCATGAGGCGGGTGTGAGGGCTGTGTGGGGTCCTGGAGGGGCGGGTAGGCGCCCGGGGTCGCTTCGACGCCACCCGGATGGCGCCCGGGTGCTCCGATGGTGGTCGGTGCTTGGTTGGAAGCGGTGAGGGCGTTGCCGGCGGCCGACCCGGAGCAGCCTTGATCGCCGGGGTCGGGCTGAGGTGGCTCCGGTATGGGGATGGTCAGCAGCGCAGCGGGAGGGCGCGCAGCCGGGTAAACGCATGGGCAAGCTCGGCCGCCCACGGCCAGTTGTGTTGCAGGCGAAGGATGACCCGGCGGGCGTGGCGGACCAGCCGGGCGGCCACATGCAGCAGCCGGTAGCGCAGCGTCTTGGGCTCGGCCACGGCCAACTCGCCGTCCAGCAGCAACGCCTGGGCCCATCCGGTGAGGTCCTGGGCGGCCAGGACCAGCTCCAGCCAGACGCTGTTGCGGCGCCACCGGTCGAAGGGGAGGTTGCCCAGCCCGGTGGCCTTGGCGGCGCGGATGCGGTCCTCCACCCGGGCGCGTTGGCGGTGGCGCAGCTCCAGGCGGGCGAGGTCGGGATCGGATTGGTCGGTGAGGAAGACCTGGAAGCGGTGCCCGTCGTGGTCGCTGAAGCGCAGCTGGGCGCCGGGGTGGGCGTCCTCACGGCGGCAGATCGCCCGGGTGCCCGCTGGCCAGGAGTGCAGGTCGACCCAGCCGGTCAGCTCGACCACCTCGGCGCCCGGGCGGACCCGACCATCGGGGTGGACCGCCGGCGTCCAACCCTGCTCGGGCTGGGCCAGGATCGCCTCGCGGACATGAGCGTCGATCGGCATCCCCACCGAGAACCCCACCCCATGCTGGCGCAGGTGCCAGGCCAGCCGGGTGCTGGCGGCGGCGCTGTCGCTGCGGACCAGCACCGGCTGGTCACTGGCCGACCGAGGGAGTTGGGCCAGGGCCAGGTCGACCAGGGCGATCAGATCATCGGTGGCGCCGGGGGCGGCGTTGCCGGGCCGCAGGATGCCGGCCAGCGGCTCGCCGGGCGCCTGGCCGCGGTCCAGGTAGGCCAGCAGCGGAGCAAATCCGAAGCTGTGCTTGTAGGTCCCGGCTGCGCCCTGCTTGGCGTCGCTGTGGGCCAGCACCAGGGTCGCGTCGGCGTCGATGATCAGCAGCTCGAGGTCGGGGTGGGCGCCGGCCGCCCACGCGCGGGCGCGGGCATGGGCCCTGGCGGCGCGCAGCCGGGCCAGCCCGTCGGGATCGGTGGCGACCCGTTCCAGCACCCGCCAGGCGGTCGGGGTGGAGGCGACCGGGCCGAACAACTCGGGCTGGTCGCGCAGGGCGGCCAGGTCGCTGAGGCAGTCGCCGCCGTCGGCCAGCACCACCGCCAGGTCCCGCAGCACCGCCGCGTCCAGATGACGGCGCCGGCCACCTGGGCCACGCCAGCCAAGCGCCCGGGTCAGCCCAAGCCGGTCGGCCAACTCTCCCAGCAGCGCCGCCCCGGCATGGCCGACCACCCCAGCGCCGTCGGTGGTGACCTCAAAGGCTGGACCTGGGCTGGTAGCCTGCACCCGCAAGGTGCCCTCCTTGAGCCGGGACTGCGACCGTCAGACAGCCGCATTCTCCCTGCTTGAGAGGGCTCCTTGCGCAATCAGCAGCATCCGCCACCCATGCCTCATGAAAAACCGAGGCTAGGCCCACTTCGCCAGTGGTCGCTCCTGAACGAATGCTCGTTAGCCATGACGACCAGTTCCTAGAACGACAAGGAGGCAGAGAGCATGCGTCGCTTGATCCGTCGTGCCATCGCCATCGCGGTCGTATCGATCGCCATCTCGATGTTCGTCTCGGCTGTTCCGGCGGCACAAGCCGCCCCCGTGAACTGCGTCAACCAGACCCACCGAGGCGCTTGCTGGGAGTTCGTGTGGGTCAACGGCGTCGAGGTGAGGATGACGTTCCCCCAGGCCGCACACCCGATCTCCCCCATCCCGAACGCCAAGGTGCAGAACTTCTATGTGATCGCGCCGCAGACGGCCACGCCGCAGGGCGATATCCCGCCGATCCACGATCACACGATCCAGGCCGCGCCTGGGGACCGGGGCTGGACGCCGTTCATGCACGGCTACTTCGTGCTCTGCAGCGCCCAAGGGCTCACAAGCGGCTGCGTGGCCACGCCCACCGACTTCCCTGGCGTTGGCATCCTGCCGCTCGCCAAGAGCGTGAACGGCGAGCCGCTGACCTCCGCCGAGACGATCGAGGCCGGCATCAAGGCGGGCCTGCTCGTCGCGCTCGATACGGGCGCGGTGTTCATCGGGACCGTCAGCCCTGCGAGGTAGCTAAGCGGCCTCTGCATTTTCGGACCAGACGACAGCCTGCAGATGTAGGGCTGCCAGGGGATTGCCAAAGGCGGCTTCCTCGCCAGAGGACCCGCTGTTCGTGCTCGGCTCCTTGGAGTTCGTCGCACCGTTCGAGCCCAGGGGGTGGAAGCCGGCCGGCACGCTGATGCCGCTGGCCTACATCGGCTGGACCCTGTGGCTGCTGGCGCTTAGTGTCGGTCTGCTGG
>Ga0307278_10000509_pt1 | contig 19481 bp, 14 predicted proteins | sample ER_DNA_117_FD_194482 | JGI IMG/M metagenome (GOLD analysis project Ga0307278, IMG submission 194482) | Bulk soil microbial communities from the East River watershed near Crested Butte, Colorado, United States - ER_DNA_117 | ecosystem: Environmental > Terrestrial > Soil > Floodplain | place...
CGGGCGAATTGGCTACCGCCGTCTCGCTTTGACTCTCCGTCTGGTTGTTCTGGCTCGTAGACAGCGCGTGGCTGAACTGGTCGACGTGACCGATCAGGTTCGCCCGCTGGTATTGCGACCCGCTCACCGCGCTCGTCGCTGTCTCGGTCTGCGTCAGGGTCTGATCGACCTTTGACGAGTTCGTGCCGACCGTCGCAGTGGACTGGGTCACGTTCTGCTTGACGGTGAAGGTCTGATCGCTTACTTGCGATTCGGTCACCTCGGTCAAGTTCTCGGAGATCGACTGGGTGACCTTCTGCGTGATCTGCACGCTGTTCGAGCCCGTCACGCTCGTCTGCGTGATCTGCGCGTCCTGGGATGCGGTTTGACTCGCCCCGCTCCCCACGATCGTCTCGGAGAGCTGGACCGAGTTGGTACCGCTGCCGGTTGCATTCTGAATGATCGTGCAGGATTGGGTCGTTCCCGCCGTAATGATGGCCTTCGCGTTATTGCTCGGACCGCTTTGGGTTGTGCCACACGGCGACCCCGGCGCTGCCGGCGCCGAGTACTCGTACCGGTTGACGTCACCCTGCCGGGTCGTGACCTGCACGACGCGTGTCGAGCGCGTGCACGTCCAGCCTTTCCCCGGGCAGCTTGGGCCGGCGTAGTTCCGGTGGCCTCTCTGGATCACGAAGCCGTGGGAACGGAGCCCGACCGACGCTAGATACCGCACGACGCCCGTGCGTGTCGAGAGATCGAATTTTGCTGCTCCGGCTCGCACGCCGGAATGGGTCGCTGCGCCGGCGCCGGAAACGAGCGCCACACATGCCCCGACCACAGCGACGAGTGCCGCACCTCGTCTCCGTCGCATTTGTCTCCCCCTTGCTCGAACCTCTGCTCCCCGACACCCTACTGCGAATGAGCCGCGGTTCCAAGTGTCGCGGCGCGAACAGGCGGGACCGGAAAGCCAGGCTCCGCGATCGGGACGGGCGAAATCCGAACCGCCATCCTCCTGCCTCCCAAAGCAGGCGGTCCAACGAGGCTGCGCTAGCTGCCGGTCAGCGCCGTGGGCGGGGTCGGCTCCGCATCCTTCTGGAGAGCGCCGAGCAAGGCCTCCACGCGGACCGTCGGCACCGTCATGCGCTTCAGCCGGCACAACTCGAGGGCATCGTGAAGCGAGGCCTCGGCCTCCGCCGGTTGATCGTTCTTCAGCACTTCGGCGAGATCGATCAACGCTTCCACCCGGATCAGCGGCGCGTCCGATTCGCCGAGCGCAAGGACTGCTTCACGCGCGAGTCGCTCGGCCTCCAGTCGGTCACCGCGCTGCGAGAACACCTTTGCCCTCACCAAGCGCCAGAGCGCCTGGGCCTCGACGTCGTCTTCAGCCGCGAGCTGGCTCGCCGTGACCGCGAGCTCGTCCGCCTCCGAGTGCTCCTCCTGGACGTACACCGCTTGGGCAAGCGTGGCGAGCACGACCGGCCGAAGGTAGCGCTCGCCGATGGCCGCGAGCGTCGCGTCGTCCCGCCGCAGGTCGGCCTCGGCTGCTGCGGCGTCCCCGGCCAGGAGCTCGACCCGCCCGGACGTCAGCGACGTGGAGGCGGCGAGCACGGTAGCGCCGAGGTCTTCTCGAAGATGGCGGGCTCGGCGATAGAGCTCGCGCGCCTCTTCGAAGTCGCCGTTCAGAGCAAGCAACGACGCGAGCGAGCAGAGCGCCACGGCCTCGGCCTGCCGGTCGGCGAACCCTCGAGCAATGATCTCCCGGCAGAGCTCGATCCCCTCGGGCACAGGGGTGGGGCCTTCCGAGAGCGAAAGCGTGTACGCGGCCGTGGTACGGGCTTCCTGGCGCCTGAGCCCCGCTGCCCGCGCGTGCTCGATCGCACGCTGCTGCGCGATGGCCGTGTCCTCCCAGCGGCAGACGGTTGCGTGCACCGCAGCGACGATCCGCCACGCTTTCGCAAGCTCCGCATCCGCCTTGCGCGCCTCGAGCATGGGGATCAGCCGAGCGCTCTCCAGCTCGACCTCTTGGCGCCAAGCACCGAGATCGTCCGCGGCATGGTGGCGGACGAACAACCGAGTGAGAACCGCGTCGGCGTGCAGTCGCTCGTCGCCGATCTCCTTGGCGGTGACCAATGCCTCATCGAGGTAGATCTCCGCCCACGCGAACTCGCCCACCTCCATCATCGCCTCGCTCAGATCGGGAAGCAGCTCTAGCCGCGCCGGCTCCTGCTCCGGCAGCAGGGCTGTCGCGCGCCGGAGGAGATTCGCGGACGCGCTCATGTCGCCACGGGCGAAGGCACGCCGCCCGGCCGAGCCGAGGCGGGCGGAGCCTCGGGCACCGATCTCGCGTCCATGTTCGTCAAGCGGCCCGAGCTCGGCGAGGTAGTTGTAGGTCTGCTCCAGGTGATAGCCGAGGACCTCCTCGTACTCGAGCTCGCGGTCGCGGTCGCGGTTGACCTGATCGGCCCAGTCGACGAAGCGCTCGTGAAGCTTCGCCCGCGTGCGCTTGAGCAGGCCCTGGTAAGCGGTGTCTCGGATGAGAACGTGGTGGAAGCGGTAGCGCTGGGGCTGCCCGCCGGCCTCCGAGGACATCTCCCGGATCAACCGCTTCTCAACAAGTCCGTCCAGCACGGGTTCGATGCGGTCGTGTAGGCCATCCGGCGCCAGCTCATGGACGGCCTCCTGCTCGAACTCCACGCCGATCACCGAGGCCGGCTCCAAGACGGCGCGCTCTTCCGGGGTCAGGACCTCGAGTCGCGCTGCGAGCAGGGCCTGGATCGATCCGGGGATCGCGAGCTCTTCGAGCTCAGCCGTTGCCTGCCAGGCTCCCTCCTCCTGGGAAACCAGGCCCTCGTCGATGAGCATCGAGAGCAGTTGCTCGACGAAGAGCGGATTACCCTCGGCTGCATCGACGATTCGCCGCCGCAGCTGATCCGGCAGGCCTCCTTTGCCGAGGCGATCCTCGATCACCTGCCCCGTCTCCGCTTCTGAAAGCGGCTCGAGCTCCACCTGGATGCTCGCGGGCCCCTCGCGCCAAGCAGGCCGCCGCTCGAAGAGTTCGGGACGTGCAGCACAGAGGATCAAGAGCGGCGCCTTGGCAGAGCCCTCCACATGCTCGATCAGCTCCAGGAACGCATCCTCCGCCCAGTGGACGTCATCGACGAAAACGACCAATGGTCGCTCGGAGGCGAGTCGCTCGAGCAGCTTCCTCGTCCCCCAGTAGATCTCGTCCAGCGAAAACTCTGCATCCGAAAGGCCGACGGCCGACGCCACTCGCTCCGCCACGTCGGGGGTGCCGGGGACGAGTGCCGCCAGCTTCTCGCGCGCGAGCTCCGGGGCGTCGGTGTCGCGCACGGACGCCGCGTCCCGCACGATCTCGACCAGCGGCCAGAACGTAATGCCGCGCCCGTAAGGGAGACACCGCCCGCGCAGAACACGCGCCTCGCTCGTGACTCCGCCCAGCAGCTCTTCGGTCAGGCGGGATTTGCCGACGCCGGGCTCACCTACGACCAGGGCCACCCGGCACGCATCCTCGGCCGAGGCGCTCGCGAACGCGGAGCGCAGCGCCGCCAGCTCCTCGTCGCGCCCGATCAGTGCGCCGTCCGTCTCGGTGCGCCCGTCGTCGCTTCTCACTCGGATCAGGCGGTAAGCCGGTACACGCTCGGCTTTCCCCTTCAGCTCCAGAGGCTCCACCGGCTCGACCTCGATCGAATCGCGCACAAGCCGGTACGTCGGCTCCCCGATCAAGACCTCCAGCTCCGGAGCAGCTTGCTCGAGCCGAGCGGCCACGTTCACTGTGTCGCCGGTGACGAGCCGCTGACCGGTGGTCATGTCTCCAGAGACCACCTCGCCTGTGTTCACGCCGGTGCGGTTCGCGAGGCGCACCCCGTAGCTCGTCTCCAGCTCTTCGTTCAGGTGCGCGAGCGCGGTCTTCATCTCGGCGGCGGCTCGAACGGCGCGCAGCGCATCGTCCTCGTGGACCCGCGGCAGCCCGAACACCGCCATGACTGCGTCGCCGATGAACTTCTCGATCGTGCCGCCGTGACTCTCGAGCACAGCTTTCATCTCGTCGAAGTAGCGGGTCATCACCTCGCGCAGCGACTCCGAATCCAGCTGCTCCCCGAGAGCCGTTGACCCTTTCAGGTCGGAGAAGACGATCGTGACGGTCTTGCGAACCTCCTGCGGAGGCAGTGTCGGCGCAAGTTGGGCCCCGCAAAATCCGCAGAGACGGAACTTCGCAGGGTTTTCCTCACCACAAGATGGGCAAACCTGCACAAAAATCAGTGTACCCCTGCTCTGAGCAGGTAAAAAACTCCTGTTCGAGCGGAGACGCGAGAGCGCCGCCCGTGGGCGGCGCTCTCAACCTCAGATCAAACGCTCGCTGTGCTTCCTACGGCGTGTACCTCGGGTCGATGCTGGCCCCGAGCGCGTGCATGATGAACCGCCCGCCCCCCTTCGGCAGCGAGCTCCGACTGTAGACGCACGTGTCGCTGGAGAAACCAGGAGTCGCCGGGATTGGCGGAAGCCCCGCCGGATCGCACGCCGGAACCTTCAGGTCGAAGTTCGTAGTGCCTACCGGTTGCAGCGACTCCCAGATGACGAGCCCCTTCACCGTCGTTTTCGCCGGCAGAGGCGTCACATCGTGCTGAACCGTCGCAAACCCATTGACCAGGGGCAGTTCGAGGGAGGCGACAAACCCGGCCACCCCGCCCACCGTGACCTGTGTCTCGCTGACCCCGATTCCAACCGCCGTGCACGGAAGGTTCTGGCCGGTCGTCGCAGCCGGGTAATCAACGCCGATCGAGGACGTCAGGCTCGAGTTGCTGACGGATGCGAGGCTCGACGCGCCGGCCGTGCACTTCCCCCGAGCCGACGACCCGGCGATGGTCAGTACGTCCGACGCAGACTGGGTGTCGTTGGCGCCTCCGTTGCCCTCGCCGTAGGCCGCACCAAGTGTCGCTTTGACGGTCGAGCCGTCCGTTAGGGGCGTGGGAGCCACCGGCGTGAAGGGGAACTGCACCTTCGCGAAGTGACCGCCGGCCAGGTTGGGGAAGCTGCACGAGACGCTCGAGTCGAGCGTGGTGCAGGTCGCGGCAACCGGGGAGCCGTCGACGAACGTGCCGATCGTCCCTGTCTGGACCTTCGCAGCCGTAGCCGCACCGTCCGTGAACGAGATCGTCAGCTTGAGATGAGTCGCCGTGCTCGGCGAGTTGTTGTTGAACCGGCCCGCCGCGAAAGCGGCGAAGCCGGCGTCTGGCACAGCTGAAGTGACGTGCGGAGACACGACGGTTACAAGACAGACCGAGCCGGGGCAGATGTTCGTCCCGGCCGCGTCCCCCCTACCGACGTATCCCAATACCGCTGCGGTCGCGAGCGCTACCGCGCAAACGCCGAGCACAACCCTTCGAAGCGAACGCCGCATGTTCTCTCCCGTCTCGTTTGCCCGGCCCCCCCGAGCACGCGAAAGCGCACGCAGGCATAAATGATCCTTACACGACGATGTTCGCGTTATTTGACCCGTCTGTCAATGAGCGCTCTGGCGCGGCCAGTAGCTCCCGCGATCAGGAAGCGTGCATTTCTGCTCGCAGCGCGTCCAGGTTTTCGGCAATCAGCGCGCTCCGCTCCCCCCGCTCGATCTGATCGAGAACAGCGATCAGCGTTGACCCGAGAGCGGCGGGATCGAATGGCTTCGTGACGTAGCCGACTGCTCCGAGCTCGAACGCTCGCAGACGCTGCTTCGTACCGCTCAGAGCGGTCAGGAAGACGATCGGGATCTCGTCCGTCGCGCGGTCGCCGAGCAACTGGGCCGCGACCTGCCAGCCCGACACCCCGGGCATCATGATGTCGAGAAGGATCAGGTCAGGCCTGTCGAGCCGGACGCTCGCCAATGCCTCGCTCGCGCTCGCTGCTTCGCGGACGCGCAGTCCCGACTCGCGGAGATTTGCCCGGCAAAGGAGGAGCATCGCGGGGTCGTCGTCAACGACCAGCACCGTTCTTTCGGCAGACACGGGCACGCAGCAGATGACCTTACCGCCGCAGCCGAGTGTTCACCAATCGGGACGGGCGGATTCGAACCGCCGGCCTCCTGCTCCCAAAGCAGGCGCGCTAACCAGGCTGCGCTACGTCCCGCCGAAACCCCAGTCTAGCTTCGCTTCCGGCTCCATTCCAAGCGGCGAAATGGGCCGATTTTTCGCTTACAGCCGCGCTTTCCGCAACTTTTCGCAAGTAATCCTTCGCATTCAGCCGGGATATGTGTAACGATTTCCCTACTCGTGGCCAGGCGAGTCTTGAGCTGGACGGCTTTTGCCGTCGTGGCACTCATACTTGCCGGTGAAGCACAGCCGGCGTCGCTGACTCGAACAGAGTCTTCGTTGTTGACGGTCATGAACCGGGTGCGGCTGGCGCACGGCGTGCAGCCGCTCCGCGCCGACGGGCGGCTCGAGCGCGCGGCTCGCTCGCACTCTTCCAAGATGCTGAGCGCCGGCGTTTTCTTCCACGGCGCATTCGACGCGCGCATCCGGTCTGTTGGCGTCCGCGCCCCGCGCGTGGGCGAGAACCTCGCTTGGGGCGCCGGCCGGGCATCACGCGCCCGCGCGATCGTCCGGATGTGGCTGGCGAGCCCGGGCCACCGGCGCAACCTGCTGGACGGGGGCTACCGACTCGTCGGCGTCGGCGCCCTGCGCGGCAGCTTCAGCGGCCGCCACGGCGTGCTGATGATCACGACCGACTTCGCCGGCCGCTAAGCGGGCTCGATCAGGTCACGCAGCTCGGCGATCTTCTCTCGCCGTAGCTCGTCGCGCTCGCCTCGGTCCACGCGGTCGATCAAGTCGAGCACGAGCGGCGCCAGCTCGATCGGGTTGAAGGGCTTCGTGACGTAGTCGATCCCACCTAGGTCGAGCCCACGGGCCCGGTCGCGCACTTCGGCTCTGGCCGTCAGGAACACGATCGGGATCGAACTCGTGCTGTCGCTGTCGAGCAACTCCTCCGCGACCTGCCACCCGTCGAGGCCCGGCATCATCACGTCGAGGAGGATCACGTCAGGCTCCTCGTTGCGAGCCTTTTCGAGGCCGGTAGGCCCATCGCTCGCCTCGAGCACCTCCATCCCCTCCGCCTCGAGATTCACTCGGCAAAGAAGCCGGATCGGCGCCTCGTCATCGATTACCAAAACCCTCGTCATCGGTCCCGCCACCCTAGTAGGAACGCGCTCCTATACCCGTTCCTACGGCCGTTCATTCACGCTCGCTGAGAACGGGCTGCGCGGAGACCGGCAGCGAGAACACGAAGCTCGACCCTTCACCCTCGCGCGAGCGCACCCAGATACGGCCGCGCATCGCTGCGAGCAGCTCCTTGGCGATGAAGAGGCCGAGGCCTGTTCCGCCGCTCTCGAGGTCGCGCCCGCCGCTCTCGGCGCGGTAGAACTTCGCAAAGATCCGGCCCTGCTCGACCTCCGGGATCCCGATGCCTTCATCGTCCACGCTCACCTCCACGGCGTCGTCGCGGCGGCGCGCGGCGACCCGCACCGTGCCGCCCTCCGGTGAGTACTTGACCGCATTGTCGACGAGGTCGGTGACGATCTGTCGCAGCTTCTCGCGGTCGGCTGTGACGGCGAGGGGCTCGGGCGGCAGGTCGAGGACGAACTGGTGGCCCGCCAGGACGAGCGACTGCTTCGCCGAGGAGACGACCTCGGAGACGACGGCGCTCACGTCGATCGGCGCGAGCTGCACCTGGAGGTCGCCGGAGTCGAGCCGGGCGACCGCGAGCAGCCGGTCGACGATCGCCGTCAGCCGGCCGGCCTCCGAAGCGATGTAGCCGAGGAACGTGGCGCGCTCCTCCTCGCCGAAGAGGACGTCGTCGCGCAGAAGGGTCTCGGCAAAGCCATAGATCGAGGTCAACGGCGAGCGCAGCTCACGCGAGACGTTGGAGACGAACTCCGACTTCATCTCCTCGACGACGCGCTCGGCCGAGATGTCGCGGAAGGCGAAGATGCGGCCGGCGACGGCTCCAGCCGGGTCGATCATGATCGCCTCGGTCAGCGAGAGCCAGATCTCCTCCCCGCCTCGCCGAATCGGGACGAGCCGCTCTCCGGAAGGCGACTCGCGGTCGGACTCGAGGTCACGCTGTAGCACCTCACTGGGCGTCCGCTCGAGGGCCTCCGGCGTGGGCACGCCCGTGATTCGCTCCGCGGCCGCGTTCCAGAGCACGACCTTTCCTTCGCGGTCGACGGCCACGATCCCGTCGGCGATATTCGAGAGGATCGCCACGCTGCGCTCCTTCTCGAGCGCGACGTTCTGGTAGAGCTCGGCACTCGAGAGCGCGGCCGACGCGTTGCTCGCGAAGGCGGCGAGCGCCTCTACCTCCTCCTGCTGCCACGGCCTCGGCTCCTTCGCATACACCGAGAGCACGCCGTGCACGGCCCCTTCCGGACCGACGAGCGGCACGCCGACGTAGCCGGCGTACCCGGCGGAGAGGACGGGGTCGGCCTGGAGCAGCCGCTGGTCCTCGCGCGCGTCGGCAACCGTGACCGGTGACCGGGACTGGACGGCGTCGCCTGCGAGGCGGGCGGTCGAGGGCACCCGGGAGTCCAGGGCGCTCGTGATCTCCCCGCCCGAGACCGCGCTCGCGACGAGCTCATCGCCTTCGAGCAGGCGGATCACCGCGGCGTCGGCGCCGAGAAGCGCCGGCGCTTGCCGGACGACCTCGTCGAGCACGGCTCCCGGGTCGAGCTCGGTTGCGAGCAGCGAGCCGGTGCGGGCGAGCTGCTGGGCCAGCGCGCGCGAGCGGCGCTCCGCCTCGAAGAGCTCGCTCCGCTCGAGCGCACCTCGCCCTGCACCAGCGAGGTTCCGTGCGAGCTCGAGGTCGTCGTCGGCAAAGTTCCGCTGTTCCTCGAAGAAGACGAGCACGAGCGCGCCCTCCTCACTGCGCGGCGCCTCGATCGGCACCGCCAGCAGCGAGCGGTAGCCTGACTCGCGCGTCACGCCCCGCCACTCGTCGTCGAAGCGATCGTCGTCGTGGAGGCGTGGCGAGGCGAGCACGCGCCTGCCGCGCGCGCAGGAGCGCAAGGCACCGGAAGGTTCGCCCAGACCGTTCTCGAGGAACTTCACCAGCAGCCCCGGCAGGCCGTGCAACCCCGCGAGGCGAAGGTCGTCGGCCTTCGGCATCAACACGGCTGCGCTCGCGCCGCCAAGCGCCTCGCTCGCCGCCTGGGCAAGCGCGTCGAGGGTCTCCTCGAGGGAGATCGGCTCGCCGAGCACCGAGGCGATTCGGTAGAAACCGCGCTGGATCCGCGCCTGCCGCGAGCGCTCCTCGAAGCTCTCGGCATTGCGCAACGCGAGCGCGGCGAGGTTCGCGAAGGCCTCGAGCAAGTCGGCCTGGCCGGAGGTGAACTTGCGCTCGGCGTCGCGCGTCCCGACGCCGAGGATCCCCCTCACCTCGCCGGACCAGCGCATCGGAGCCACGATCGCGCTGTGGAAGCCCTCGTAGGCCGGATGCGGCACGGCCTCGGTGAGCTCCGAGTAGTCGTCCGAGAGCACCGGTCGGCCCCGAGCGATCGCGCGGCCGGAAAGCCCCTTCTCCGCCGGGAACTCGAAGCCGACGATCCCCTCGAGCAGGCCGTGGACGGCTGCACAGCGCAGGACCCCGCGCTCGGCGTCGAGCAGGAAGCAATCCACCGCCTCCGCGCGCAGCAGTTGGGCGACCTCGTCCACGAGCCGCTGCAGCACCGCCTTCAGCTCGAGTTCGCTGGTCACTACCTGGGCGGCCTTGAGGAGCGCGCTCTGCTCGCCGAGCCGCCGCTCGTTCTCCTCGAGGAGTCGCGCCGTGTGCAGCGCGAGCCCGATCTCGCGTGCGACTGCCTCAGCCAGCGAGACATCGCCGGACGCCCAGGGCCCTGGATCCGGCCGGTGGAGGCCGAGCACGCCGATCATCCGGTCGAACACCACAATCGGCGTAGCCAGCGCCGAGCGGGTGCCGAGCTCGACCAGCGTCTGGACGTCCCCGAGCGACTCGTCCAGGAGCTCGGGCGCGTCGAGCACGTCCGCGACCGTGACGGTGCGCCGCTCGCGCGCGGCGAGGTTCGAGACCGGCAGCCGGCCCGCATCGTCACCAATCGGGGGGAGCCCCTCCGCCCACCATTCCGCGCGGATCGGGAGCGTCTCGCCCTCCTCGCCGATCCTGATGAAACAGCGGGAAGCGCCAATTGCGCGACCGGTCTCGGTCACCGCCACCCGCGTGACCGCGTCGAGGTCGTGCACCGAGCGAACGCGGCGGGAGATCTTCCCCACGAGCCGCTCGCGGGCGAGGGCCTGGTCGAGTGCATGCGCCGAGCGGGTGCGGTCGAGCGAGATCGCCGCCTCCCCGGCCAACGCCTGCATCAGCCGCAGCTCCTCGGGGGTAAAGGCTCGACGCTCCCGGGTAGGCGCCGCGACCAGCACTCCGACGACCCGCTCCTCGACGATCAGAGGCACGAAGGCTCCGCTCTTCGCGTGCGCCGCCTTCGCGAGCCGCTGGCTGACCAGCGGCGAGGACTCGATGTCGTAGACCGCGACCGGAGCCGCCTCGAAGAAGGCGCTGGCGATCCCCGACGGCTCGTTGTGCAGGTGCACGCGGATGTCCTGGAACCAATCGGCGTCTTCGCCGTCCGAGCGCGCGAGGAGCCCGATCGCCTCGCCCTCGTCCTCGCTCACGAGGGCGAGAGCGGTGAACTCGACGTGCAGCAGCGACGCCACCTCGTCGAGCAGCACGCGGGCGGCCTCGACCGGGCCCTGGGCCCGCGAGAGCGAGGTGGCCAGGGTGGCGACGGAGGTGAGCTCCCGGTCGCGCATCGAAACGAGCTGTTCTGCTTCACGCGCGCGAGGACCGCTCAGCACCACCCGTGCGGGGTCGCTCCAGCGCCGCAGGAAGATCAGCGCCGGGACGAGCGCGATTAGGGTCGCGGCAAACGGGGGCCACACATGCCCGCCGACCGGCGAGTGGTCGTAGAGCACGACGGCGCCGAAGATCGCGGCGGGGATCGCGATCCCCGGGAAGACCAGCGCGAGGGCGACGTCCGTCACGCTCACCCGGCTGCGCTCGCGCCAGAGGGCCGGGGCGAGGGCCGCCGCGACGAGTAGGTACGCGCCCGCCAGGACGAACAGCGGGACGGCGTTGAAGTAGACAGCCTGGTCTTCGGGGGTCACTTGGGCCTCAGGATGATAGGGAGCGAGGAAGTCTGCGTCGAGAAAATTCCCTCAAGAAGCCGTTTTCAAGTCCACTCCTTGCAACTTGGAAAGATGGGCCGAACGGCCTATTGGAAAGGCGCAGCCGGGTCGCTAGCGTGCTTGTACTGGGCGATGCGAGCCGCGTGCCCTGTACCTGGCCTTGTGGCCCGCGGCGAGCACTAGGGGAGAGCCCGTCGCCACCACCCCCCGAGCGGCGGGCTCAACCCGATTTTCTTTCGAGTCAACCGGCGGCTTCTGCCTTGCGCAGCCCGCGGAGAGCCCAGAGCGAGAACGCTGCCGCCAGCGCGACGGCCGCGCCGAACGCAACCGCGACCTCGGTCGGCGTCCCGGCGAGGAACCCGCGCCCCGATTCAAGCACTCGTGTGACCGGGTTCACCAGCGCGACGGTGTGGATCCAGCCCTGCAGCAGCGTCAGCGGCACGTACACCGGCGCGAAGAAGAGGACCAGGAAGACGGGGAACTGCATCACCGGGCCGGCCTGCATCGTCCGCAGGCGCATCGCCACCCCCGCGGCCCAGAGCACGGCAGCGAGGTTGAGGATCACCGCGAGCGTGTAGAGCCCGACGAGGTCGACGCCGCTGCCTCCGACGTTCATCCCGGCGGCGACCGCGACGACGGTCAGGAAGGCCGCGGTGACAAGCCACCGGACGAGCGCCGCCGAGGCATAGCCAAGCACGATCCCGGTCCGGTTCGGTGCGGCGAGCAGCAGCCGCCGGGCGAAGCCGCTCTCGAAGTCGCGGGCGATCCCGAAGCCCGTGAAGACGCCGCCGAAGGCCGCTGACTGCAGCAGCACGAAGACGAACTGGAAGGCCGTGTAGCCCGGCGGGTAGTCGAAGCCGGGGATGTCGCCGACCCGCGAGAGCCCGCCGGCGAAGGCGGTGAAGAAGAAGAGCGGGAAGACGAGCGAAGGCACGAGCAGCGACGGGTTGTGGAAGACGTTGTGCAGGGTCCGCCACGCGACACCCCGGGCGACCGCGAGGGTCCTCACAGCCGAGTCTCCCGCAAGCGTCGCCTCACGAGCGCGCCATCCTCACGCGGAGCGCCCAGGTCGAGAGCGAGAGCGAGGCGATCGTGATCGCACCGGTGATCCCGAAGCCGAGCGCCAGCGCCTCCGCGTCCCAGCCCGTGATGATCAGGCTCCGGACGCACTCGAGCAGGTACGAGACCGGGTTCGCGGTCGCGAGGTCTCGGAACCAGGTCTGCTCGATCAAGTTCCGCGGGATGTTCATCGATGAGATGAACAGGAAGACGAAGAACGCGGGAAAGAGGCTCTGCACGGCCTCGCCCGAGCCGGTCCGAAGCGCGGCGAAGGCTCCGAGCGCGCCGAAGGCCAGCGTCACGAAGAGGGCGAACACGAACAGCACCAGCACGCCGAGTACGCCGGATGCGGGTCGCACGCCGACGGCTAGGCCCACGCCGAGATAGACCGCCGCCTGAACGAGACCGAGTACGACAGCACCGCCGAGCTGACCCGCCAGCACTGCGATCCCGCGCATCGGCGTCAGCGAGAGCCGGTCCAGGAAACCCGTCTGGATGTCCCGGGCCAGGTCGGTGCCGGCGTTCATGGTCGCGAAGAGCGCGCCCTGGATGAAGGGCACCGCCAATGCGAACGCCACGAAGGAATCCGTCGGGAAGCCCGGCAGCTTCGTCTCGGCCTTGAGCCCACCCGAGTTGACCGCGAGCAAGAGCATCGGGAAGAGCAGGGGCGCAGCGACGTTCGCGGGTTGGCGCAGCGTGCGCAACACCGAGCGCCGGCCGAGCACGTAAACCTGGTCGGCGAAGCCGGTCACGTCGCGTCCATGGCGAGCTGCGAGGTCGGCTCCTCCTCCTCTTCCTCGTCACCGGCGCCCTCCAGCGATCGCCCAGTCTTCGCGAGGAATACGTCGTCAAGGGACGGCTGGTGGAGCTGCAGGTGCTCGACCTTCAGGCCCTCCGCGTCGAGCGCGCGGACGACGTCTGCCAGGTCGGACTCGCCGCCCTTCAGGCGCACCGCGACACCGTTCTCCGCGCAGGGAACGAGCTCTCCGAACCGTCCGAGAACGTCAGAGGCCCGGCCCAGCTCGGCGGAATCTGCGGGAATCGCCTCGATCGTGGGGCGCCCAACTTCCGCCTTGAGGGCGAGCGGGGTTCCCTCGGCGACGATGTGCCCGTGGTCGATGATCCCGACGCGGTCGGCGAGCACGTCGGCTTCCTCCAGGTACTGCGTCGTCAGGAACACGGTCACGCCCTCGTCCTTCGCCAGGCGGCTGACCTCGGCCCAAAGCGCCGTGCGGCTCTGCACGTCGAGGCCCGTCGTCGGCTCGTCCAGGAACAGGATCCGCGGGCTGTGGACGAGCGCGAGCGCGAGGTCGAGCCTGCGCTTCATCCCGCCCGAGTAGCCGCGCACCTTCCGGTCGGCGGCCTCGGCCAGGCCGACGCGGCCGAGCAGCTCGTCTGCGCGCCGGGCTCGGTCCGCGCGCGGCAGCGCCTGCAGCGAGGCCTGAAGCCGCACGTGCTCGCGACCGGTCAGGAGCGGGTCGAGCGCGGCCTCCTGGAGGGCGGCGCCGATGCGCGCCCTGACCTTGGGCCCGTCGCGCACAACATCGAAGCCGGCGACCCTGGCCGTTCCCGAGGTCGGAGGCAGGAGCGTCGTCAGCATGTGCACGGTCGTGGACTTGCCGGCGCCGTTCGGGCCGAGGAAGCCGTAGATCTCGCCTGGCGCCACCGCGAGGTCGATCCCGTCTACGGCGCGCGGCCCCTTCTTGAACTCGCGAACGAGCTTCTCTGCCTGGATTGCCGGCTCGCTCATGCCTTGGCGATCGTCGGGGCGGTGCCGCCGTCTGTCTCGATGCGCACGGCGAGAGTCTCTTCCTTGATCCAGTCCTCGTGACTGAGCAGCTCGGACTCGCTCTTCGGCAGCGTCACCACAATCCGGTCGGTCAGCTCAAGGCCGGCCTCCTTGCGCATCGTGTTGAGCCGGTGGATCAAGTCGCGGACGCGGCCTTCGAGCTCGAGCTCGGGATCGAGGGCGAGCTCGAGTGCGACGGTCAGGCCGTCCTCACCCGCGACCGCCCAGCCCTCCTTGCCGCGGCGCTCGATAAGCACCTCTTCCGGTGAGAGCTCATGGCCGTCCACTCGCAGCCGCCCATCGCCGAGCTCCTCGAACTCACCTGCCTCGAGGGCCGCCCGAACCGACGCGAGCTCCTTCCCGAGCTTGGGGCCGAGCACCGGCAGGTTCGGCTTGACCCGTAGCTCCGTCGCCTCGACCGGGCCGAACTCGACCTCCTTCACGCTCAGCTCTTCCGCGATCTCGTCCGCGTGCTCCCGGGCCCCTTCGGCGCCCTGGACGACGAGCCGCCGCAGCGGCTGGCGGTGCTTGATCCCGGCCTGCGAGCGCGCCTGGCGGCCGAGCTCCACGACGCGCCTCACGTCGGCCACCTCGGCCAGCAGCGCCTCGTCCGGCTCGGGCCCTTCCGGCCAGCCGGCGAGATGCACCGAGCCGGGTGCGCCTTCACAGGCTTCGGCGACGAGGTTCTGCCAGAGGTGCTCGGTGAGGAAGGGCATCAGCGGCGCGATCGTGCGGAGCCCCTGGACGAGCGACCACCAGAGCGCCTCGAGCGCCTCGGCGTCCTCGGTCCAGAAGCGGCGCCGGGAGCGGCGGATGTACCAGTTCGAGAGGTCGTCCACGAAGCTCTCGAAGGCGGCGGTCAGCGCCGGCGTCCAGTAGCGCTCGTAGCCCTCCTCCATCTCGCGCACGAGCTTCCCGGTGCGCGCGACGAGCCAGCGGTCGAGCGGCTGCTGCGACGACGGCTCGGCCCCCCACTCGGGCCGCCAGCCAGCGATGTTCCCGTACGTGACGAGGAAGCCGACCGAGTTCCAGAGCGTCAGCAGCCCCCGCTGCACCTCGGCCACCGGCCCGTAGCCGAAGTTGACGTTCGCGTACGGCGGGGTCGAGCAGTAGAGCCAGCGCATCACGTCGGCGCCCATGCGGTCGAAGGCCTCGTCGGCCTCGATCATGTTCCCGGCCGACTTGTGCATCGGCCGGCCGTCCTCGGCATTCACGCGCTCGTAGGTCAGCACGCGGCGGTACGGCAACCGCCCCACCATGGTCATCGACATGAAGCTGATCGAGTAGAACCAGAGCCGGATCTGCTCGCGCATCTCCGAGACCCAGTCGGCGGGAAACCACTTCTCCCAGTACTCGTGATCGGGCAGGTCGGCCCTGGTGAGCCCCGCGGCGGCGCCCGTCGCGTAGCCCTGCGGGACGTACTCGGGGTTCTGCCAGCCCAGGGTCGAGAGCGGGACGATGCCCGCGTCGAGCCAGGCGTCGCCGACCTCCGGGATGCGGCGCACCTCCTGGTCGCAGGCCCCGCAGCGAATCGGCACCGCGTCGATCCAGGGGCGGTGGAGCTCCTGTAGCTGCTCGAGCCCGCCGGTGGCGCGCTCCTCGAGCTCGGCCCTCGAGCCGATCACGTTCAGCTCCCCGCACTCGCAGGGATACAGCGGCAGCGGCAGCCCAAAGTAGCGCTTGCGCGAGATGTTCCAGTCCTCCATGTTGCGCAACCAGTCGTCCATGCGCTTCGCGTACTGCGGCGGCGTCCACTCGACCTCCTGGTTGGCGTCGAGCATCGGTTGCCGGATCTCGTCGCAGGAGATGAACCAGTCGTCCACGACGCGGAAGACGAGCGGCGTCTTGCAGCGCCAGCAGATCGGGTAGCGGTGGACGATGGTGCCGGCATCGACCAACAGGCCCTTCTCGCGCAGCGACTCGGCGATCAGCTCGGCGGCCTCGCCGGTGCTCAGGCCTTCGAAAACTCCGTACCCGGGCAGGAACCGTCCCGACTCGTCGATCGGCGCCAGCACCGACAGGTCGTGGACGCGCGAGAGCTCGAAGTCCTCGGCGCCCGCGCCGGGAGCGATGTGGACGATGCCGGTGCCCTCGTCGAGCGCGACCTCGTCCCAGGGGATGACGCGGTGGACGACGTCCGCCTGCGCCGGAAGCTCGTCGAAGGGCCCTTCGTACTCCAGCCCCACGAGCTCCTCGCCTCGGACGGTCTTGACCGGCTCCACGTCTCTGGCGAGCTCGCGTGCGCGCCACTCGCCCTTGGCGTCGAGCACGTACTCGGCCTCCGGCTTGACGGCAGCCGCGACGTTGGCCGGCAGCGTCCACGGCGTCGTCGTCCAGATCACCAACGCTTCGCCATCGCGTCCGACGGCGTCGCTTGCGATGCCGTCATCAAGGCCGGGACTGCTTTGCTGGCCCGGCCGACTTCGCAGCGGGAACCGGACGAAGAGCGACGGGTGCTCCATCGCACGGTGGTTCTCTTCGCCCGCCTGCTCGTGCTGGGAGAGCGAGGTGCCGCAGCGCGGGCACCACTGGGTCGAGCGGTGACCCATGTAGAGCCACTCCCGACGGTGGCACTCCTTGAGGAAGCGCCAGATGTACTCGATGTTCGTGTCGGAGAAGGTGAGGTAGTCGTTGCCCCAGTCCATCCACTGACCCAGCCGCTTGGACTGCTCGGTGATGATCCCGACGTATTTTGCGACGCGCTCCTTGCAGCGCTCGGCGAACTCGGCGATCCCGTACTCCTCGATCTCGCGCTTCGAGTTGAGGCCGAGCTCCTTCTCAACCCCCACCTCGACCCAGAGGCCCTGGCAGTCGAACCCGTTCTGGTAGCGCTCATCGAAGCCGCGCAGGGCGTGGTAGCGCTGGAAGACGTCCTTCAGCGCCCGGCCCCAGGTGTGGTGGACGCCCATCGGGTTGTTGGCGGTGATCGGCCCGTCGATGAAGCTCCAGCGGGGGCCGCCGGCATTCTGCTCGCGCAGGCGCTCGAAGGTCCGCTCGCGCTCCCAGAGCTCCAGCACCTCACGTTCCAGGGCCGGATGATCGGGCACACTCGGGAGCGGCGTGAACATCCGGCGATCCTAGCGAGCGGGAACAAGCCTTCCTGCGTCGGCGTTTGAACTAGCCGAGACGGGAGGTAGAAAGGACTACATGGCAGACGCAGTTACAGAACAGACCTTCGAGACCGACGTGATCGGCAGCGAGCAAGCGGTGCTGGTCGACTTCTGGGCCGAGTGGTGCGGGCCCTGTCACGCGATCGCGCCCATGCTCGACGAGATCGCCGCGGAGCGCAGCGATCTCAAGGTCGTCAAGCTGAACATCGACGAGGAGCCCGCGATCGCCCAGCGCTATGGGGTGATGTCGATCCCGACGCTGATCCTGTTCAAGGACGGCGAGCCGCAGGCAGCCGCGGTCGGGGCGATGCCGAAGTCGATGATCGAGCAACGCCTCGGCCTCGCCGAGGCAGCGGCTTAAACGGCCCCGGCGGCAAAGCCGCCATGGCCTCTCATGGTCGGCGTCGCAAGCGAGCGCCTTAGGCTTCAGCTTCCTGCTTCTCGCGGTGCGGGACCGGCGAGGCCGACCGCGTGGGCGGCTCGTCCACGAGGTTGAGCACCCGCATCCCGTGGACGAACACGATCGCGCCGCCGAGCCAGCCGCCGAGGGTGAGGAAGGCGAAACCGACGAGCGTGAGGATGAACGGGCCGGTCTCGACCGCGCCGCGCGTGTAGCCGTCGTGCCCTAGCAGCGCCGCGATCAGGAAGAACGCGGTCGCGGTTAGCATCGAAAGCATGTGGTACGTGGCCGTCCACCAGAGCGGCGTCTTCCACGAGATCGAGAGCCAGTCCACGAGCCCGGTCAGAGCGGTGAGGCTCGTGACGATCAGGCCGACGACGAGCGCGAGCCACCAGCCGTACGCAGCGGGGCGGTTGGCGATTCCCACGACGCTGGCGAAGGCCATCACGGTCGCGGCCGTGTAAGCGCCGATCGTGGCGTCGGTCAGGGGCGGATGAAGAGGGTGGCCGGGCAGGCCGCGGATCAGGTAGCTCAGCTTCACGGTGTGCGGCATACCCCACCGCCGCACCGGAGAAACGGCTTACGCGCTCGGTTCCGCTTCGAGGAAGTCGACGAAGGCTGCGTGCTTGGCCAGGTACGCCTCGAGCAGCGCCAGACCGTTCTCGAGCCATTGCTCGAGCCAGCTCTCGCCGAGCTCGTCCTCGATGCGGTGCAGACCGTGCTCTTCCATGACCAAATGATCGGGACGAGGTCGGACGGCCGCAATGAGCCGAACGGCCTAACTTGCCGATCCGCTCGGCCTATAGCCTCCTTGGCGTGCGGGGTCTTCTCCTGATCAACCCGCGCGCGGGAACCGAGAGCCCGACGACCGAAGAGTTGCGGGACGAGGCCCAGGCGCGCGGGATCGATGCGCACGTGCTCGAAGAGGGCGAGGACGTTGCGCAGCTCGCCGGCGACGCCGAGGTGGACGTCCTGGGGGCCGCCGGAGGCGACGGCACCGTGGCGAGCGTGGCGGCGATCGCGGTCGAGCGCGACCTGCCGTTCGTCGCCGTGCCCTACGGCACGCGCAACCATTTCACGCGCGACCTCGGGCTCGACCGCGAGGACCCGCTCGCCGCGCTCGCCGGATTCGAGGGCGAGGAGCGGCGCGTAGACGTCGGCCGCGCGGGCGAGCGTCGCTTCCTGAACAACGTCTCGCTCGGCCTCTACGCCTCACTCGTCCACCGGCGCGAGCATCACCGCCGCCGCCGGCAGGCGCTCGCGGGGCTGCGCGCGCTCTGGCTCAGCCTACGCAGGCGGCCGGGTATCTGGGCGACCATCGACGGCGAGCCGGTCAAGGCGCGAGTCGTGCTCGTCGCCAACAACGCCTACGAGCTGAGCCTGTTCTCGATCGGAGAGCGCGAGCGACTCGACGAGGGCCGGCTCCACCTCTACGCGGCGAAGGGGTGGCTGCCGAGCGCCTGGGACGAGCGCAGCGGCGAGCGCTTCACGATCGACGCGCGGCCCGGGAAGCTCCAGGCCGCGGTGGACGGCGAGCCGGTAGAGCTCGAAACGCCGCTCGAGCTCTCGGTCGAGTCCGGGGCGCTACGCGTGCTCCTGCCGCGCGCGCCAGGCTGAGAGGACGAGCGGTACGTTCTCGAACGCGAGCTCGTCTCGCGGCGGGAGCTCGTCGGCTTCGAACCACTGCAGCTCGGAGACGTCGTCTGCAGCCTGGGGCTCACCGCCGATGACTCGCGCCGTCCAGTAGAGGTTCAGCGTCGCCTCTGCGGTCGAGTCGCCGCCGTAGCGGTCCATCCAGACCCCCAGGAACTCGACGGGCTCGACCTCGAGGCCTGTCTCCTCGCGCAACTCGCGGCGGATCCCGTCGAGCGGGTGCTCGCCCTCGTCGAGGAACCCGCCGGGAATGTCCCAGCGCCCCTTGAACGGCTCCCCCGCCCGCCGAGCAAGGAGCA
>Ga0307278_10000510_pt1 | contig 19458 bp, 15 predicted proteins | sample ER_DNA_117_FD_194482 | JGI IMG/M metagenome (GOLD analysis project Ga0307278, IMG submission 194482) | Bulk soil microbial communities from the East River watershed near Crested Butte, Colorado, United States - ER_DNA_117 | ecosystem: Environmental > Terrestrial > Soil > Floodplain | place...
AGCGCGGCGGTGAGCTGGGCTGTCAGCAATGCAGTGAGCCGCCGTGGGATAGCGCCGATGGCAGCGTGGTCGGAGACGACGGTGACGACGAGCTGGTGGGCGGCGCCAGCGACGTGGCGGCGGTGGCGCCGATCCGGCTGGCGAGGTCGGGCAGCTCCGCCGGCGTCCCGGTAAGAGGTTCCCGTGCCGTAGTCGAGCCGGAGCGCTGGCTGCTCGGGCGGGTCCTCGCCGGGGAGCGCAAGCCGAACCCCAACCTCGGGAGGATGCACCGTGCAACCGGGTGTGCCCGGGCAGGTGGACTGCCACATCGGCGCCGACCCGGTCGAGTCCCTGCTGGTCTCCTACGGCCGCGAGCCGTTGTGGCGGCCGATCCTCGGCGGCAAGCTGACAAGCTGGGGCCGCCGTCCCTGGAAGTCCCTGGCCTTCAATGCCTGCTGGTCAACCCGTAGGGCCGGCCCCGGTCGCCCATCAGCATTCCGCCCAAACCGGCCCTTGCGGTACCACCATGGAGTCACCATGCAACGGCCGGCTCCAATCTGCATGCCGCGTGGGTCATCCACTCCGGCAGGTCGGAGAGGACCGTCCGGGAATGGGACCCACCACTGCGGCACGACCATGGAGGAGACGGAGGTGCGCTTCAGTCTCGGCGGCGCAGCGGATGGTCCTCCGGCACCTCCACGATGCAGATGCGCACGCCGTCCGGGTCGGCAATCCACATCTCCAGCAGCCCCCACGGCTCCCGCTTCGGCGCTCGCAGGATCCGCACGCCACGCTCGCCGAGCTCCCGTCGCGCCGCGGCCAGTTCGCGCACCTGCAGCCACAACGCCATGCCCGGTGCGGGCGGCGCGGCTGCGCGGCCCGACAGCTCCAGGAACCCGCCGCCCAGGAAGAAGACCGTGCCCCGCTCCGGCCCGCTGCCGAACTCGCGGTAGATCGCCAGCCCGAGTATGTCGCGGTAGAACACCCGGCTGCGCTCCGGGTCGGTCGGGTGCAGCAGCACGCGGCTGCTCAGCACGTCCATGGCGCCATGATCACCCAGCGGACGCACCCGGGGCGCAATGCCTGCTCCAAGCCGCTGGTGAAGCCGACCACTCGATCGTCGTGAACGTGCTCGCCGCCAGGGCCCTGGCCGCAGCGCTCCGTTGCGGTCAACCTGTGGGGTGACCCGGTACGTACCAGGGGCATCATGGCAGCCGTGACCGGATGGCCAGCAAGCGCCGAGGGGCTGGCCCAGGCGCAGGAGGAGCTGGCGCGAGCCTCTCCGCCGGGCTGGACGCCGCCGGCTGGCCGGCTGGTGGCCGGCGGCTGCTACGCCTGTTTCGCCCGCGGCGTGCGCGGGCAGGGCGCGGCCGGCGACCCTGGGGTGGCGGGCGCGGCCGTGACCCGCGGCCGGCGGCTGCTGGCCGTGGCAACCAGCGCCGGAGTGGCCGGCGCGCCGTACCGGCCGGCGCTGCTGGCCCTGCGCGAGGGGCCGTTGCTGGCCGCGGCCGTCCACGCACTGCCGGCCCGGCCCGACGTGCTGCTGGTCAACGCCACCGGCCGCGACCATCCCCGACGGGCCGGGCTGGCGCTGCACCTTGGCGCTGTGCTCGACCTTCCGACGGTCGGGGTGACCGACCGGCCGCTGCTCGCCGAAGGCGGCTGGCCGGACGATGGGGCGGGTGCGGCCGCGCCGCTGCTGCTGGACGGCGAGCGGGTCGGCTGCTGGCTGCGAACCCGGCCAGGGGTGCGCCCGGTCGCCGTCCACGCCGCCTGGCGGACCGGCGTGGAGGCGGCGGTCGCGGTGGTGCTGGCCGCGACCCGCCGGCCCGCCCGTACCCCGGAGCCGTTGCGCCGAGCCCGCACCGCCGCCCGAGTCGCCCGCGCCAGGGCAGCAGGCCGGGCAGGCTAAGACCGGCGATCCCCGCACGACCTGCTCTGGAGTGCCAGGCAGGTTGGCCGCGCAACCGACAGCTGGCGTGCACCGGGCCGACCCGAGCGCGCCGAGGCTCAGCAGCGCTGGCGCCCGGCGTGGATCCATTCCCACCGCCGGGATGGGGACCTGCGTCGCGTCCTTGGTCGCTTGCCGGATCCGCGGGTTCAGTGAGGCCGCCGATGGAGCGCACGCGAAACTGAACCTGCGCACCGACCAACAAGGCAGGGCAGGCCGGCTCGGACGGGCCGGCGTCGCGGGCTTCTCGGTGGACGAGCGCTTCGGCCTTGCCACCTCAACCTTCGACTCGCTGAGCCTGCTCCACCGAGCGGGGCTTGTCGGCACGGCCAGGGTCGATGGGCGGGACTTGCCACCTGCCCGCCGCCCGATGGCCGGCCGCTCCCCACGGCGGCCGAGTCGCCGCGCGGGCCGGGGGCCGGGCGGCGGCCCCCCAGCCGCCCGGCGCCCCCGACTGAGCACCCGCCGCGGTATGCGCAGGTGCACCGGCGCAGTCGGCTCGATAGCACGACGGCCGCTCGGGCCTCGGTGGACGGTACCGGGGGACGCCCTGCCTGTCGTGAGTAGTCGGTTGCTCTACGGGCCGGGCCGGGCGTTATAGGATGGCTGCATGGAGGTCGCGTGGCCGCTGGTCGGACGCCAGGCCGAGCTTGAGGCGTTGGCCGCCGCGCTGGGGGGCACCCGCGCCGGCGGCGTGGTCCTCGCCGGTGGCGCCGGGGTCGGCAAGACCAGGCTGGCCAGGGAGGCCTTGGCTCGGGCGGAGGCGGCGGGGTGGGGCGTCGAGTGGGTGGCGGCGACCCGGGCCGCTGCCTCGATCCCATTTGGTGCTGTCTCCCACCTGCTGCCAGCGACCGAGCGCCTGAGCGACGACCGCCTGGATCTCCTCCGCCGCGCCGCGGTCCTGCTCGCCGAGCGGGGCCGTGAGCGGCCGCTGGCCCTTGGGGTCGACGATGCCCACCTGCTCGACGACGCCTCCGCCGCGCTGGTGCATCAGCTCGCGCTCCGCGGCCTGGTGGTGGTGCTCGCCACCGTGCGGACCGGTGAGCCGGCTCCCGACTCGGTGGTCGCCCTGTGGAAGGACGGTCTGGCCCGCCGCCTCGACCTGCCGGCGTTGGCGGCGGAGGCGACCGCCGAGCTGCTTGGCCGCGCGCTGGGCGGGCGGGTCGATGGGGTGACCAGGCAGGAGGTGCTGCGGGTGACCGAGGGCAACCCGCTGTACCTTCACGAGCTGGTCCTGGGCGGGCTGGAGAGCGGCGGCCTGCGCCAAGTCGACGGGGTGTGGCGTTGGAAACGCGGGCTGGCTGGCGCGACCCGGCTGGCCGCGGCGGTCGAGGCCCGCCTCGGCACCCTGGACGATGCGGCCAGGGCCGCGGTGGAACTGACCGCCTGGGGCGAGCCCCTGGCGGTCGGCGTGCTGGAGCGGCTGGTTGACAGGGACGCGGTCCAGGCGGCCGAGCGGAGCGGCGTGCTTGTGCTGCAGCGGGCTGGCCGCCGTGCCCTCGCCCGGCTTGCTCACCCGCTGTATGGGGAGGTGCTGCGGGCGACGCTGCCGATGGGCCGGGCCCGGGCGGTCGCCGGACGGCTGGCGGCCGCGGTCGGTAGCGGCATCCTGCGACGGCGAGATGACCTGCTACGGGTTGGGGTCTGGCAGCTCGAAGCGGGTGTGGCCGTCCGCCCTGCCCTGCTCCTGGAGGCCGCCAGGCAGGCCGCCGCCCGTTTCGACCTCGAGCTGGCCGAGCGCCTGGCCCGCGCCGCCGTCGAGGCGGGCGGCGGCCAGACCGCTGTGCGGGTCCTGGCCGAGGCCCTTGAGTGGCAAGGCCGGCACGCCGAGGCGGTCGCGGTGATGGACGACGAGCCGCCCGCCCTGGGCAGCACCGAGCGGGCCCGCTGGGCCAGCGTTCGGGCGGGGAACCTGTACTGGGGGCTGGAGCGAACGGCAGAGGCCGAGCAGGTCCTGCAGCAGGCCGCCCTCGCCGAGGAGGGCGGCGCGGAGGCGGTCGCCATGCTGGCCTGGATCCTGCTGTTCGACGCGCGCTTGCGGGAAGCCGTGGCGGTCGCCGGCCGGGTCCTCGACCAGCCCGAGGCGCCCGCGCAGGCGCTGGTGTGGGCCGCGACCGCGGCCGTGCCGGCCCTGGGGTCGCTCGGCCGCCTCGGCGAGGCGCTGGCCGTGGCCGACCAGGGGCTGGCCGTGGCCAGGGCTCAGCCGCAAGAGCTGCCCTGGGGCGAGACGCAGCTCGGCATGGCCCGCTGTCAGCTCCTGCTCGGCGCCGGGCGGCTCGCCGAGGCCAGGGCGATCGCCGATGCTGGCTACCAGGCCGCGGTTGCCGACCGCTCAGCCGAGCGAACCGGGGGCTGGGCCGGCTTCCGCGGCTTGGTCGCCAAGACCCAGGGGCAGGTCGCCACCGCCGAGGCATCATTGCGAGAGGCGGTCGCCCTGCTCGATGAGCAGGACCCCTACCGGTTCGTGCGCTGGTGCCTGGCCGAGCTGGCCAGCGTCGCGGCCCTGGTCGGGGACCAAGGAGCGGCGGCTGCCTGGCTGGACCGAGCAGATGCCCGCGGCGGGCAGGCCAACCGGTTCTTCGATTCCTGGGTGCAGCTGGACCGGGCCTGGGTCGCGGCCGGGGCCGGGGAGCTGACCCGGGCCGCCGAGCTGGCCGGGCAGGCCGCCGAGCTGGCCAAGGCCCGCGGCCAGTTCACGTTGGAGGCGGTTGCGCTGCACGACGTGGCCCGGCTCGGTGCTCCTGCCGGGGTGCGGGAACGACTCGGCGAGCTGGCCGGCCTGCTCGAGGGACGGCTGGGCCCGCTGCTGGCCGCCTCGGCGGCCGCGCTCGCCGCCCGAGACGGCGCGGCGCTGGACCGGGTCGCGGCCGCATTTGAGGATCTCGGCGCGTTGCTGCTGGCGGCCGAGGCGGCTGCCGCCGCCGCCCACGCCCACCAGGCCGCCGCCCGTGACGCCAGGGCGAACGCCTCCCGGGAGCGGGCCGCCGCCCTGGCCGCGGCCTGCGAGGGCGCGCGCACACCCGGCCTCGGCCCGGACGCGCAGACCTCGGTGCTCACCCGCCGCGAGCGGGAGGCGGCGATGCTGGCCGCGGCCGGGACCTCCAGCCGCGAGATCGCCGCCCGGCTTGGCCTGTCGGTCCGCACCGTCGACAACTACCTGGGTCGGGCGTACGCCAAGCTCGGTCTCACCAGCCGGACGGAGCTGGCCGCCTTGCTGCGAGCCCGGGCGTCACGCTGAACGGTGCGGAGCGGCGACCTGCTCGCGCTACCTGGCTCGGTCTCACCAGCCGGACGGAGCTGGCCGCCTTGCTGCGAGCCCGGGCGTCACGCTGAACGGTGCGGAGCGGCGACCTGCTGGCGCTACCTGGCGAGGTCCACGCTGTAACACCGAGGAGTCTGGACTCGGTCTATTCGGTAGCGGCTGCCGTCATGAGCCAGCCCGACCGTCGCAGAAGCAAGCGTCACTGATGCACAGCAGCCCGAATGGAGGGCATCACCGCCACCGCAGCACCGCGGCATCGGCCCCGCTCCAGTCTCCTGACCGCTAGGCCTTCCCAGGCACGCGCTGTCAACGTGTCAACGGCGCAAGCGCGAACGGTCCCCGCCGGCCCCCCGCGGGGGCCGTTCGCCTGTGACGGCAACCTCCACCGAGGCGTGCGCAGCTCATCAGTGGAGACCTTGCCGCACGGTCCAACCGGCCCTCCAGCCTGCCGCGTCGTCGGCAAGACGTCCTGGCCAGGTGCTGCATCAGCTCGGCGGCAAGCCCGTCGTCGCAGGTGTCGCGGCCATGGCTGGTGGCCTGCCGGTGCGCCGAACTGCGCTCGCCCACACGGCGGTGTCGACCACGCCGCCGACCGGGTCGCGACCGATCCACGCTGCGCACTCCGCGATCGCCCGGACCAGCAGGTCGTGGAGCATCGCGTCTGGGTCCGGGATGCAGGCCTTCGCGATGCCCTCGACGGCGTCGAGGACGATGGTGGGGGCGGCCTGCCGGCGAAAGCCCTTCTGAGAAGCCCGGACCCCGCTGGTGAAGCGCGAGGCCCACTGCGCCGCGTGCGGCACCTGCGCCAAGGCTAGGCGGCTCTGCTCCTGAAGACTTCCCACCGGCCGCCCGTCCAGGTCAGCCAGGACGCGGTCGCAGGCCAGCACCGAGACCGCCATGACGCGTTGCCGCCCGGCGGCCGCCACCGGCAACGCCATGATGGCTGACCGCAACGCGATCCGCGCGTCGATGTGCAGGTCGTCGCCGGTCAGCCCAATCACCGACGGGACCAGGCCGGCCAGCCGCGGGCGGCCGGCGTCGGAGGTGTAGTCGTTGACGTGGCGGGCGACCGCGGCCAGCAGCGGGTGGGTGCACGCCGGATGGTCACCGAAGCGCTCGCCGGCGAGCAGGGAGGCAAACTCCATGAAACACGCGCCCTTGCGCGGGTTGCGGTGCTTCCCCCGAGCCAACATCGGCAGCAGAATTGGCGGCTGACCGTCATAGCGCAACATGCGCCACCCCCAGGAGGGAGACTCGGTGCTGCGACCTAGTCTGCGCCGCAGCCGGCGGCCACGCCAGTGCCGGCTGCGCTGCGGCACCCGGCGGCTGGGCAGCGCCGAAGCCCGAAATGACCAGCCGGTGGGTCGCCGACGGCTGCGCACAAGCTGACGGACTGGCCGTCAGGCCGCTGGGGGATGTTGCGGTTGACGCGGAAGCGGTTGTCGGGGTCGTAGTCGGTCTTGACCCGTTGGAGGCGCTGGTAGTTGCTCCCGTAGGCGTCGGCGGTCCGGGCGGTGTCGTCCTCGGCCAGCTGGAAATTGACGTAGTTCCCGCCGGTCGAGAACGGCCGGATCCGTTCCCACGCGTCCCGGGCCCAGGTCACGTGGGGGTCGGAGGGGGCGCCGGGCAGCCAGGTGCCGGAAAACCCGCCGATGTAGCGGGCGTCGCGGTTGCCGACCGTCCCGTCGTCGCCCGCGCGGTCGTTGAGCGCGCCGGCCAGGTGGAAGACCAGCGACTGGGACAGCGGCGAGGTGACCTGCAGCGCACTGCTGCGGAAGGCGTCCAGGAACTCGCTCGACAGGCCAGGGAGGAACTCGGCCTTCCAGTAGCGGTGCAGCCCCTTGGGCTCCATGGCGTTGAGCATCGACTGTATGGCCACATACGGCTTGGGGGTGACCAGGTCGACGATCGGATCGCCGAGGGCGCGGACCGCTGCGAGGTCGGCTTCTGCGTTGGCGCCGCTGTGGCACAGGATCATCCCGGCGATCGGCTTGCCGTGCCAGACCTGGGGCAGGAACGGGGCCGGCGGTGCCAGGCGCACGGTGACGGCGGCGGTCAGCTCGCGCGGGGCCGACTCGGTGAGGTCGCGGTAGGCGGCCAGCACCTCCTCGGCCCGCTCCGCGCTCCAAACGATCAGGCCGCCGGTGACGGTCGGGCCGACCTCGTGCAGGCGGAAGCTGAACCGGGTGACGACCCCGAAGTTGCCGCCGCCGCCGCGGAGCGCCCAGAACAGCTCGGGGTTCTCGTCGTGGTTGGCGGTGCGCAGCTGGCCGTCGGCGGTGACGACCTCGACCTCGGCGAGGTTGTCGACTGTCCAGCCGAACCGGCGCGTCAGGTAGCCCCAGCCACCCCCGAGCGTCAGGCCGGCGACGCCGGTCTCGGACACGAACCCGAGCACGGTGGCCAGCCCGTGGGCCTGGGTGGCCTGGTCGACGTCACCGAGCAGGCACCCGGGCCGACGTGGGCGAGCCTGGCGCCGGGGTCGACGGCGACCTCGCGCATGCGCGACAGGTCCAGCGTCAGGCCGCCCTGGGCGATGGCGGTGCCGGCGATGTTGTGGCCGCCGCCCTTGATGCTGAGCAGCAGTCCGTGGTCGCGCGCGAAGTCGACGGCCGCGGCGACGTCGTGGGCCGAGGTCGGCTGGAGGACGAGCGCGGGGACCGTGGCGACCTTTCTGCGCGCGTTCACCTTCGGCCACATCCGCCAGCTGGACCAGGTCGCCGAGCGGCTGCTTGCAAGGGCGTGGGCGGTCGGGGCCGGCCCCTGGCGATGGGCCGATGACGATCGATCTCGACTCCACCATCTGTGAGGTCCACGGCCACCACAAGGGTGGCGCCGCCTCGCCATCACCAGCTGAGCCCGGCGACCGGGCCCGGCAACCGGGTCAGCGGCGGGACCAGTGCTCCGGTGCGACCTCGGTCTCGGCCAGCTCGAAGGTGGCGGCATAGCCGTCGAAGGCGACGTGGCGGTTGACCGCGTACAGCGCCTGGGGCGCGCACAGGAAGACGCTCAGGGCCTGGTCGTAGGCGAACCGGTCCAGATCGGTGGTGAGCTCGGTCACGACCCGCTGGTCGGTAGCGACGGCGAACCGCCCCAGCAGTTCGTCGAACTCCGGGATCGGGGGGCCGGCCCGGAAGGCGCCCGTGCTGGAGAAGAACTGGCTGTGCATGAACGCCGGCGGCGCGTCCGACGAGAGGTCGATCCAGGCGTGGACGAGCACGTCGAAGGGGAGGGGTAGCACCTTCTCGACCAGGGCGTGCTGGGCGGCCAGCAGCTGGTCGGCCGGGATCAGGGTCAGGTCGACCTCGACTCCGAGCGAGGCGGTGAAGTCCTCGGCCAGCCGCCGGGCCACAGCCTCCAGGTCGGCGGGAGCGGCCAGCCGCAGCTCCCGCCCGGCCGGCCAACCCGCGGTGCCCAGCAGGTCCCGGGCCTGGTCGGGGTCGTGCTGGTAGGGCTGCTGGCCCGCGGGCACCCCGGCCGCGTAGTGCGGGGTGAGCCCGGCCAGCGGGGCGGCGTAGCCGGCGAACACCTCCCGGATGAGCCGGCCCCGGTCGACGGCCAGGTTGAGGGCCCGCCGCGCCCGCACGTCGTGCAGCGGCACGCCCTCGGCGCCCCAGTTGATGACGCCGGCCAGCACCCGCATGGCGTCGACCTTGACCAGCTTGGCGTGCTCGGAGGCAATGACCCGCTGGGCGTCTGCGGGGGCGACCTCGGTAACGATGTCGACCTCCCCCTCGCCACCACGGATCAGCTCCAGGGCATCGGCCGGCGACAAGTCGTTGCGGAACACCACCCGCTCCAGGCGCGGCCCGCGCTCACTGTTCCAGTGGCCGCGGTTGGCCTCCAGAACCACCCGCTCGCTGCGGGGCGTGCCCGTGTCCAGCCAGACGCAGGTCAAGGGTTCGGCCTGGATCAGCCCGATCTCGTTCTCGAGCGACGAGAAGCCCTCAACCAGGGTGTACGGTCCGGTGCCCCACGGGCCCGGTGCGTCGATCACTCACCAATGGCCTTCGGCCGAGCCGAGCTGGCGGTAGCCGAACCCCTCCTCCTCCCAGAAGCGGGTGCTCGGCAGGTGGAAGCCTCGGAACTTGCCGAGCACCTGCCCGTCCGGCTCGGGGAAGACCATCCGGACGGTGTGGCCGTCGACCAGCTCCAGCCGGGTCTCGGGATGGAAGTTGATCGAGGTCCCCGGCGGGTGCGGCGCCTTCCAGCGCTGCACCTCCTCGAAGGCCCGCCGGAAGTTCTCGGCCGTGAACTCCTCGCCGTCCTGGTAGCGAAGGCCCTTGCGCAGCCGTACCTCCAGGGTCGTCTCGTCGGCCCAGGAGGACTCCTCCATCGCCGCCCCGACGATGTGGCCCCGTTCGTCGGTCCGGACCGGCTCCTCCATCGTGTTCCAGGTGATGAACAGCCAGTTCAGCGGATGCGGGTCGACCACCTGAACAGTCCCGACGGGTGCGGAGGACGTCGCGTCCGCCATGATGCCTCCCTCGGTCAGCTGCCGTCAGGGTGGCATACGCGTTTGCCCGCAACAAGATGGCTCGCCCAGAGTCCTGTTAGCATCCGTTCCCTCGTCGCCATATACCGATGGCAGCCACCGCGCCGCTCTCCGCTCGACCCAAATCGTCTGAGGAGAGCGCTGCACCAATCCAAGCTGGAGCCAACGCCCTGCTCCACTGGTACTCAGGGCCTTCCTAATGCGTATGTGGTCGGCCCTGACGATCCCGAAACGACAACTAACCAGCGTTTCGGCTGGTCAGGGCCTATGTGGAGCCCCCCGGCGGAATCGAACCGCCGACCCCATCCTTACCATGGAACCACCAGGAACCGCTGTGCGAGACGCCGTTTCCCCAGGTCGTGCCCGACCGTAGGTGGCGAAGTTATAGGTTCTCTTGGCGTCCAGTTATGCGTTCTTCCATGGGTCTTGAGGCATCAAGATGGACTATTTGAGGTGACCTCAGTTGTATCTTTAATGGCTGCAGTAGTCTTACTGACTGGATTCACCGCTACCCCCATGACAAGCCCACAATATGATACCTTCCCAAGCGTGCTCCGCTACACGATAATGGGCACTCTGAGTCTTGTGTTTTCCCTATATCTCGTAAATATGGCGCTCATTCGGCGCGTGTCACCTCCGAACACTTCCATGACGGATCCTCAGCTGCGATCGCTCCCACCAAGGTTGAGTTCGGCGCCAGATGACCGTCGTCGACGTTTGCGGATTACGATTGAATTCAGAGGCGGCCGTCGTCCCAGAAGGTAGCCGAGTCGGACGTCGCGCGGCCAGGCGCACCCGCCCGACCCGGCGGCACGCTGACCGTCTGAGCCACGCTGACCGTCTGAGCCACGCTGACCGTCTGAGCGCTGCGGCGATCAGGGTCGCCCGGCGCCAGCTCTGGGCTGCACCGGCCGCCGTCATACCTCAATCGCCAGCCCATCCTGGCCGTCACCCAGGCCAGAAAACGACAGCTCTTTGTCGAGTTCCCGAGCGAGGCTGTCGGTGATCGCCCGCGGCACGTCGTCGAGGAACTCGTGGACGCGCTGCTGCTCCTGGCGAGCCGGCGCCCCTTCCATCCACCTAGAAGCCGAGACCCCGTGCTGCTTACAGGCCCTCTTCAGGGCAAGTGGCTAATGCGCGGCACTAGTCTAGATCGGCAGCTGAGAGCACCTGCAGGGTCGGGCTGGCAGCCCACATATGTCCGCTTCTACCGCTCCCCTCGCGAAGTCCGTCTCCATCGTCTGATCTACGTGCGTGTAATTCGGTATCTGCGTGTGAGCCCAATTTTGCGCCGCCACCGATATCATGACGATGCGCTGCAGCTGGCGTGACGACCGGAAGGCGCCAGTTGGCTCGGCGACCTCCCGACACTCGCGAATTCGCCGCTCGACGGGTGCTGGGCGTCTGCGCGGACGGTTCGCTCCGTAGGGGAGCTGGATCGCGACGGATCGCACAGCCTGGCTGTCTTAGCCGCGCTGCACGACCCGCTCTGGTTACAACTCCCTGAGAGGAGCTCTGGCCAGTGGGGGAACGATCACGCCCGGCGAGACGCGCCCACGGCGTAGGCTCGCCGGCGACTATGACCGCGACGGCCGAGATCGACCAGGCGGTCACCGACGCGCTCTGTACACTCGCACATCGTGCCGCTCGCCCGCGCATCTGGTTCGCCGCCGCCAGCGGCGGTGCTGGACTCGCGCTTGGCGGTGCCGCGGCATCCCTGCAGGTGCTCGGCCAGGTCCCAGAGTCGGTGCCTGTCATTGTCTGCGGTGCCCTCGGCCTGTTGTCGCATCTGCTCGTGGTTTGCATGCAGGGCGCCGAGGATCGACGAACCTTCCGTACAATTGCCGAGGTTCGTGAGCGGGAGATTCAGGCGACGTGTCAGAGTGAATTGGTCGCCGCAGTTTGTGAGCAGCGGCTCGAGCAGACCCGGCAGGCTCGGTTGAGCAACCTAGACATCCCCGTCAGCCTGGCGAAACTCGGCATTACCGCGACTTGGCAGGACGCTGACGGCACCAGCCAGCGGCTCCGAGTTGGTTCTGGGGTGGACGCGGCGGCTCCACCAAGCGCTTCCCCTCCGGCGCCGAGACGGCCTCCTACTCACGCCAGACGTTGGACGCCTGCGAACGCTGTCCAACGCGATGACGCACAGGACTAGCTACTTGCCCCTGAAGAAGTTCGCCTTGAGGTAGCTGTTGACCTGCGAGAACGCTGCTGAGGGTTGCCCTGTTTGTGGTTGAATGACACCGTTGTAACTTCCACTGCTGGAGGTGCGCGGTGCTGCGCGAGACCGACCCGCAGACCACCATCTGGGACGCGCTGTTGCCTGAGGAGGCCAAGCGGCTGCCCGCCGAGCTCGCGGTGGTCGACGCCTACCTGGACGACGAGCGCTTCATCGCCCCGTGGCGGGCGCTGTTCTCGGCTCGCCTTGGGCGGCCATCGGTCCCGATCGACACGCTGCTCCGGTTGCTGTACCTGAAACACCGCTACGGGCTTGGCTACGAGAGCTTGTGCCGGGAGGTCAGTGACTCGGTCTCGTGGCGGCGGTTCTGCCGCATCCCGCTGGACCGGCCCGTGCCGCATCCCACCACCCTGATCAAGGTCGTGCGCCGGGCCGGCCCGGAAGCCATCCAGCAGCTCAATACCGCGCTGCTGGCCAAGCTCGCCGGCGGCAAGCTGCTGCGCGCCCGCAAGCTGCGGGTGGACACCACCGTGGTGGAGGCTGACATCGACTACCCGACCGACGCCGACCTGCTGGAGCACGCGGTCAGAAAGCTCGGCGGGCTGGTCCGCCGGGTCAAGGGTCGTGGCGCGGCCAGCCGGACCCGGTTCCGCGACCGTGGCCGTGCGGCTGGCCGGCGGATGAAGCAGCTGGCCCGCACCCTGCGGCGGCGCACCGGGGTGGCGATGGGTGAGGTGGACCGGCTCACCCGGCGAGGTCGCCCGCATCGCCGGGCGCACCCTGCGGGAGGTCCAGGCGGTGGCGCGCAACGCCCGCCGCACGCTTGCCCGCCGGCCCAGTGACGGCCGGCTTCGCCGGCTGGCCGGGGAGCTGCAGGAGACGATCGCCGCCACCGAGCGGCTGTTGGCCCAGACCGACCAGCGGCTTGCCGGTGACCGGGTGATCCCCGACCGGCTGGTGTCGCTCTCGGACCCGGACGCCCGCCCCATCCGCAAGGGCAAGCCCCGGCATCCGACCCAGTTCGGCTACACCCTACTGCTGGCCGAGGACGAGCGCGGGTTCATCGCCGACCACCAGCTCCACAAGGGCAACCCGCCCGACGCTCCCCAGCTCGTGCCCGCCGTCCAGCGGGTCATCGGCGTCACCGGCCGACCGCCCACCACGGTGGTCGGCGACCGCGGGTTTGGCACCGCCGCCAACGACCAGGCGCTGGAAGCCTTGGGTGTCAAGCACGTCGGGCTGCAGCGCAACGGCACGCCCGGCAAGGCGCGGCTGGCGTTGGAGCGGACCCGGGCCTTCCGGCGGCTGCGCAACTGGCGGGTCGGGATCGAGGCCCGGATCAGCCACCTCAAGCGCAGCATGGGCTGCGGCGCACCCGGCTTCGCCGGCTGGGCGGCGCCCGCACCTGGGCCGGGCTGGGGATCTTCGCCTACAACCTGCAGCGGATGACCGTGGTTGCCGGATGACCCGCACTCCGGCCATCAACCTCGCGGCCAGCACAACCGTTGCCCACGCCCTACCAGGACTTCTTCAGGGGCAAGTAGCTACTTGCCCCTGAAGAAGGGGCGGTTGAAGGCGCTGCTGAGCTGCGGAAACGCCGGTAGGCGAGGTCCGGTTCGTGGTTGAATGACACTGTTGTGATTCTCCTGCCGCCGTGTTCGTTGGAGGTCACTGGTGCTGCGCGAGACCGATCCGCAGGCCACGCTCTGGGAGCTGCTGCTGCCCGAGCAGGCCAAGCGGCTGCCCGCCGAACTCGCCCGCGTCGACGCCTACCTGGACGACGAACGCTTCATCGCGCCGTGGCGGGGGCTGTTCTCGACAAGCCTTGGCCGACCGTCGGTGCCGGTCGAGTCGCTGCTGCGGCTGCTGTACCTGAAACACCGCTACGGGTTGGGCTACGAGAGCCTGTGCCGTGAGGTCGCCGACTCGATCTCGTGGCGGCGGTTTTGCCGCGCCGGCGGACCAGCTCGCGGACTTCGCGTTCGACGATCTGCTCGGCGCTGTCGTGGCCGGCCATCTCATGCCTCGGTGCCGCGTGTGGCGGGCCAGGGTGGGCCGCTCGATGTCAGGCCGGCGCGGGTGGCGCGGCGGCCCCTGGTGCGGTGGGGCGCCTCTGCGCAGCGGCCGCCGAAGATCGTGGCCGCCAGGAGCGGCCAGAGCCTGCTGGGCCGGGGAGCCGGGGCCGTGCCTCGGTGAGGGCTTGGCCGGCCATCAGGGCGGTGTCGATCGCGGCGCGGTCGTAGGAGACGACGGCAACTCGAACGCAAACGCTCCAAGCAGGGCCTCATCGGTCGGGAGTGCGACGCGCTCTCCTGGCACAGCACCGCTGTAATCCCCAGCTGCAGATCAGGGTTCACGGTGGGAACATGTGTTCGGGTATAGTCGGTGCCGTGATGCTAGTCCACCAGGCCTACCGGTACGCGCTCGACCCCTCTCCTCGGCAGCAAGGAGCGCTGTGGTCGCACTGCGGCGCGGCCAGGTTCGCATACAACTGGGGCCTCAACCTCGTTAAGCAGCGCCTCGACCAGCGCGCTGCCGGCTTGGACGTCGAGGTGCCCTGGACGCTGGCTGCGTTGCGCTGGGAGTGGAACCGTGCCAAACACCAGGTGGCGCCGTGGTGGCAGGAGAACTCCAAGGAGGCTTACAACTCTGGACTGGACGCCCTGGCGCGGGCGCTGGCGAACTGGTCGGGCTCCAAGCGTGGCAAACGAGGCGGCCGAAGGGTCGGCTTCCCTAAGTTCAAGGGCAAGCATCGCAGTCGGCCCGCGTGCCGGTTCACCACCGGCGCGATCCGGGTCGAGCCCGACCGCCACCACGTAACGCTGCCAAGGCTTGGGCGGATCCACAGCCACGAGTCCACCCGCAAGCTCGCCCGGCGTCTCGAAGCCGGCACCGCACGCATCCTGTCGGCGACGGTGAGCTGCACCGCCGATCGTTGGCACGTCTCGTTCACCGTCGAAGTGCAGCGCCACATCCCCGAGCACGCCCGCACCGGCGGCGTGGTCGGCGTCGACGTGGGGATCCGCAACCTGGCCATGCTGTCCACCGGGCGGGTACTCGCCAACCCGCGCCCGCTTGAGCTAGCGCAGCGGCGGTTGCGGGGCCTCAACCGGCAGCTCGCTCGCCGCCGTGGGCCCCATGCTGCAGACGGCACCTGGCGGGCGCCATCTGCGGGCTGGCGGCAGGCCCGGCAGCGTCTGGCCCAGGCGCACGCCCGTGTGGCCAATATCCGCCGCAACGGGTTACACCAGCTCACCACCGAGCTAGCCAGCGGCCATTGCACGATCGTGGTCGAACAGCTCAACGTTGTCGGCATGTTGCGTAACCGGCGGCTCGCCCGAGCGATCGGCGATGCGGGATTTGCCGAGCTGCGCCGCCAGCTCAGCTACAAGTGCCAGTGGTACGGGTCGGTCCTGGTCACGGCCGACCGGTGGTATCCGTCGTCGAAGACCTGCTCGGCCTGCGGGACAGTGAAAGCCAAACTGCTCCTGTCATCCCGGGTGTTCCACTGCGAGAGCTGTGGAGTCAGTATCGACCGTGACCTCAACGCGGCCTATAACCTTGCCACGCTGGTCAACGAGCTGGTCGCCGGGAGTGGCCCGGAGACCCTAAACGCCCGTGGAGCCGACCGGAAGCCCCGCCTTGGCGGGCAGGTGGCGACGAAGCGGGAAGCCAGCACCGAGCCGCGCTCGGATGAGACTGGCACCGCCGGCTGGCAACGGCTGGCTACCCTGATCGCTCACAACGCTGACGATCAAGGTACGGACGAGCGCGTCCTTGGGGACCCGGGGTGGTCAGCACGCGCCCGCTGAGCGAGTGCTGTCGGGTTGGCTGGAGGTACTGGCGGAGTTCGGCGGTGGGCAGGCGGACGGCGGCGACGGCCAGGTCGCCGGCTGCCAGCACGGTGCCCGAAGGGTAGGTCGCGAGCGGCCACGTAGACCGGTTGCAGCCGTTGCGCGCGTTGCAGGAAGAGGGCGCCTCCGAGGACGGCGACGAGTACCAGCAGCACCCCGAGGGCGAGGCGGCCGCTCGGCCGGGAGGTGGTTCCCAGGCGCCTGGTCGCGGTGGGGTGCGCCTGGACGGGAACCAACGGGCTCGGATCGGGATTGGACAGGTGGAACACGACCTCTCGGTGTTCGATGGATCCGGTCGAACATGCATGACCGGGGCGTCCGAGATCAAGTACGCAAGAATGAAAAAGGGATTATTTGCTTCTGACGGTAAACGGTGTCAAGAGGATGGTGCGGAGGGCTATTGAATGCAAACAGGGCGGCTGATACTGTGGACGAAACGCCTGCCCGGATGCCGTCAGCCGTCGGTCAGCGCAGCATTGGTCAGCGCAGGAGGTCCGTCATGTCGACTCCCGGCGTCGAGCCGCGCTTCTACACGCTGGAGGACGTTGCCACCATCCTCAACGTGAGGGTGGCGCAGGTGTACGCGCTGGTCCGCAGCGGCGATCTCCCGGCCGTCAAGCTGGGTGGGCGCGGGGTCTGGCGGGTCGACCGCAACCAGCTCGAGGACTACATCGAGCGGATGCACGCCCAGACCCGCGAGTGGGCCAAGGCCCATCCGCTCATCGGCGCTCCGGAAGCAGACTGACGAAGGCGATCGCGGCGAAGGCCGCGAAGCGCCGCGCTCTGACCGCCGCCTCCCGGCGGGCCTCGCCGATCTCGTGCTCGGCCAGCTCGAGGTAGTCGCTGCCGACCGCTTCGATGGTGCCCTCGGCGGTGTCGCCGTCGGCCAGCTCGACCCTGACCGGCTCGCGCTGGCGGGCCAGCTCTCGCAGGGCGAGCGCGAGGTGGTAGCGGCGCTGCCCGCGGTCAGGGGCCGGCTGCAAGGCCGCCCGGCCGGGTGGCAGCGCCACGGAGACTGCGGGGAAGCGGATCAGGTGCTGCCCGCCGTCGTGTCCCTGTAGCGCGAAGAAGTCGGGGTAGCTGGCGACCACCGTGCCACGGAGCGTCCGCGATCCGGCGCGGACGACCCCGTCGGCGCCGATGCGGCGGGCCAGCTGCTCCCACAGCGGGGTCGCCCCCACCTCGGCGCGGATCGCCGCCACCGCCTCCTGCTCGGCTTCGTGGCGCAGCCCGGCCTCGAACTCCGCTTCGAGCTCCTCGAACACCCGGCGCAAGGGCAGGTCCCGGTCCTCCGGCTCGACCATGCGCTCCATCACCCGGCCCCAGCTCGCCGTGCCCTGTCCGTCCGTAGGTCGTCACCGGCTCACCCCGGACGATACGCCGCGGTGAGACCGGGCCGACCGGCGCACGAGCGCCGTGGTCCGTGGTCCTGCCTGGGAAGGCCGGGCTCCGTCCTGTGGACGGCACGTTGGCGGCCACTGGTGGTTTGGTGGAAAGCCATGACAAACCTACGCTGTCGCAAGCAAACGGATGGTCGGTGCAACGTGTTGGGCATGGCGGACGCCCGGCATGCAAGTTAGAATTCTCGAACTCATGTTCGAGTCTGGATGCACCGGAGCGTACTGATGCGGAGGCTCGCCGCGCCGTTCGTCGTTGCCCCACCCGGTGGCGCCCGGATCCGGACGCGGCTGCGGCTCAGTCCGACGGACGAAGTGGTGCTGTGGACGGTGGGACAGCACTTGGGATCGCTGGTTGGCGATGACCTGGCCGCGCGCTGCAGGCTCGGCCGCGGCGATGACCAGCGCACCGAGCGCAAGCGCGCGCTGACGCCCGTGTCGTCGTCCCGCTGGGCCGGGGCGATCACCCGCACCTCGAACGACCAGTGGCGGCGGGCCTCGGCCAACCTCTTGGACGCCCGGACAGGGCTGCGCCGCGCCATCGGCCGCATCCAGGCGCGCCTGGCGGTGCCGGTCGGCCAGCGGCGCGGTCGGGTGCGCGGGTACGCGTCGCAAGCGGAGCGATTCGAGAAGCAGCGTCGCCTGCAACACCTTACGTCCAGGCTCGCCGAGGTCGAGCAGCGGATCGTCCAAGGGCGGGTGTCCGTGTGCCGTGGGGGTCGCCGGCTTGCCAAGCTCCGTCACGCCCTGGACCGCGATGGCGTGCCGCTGACCGAGGCCGAGTGGCGGGAACGGTGGGAAGCCGAGCGGCTGTTCCTGACCGCCGACGGCGAGGCCGACATGGCCTGGGGCAACCAGACTCTCCGGGTCCACCCCGACCAGCAGTGGCTCGAGCTGCGCCTGCCGACCCCCTTGGCGCACTTCTCAAACACCCCAGGGCGGGCACCGACATACCGGCTGTCCTGCCCGGTTCGCTTCAGCTACCGCACCGGCGAGTGGGCAGCGCAGGCGGCCAGCCGCGCGGTCCGCTACGACATTGCCTTCGACCCGGCCAGAGCCCGCTGGTACCTGGACGCCTCCTGGCAGCTCCCACGGGCAGCGGCACCATCATTGGAGGGGCTGCGCCGCCAGCGGGCATTGGGCGTCGACCTCAACGCGGGCCACCTGGACTGCTGGGTCATCGATCCTGCGGGCAACCCGGTCGGCCCACCCCGCACCATCCCGCTGGAGCTCGCCGGCCTGCCCGCATCCACTCGCGACGGCCACCTTCGCGGCGCGGTCAGCGCCGTTCTCCGCATCACGCAGGCCACCGGTTGCCGGTCGATCGTGGTCGAGAACCTCGACTTCGCTGACGCCCGCCAGACGGGCCGGGAGGCCCTTGGCCGTGGCCGGCGCGGCAGGCGGTTCCGCCGGGTGGTCAGCGGCATCCCGACGCGGCGGTTCCGCGACCTGCTGGTCGGCATGGCCGCCAACGCCGGGCTGTGGGCCGTCGCGGTCGACCCCGGCTGGACCTCGAAGTGGGGCCAGCGCTACTGGCAACCACCGCTCGACCAGTCGACGAAGCAGACGATCACGATCACCGGGCACCAGGCGGCGGCCGTGGTGATCGGTAGGCGCGGCCTTGGGCTCGGTGCCCGGCGGCGGCCAGGTGTGACCGGACCCCACCAGAGGATGGGGAACGGAGAGCTACCGGTCAGGCCAGGCGGTCCAGCCCTGGGCCGTGAGGGACCCGGGCCTCCGCGAGGCCAGCGGGCAGCGGCGATAGCCGCGCAAGACCCGCCAGGCCCAACGGACCGGGCCCGGGGATCAGGTGGCACAGGACCGTTCGGTGCCACCCGTCAGAAACTGATCGTCGCTGACGTAGGAGGAACGGTCTGCACGCCGGAACTGTGGTCGGTGCTGGAACAGACGGTCCGTCGCCGGGGCGGGCCGTTCCCGGCCGGCAACGCACTGATCCGCGTCCACTGCCAGGAGAACTCGCCGGGAGTTGCCGACGCCGTCGCGGTCGTGCGGCGTGGCGGGCGCGTCCAGGCCATGGCGATGCGCCTGGACGCCAGCGCCGGCCGCTGGGTCGTGACCACGCTCGAAGTGCTGCGCCACGGGCTGTCGCCGGTCTCGCCTGCCCACCAGGGACACGCTGGATAGCGCACCGAGCGCCGCCCGAGCTCATCCAGCGGGCTCGGGCGTGGCCGCGCGGCACAGGCCGGTGGCCAGGTCGGAGTGGGACGTCTAGTCTCCAGTCGCCCTGGCGGGCGGCCCGTTCCGGGATGAAGATCGGGCGGGCCGCCCGCTGACGTCGTTGCTGCTTGGCCCTTCGAGGCCGTCGTCTAGTCGGACGCTG
>Ga0307278_10000511_pt1 | contig 19452 bp, 15 predicted proteins | sample ER_DNA_117_FD_194482 | JGI IMG/M metagenome (GOLD analysis project Ga0307278, IMG submission 194482) | Bulk soil microbial communities from the East River watershed near Crested Butte, Colorado, United States - ER_DNA_117 | ecosystem: Environmental > Terrestrial > Soil > Floodplain | place...
TTGAAGCCGTATTGCGGCATCAAGTTCTGGTCGGACCGGTTCGAATAGGCGAACCGGTACCTGATCGAGGGGCCTGTGCTCCCCTGACATGCGCTCGTCGCTGCGGTCACGGTCGCCTTTGTCGATTTGTTCCCGCCAGCGTCGTAGGCGTCGACACCAACGGTGTAGCTCGTGCCGCACGTGAGCCCGCCGAACGTATAGTTCGTCAACGCCGTCGAGTCGACCTTGCTTCCATCCAGAAACACGTCGTAGCCGCTCACGCCGAAATTGTCGAACGACGGATTCCACAAAGCCGAGATGCTCGTCGAGCCGGCCGTGGCTGCCAGGCCGGTCGGAACCAGCGGCGGGGACGTGTCCAGGCACGGGCTTGTCGCCACCACCACCGAGCTCTGGGTCGACACGTTCGCGGCTGCATCGTAGGCCTGGACGCCCAGCGTGTAGCTCGCACCGCAGTTGAGGCCGTTGAAGGTGTAACTCGTCGCGGTCGTCGATCCGACCTTCTCCCCGTTCAAGAACACGTAATAACCGGTGACGGCGACGTCGTCGCTCGCGGCACTCCACGAGAGCCCGATGCTCGATTGATCCGCCGCACCCACCTGCAGGTTCGAGGGTGGGGTCGGCGGGGTTGTATCTGGCGGGGTTGTCTCCGAGCAGGCCGCTGTCGCGCTTGTGAGGTCGCTCGTCGGGGAGCTGTGACCCGCCGCATCGTAGGCGGCGACACCAATCGTGTAGCCGGTGCCGCAACTGAGCCCGCCGAAGCTGTAGTTGGTCGCTTGCGTCGATGCGACCTTCGTTCCGTTCAAGAACAGGTTGTAACCCGCGACGGCCACGTCGTCGCTCGAGGCATTCCAGGAGAGCGTGATGCTCGACTGATCCGCAGTCGCGGTGAGATCGGCCGGGGCAGTGGGCGGCGAGGCGTCGTCGGAAGCAGCCTCGACGATCGGCGTCGGCTGCGAGGCCGTGCTGCTCGAGCCGGCGTCGTTCGAGGCTGTGACGACCACGCGAAGGGTGTTTCCAACATCGGCCGCGGTCGGGGTGTAGGTCGTGCCGCTCGCGCTCGGCAATTCGACGCAGCCGCCGCCTGCGGCATCACAGCGCTGCCACTGATAGGCATAGGAGATCGGCGGCGTGCCGGACCACGTTCCCGGCGCAGCCGAAAGCTGCTGGCTCTCCTGCGCCGTTCCGGAGATGACGGGCAGAGCCTGGTCTGACGGCGTCGTCGCCACTGTCTCGATCGACAACCTCGGAGCTACCGCCTCGCCCTGATCGCGGCTCGCAAACGCCATCGGCGCGGGAGTTGAGCTCGTCAGGAAGAAACTGACGCTTCCGCTCCCACTTACGAGCGGCGTCACGTCCACGGAAACCCAGTCGCCGGCCGCGAACTCGCCTGACGCGATCGTTTGACTTGTTGACTGCGCGGGAGCGTTGCTCCACGTGATCGTCTGCTCTTCCCAACCGTCAGAAACAGCGCTCACGCTGAAACCGCTGTGATCGCCGTTGGTGGCGTACATTCGCAGCGTCGCCCGCGCGATCGGCTCCCACGAACCAGGAATGTCGAAGCGGACGTAGCTGCGAACGATACGAGCCTCGCTATTCTCGTTCGGCGCGCTGTCGACGCGGAGATCCGCTTCGGCACCGAAGTTCGCGGAGGGCTCGTTTGAGCTGACGTAGGCGTCGGCGGAAGCGACGACGGTCTGCGAGATCGTCGCAGTGGCAGCCCCTCCCGACAGTGTCACCGCCCCAAAGCCGATAGCTGCAGCCATGACCGAGGCGATGCGCTGAACTGTCTGCCGCGCGGGGTGATTGCTCTGCCGCGCGGGGTGATTGCTCCCATCCCGCACAGGCATCCACCTACGACGCTTTACGCGTCCTCCCCCCAACATGAAGGTGTTGGACTATAGGCGAAAGCCGAAGTGGATGCCTCGGAGCCGGCTGCGCTTTCGTCGTTTGCAATTGGTTTGTCATTTGCAATTTGTTGCTTGTTGCTCAACGACCCCGCTACCGGACCGTCGCTCACACGTGTGGATGCCAAACTCCGTTCACATTCCTCGATTAGCCGGTCTTTAGAACGTGGCGAACGTAGGGCCGAGCGGGATGAGTGGCTCGAGTTCGTCGAGCGCGCCTTTCAAATCAAGGTTCGCCGCCTCCGCGTTCTCGCGTACATGACGGCCCTTCCCGCGATCGGACGTACTCCGTCGGCGACGGCGAAGCTCCGCTCGACTTTCCCGGGGCTCAACAGCCGCTGATAGATCGAGACACCACTCGAGCCGAGTGTGCGCAACTCCATCTAGCTACCTGCGAGGTGACTATAAGACGCTTCCGCAGCGCACATTAAGGACTAGGCTTGGACGCGCTCGGAGAGATAGGCGTCGAGCTCTGCGCGCGAGGGCGGCGCCGCGCCGGTTCGCGTCGACGTGAGCGCGGCCACGCTGACGGCGAGAGAAACCGCCTTCTCGAGCACCGCGTCGTCGAGCGGCCGGGTGGAGTCGAGCGCGAGCGCATCCTGCTCATAAAGCGATGCGATCAGCGCGGCACCGAAGCTGTCCCCCGACCCCACCGTATCGACAACGTCGACGTGATCAGCGGGCAGCTGCGCGCGCCCCACCGCCGAGGCGGCCATCGCACCTTCGGCGCCCAGCGTGACCGCGATCATGCGCGGCCCAAAGTCGAGGACGCGCTCAATGACCTCCGTCGGCTCGCAGCTGGGATAGATCCACGCTGCGTCGTCACGGCTCATCTTGACGATGGTGGAGAGTCGGCAGAGTTCCTCGAAACGCAGACGATAAGCCTCGGCGTCACCGAAGACAGCCGGCCTGATGTTCGGGTCGAAGACGATCGTGCGCTTGTCGGCTTCGCGTTCAACAAGCAGTCGATATGTCGTGGCGGGCGGGTCGACCGCCAGCGCGAGCGTTCCGACGTGAAGCGCCACAGCGTGATCGGGAAGAGCCGGCAGCGACGCTCGTGGGAAATCGGCGAAAGCTGTCCCGGCGAGATAGAAGGTGTAGCTGTTGCCGCCATCACCCCCGTGCTTGTTCACGACGGCTACCGGCGTCGGGGCATCGGTCGCTCGCACCAGCGACAGGTCGACGCTCGCGCCTGCCAGTAATCCAGCGAGAACACCTCCGTAGTCGTCACGGGAAAGCGTTCCGAGGTAAGCGACCGGCAGTCCGAGCCGGCCGAGCGCGATCGCCGTGTTGAACGGCCCTCCGCCCGGCACTGCGCGCAGCGTTCCCTCCTCCTCGACGAGATCGACGAGTGCCTCGCCGGCGACGACGATCACGGGGCGCGGCCGTTTGGTCTGATTTCGCCTGAGCCGCGAGCGATCAAGGTGACCGGCAAGACATCGTGCACCGACTGCGAACCGTCACCATCGAGCCGTCGAAACAAGAGCTGCGCGGCCGTGCGCCCAAGCGCCTGCGGGTCCTGGGCGATCACGGAGATGGCGGGATCAAGAACATCGGCGAGAACCACGTCGTCGAATCCAAGCAGCGCCACCTGACGCTCGAGCCCGACGCTTCGCAAAGCGCGGATGCCGCCGATCGTCGAAAAGTTCTGGCTGGTGAACAGGGCAGTCGGCGGATTCGGGAGCGAAAGTAGCTCCTTGACCGCCTGCGCGGCGAGCTGCGGGTCGCGAAGACCCGTGCGGATCAGGTCCTCGTCGACGGCAACGCCTGCGCTCGCGAGTGCCTCCTTGTAGCCCCGCAGTCGCTCACGGGCAGTGAAGATGGTCGGAAGATCACCGAGGAAGGCAATCCGTCGGTGGCCGTGGCCAAGCAGGTGCCCGACGGCGACAACGGCGCCGCCGACATTGTCCGAGCCGACAGTGTCCGCGTCGAGATGCCCGGCAGGCCGGTCGACGAAGACGAGCGCTGTCCCGGCGCGCTGCTCGCCATAGAGATAGGTGTGGTCTTCGCTCGCCGGCACGACAATGATCCCGTCGACACGCCGGTCGCGAAAGGAACCGATCAGCTCGCGTTCGCGAAGTGGGTTTTCGTCGCAGCTCCCAGCGAAGACGAGTACGCCTCGAGCGCGCGCTGTGTCCTCGATCGCTCGATGGAGCGCCGAGGAGAACGGGTTCGCGACGTCCTCCAAGACGAGCCCGATCGTCTGCGTCTTACTGCCGAGCCGTCGCAGCATCGACGCATTGGCGTCGCGACGATAGTTGAGCTGCGCGATCGCCCGCCTAACCTTCGCTTCCAAAGCCGGGCTGACCCCCGGCTCGTCGTTGACGACCCGCGAAACGGTCTTGAGGCCGACACCAGCGAGCGCGGCTACGTCGAGCATGGTCGGACGACGTGAGCCAGCGTCGGGAGGGTTCTCTGACAACGAGATCTCGCCTTTCAGGGACGATAAGTCGCACCGATGCTACAACGCGCAAGAGGCTCTTGACAATGGCTTCTTGACAACGTTATCATCGCGCATCAGCTGTTCCGTGCCTATCGGGAGGACCGCTGTTTCAGCCGCAGCCGCACATCGCTCGGACAACGGTGGCGCCGTCGCGTGCTCGCTGCGCAGTTCTTCTCCACCGAAAGCAGACGGCGTCACCAAGACCGCGGCAGGGCCGGTGCGACGGAGGTCGCTGGGTTCGCTGCCATCACCCGCGAGAGGAGGGGATCACCCTTGCATGAACCACGAAGAGGGAGCAAACATCGCTCCATGAAAGTGCTCGTCGGCATCCTCGTCATGGGGCTCATCGCAGTGGCCTCACTGGCGGCGACGGCGATCGGAAGCACCAAGGCCAAGACGATCAGCGTCGCAATCGTCGCCAACGGCCAGATGCAGGACATCGCGAAATTGACGCCCTCGCTCTTTACCAAGAAGAGCGGGATCAAGGTGAAGTACACGATCCTCGACGAGGGCAAGCTGCGGCAGGTCACGACCCGTGACGTCGGCTCCGGCGGCAAGGCGTTCGACGTAGTCATGATCGGGCCATATGAGGCGCCACAGTTCGGCGTCGCCGGCCTGCTGAAGGACTTGATGCCAATGGCGAAAAGCGATCAGGCTTACAACTACAACGACCTCATCCCAGCCGTGCGCAATGCGCTGTCGGCCAAGGGTCACCTCTACGCGGCGCCGTTCTACGGCGAGTCGTCGTTCCTCATGTACCGCAAGGACATCCTCGCGACGAAGGGCGTCAAGATGCCGTTGCATCCGACCTGGCAGCAGGTTGCAGCCGCCGCGCGGAAAATCAAGACTTCGTCGATGGCGGGTATCTGCCTGCGCGGCAAGCCGGGCTGGGGTGACCTCGGCGCCGCGTTCACGACAGTCCTGAACACGTTCGGCGGCACTTGGTGGTCGGCGAAGCCCAACGGGCAGCCCGATAAAGCGCAGGTCGATCAGCCGGCTTTCAAGGCCGCTCTCGACTTCTACGCGAAGCTCGTGCAGGACGCCGGTGAGAAGGACGCGGCAAACTCGAGCTTCAACGAGTGCCTGACGCAGTACCAGGCCGGCAAGGTGGCGATGTGGTACGACGCGACGGTCGCCGCCGGCACCCTCGAGGCGAGCGACAGCCCGGTGAAGGGCAAGAACGGCTACGCCTTCGCGCCGGTGAACAAGACGAAGTCGTCGGGTTGGCTGTGGAGCTGGGCGCTCGCGATCCCGAAGAGCTCGCCCGACCCGAGCGACGCATGGAAGTACATCGCGTTCGCGACCGGAAAGCAGTACCTCAGGGCAGCCGGGCCGCTGGTGAAGGGCGGCTGGGCTTCGATCCCGCCGGGAACGCGCGTGTCCACGTACCAGATCCCTCAGTACAAGAAGGCGGCCAAGGCCTTCGCAGCCATCACGCTGGCCGCGATGAAGGCCGCCCCGATCACCAACCCCGGCACCACCAAGCGGCCGGGCCTACCTGGCGTGCAGTACGTCGGCATCCCGCAGTTCCAGGACGTCGGCAATCGCTGTACCCAGCTCTTCTCGCGCGTGATCGCCGGCTCGGCGAAGGCCAGCGACGCGTTGAGCCAATGTCAGAGCATCGCGTCGAAGGCGATCAAGTAACCGGTTCATGAACACAGCCGCCGACGTCACGGTCCGCCCTACGGCCAAAGGCCAGGTCGGAGATCCCTTCTCCTCCCCGTGGCGTCGGCGGCTTCCTCTGCTTCCCGCGCTGCTTTTCATGATCCTGGTGACGCAGCTGCCCTTCCTCGTCAGCATCTACTACAGCCTCACCAACCTCAAAGACAAGACACAGTCGCTGATACCCGAGCCGACGAAGTTCGTCGGCATCGAGAACTACCGGGCGATCTTCAATGACCCGTTCTTCCGCCAGGCGATGTGGACGAGCGTCCAGATGACCGTGTTCGCCGTTGTCCTCTCGGTGTTCTTCGGCACACTGTTCGCGATCCTGCTCGACCGCCGTTTCTTTGGGCAGGGCGTGATCCGGACGCTGCTGATCACACCGTTCCTGCTGATGCCCGTCGTTGCAGCCCTGATTTGGAAGCAGCAGATGTTCTCGTCGCTGTTCGGGATCCTTGACAAGGTGCTGAACTTCCTCGGTTTCAGCTCGGTCGCCTTCATCTCCGACCATCCGCTCGCGTCGATCGTCACCGTCCTCGTCTGGCAATGGACGCCGTTCATGATGTTGATCATGCTCGCCGGCCTGCAGAGCCAGCCTTCGGACATCCTCGAGGCGGCCGGCGTCGATGGCGCTACCCCACTTGGCATCTTTCGGCAACTGACGCTGCCCCATCTGCGCCGTTACCTGGAGCTCGGCGCGCTGCTCGGTTCGATCTACATCGTCCAGGCATTCGACGCGATCGACGTCATGACCGGCGGTGGGCCCGGCTCGACGAACGTCCCTTACTTCGTCTATGAGGAGTCGATCGGTGGGGGCTTCCGTTATGGCTCGGCGTCGGCCTACGCGATCGTCGTCGTGATCTTCTCGATCATCATCGCAACGCTCGCGCTACGACTCCTTTCCGGCCTGCTGAAGGATGAGGAGAGAGCTTGATCGGTCGTGCGCGTCGGGGTTCGAGGCTGGGCGTCGGCGAGAGTCGCGCCGCAATCATCGCTCTCGGCATCGCTGCCTGGGTCGTCGGCATGCTCTGGATCTTCCCCGTTGGCTGGACGCTCCTGACGAGCTTCAAGACCGAGCAGGACGCCTCCGCGCAGACGCTACACAACGGCCTGACGTTCGCGCGCTACAGCGACGTCAGCCACTCGACGACCGGGACGCTGTCCCTGTCCGCAGCGTTCACAAACTCGCTCGTGGTCGTCGTCGTCTCGACCGTGATCGTCATGCTGCTCGCCCTACCGGCCGCATACGCACTCGCGATCCACCCCGTCCCGAAGTGGCGCGACGTGCTCTTCTTCTTCATCTCCACCAAGTTTCTGCCGATCGTCGCGTCGATCTTCCCGATCTACGTCTACGCCGAGAAGTGGAACCTCATCGGCACACGAACGATTCTGATCGTCCTCTACATCGCCATAAACCTGCCGCTGGCGATCTGGATGATGCGTTCCTTCTTCGTCGAGGTCCCGCGGGAGCTGATCGAGGCCTCCGAGATCGACGGCACCAGCCTCTTCAACCAGCTGCGCTCGGTGATCCTGCCGATCGCCGCACCCGGTATCGCCGCCACGGCACTGCTCTGCGTGATCTTCGCGTGGAACGAGTACTTCTACGCCATTCAGCTGAACTTCGCCGGCGCATCGACGATGCCGCAGTGGGTGATCGGAAACGTCTCGACGCGCGGAAACTTCCTCGCGAAGCTGTCGGCCGCTTCGATAATCGCCTGCCTACCGGTTGTGCTTGCCGGTTGGGCGGCACAGAAGCGAATGATCCGTGGTCTTTCGTTGGGTGCGATCAAATGAGAAAGGACTGATCCTTGGCCGCAGTGCAATACGAGCAGGCGACGCGTCTCTATCCGGGCACCCCGAAGCCCGCGGTAAACGAGCTCGACCTGACGATCGACGATGGCGAGCTACTCGTGCTCGTCGGCCCGTCGGGATCCGGCAAGTCGACGGCGCTACGCATGCTCGCCGGCCTCGAGCCTCTCGATGAGGGGCGGATCTTGATCGGCGGCAAAGACGTCTCGTCGGTTCGCCCACGCGACCGTGACATCGCCATGGTCTTCCAGAATTACGCGCTCTACCCGAACCTCGACGTCGCCGCCAACATGGGTTTCGCCCTGAAGCAGCAAGGTGTCCCGAAGCACGAGCGCCTGGAGCGTGTGCGCGAAGCGGCGAAGCTGCTCGACCTCGAGCCCTATCTTGACCGCAAGCCGCGCAACCTCTCCGGCGGCCAGCGGCAGCGCGTCGCCATGGGCCGCGCGATCGTGCGCCATCCGCAGGTCTATCTAATGGATGAGCCACTCTCGAACCTGGACGCGAAGCTACGCGTGCAGACTCGGACAGAGCTCGTCGAGCTTCAGCAACGTCTGGCCGTAACGACCGTCTATGTCACCCACGACCAGGTCGAGGCGATGACGATGGGCGACCGCGTCGCTGTCTTGCGAGACGGACTCCTGCAGCAGTGTGACTCCCCGGCCAAGCTGTACCACGAGCCGGCAAATCTCTTCGTCGCGGGCTTTATCGGTTCGCCGGCGATGAACATGCTGCCGGTCGCCCCAACTGGGCCCCTCGAGGTCGGCGGAACAAAGATCGGGGTGAGCGACGACCTCAGCGGCGAGCGGACAACGATCGGTTTTCGGCCGGAGGCAGTGATCCCCGGCGACGGGCCGATTCCCGCCCGCATCCGCATCGTCGAGGATCTCGGCTCCGAGCTGTTCGTGCATCTACTCATCGATCACGACGGCGAGGAGCGCCGAATCGTCGCCAAGGTCGATGCCCCCTTCGTCGGCTCCTCCGGCGACAACGTGCGAATCAGTCTGCACGGTACGCTCCATCTCTTCGATGCTGCGGAGGTGAGACGGCAGAGCGTCGAGCTGTGACCAGCATCCTCGTCACCGGGGCGGCCGGGGATCTCGGCGGCGCGACGGCGAGAACACTTGCGGAGCGAGGATCACGCCTCGTTCTCGCCGACCATCCGCAGACATACGAGCGGTTACAAGAAGTCGTCGAAGACTGCCTGTCGCTCGGCGCCGAGGCGGTCAGCGCCACCTTCTCGGTCACCGATGAAGCTGCAGTCGCCTCGGCGATCGAAAGCCATGAGCCGTTCTCAGGTGTCGTCAATAGCGCGGGCTTGCAGGGCGAGTTCGTCTCGGTTGAGCGCTACCCACTCGAAGACGCGCGCCGGCTACTCGAGGTCAACGTGCTCGGTCTCATGTGTGTGCTGGCCGCTTCGGCCAGAGCGATGATCCGCGCCGGCAGCGGCGGTTCGATCGTGAACATCGCTTCGATGGCCGGGGTCTCCGGCGCGCCGAACATGCCCGCCTATTCGGCCTCGAAGGCAGCGGTCGTCGGGCTCAGCAAAGCCGCCGCCAGGGACCTGGCACCACACGGCATTCGCGTCAACGCCGTCTCGCCGGGGTTCATAGGCCCAGGAGGGATGTGGGAGACGCAGGTGGCGCGCCAAGCCGCAGCTGGAGGCCAATACTTCGCCGGCGATCCCAACACGGTCGCGTCGCAGATGATCGCCATGGTGCCGCTCCGCCGCTACGGGGCGCCAAGCGAGGTCGCAGCGGTGGTCGCCTTCCTTCTCTCAGACGAAGCCTCGTATGTCACCGGCGTCAATCTCGAGGTCTCGGGCGGAAGCGCCTGATGACGATCAGAGTCGCGCAGTCGAACCTGGACGCCATCGGCGCGCTGGGCATCTCGGTACCCCGTTACGACCGCTCAGCCCTCGCCCCACGCATTCTTCATCTCGGCGTTGGTGGCTTTCATCGCTCGCACATGGCCCTCTACACCGACGAGCTCGCCACGGGCGGCAGCGACTGGGCCATCCGCGGCGTCGGTCTGCTGGAGGCGGACCGACACATGGCCGAGAGCCTCCGCGGCCAAGACCACCTCTACACGCTGATCGAGCGCGACAGTGACGGAGCGGGAGTGCGAGTCATTGGCAGCATCGTCGACTACGTCTTGGCGATCGGCAATGTCGATGAGTTCGCTCGGCTGCTGGCGGATCCCGAACTTGCGATCTTTTCGCTGACTATCACCGAAGGCGGCTACTCCCTGGCACGGGAGAACCCGACGATTGAGGCGATCGCGACAGGCCTCGAGGCCCGGCGCCTTGGCGGCGAAGCGCCGCTCACGATCCTCAGCTGCGACAACCTGCCGGGCAACGGAAAGACCGCGGAGTTGGCCATCATGACGGTGTGCCAGTCGCGGAGCGCCGAGCTTGTGCGCTATGTCGAGAAGTCCTGCACCTTCCCGAACTCGATGGTCGACAGGATCACGCCGCAGACCGCCGCGACAGATCGGGCCTGGCTCTCAGAAGTAGTCGGGCTCGACGATGCCTGGCCTGTCGTCGCCGAGCCCTTTCGCCAATGGGTGATCGAAGACCGATTCGCCGCCGGACGGCCGCAGTACGAAGAGGTCGGCGCGCTGTTCACCGACCGCGTGCACGACTGGGAGCTTTACAAGCTACGGATGCTGAACGCGAGCCACTCGTGCATGGCCTACCTCGCCGCGCTCGCCGGAGTCACTTACGTCGACGAAGCGATCGCTGTTGCCGCTCTGCGCAGATACCTCGAGCGCTTCCTCGCGGAGGAAGCTATCCCGACGCTCGATGAGATCCCAGGGTACCCGGCCGCCGACTACGCAAACACGGTGCTCTCGCGCTTTGCCAACAGCGGCGTTCGCGATCAGATCGCGCGCCTTTGCATCGACGGGACGGCGAAATTTCCGAGCTTCCTGATTCCGACAATCGAACGCGAGCTCGAGCTCGGCGGGCCGATCGAGTGTGCAGCTCTGGCCCTTGCCGGCTGGGCGCGCTATCTCGCCGTGACGCCCGCCGCCGAGCGCGCGCCCGATCCTCATGGCGAACGCACCATCGCCCTTGCGCTCGCGTCGCTCGACGCACCGCTGACCTTCCTCGAGCTCGACGAAGTGTTCTCGCCCCCTCTTCGCGAGAGCGAACGCTTCCGTGAGGCGTTCTCGGAGGCGAGCCGCAGTCTCGCCGCGGACGGCTCGTTTGGGGCGGTCGAGCGTCTGCTTGCTTAGCGCGACCGGAAAGAGGCCGCTTGTTCAAGCCGTCGCCGCTCGGCTTCGTTCCGCTCAAGTTGGCTCGTCTGGAGGACGATGAGTAGCACGGTGTATTGGCGCACTCATCGGGCCGCTTGGTCAACGGCAACGGCGCGCTCGCTTTCCTTCCTCGAGCGCTTGCGAGGATCGCTACCCTCAGCCTCGAAGTAGTCGCCGTCTTGAAACGTTTCACACTCATCGCCACCTTGGCCGTGCTGGTCGCGGCCGTCGCATCGACGCCTGGATCCGCTGCGAGCTTCGACGACAGCACGCCCTGTCCCGCCAGCGGCCCGCTGTTGGTATGCCCGACGATGTACGTCGGCCAGCCCGTCCACCTGCAGCTGATCGCGCGAAACGGCTGCGATGTCTACCGCTGGGAAATCGTCAACAGCAGCCTGCCTGAAGGTCTTTCGATGTCCTCGAGCGGCCTTGTGACCGGCACGCCGACGGCCGCCGCCAGCATGCAGGCGTGGGTATGGGTGCACGACCTCACCGCTGCTGAGGGCGGCCCTGACTGGTGCGGCGGCGACAACCACTCGGAAAGGCAGTTCGTGTTCACTGTCGTCGGAGGCAGCGGCCCCACGCCGACACCGACACCGACACCGGCGCCCCAACCCGCGCTGCAGATCACGACGGCGAGCTTGCAAAAGGCGACTGTAGGCGCGTCGTACACTGCCACGCTCGCGGCCGCGGGCGGGGGAAATCTGACCTGGACGGTGAGTGCCGGTTCGCTTCCGACCGGAGTGACGCTCGGCTCCAACGGTGTCCTCTCCGGAACGCCGACCGGCGCCGGCGGCTACACGTTCACCGTGCGGGTGGACGGCGGCGGCCGCTCGGCGTCGAAGCAGCTCGGCCTCGTCGTCGTCGACAAGCTGACCGTAAGCGCGCCTGCCGACCAGACGTGGGAGGTCAGGCGTCCGCTGCAGATCGCGATCAACGCGAAGGGCGGCGCCCCCGGCTACGGCTGGAAGGTCACGGGCACGCTTCCGGAGAACACCGGCTTCATCGGCAACCAAGGCAACGGCTCGACCAGCTACCTGCGAGGCGTTCCGGCACAGGCGGGCATCTTCCCAATCGTGCTCACCGTTACCGACGCGGATGGTGCGAGCGCCCAGATGACGGTAACGCTCACCGTCGCGCCGAAACTGCAAATCAGGACGTTCAGCGTCGGCCGCGCGCAAGTCGGCAAGCGCTATCGACTCGCGCTCGCCTCTGCCGGCGGCGTCGGCGATACACGTTGGACGCGTTCCGTCGGCCGGCTTCCGGTCGGCCTCGATCTCAACGCCGACACGGGTGTCATCTCCGGCAAGCCACGTGCGTCAGGGACGTTCCGCTTCACGATCGTCGTCACCGATTCGCTCGAGGCGAAGGCAGCGATGACGTACAGCCTCAAGGTTCAACGCCGCTAACCCACTTCGCCACCTTGGCTGCAGCGTCGGCTTCAGCCTCACGGCCTTGAGCCGGGGATGATCCCGGGTCCAGCTATAAGCGCGTAAGCGCGAATGCTCCGATCTCGACGACGTCTTGCTTCCGCCACTAAGACACGCTCGCTCGGTTCTCGAACGCCCACTCGCTCTGCTGGGTCTGGGCGTCGTCCTGATGGTCGTCGCGTTCCAGCTGTGGATCACGCCTTCGAACCCGCCGGGGTATCACCGGGACGAGGCGGCGCTCTCGTACAACGCGTACTCGCTCTCGACGAGCCTTCGGGACGAGGATGGAGGCTTGCTGCCATTGTTCTTCCGGTCTTTCGGCGACTACAAAAGCCCCGTCTACCCGTACCTGCTCGCAGGTGTCTTCAGGGTCACGGGTCCACGGGCCGATGTGGCGCGCGGGCTTTCGGCGGTGCTCGTCCTCGCGGCCGTCCTGCTGCTCGGCTTCCTCGCAAGACGAATCACCGGAAGCACAGTCATCGGCTTGCTCGTGCTTGTCTTGGCGGGCTTCACACCGTGGCTCTTCGAGCTGGGACGAGTCGCGCTCGAGGTATCGACCCAGCCGGTGCTCATCACTCTGCTGCTCCTCGCGCTCGAAAGCGCGTGGCGAAGGAACGACTGGACGATCACGGGAGGGCTCGTCGTCGGCTCCGTTCTAGGTCTGCTCCTGTACTCGTACACGGGCAACCGTTTGCTCGCGCCTCTTCTCGCCGGGGCCCTGGCAACCTTCGCGGGGCGCGGGCGCTGGCGTTGGCTGCTCGCTGCCTGGGGATCGTTCGCGGCCTTCCTGGTTCCCCTCGGTGTCTACGCACTTCGCCACCCCGGCGCCCTGACAGCTCGATACGGCGCGACGGCGATCACACGGGAAGGCCGATCGAGGCTCTGGATTGTCCTGCAGCCGATCGCGAACTGGTTCCACGACATCAACCCGTGGCATTGGGCGACGGCCGGCGACCCGGCTCCATACGTCCACAACGGTGGCTACGGCGCACTGTATGGAGCCGTCGTTGCGCTCGCAATCGTCGGCAGCGTAATCGTGCTCACGCGGAGGCGTGCGGATGTCTGGTGGCGCTACGTCTTCCTTGCAGCGCTGCTCGTCCCGATTCCAGCCGCTCTCACCGTCGACCGACACAATGCGATCCGCCTCGCAGCGCTGCCCGTCTTCTCACTCGTCCTCGCAATCCCAGCGTTGGAGGCAATCATCCAGGCGGCGCGACATGGAAATGTCGCTCGACTCGCGCTCGGGGTGCTTGCAGTGACGGTCGCAGTGCAGTTCATCCAATTCCTGGACGCATACCGGACGCGGGGTCCCGAACGGCTTGTCCTCTTCGACGCCGGCGTGAAGCCTTTGCTCCAACAAGCATTCGCCAGCGGAAAGACGATCTACATCGATTACGACGATCGCGGAGCACAGGCGCAGGCCCGATGGCACGCGGCCGAGGCCGGCGTGCCGTCAGATCGAATAGCGATCCTCGCTGACGGCGGAATTCCACCGCGCGGCAGCACGGTTTTTGGACTGTTCCAAGAGTGCGACTACGTGTGCCGGAAATTCGCCCGCTGGGAGCACTATTGGCTGGCGAAAGCGATTGGCCCGCGTCCCGGTTAGGGGAGCGCAGCCCACGCGAGCCGGTCTAGCCGAACTCGAATCGGCGACTCCTTGGTGGGTCGGAGTTCTCTGGACTGACCACTCGTTCGCGCGGCCATGTACCGTCGCGGAGAAGTAGTACCAGCGCGATGGCGAGCAGCGCGAGATTCCGCGCCAGCAGGATCGAGGCTGGCCCCGCTGCGAGGCCCCCCTGGTACTCGAAGTACAATTCCGGGATCCAGACGTTGGTGAGTACTGCTGCCAGGACAAACAGCAGGATGGCCGCCGTTCCCCTTCCGCCGCCAACGAGCGGAACCAGAGGAATAAGCCACACCACGTACTGTGGTGAAAGAACGGTCCCGAGCACGAGCACCGTCGCCAAACTTCCCGCTGCGTAGCGGAGCAGGTCCTCCCGGGCATCGCGTTTGCTGCGGGCCAGCCTGACCCAAAGCAGGCATAACGCGGCCGGGGCGAGCACGTTGAACACAATGGTCGTCACCCCCACGCCAGGACCGGTCAGATTGGTACGGATCAATCCGCCTCCTGCTCCATGGGTCGCGAAATTCGACGCCTTGTCGGCAACGTGGCCCGCGATCACGAGCAAAGAACTCGCCAGACTCTCGATCTGGAGACCGCCGCTGAACTGGATCCGCAGCGACCGCCAGGTGCCGGAGAAGGACGCGACCAAAAACGGCACGAGCACCGCGCACACAGCCCCGACCGTGCTCACGAAGACGAACACCCCTTCGCGAACGCCCCGCCGACGGACGGCCACGATCACGAGAACAGGTAGGAGGACGGCTGGATAGATCTTCGCCGCCGCGCCCAACCCGAGCATGGCCCCGCCCACGCGGTAGCGCTCGCGGACAGCCGCGGCAAGAGCCGCGCCGGTCAGGGCCGCGGGCCATACGTCGAAGCGCTCTGGGAGCACCCGCCCGATCAATAACGGTGAGAGAGCAACGACGGCGAGCGACAGCATCGCCGTTCGATAGGGCCGAGCCATGGTCCTGAGTGTCAGAGCGGTGAGAACGACAATTGCAGCCATCAGCAGGACGACTAGCGACTCAAAGCCGCGGTAATAATTGCGGCCCGCAGCGTTCAGCGGCATCCACGACGGGTTGTCGGTGGAACCACCTGCCACAGCCCGTGTCGCGGGCACCACGAACATGACGGTGGCCCCGGGCGGGTACTCCATCGCAAAGTCCCGGTACGGCACCGCCCCGTCGAGCATCTTCGTCCCGTACGTCGCGTACACAGTGACGTCGGAGCCCGCAATTGATCCTGCCGGCCGCACCGTCACCGCGAGCGCGACTACGAGCAGGGCGAGCGCCGCACCGACCAACCCCACGAAGGCCCGCGGACTCGGTGGTCGTTCAAGCCACCCCAGGGAACTCACCGTGGCCACCGTACACCTGTTCCGGAGGGATCAGATCCGCGACCGCTGCTCCCGTTGCCAGCGAGCACGGACTCGCGAGCAGCAAGGTTCGCGAAGTCTCAAGCGACGGTCCAAGAGCAGACCGCGTTCGTCAGCTCTGAGCGCCCGGGACAGGACAGACGCGCGTAAAGGCGAGGTATCCGCACGGGTCGACTGAGACTTTCGCGGAGGTGACGGCGTCGAGCTGCACCGTCGTCGAGGTCCCGAGAATGTCGAACGCCACGGTCGCGCCGGGACGAGTGACTGCGTCAGTGAGATCGTAGCCGGCCGCCACGATTCGCCCCCGGCTGTCGAGAACAACACCGTAGATCGTTGCGCTTTCGGGTAGCGGCTTCTTGTACGGGTTGGTAAACGACCCAATGACGCCTCCGGAACTCGTCACCGATACATGCTTAACTGGCGGCAGTCGTCGACGTCGGGGCGCGGTTTGTCCGACGTGTACCTCGGTCTCGATGCCGGCGAGCTCAGGCGAGCCTCTCCAGATCAGCGCGCCGCTGATGACGAAGTCTGCCCCGGCGGGTATCAGGGTGACGGCCGTATAACTGTCCGTGAGCGATAGGCCACGACCGTCGACTGCCTCCACGTCGACAGTGACGTCGATCGCGTCCCTGGTCAACGACCGATTCCGCAGTACCAGCCCGTAATCCGCGTAGCCGTAGTCCCCGCTGCCGAGCCCCTCTCCTTCCGGCATAACGCCGCTCGTGATCACGACGACCTTCGCTGTCCGGTCGGTCGCTGCACGGCCGCTCCCGCCAGAGGAGACCAGCGCGAGCAGGGCGAGCGAGAACGCGATCGCGAGAACACGCCGTCGCACCATCTGCATGAACCGATTGTCGGGCCGGCGCCCGAGGAACTCAAGAAGCCCCACGCACACTTGGTCCGTCGGGCTCGGCCTGAATCGCGGGCCGGCTGAGATCAGGATCCCGCGCTGGCGCGCGAACGCATCATCAATAGTGGCCGTAGCTCTTGTTAACCACGACACTTGTGTGCTTCCTCCTGTTGTCTATACCGAAAACACACGGCCTGATCCACCGCGTAAGGTCACGGTTTAAACGGGTTCGACGGAATCGCCGATGCGGTTTGACAAGACGTCGCCACGCCCCCAGCTAAGAACACGCGTCAGGTGAGAGCACTCTGGCCCACGCGAACGTCGCTGCCGGAAACGGCTAACCTCAGAAGCCGCCGCAGGTTCCGATCTTGATCTCAATGATTCGGCTCTTTGGAGGAACCGGGTCACGCTTGGCGTCGTCAACGAAGATCAGGCCGTCTGCTGATCGCCACATATCCGCACCGACTCGGTGCAGTAGCCGATATGCGGCTCGCAGTTCAGCGACGGTGGAACCGAGGGAAACTCCCGGTGAGACGGCCAATTTCGGAGAAACACTCTTCGAACGGGGTTGCTCACGCGGAGAGCCTGCTGTCGTGAGCGGGTAACCACCCTTGATGAAGCGGAACCCGGAGAACCGGCCGCTCCGAAACTCTGTGACGAGATTGCCCCACTCGACCTCGGTGTAGCGAGAACCGCACGCGCTGTTGACACCCCGCGCCGAGGGCATTCCAAAGAGATGACTCAGCTCAGTCACCGTCTTGAGCTTCGCCGTCCCGAACCGAACTGCTCCGATTCCGTGCGGCTTGAGGACCGGTGCGCTCAGCTTCGCGGCACCGCCAGAGGCAGCCATTACGCCCACGACAACAGCGGCGCACAAGATCGCGATTGCGGCGCGCGCACGACCGTCCATCCCGCGAGCATAACGGCGCATCCGCTCGGATCGTCATCGCATCGGGGACATTCCCGAACACTCGCCCAGGTCAGCATCACGACGCCATGCGACGATGCGCGCATGCGTGTCGTCCTCTTGCCGCGACCCTAGGAACCGCAGTGATGCGGCTCTGGCGGCTCACGCGGACGGACGAGACGGCGCTCGACGGCGCAGGCACTTGAAACAGGGCGGCCGCTACTCACCGCCCGGCGTGCCGGTCGTGAACTTCGCATCCGAGGCGGGACTTGCGGTGCTGGTAGCGCTGCGGTACCTGCCGGGCGATCCGGCCGATGCGCCAGATGATTACGTCCTTGGTTGGACTGAGATCGATGCGGTTCCGGAGAGGGTCCCCGACGCGGACGACGATGCGATCCGCGACTGGGTGAGCGACTGGCTCCAAGAGCGCCGCAGCTTATTGGCGGCAGTGCGCTCGCAGGTCCTCCCAGAGGCCGACGTCGTGTTGATGAACCCGCTCCATCCCGATGCCGGCCGCGTGCAGCCGCTCGTTACCCGGCCGTTCAGCTTCGCCGAGTGCCTCCACACCCCGCCAATGCTCAGGCGCTCCTCCGGTGAGAACGACGCTCCGACGTAGCCTGCGTTCGGAGTGCATCTGCGAACGCTGGCCCAGCCGAGCGCTGACGCCTTGACGCCTTGACGCGTTACGGACGCGAGGGCCGGGCCGCGTCCTCGTGCTCTGGCGTCCGGGGTTCGGACGCTGATGCGCGAGGTCCCATCGATCCAGGACAAGGTGCCGCCGCGCTCACGGCACGGCTTTCGGACGACTAGACGCTACGACCGCAGGTGCGGGACACGCACCTCCGCGACATGCGCGAGGTAGGTCGGCGCCACGAGTTCGAGGACGAGCTGCCGGCCCGGCGTATCCCCGCGTTCGAGCTCCTCGAACGAGTCGCCGACGTCGCCGCCGAGGACGACCGGGCCTTCGTCGGTCTCCACGACGACGATCTGATGTCCGGCCGTGTGTCCCGGCGCCGGCAGGAGCCTGACGCCCGGCAGGATCTCCGCCTCGCCGTCGTGCTCGACGTACGTCGCGCCCGGAAAGTCGACCCACTCCCGCACCGTGTAGTCGTCCTCCGTCCGCGCGTCCGCGAGCTCGCGTCGCTGCACGTGGATCGGGATGCCCGGGAAGAGCCGGTTGCCGCCGCAGTGGTCGAAGTGGAGGTGCGTGTTGACGACGACCGCGACGCGACTCACGAGCTCGTCCGGGAGCGGGTTCGGGTGCCACTCCTCGCCGTCGTCTTCGATCGCCGGCGTCCTGTCGATCATCCCCGTGTCGACGAGGACGAGCCCGTCGGGATGCTCGATCGTGTCGGAGAACCCGGGCAAGCGGTCACCGGAAAAGAACATTTCGCTCGTCAGGTGCCGACCGATATCGTCATGGCTGAGCACGGCCTTGACTCCTTTCTCGGCGGCCTCCTCCGGCCGCACGTAGCTCTTGATCTGGGGGTTAGACCGCTTGGCGACCCGTAACTCATCGGTCTCTGCCCAGGGTGCGTCAGGGGACATTCCCGGACACTGGCCCAGACGAGACCGACCGCGCTCGTCGAGACCAGGTCGTCGAGTCTCAGGCGCAGACCGCTATCGCGTGCGCGCGGTAACCGAGACAAACCCCATCTGTGCGCCAGTTTCACCCTCAAGTAGGTCGAGCACTGCCGCTTCGCCTTCCCCGCTCACGCTCTGAACGGCTTCGACCCATCGAATCCAGTTCTCACGTCCGTCGGGGAGCCACGCTGACTCGATCCCTTCGAGGAGCCCGCTCAACTCCCAGTGTCGGCGCCACCACTCCGGCGTGTGCCACGCCGCGACCTCGTGCGCCCACAGCGACCAGACCGCGTCCGGGACGTCAGCCTCGTACGGATCCGGCTCGAGGCCGGGCGTGGTCATCCCAATTGTCCCACCCGATTTCAGGACACGAAGCAGCGCGGGTAAGAGATGAACATCGGTTCCGAAGTATTCGAACGCATCGATGCTCACGATCGCGTCGAACTCGTCATCCGCAAACGGGAGTTGGCGTACGTCCGCATTCACCGCTGTGACAGAACGCTCGACACCGGCCTCGCGGAAAACACCTTCCAGCTCTTCCACACTCACCCATAGGTCGCACGCCGTAACCCTCACCCCACATTCACGGGCGAGGAAGACGGAGGTTGC
>Ga0307278_10000512_pt1 | contig 19451 bp, 20 predicted proteins | sample ER_DNA_117_FD_194482 | JGI IMG/M metagenome (GOLD analysis project Ga0307278, IMG submission 194482) | Bulk soil microbial communities from the East River watershed near Crested Butte, Colorado, United States - ER_DNA_117 | ecosystem: Environmental > Terrestrial > Soil > Floodplain | place...
GGCGGTCTGCGCGGCCGCGCCGGGCACCTCGCGCCCCACCCGGCGGACCGCCGCGACCAGCTGGGTGATGGTGTCCTGGGTCGCGACCGCATCGGCCAGGATCGTGGAGTCCACCGCCCGCCGCCTACGGCCAGCAAGGACCCCGGTCTCCTGGATCATCTGCTTGACCGCGTCGTTGAGGCGATGCGGCCGCTTGGAGCGGGCCAGCCGCTGCCGCCAGTAGGTCAGCGTGGAGGGATGAAACCCCTCCTCGTCCAGGGCCATCCCGGCCGCGACCTTCCACCGCAGATCACAGCGGGCCGCCTCCGCGGTCTCGGCATCCGACAGGTCATACAGGGTCTGCAAGGTCAACACGGCGGCCGCCACCGGCTCGGGCAGCGACGGGCGGCCCCGGCCTGAGGGGAACAGGTCCGCGGACGCCTCGTCGGGGAACAGCTCCCCGCGATGGGTGGCCAGGAACCAGAACATGCTGCCCTCGGGCACCAGATGCCCCACCAGCGCCGCCGCATCCAACAGCTTGCGGTCTGCCCTCGCAACACCCTGCACGACCAGCCTCCCAGCCCAGCCAGCACCTGCGCGGGAGACTATCGCGGATTGTTCAGTGGCCTCCTAGCAGCGCCCGCTGCCCGCCGGGCTGGTAGCGGGTGAGTAGCTCGACCGCCGGGTCGTCCACGCTGACAGTGGGCAGCAGGCTTGCCTGCAGGCGCTGGGACACCTCGGCCTGGGCGCGCGCCTCGACCAACTGCTGCTGGGTGCGCAGCCGCTCGGTCACGTTGCGCCAGGTGACCAGCACACCGTCGTCCAGCCTGGCCACGCGGATGTCGAGCACCCGCTGGATCGGCCGCTCGGTCACGGTGTCCTGGTAGCCGAAGGCGTCCCACGCGATGGGCTCGCCGGTCTCCACAACCTTGCGGCAGGCGTCGAACAAGCCGCTGGTCCCAGCCTCGCGGTGCACCTCGAGCAGCCGGCGGCCGACCACGCCCTCGGCACTGACCGGAGCTTGCTCGACATGGGCCGGGTTGACGTACTCGTACCGGAAGTCCACCACCTGCCCATCGGCGTCGCGCACCGTCGACAGCAGCACCAGAGGGTCAAGAAGGTGCTCGACCGCGGTCTGAAACCGGGCCGCGGAGGCGGCCAGCTCCTCCTGCTGGCGTCGCTGGTCGGTGACGTCCTGGGTGACCTTGGCGAACCCCCACAGCGTGCCGCTGGCATCACGCAGGGCGGTGATAGTCACATGGGCGTAGAAGCGGCTGCCATCCTTGCGCACCCGCCAGCCGTAGCCCGCGAACCGGCCCTGCTCGCGTGCCCGGCCAAGGGCCGCGGCAGGCATCCCGGCAGCGACGTCTTGCGGCTGGTAGAAGCGGGTGAACGACCCACCCAGGATCTCCTGGGCTCGATATCCCTTGATCCGCTCGGCGCCGGCGTTCCAGCTCACCACCCGACCCTCGGGATCCAGCAGGAAGATCGCATAGTCCTTGACCGCAGCGACCAGCAGCCCAAACTCCTCACCGGTCGCGTGCTGCTCGCTGGCTGCTGGCCACTCATATCGCACCGACGCTTGCCCTGCCCGCGTCGGCAACCACCCGGGGCCGCCGACTACCCGGCCACCCGCGGGCTAGCGCACCGGACCGGACGGCAGCCACGAAGCGCAGCCGCGCCTCCGGGGAGCCGAGGCGGGCACCGCGGCACCGCTCGCCACCCACGCCATGCCCACCTAGACGCCCAGGGGATCGCTCGGGTTGCATACCACGCAGCCTTGACCGTCCATCCCCAGCTGTCAACGCGCCTACCAGGTCACCCTCGAGCTGGTCGAGTGCCAGAGCGCCATGAGTCCCTGCTTCCCGGAGCCGGTCTGCCTGGTTCGTGCCACCCGCGTGCCACCCGCAGCGCGGCCATTGCTGGAGCGGAGCCGGTGCTCCCGCTACGCTCGAACCGATGGACGTCCCCGTGAGACCTGCCCGACCCGGCGACGGCGGGGCGATCGGCCGCATCTTCGTCGCGTCCGCGCGCGCAGCCTGGGCGCACTTCCTGCCCACCGACGGCCTCGCCGCCGTCAGCTCGCCGCCGGAGCGCTGGAGGCACGCGACCGGCAGGCAGGTCGTTCTGGTCGCCGAGCGCGACGGCCAGGTCGTGGCCTTCGCCGTGATCCGGCCCTCCCACGACGAGGGCGTTGACCGCGCGAGCGTCGGCGAGCTGGATGCCTTCTACGCACTCCCGTCGGTGTGGGGCCTTGGCGTCGGCCGGGCGCTGATGGCCGCCACCCTCGACGCACTGCGGGGTCAGGGCTTCCGCGCCGCAACCCTCTGGACAGCCGAGCAGAACCAACGTCCTCGCCGCATCTACCAGGCGGCTGGCTGGCGGCTCGACGGGGGGCACAGGCGCAAGACCTACCTCGGCGTCGAGTTCGTGGAGCTGCGCTACCGCATCGCGCTGTAGCTGCTGCTCGCGACCCGTTCGGCGTCCTCCGGCCGGCCGCCCTTGCTTCGGGCGTTTCAGACCTGGCAGGGCTCGCCGGCCGATCTCCGATTTGGAGATGCTGCTGTCAGCGCTGTGCACTCGAGTTCGGCCGCCGCGGGGGTGCGGGTCAACGCCCTCTGCCCCGGGCCGGTGAACACCCACTGCTGCAGGAGCTGTTCGCCAACGACCCGGAGAAGGCCGCGCGCCGGCTGATCCACCTGCCCCTGGCCGCTTCGCGGCGGCGGCGATCGCCGCCGCCTGCTTCCTCGCCTCCGACGACGCAGCTACATCACGGCCAGCGCCCTCATGGCCGGCGGCGGTCTCTCCACGGCCTACGTCACGCCCGACTAGCGACGCCCTCGGCAGGTTGCTCAGGCACGAGCTCCGGGCGTCGCGCCCGCGCCGACCAGCTCCTGCTCGCGCACGTCGTCGGCGTGGATGTCGCTCTGGTAGGTCTCGGTGGCGAGCCAGGTCGCGACCACCGTGATCAACGCCATCATCGCCATGTAGAGGGCCACGGCCGGCCAGCTCCACGCCTTCAGCAGCGCGGCGGCGACCAGCGGGGCGAAGCCGCCGGCAGACACCGAGGCGAGCTGGTAGCCGAGCGAAGCGCCGCTGTAGCGGACCCTGGTGCCGAACAGCTCCGAGAAGAACGCCGCCTGCGGCCCGTACATGAGGTCGTGGCCGATGTTGACCCCGAGGACGATCGCCAGCCAGATGAGGGTCGACGTCTTGGTGTTGACCATCCAGAAGAACGGGAACGCGAACACCAGCGAGAACACCGCCCCGCCGAGGTACAGCGGCCGCCGGCCGACCCGGTCGGAAAGTGCCCCGTACAAGGGGATGGTCTGCGTCTCCTTGACCCGCTGGAAGGCTGGCGACTCGTACAGCTTCCGGCGCACGAACAGGCCGATCGCGATCAGCACCACGCTGAGCAGGAACGGTATCCGCCAGCCCACGACAGGAACGCCGCGTCGGAGGTGGCCTGCTGGACGATCAGGAAGACCACCGTCGACAGGAACAGGCCGGCGGGCACGCCCATCTGCGGCCAGCTTCCGAGGCGAGCAGTGGACCTGCTGCTCGTAGCCGCTTGCCGTACCCGGACTGGTCGGCGATGTTGGGAAACAGGTGCCGCAGGTGCTTGCGGGCGTAGCGGATCCAGTGTCGCTCTGGTGGGAAGTCGAGCAGGACCTGGACGATGCCAGACACAGCAGCGCAGCGTCGGAACGTCGCGGTGGCCGCCCGATCCGGCGACGCCCGATGGCGCGGACTCGACCTCCTACTATGTGGATCATATCGTGGTTCACCCCGACTGGTTCACCGCTCCGGCGCTGAGGGGCAACTCCAAGCGCCTGGGCCTCGCGCCGCCTGCTGAGGACATCGCGCTGGTCTGGCTGACCGAATCCCCGCAGCAGGAGGAAGGGATCAGCCCGGCGCCGATCGTCGGAGCTGGCGAACTCCACGGCGAGACCGTTGTCGCGATCAACACCTGGACCAGCAGCATGCGTTGCGCTGGTCCGTCGTACTCCTACCGCCTCGATGCACCGACGGCACAGGAGTTCCTGAACACCTACCTGTAGTCGCATTCCGTCGTGTCGACCCGGGGAGCACGTGACCCCCGGGTCGACCGTCAGCCTCCGACAGCAGGGGCGGAGATCATCTGTGAGATGGCGGCTGTAACACAGTCTGCCTCTGACAGGCTGCTCGCCTCTGCAGAGCAGTGCGATTACGACGCATGACTTTGCCGCTTTACGGTCGGCGGCGACCCGGGCTGCGTGCTGGTGAGCTGGCTGGCCCGCTGCTAGGTGGCGGTCTCGCGGTCTTTGGCCTGCTCGGCCCGCGCCCTGGCCCGGTCACGCCGGTTGGCTGGCAGGGGCTGGCCGGCGGTCACGTCGCGGGCCACATCGGTCAGCCGGCGGGTCGAGGACCGCGCCGCCCCCCGCAACCGCTCGAACGCGGTCTGCGCGTCCAGCCGCTCGCGGCCCATGAGCACCCCCTTGGCCTGCTCGATCAGCCAGCGGTGCTCCAACGCGGCCTGCAGCTGCTCGGCCAGCCGACCCTTGACCTGGGCGGTGACCGCCGCGCTGAGCAGGCTGGCGACCAGCCCGGCATAGGCCTGCAGGGCGGCGACCTCGCTGGGATCCCAGTCCCGCGCCTGGCCGGCGTAGACGTCCAAGGTGCCGATCACCCGGCCGTCCAGCTCCACCGGCACACTCAACGCCGCGCAGATCCCTTCGCTGAGCAGCACCTGGGTGAACTCGCCCCAGTCCGGTTCGGTGCCGATGTTGCGGATGGCGGCCGGCAGCCGTTGGCGGAACGCCACCGCACAGGGGCCTTGGGCCAGCCGCTCCTGGCTGTCCTCGACGGTCTGGGCGCTCTGGTCAGATGCGCTGGCCCAGCGCAGCTGCCCCTGTTGGTCGACCAGCATGAGGCCGGCCGCGTCGGCTCGGAACAGCTGCTTGGCCGCGTCGGTCACCTGCTGCAGGGTGGGGGCCAGGCCGCGTTCTGGGTCCAGGCTGCCCAGGGCGCCGATGCTGTTGGCCAGGTCGGTCGGGTCGATGGGCATGGCGCTGCCTGCCTTTCTTGGTGCCGGGGACTGGCGAACTGGTCACCAGGCCAGGGAGTGGATGCCTAGGATGCCGAGCGGGCCAACAGCCCGTCGCTTGGGAAGGGCCGGACAAGCTGGAGGTCCGGGGATGCTGCCACCGTCCAGGGGCCACGATGCGAACAGGGACTACGCGCATAACTGTACGCCTGCCACCGGCTCGCTCAACCCGGTGGCGCCGGCTGGCAGATTCGGGCCCGGTCCCGGTGGCTACCCCACCATGCAGCCTCGGGCTGCAACCGCTGCGACGGACGCGCCGCCACGGGCAGGTCGGCCCAGACCTCGCTTGCCTGCACCGACAGCCCGAGGCTGCCTACACCCCAGCACCCAGCGCAGTGACGAACCGTCTAAGACGGCCACGTGCCAAGCCGCAGCCTTCCAATTGGATCTGCCCTGCTCACGTTGGGTGCCTCGTCCATCCAGGCGGATCCAGAAAGGTCCCGTCGGATCGTCTGGATGATCAAGCGCCTTCTGAGATGATCAAGCGCCTTCTGAGAGGGAATCGGATGGCGCCATAACCTGCTGGGACCCAATGCCCACGGGGTCTCCGCCTCGTCGGGTAGTCGCTCAGCGCGGTCGACCGCCGCTTGCTCCCGATCCGGCAGCCGCCCTGCGCCGGTCAGGCTCCGCCGCAGCCCGGTCCTGGGCTGCGGCCGCCCGATCCTCGGCCGCCCGATCCTCGGCCGCCTGGTCCTGCCGCTCGGCCGCCCGATCCTCGGCCGCCTGGTCCTGCCGCTCGGCCGCCTGTTCACGGTCTGGGAGGGGCTTGTCCATGCTCATCGCATCCGCCCTGGTGGCACGAAGGTATGCAGTGCAGCGGCCGTTACCAGGGCGACGATAGTCCCTGCCGGGGCTCCTGTGGAGCCTTCCGACAGGGCAGGTGGCCGCCTCGGAGGAGCGCGCATGCTCCGATTGGGCATGGCTGAGGCCGGGCCGGGATGGTCAGGGTTCCACCAGTTGGGCACGCATGCAGGTCAGGGCGCGGCGCTGCAGCCGCGACACGTGCATCTGCGAGCAGCCGACCTTGGCAGCGATGGCGTATTGGTCCAGGTCGTGGAAGAACCGCATGACGATGACTTCGCGTTCCAGGCTGGGCAGCGCGGCGACCATGCCGGTCAGAGCCAACAGGTCTTCTGGTTCCTCCCTGGGCCCGGGGGCAGCCACCAGGTCGCCGAGACGAAGGTCGGGGTCGTCGCCGGCTGCCTGGTCCAGGGACACCTCCCGGCGGCTGGTCGCGACCGCCAACGCCTCCAGGATCTCCTCCTCGCTCACCTCCAGGTGCTCAGCCAGCTCGGTGGTGGTTGGGGCGCGGCCCAGGGTCTGGTGCAGCTCGTCGGCCGCCTTGAACAGCCGCAACGCTTGTTCCTTGACCGGGCGAGGTACGCGCAGCCGCCAGCTGGTGTCGCGCAGGTGGCGTTTGAGTTCGCCGACCACGCAGGCGACCGCGAAGGGGACAAACACCGGGCTCTTGGCCGGGTCGTAGCGGTCGATGGCGGCGATCAGTCCGGCCCGGGCGGTCTGGCGCAGGTCCTCGGGGGTGGTCCCGCGGCTGTTGCGGTAGCGGGTGGCCAGCCGGTCGGCCAGGCTCAGGTAGGCCAGGATGATCCGCTCTCGCAGCTTCGGCTCGCGGCTGGTGGTGTACTCCTGCAGCCACCCGTCCACCGCGGTCGCCGCCGTCTGGTCGCCTGGCCGGACGTCGACGACCTCATCGTTTGGAAGCTGGGGGATGGTAGCGGACACCAGGCACCTCGTTGGGGCTGGTCGTCCACGGGGGCTGGGCAGACGAGGCGGCACAAGCAGCCAGCAAGGGTGGTCTTCCCTGTGCAGATGTTCGCAAACCTGCTCGGCCTCGGCTCAGCGTTCGACCAGGTTCAGAGAAGCTGCGCTTCCAACCCGGACCGACACCGCTGACCCGGACCAGCGGGTGCTGTCCGACGTCGCCGGAAGCCGACCTTGATCGGCTTGGGAGGGGATTCGCGTGCGGTCACGGTCTGGCCTTCTTGGGGTGCTCTTTGAAGAAGCGCACCAGCTCGGCGGAGGCATCAGGTCCCTGCGGATCGGTGTAGGAGCCGTGCGGGCTTCCCCCTGACCAGGCATGGCCTGCCTGATGGATGATCCACTGCTCCACGACCGCGCCCTCGCTGGCGTCAGGGTAGACACGGCGCGTGTACGCATGTCCACCAGCCACCTGCCCCGATGTCACGGTGGCCGCCTGCGCGGGCTTAGGGACGCCGGCCTGCTCGGCGGTGCCGGTCCGGCCCCAGTGGGCAAGCAGGTCCTCGGCGTTGATGGGGGCGACGATCGCGTCGCCATCCCCATGGAACACGATCAGCGGGATGCTCCTGGCCGGCTGGTGAGCACCCGGTGGTGGCCCCTGCTTCATGGCGGCGAACGCGGAGGGCAGGTCATGGGCGGCGCCGTAGGCGAGGCCGGAGTGCACACCGGCCGCGGCATACAGGTCAGGGTAGGTCGCGGCCATGACCGCGGCCATGGCCCCACCGGCCGAGAAGCCGGCCACATAGACCCGGCCGGCGTCGACCCGATAGGCGCTCATGACCTGGCGCGTGATCCCTGCGATGAGGGATGGCTCGCCGGCGCCGCGGTGTTGGTCGGCGGCCTGGAACCAGTTCCAACACCGCAGGCGATTGGCGGAGGTGGCTTGCTCGGGGTAGGCAACCAGGAACGTGTCCCGTTCGGCGAGCCCGTTGATGCCCGTGCCCGCCGCAAAGTCGACGGCCGTCTGCGTCCCACCGTGCAGCATGACGATCAGGGGCACGGTCTGTCCGGCATAGCTGCTGGGGATGTAGAGCTTGTAGCCGCGGGTCCCGGCGGCGTTGGTGTAGGACGCGTCGAGGAACCGTCCTCCGGCTCGGGCCACGGCGGCGGTCGCGTCTGGTGGGTGTGGGCGTGCACCGCCAGCAGGTCGCAGCCGGTGCGGGGAGCGCACGGGACGCTTGGCGACGCGGCGAAGCAACGCAGCGACGCTGGATGCTCCGGGTTCCTGGCCCATGCCCGACCCCGGCGGCACCGCAGGCCCAGCCGGGGCCTCGGCGACGCGCAGCTGCGCCCCGATCGGTTCGGCAGCGCGAGGCGGCTCTGGGGTGGACATGCCGGAGGCCGGCTGGTTGCCCAGCGTCCGCTGGATGAGTGCGGTCGCCTCGGCGAGCTGCCCCGCGCGGGTGAGGCGGGTGGCTTCGGCCATGACGGCCTGCATCTGTTGCTGCATCTCACAGTTCCCTTCCATCAGGCTCACACGGTCCGGCCCGCCAACGCCGCCTTCACCGCGGCACTCGCCCGCAGGGCCCCGAGCACCTCGACCGATTCGATCGTCGCCAAGGCCAGCTCCGGGGAGACGTCCTCGGCGATGCTGGCCAGACCGAGCACGCGGATCTGCAGCCGCTGGCCAGCCTCGCTGACTGCCTCCAGGTCGCGGCGCGCGTAGTGCTGCACCCCAAGCACCAGCGTCTTGCGCGCCACCGTGTGGTTGACGGCCTCGGCGTGGGTGGCGAGCTGGGCGCGGATCGCGGTGCGGATGAAGTCGGTTCGGTTGGCGTAGAAGCCTTCCTGCACCAGCAAGTCGATCTGGCCTAGGTCCACGAGCCCCAGGTTGATCGTGATCTTCTCGGTCTTCTCGCCTTCACCCACCCTGACCATCCCCTTACCATCCCAGTGGATGGTTACTCCCACCCGTCACCTTTGTCAAGGGCTTCGTTCGACCGTGGCTGCGGAGCAACAGAGCAGCCGATCCGCTGAGTCGTTGGCAAAGCAGCAGGAGGATTGTGCACGCTTGCGGCGTGCACAATTGTGGGTAGGCAGGGTAGTCAGGTTGCGCCGAGACAATCCTGGCTACCTGCGATGGCGGGTACTGGACGGCAGTGACCCCGACGGGGTTCGCGGCCGCCCTGCGCACGACGGACGATCTCGGGGGACCGTCGGGCGTGCAGCCTCACGACGCAGTCAGACAGGAGCGCACATGACACCCTTGGACGGAGCGCCGATGGTCGGGTCTCGGGATGGCGCCGACGGCAGCGCGAGCGGCCGGCCGGCGACCTCGCGTGCGGATCGCGGCAGTGACTACGCCGAGCTGTCCCGGCTGGTCAGGCAGGCTGGACTCCTGGACCGGCGGCCCGCCTGGTACGCCATGAAGATTGGTCTCAACACGGTCCTGCTCGGCGCCGGGTGGACCGCCTTCTCCCTGCTGGGGAATTCGTGGTGGCAGCTCGCCACCGCTGTCTGGCTCGCGGTCGCCTTCACCCAGACCGCGTTCCTCGGCCACGACGCCGGGCACCGGCAGATCTTCCGCCGGCGCCCGGCCAACGACCGCGTCGGGCTGGTCCTTGGCAACCTGCTGATCGGCGTGAGCTACGGCTGGTGGGTCGGCAAGCACACCCGCCACCACAGCCATCCCAACCACGTCGACCGGGATCCCGACGTCACCATCGGCGCGGTTGCGTTCACCGCCGACCAGGCGCGGGCCCGCCGTGGGCTCACCAGGGTGCTGGCCCGCTACCAGGCCTGGCTGTTCTTCCCGCTGCTCATGCTCGAAGCGGTGCACCTGCGCGGCGCGAGCGTCAAAGCCGTGACACGCGGCGCGGTCAAGTTCAGGCGGCTCGAGGCGCTCCTGCTGTTCGCCCACATCGCCAGCTACTACACCGCCGTGCTGCTCGTGCTCACACCGCTGCGGGCGGCGGTCTTCGTCATCGTCCAGCAGGGCCTGTTCGGCCTGTACCTGGGATGCGCCTTCGCACCCAACCACAAGGGCATGCCCATGCTCACCGGACGAGACGAGCTGGACTACCTCAGGCGCCAGGTGCTGACCTCCCGCAACGTACGCGGAAGCCGGCTGGTGGACTTCGCGCTCGGCGGGCTCAACTACCAGATCGAGCACCACCTGTTCCCCAGCATGCCCAGACCGAACCTGCGGCGCTCCCAGGCCCTCATCCGCGGGTTCTGCGTGCAGCACGGCCTCTCCTACCACGAGAGCACGATGCTCAGCTCCTACGCGCAGGCGCTCCGTCACCTCCACGCGGTCGGTGCGCCGCTCCGTCCAGCGGTGGCCGACTGAGAGGCCAGCCACACGACCGCGTCCTGGACCTGCAGCCGGACGAGCCGGCCGGCGAGTCCTGACGATCCGCGTGTCCTCGACCTTCCACGCAGGTGGGAGTACCGATGGGTGAGTGGGTGGGTGGCCGCGACGCGCTCGGAGACCCCGCCCGTCTGTAGGCGGCCAGGGCGTGCCGGATGCGGGCATTAACGATGAGGGCCGCGCCGGTCAGGGTCGGGATCGCCCACTGCAATACCGTGCACCGCCGCTGTGCTGTGGTCACGTCCTCGTGGGGTGTCGGCGGTCGGGGCTGTGCCACTGTCGACGGGCATGTCGCTGGCCCACCGGAGCTTGGCGCCGAGCGCCCAGGCCAGACGGTGGCACCCAGGGCGGCCGCCGTGCGGTTGAGCCCGATCGCGCCCATCAGCGAGCCGGCGAACCAGGCGGCCAGGCTGAGATCGTGCCGAGAGCGGGCGACGCTGTTGCCGGTTGCCATGGAGTACATCCTTGCCCGTCTCCGCGCGGCGGGAAGGACGCCGGACGGGGGCGGCCTTCCCGGTTTCCGCGCCCACGCCGGTTGGCGTGGGCGCGGAGGCGTCGTTTGATCGTTAGCGCGGGTCGCGTCGTGGCTGGTCGTCGACGTCGATGTGCTCCTTGCGGACCTCGTCGCCGACCTGGCGCTCCTCGGTGACCGTGCCCTTGTCGAGGCGGACGCGCTCCTTGGCCACGGCCCGCTTCTCGACCACCGGCTCCTCCTCGCGGAGCACCACCTCGTGCTCCTCCTCGGAGATGTCCGGCCCGGAGGTGGCCGCGTCGATGTTGGCGTCGGTGATCGGCTCACGCTCCAGCCGGACCTCCTCGCGCTGCACCGGCACGGTGGTGGTGACCTGCTCGGTGGTCACGTACTTGCGCAGCCGCACCCGGCCACGCTCGCGGGTCTCGGTGCCGACCCGCAGCTCCTCCTCCGACCGGGTCATCGCGTCATCGGTGGTCGGTCCGCTGGTGTCGTGCCCGACGGCGGTGTCCTGGGCGTCGTCGTAGACACCGTCGCGGTCACCGTCACGCGAGTCGAGGCCCTGTCCGGCGGTGGCGGCGGGCAGGCCGGAGTCGGAGTGGGACTCGGTGTAGTCCAGGCCGGAGTGGCGGTACAGCTCGGCCTCGTCGTCCTGGGAGAGCTGCCCGTCGGCCTGCATGCCAGGCGCGTCTTTGACCTGCGCCTTCTCGTAGGGCACCTGGACGCTGTCGCCGGTGGCCTGCGCCTGGGCCAGGGGCACGAAGGTGGCCTTGGCGCCAAACAGGCCGGTGTTGACCAGGGCCCATTCGGGCTGGCCGGTGTCGTCGTCGAGGTAGATGTCGCTGATCTTGCCGATCTTGTCGCCGGCGGGGTCGACCATGGTGCGACCGTGCCAGTCGCGGACGGTGTCAAGGCTTGGTGCTGACATGCTGCTTCCTTCCCTCTTTCGTGGTTCCGTGTGGCTCATCGATGCGTTGCGGGTGGCGTTCCAGCGGTGCGCGGCCCTCCCCTCTCGGTCGTGCCAGGGAGCCGCTACCCGGGCGGGTGGTTCAGATGCCGGGCAGGCCAGAGCCGCCGGTGAACCGAGACGCCAGCTCCTTGGGGTCCAGACCGAACCGGTCGAGCATCCCGGCGTGCTGGTCGGTGTCGACCTGGTCAGGGAGCTCCTGGTCAGCCTGGTCGGCGCTCTGATGGTCGCCGCGCTGGCGGAGCAGGTCCAGGATCATGTTCTTGTCGAGCTGCATGCGGGCTCCTTTGGGATGGGTGATGACTGGGTTGTGGTGCGGGACGCCTCGGCCCCGATGTCCTGCCGAGGCGTCCCGCAGCCTGGTCGGGGCTAGCGGTCGCGGCGTAGCCGCCGCTCTGGCCGCTCGGCCGCGAATTCCTCGGTGGCGGTTGCGGTGTAGGCCGTCCCGTCGTCGTCGAAGGCCGACGCTCGCGCGGACTGCTGGGCCTGCTGCTTCAGCTCGGGCCCGCGCTGCTCGGCCCTGGTGGTGGCCTGCTCCCAGTAGCGCTGCATGGTCTTGATCCCGCCGCCGCCGATGGCGACCACGGCCGAGCCGACCACGATGGCCAGGATCGCGTACCACAGGCCGGTCACGATCCGCGGGGCGATCTTGAGCTGGTCCAGGGCCGCGAAGGCGGCGAACACCAGGATGGCGATGCCGGCCCCCTTGGCCATGAGCTGCCCGCCCGAGACGCTGCTGAGCAGGCTTGTGAGCAGGTCGGTGACCGCCCTTGCGATCGCCGCGGCGATCACGACGATCAAGATGGCGACCAGCACGTTGGGCAGGTAGGCGATCAGGCCCTTCAGCAGGTCGCTGACGGGGTTGGGGCCGAATACTCCGAAGGCCAGCTGCAGGGTGACCAGGAAGATGAGCCAGAACACGACCTTGGCGATGATGTCGGACGGGTCGTACTTGCTTCTGGCCAGGGCCTGCTTGATGCCGCCGCGTTCGACGGCGCGGTCGAAGCCGACCCGCTCCAGGACCTTGTTCAGCACTCCGGCGACGACCCGGGCGACCAGGTAGCCGACGAGCAGCACCAGCAGGGCGGCGGCGAGCTTGGGGATGAAGGTGATCACGTTGGACCACGCGTCGGAGATGCCGGCTTGGAAGTCGACGGCAAGGGGCATGGGCGAGCTCCTTCGGCTCAGGGTGGCAGACAGGCAGCGCACACCGGCATGTCAAACCCCTGGCGGCGCGCTGGCAACGGGTTCTTGTTGGTAGATGGAGGCGGCACGCCAACCCGGCGGCTGTCGCTCGACCGCGGCTGGTGCCGCAGCGGTGACGGTGCCCGGGGTCTGGGGGCCTCGCGAGGATGAAGAGCTGCCCATGGAGGGCTAGCTGTTTGTCGCGGGTGGTCTAACCCGCTACCCGGTACGCAAACCTCTTCCACGAGGTGCTCAGCGGCCAGCGGCTGTCCCGGACGCGAAGGTGAGGCAGCCGGGATGACCGATAGCGGGAGCGCATGGTACCCAGCCGGTCAGCCACAACGCTACCGGGGCGCCGGGCCGGCCGCGCCACCCGTTAACAGGTGTTCCGCATCGCTACCGCTGGCTCGAGAGGGATCAGGGTGGCGGTCCTGGCCATTCGAGGGAGACCATGGTGGCGTCGTCACGTGGCTTTGCGCTTTGGTGGGCCAGGATGGCGTGGGCGAGTCGGCGCATCGTCTCGGCTGCAGGCTGGCCGGCCAGGGTCTCGCGCACCAGCAGGTCGGCCAGGCGGTCCTCTCCGAACGGATCACCGGCGAGGTTGCGGCCCTCGACGACCCCGTCGGTGTAGAACAGCACCCGGTCATCCGGGACCCTTGGTGATCAGCAACTCAGAGATCAACGTGGCCAGCCATGTGCACTGCACCCGCAGCGCGTCGTCGGCCCTCGGGATGGTGAGGCCGAGCACGCCGAGGCGTTCCGCGCCGTCCAGCAGCGGCAGCCACAGCCGCCGGCCCGCCCGACGGCAGCCTCTTGCACGGCGATCGCGCAAAGGCGCGGCCGGCCAGGGTGGCGTCGACCTCCAGCGGCGCCCGGTCGGTGCCGTCGGGAAGCGGAACGAGCAGGGCCTGTTCGTAGTCGACCAGGTAGATGGCCACATCATGGGGCGTCCAAGGCCTGCGCGGCCCGGGCGACCGCACCAACGATCTCGTCAGGTGCGAGGTCATGAGAGGTTTCGAGCAGGTTACCAAGCGCGTCCAGGCCCGGGTCGCTCATCGGTCACACTCCCTGGGTCGCTGGTCGGCCAGCAGCGCTGAGATGTGTTCGGCTGGGTGGTTTGCGGTCGCAGTGGCTGGCTACTCAGCATCGGCCCGGCAGCAGGCTGGGCCGATGTGGAAGGACCCAGTCCCCGTCCTTTCCGAACCCATATCCGGGAGGGTCCTTTCATGGCACGGCGACCTGCGGCCGACAAGGCCACACGACACCCGAGCCAGCTGCTGACGCTGGTCATCGGTGCCGTCTACACCCTGGTCGGCATCCTGGGCTTTCTGGTGACCGGCTTTGACAACTTCGCCGCCGAGACCGACAAGACCCTGCTCGGCTTCGAGGTCAACCCGCTGCACAACCTGGTCCACCTGGCGATCGGGCTGGCCGGGCTGGCCATGTGGCGGCGGCTGGACACCGCCCGCACCTACGGGTGGCTGCTGGCGGTCGGCTACGGCGCGACATTCCTGTACGGGCTGTTCGCGGCCGGCAACTCCGACATCAACTTCCTGTCCATCAACGGCGCCGACAACGGCCTTCACCTGGTCAGCGCAGTTGCTGGTCTGGCCATCGCCCTGCTGCCGGCGCGCCGGACCGCCCCGGGCCGGGGTGGTGTCGCCGACCGCGGCGCCTGACCTCGAGCGAGGTGGGGCGGGCAGCCCGCGCAGCCAGGGAGCGCCCACGCACGCGCCGCCGCTGCGTGCCCCCACTGGCGTCATCGCTGTTGCTCGGTTCATGCACAACCAAGATATAGAGAGGAACGATGAGCATGGCATCCACTGACAACGCCCTTGCCCGTACGCTGCACGACGTCGGCTTGGCGGCCTGGTTCGGCGGCTCGTTGATGGGCGCGGCCGGGGTCAACGGCGCCGCCGCGGTGGTCGAGGACCCCACCCAGCGCCTGCGGGTCGCCAATACCGGCTGGGCCCGCTGGACTCCACTCAACCTGGCGGGCATCGCCGCGCACCTGGCCGGCGGGGCGGTGCTGACGGGGGCCAACAAGGGCCGGCTTGCCGGCCAGCAGGGCGTCGCCACAGCGAGCACGGTCAAGACCGCGCTGACCGTCGCCGCGCTCGGCACCACCGCCTACGCCCGCCTGTTGGGCAAGAAGCTCGAGCGGGCCGGCGACGTCCCGGTCGAGGGCGGCACCTCCCCAAGTCCTACCACCCCCGACGATGTGGCCCGCGTCCAGCGGCAGCTCACCGCGCTGCAGTGGGTGATCCCGCTCCTGACTGGTGCGGTGCTGGTCGTCAACGCCCGCATGGGCGAGCAGCAGCGCCCCACCCAGGTCACCCAGGGCCTGTTCCGGCGGCTGCTGCCAGGTCGAGGTCGCTAGCCGGCTTCCCACCGGGCGCGGCGCTGCGCCTGGTCGCGGGGTACCCGTCGGCGTCCCAGGCACGGCGATCCGCCGGGACGGGGCTGGGCCGACCCGGTGTCCGGGCCAGCGCCCGCGGCCCGGGCAGGGAGCGAACCTGTCGAGGAGCAGGCGACGAGGAGGCCGATGGTGAGGGAGCTGCGGTTGTGGGCCGCCGCTGCGGCAGGGCCGGCCGCCGGCACCTCTGGGCCCTCACAGCCGCTGGCCACCCTGACCGTCGGCCAGCCGCTACCCGCCGAGCAGACCGAGGTGCTGCGGTTCAACCCGTGGACCACGGGACCGGGAATCCGCCCGTCCGGCTGCCTGAACCTGTTTACGCGACGCCGCCTACCAGGCAAGTCAACGGGGCCGGCGAGGCTGAGCATCGCGCCGGCCCCGGCTACCAAAGCGTTCAGCATCAGGGCGGGGGAGTTGTGTGATGGGATGCCGAGGTACCGTGGTAGGGAGACATGCAGGTGAACAGCGGTGCAGAGCAGGGTGTGAGGGAGCCCGAGGCAATGATGGGCACTGGCGAAGAACCGCCGGGCCGCCAGCGCCTCGAACACCCCCGGCGGGACAGCTCGCGCACGTACAGCCCGGCTCGGCCCTTGCCGTCCGGGTGGCCCCAGTCGGCACCGTGCTCATCGGTGACGCCCAGCAGCCCGACCCGCCAGCCGGCGTTCAGGCACTGGTTGAGGGGGGACTCTCCACCTCGGTCGGTGTCCTTGAGCAGGTACTCGTCGGTCTTGTTGAAGATCTCCAGGCCCACCAGCCGCTCAGCCAGAGCCGGCCGGTAACCGAAGCGGCCGAAGCGCAGCCGCCCGGTCCCCGGGTGGTTGAACGTGATCAGGCCGCCGTTCCCGTGCCTCTCCAGCCAGCGCCAGAAGCGCTCCATCGTGGGGAAGGTGCGCAGCGGGTCGGTGAAGCGCCGGCTGCCCCACACGTTCATGTGGCCGAGCAGGAAGTGCGACCACGCAAACCCGCGCAGGGCGACGAACTCCCCGTCGTCGTTGGCCGCGTCGGCCAGGGACGCGGTCCGCAGCCAGGCCCGGCCGTCGATGCCGGTCCAGCCGGGCGCACCGACAAATCCGAGGAAGGCCGAGGCCCAGCGGCTGTGGTCGGTGATGGCGGCCACGTCCAGCCCGGCCGCTCGCATGCAGGCGAAGGCGCGCCCGGGGTCCCCTGCCCCGTCCGACAGCAGGTATGGTTGTGCAGGTCGGCGTGGACCAGCCACCGGCCGGGGAACAGCCTGGAGCGGCGGCTGGTCCCCCAGGCGTCGTGCCCCCTCGGGGCCTTGGGATGGCCGCAACATGCCGGCACGATAGCGCGGGCATCATCGCTGTGGCCTGACAAACCCTGCCTGAGCCGCGGCCCACGTCTGGCCAGGGCCTGTGCACGACCGCGAGCAGGTTGCTTGGCATCCTGGTGCTCGGCGGTCGCGTTGGCGGTGGTCGTGGCTGTCGTCTCATCGGGGCTCCTGGTCGCGTGCGGATGGATGCCGCTTCTGGTTTCGCGGGAGGGCGTCTAACCTGGACCGTGATCGGCGCATCGCACTGTCGTGATGGCGGATCGTTTGGGCCGATGGGGAGTTGGCGGCCCGCTGGCAGGTGGGCGGTTGCAATGACAGCGGCGTCGGTGCGTGCCCACGGTGCGCCATGCAGGTGCGACGCTGTCGCGCGGCTGCTCGCCTTGGGTTGGGAGGGGTCATGGACGTGCCCGCAGACCAGTCGGCACGGGCGGTTGCCCAGCGGATCCCGCCCGGAACGGTCCGGAGGGCGCGCCGCCGGCGGCCCACGGGGGAGGCACCGCCGCTGCCGTATCACCTGCAGACCAGCGGGGTGAGATGGCTGACCGCCGCGGTCGCGCTGGTCGCGCTGACGATCGTGGTCTTCGCCCGCGGGCTGCGCGGCCTCGCCGTCGACGTGACCGTCGCCGACGATGCGGTGGTCAGGTGGCTGGCCGGGCTGCACGCCCCAGGACTGGTGGGAGTCTTTCGGGCGCTGGCGGCCCTCAGCTCCTGGTGGATCCTCAACGGGCTGTTGTGGGGGCTGCTGCTGGCCCTGCTGGTGCTGCGGCGCTTCCGGCACCTGATCGTCCTGGTGATCCTCGCGCAGCTGCTGACCTTGGTCGCCGAGGCCTGGGTGGGCCGGATCGCCCAGCGTCCACGACCGTTCGGGGTGGTCATCCGGGCCGGCTGGGGCGGCTGGGCGCTGCCGTCGGTGCAGGTCACCTTCTTCGCGGCTGCGCTGGTCGTGATCTTGTACACGCTGGTGCCGGAGGGCCGCTGGCGCAACACCGGCAAGTGGCTGGCGACCGGGCTGGTGGCGTTGACCGGGCTCGGCCGCGTCGCGCTGGGCGCCGACGCCCCGACCGACGTGCTGGTCGCGGCGGCGATCGGGGTGACCCTCCCGCTGGTTGCCTTCCGGCTGTTCGCCCCCAACGAGGTGTTCCCGGTCGCCTACCGGCGGGGCCGCGCCGCGCACCTGGACGTCGGCGGGGCGCGGGGCGCGGCGATCCGGCGGGGCCTGGAGGACCAGCTCGGCCTGGTCGTGGAGGAGCTCAAGCCGTTCGGGCTGGCCGGCTCGGCCGGCTCCACCCCGCTGCGGATCACGCTCAAAGGTGACCCGCCCACCTACCTGTTCGGCAAGCTCTACGCCAAGAGCCATCTGCGCGCCGACCGCTGGTACAAGCTGGGCCGGGAGCTGCTCTACGGCCGGCTGGAGGACGAGAAGCCGTTCAACACCGTCCGGCGGCTGGTGCAGCAGGAGGACTACGCGCTGCGGGTGTGCCGCGACGCCGGGCTGCCCAGCCCAGCCCCGCACGGGTTCGTGGAGCTGACTCCTGAGCGGGAGTACCTGCTGGTCACCGAGTTCTTCGAGGACGCGGTCGAGCTCGGCGAGGCCGCGGTCGAGGTCGACGACGGGGTCATCGACGACGGCCTGGGCATCATCCGCCGGCTGTGGGACGCGGGCCTGGCCCACCGCGACGTCAAGCCGGCCAACCTGCTGGTGCGCGACGGCCGGCTGCTGCTGATCGACGTCGCCTTCGTCGAGGCCCGCCCCACCCCCTGGCGCCAGGCGGTCGACCTGGCCAACATGATGCTGTGCCTGGCGCTTGGTTCCAGCGCCGAACAGGTCTACCGGCGGGCGCTGCGGCAGTTCAGCATCGAGGAGATCAGCGAGGGGTTCGCGGCGGCCCGGGGACTGGCGCTGCCGTCCCAGCTGCGCCGAATGCTGCGGGAGAAGGGCCGTGACCTGCACGCCGAGTTCATCAAGCTGCTGCCGACCCCGCCGCACCCGATCCGGATCCAGCGGTGGAGCGCCCGCCGGGTCGGGCTCCTCGCGCTCGTGGCGGCGCTGCTGGCGTTCGTCGGGACAACCATCGCTGGAAACGTCGTCAACAACGAGGCCGGCAAGACGCCGCTGTACATCGGCAACCTCGGCTGCACCGATCTGGAGCCGCTGTGGCTGGAGGCCCAGTCGGTGCCGTCGGCGTCGCTGGTGCCATGCCTGCGTTCCCTGCCGACCGGCTGGACGCTGAGGACGGTGACGGTCAACGACGGCCGCTCGGTGCTCACCCTCGACCACGACCGGGCCGGCGCCGGCGCGATGGTCGTGCGACTGAGCGCGGGCTGCGACATCCGGGGTGCGACCCAGGTCCCGTCCGACCAGCCGGGGGCGCGGCGCTTCATGCTGATCGAGCGTCTGGCGCCGCAGTTCTCGGCCACCCGATTCGAGGTGTTTGCCGGCGGCTGCATAACCACCCACTCAACGGCACCGGCAGGAAGCCGGGCCGAGCTCACCGCCGAGGCGCCGCTCATCCTCGGCTTCACTCCCCGTCAGACGCTCCAGCAGGCGCTGGAGCAGCGTTCCAACGGGCAACTCCACCTCGACCCAGCGGGTGCACGATGACCGCGGCAGCCACCACCGACCCGGGCAGGCTCGCACGGCGCAAGCGCATGATCCGGGTGCAGCGGCTGGCAAGGTGGCTGAACCCGGTGGCGGCGTCTCCGGCAGCGTCGCGGGAGACCGTGGCGGCCCTGGATGCCTTGGGTCCGTCGTTGATGCCACGCACCGCGAGGCTGCAGGGCGTGGTGATGGGGCTCAACGTGCTCGGGGCGCGGGCAACGACCGGCGTGGTCGAGAAGCTGACGAGGACGGCGGTGCCGGCCGATGCCCCGCTTCCCGCGCAGCTTGCGGCGCGGGCGGTGATCGGCGGTTCCGGAGTGGCGCTGGCGGCGGTTCCGGAGCGATATTGCCAGCGGCTGTGGGTGGCGTC
>Ga0307278_10000513_pt1 | contig 19443 bp, 19 predicted proteins | sample ER_DNA_117_FD_194482 | JGI IMG/M metagenome (GOLD analysis project Ga0307278, IMG submission 194482) | Bulk soil microbial communities from the East River watershed near Crested Butte, Colorado, United States - ER_DNA_117 | ecosystem: Environmental > Terrestrial > Soil > Floodplain | place...
GGGCGCCAAGCCGGCGGCGGGCTGGCCGGAGGCCGAGGACGCGGCCGCGGGAATGCCACGACCGCCGCCCGATGCATCCGCTGGCCCTCCCCGTCCGATCCGCCCGTCCGTGACCAAGGGGCAAACTGAACAGCCTCTCCGATGAGGAGACGATGAGAGGCGGTGGCGAGGCGGAGCCGGGCGAGCCAGGCCGTGCCGGGGCGGTTCATCCGGGTTCCAGCGCGTAGCCGACCCCCCGCACCGTGCGGATCAGGGGTCGGCCGAACGGCTGCTCCAGCTTGCGGCGCAGGTAGCCCACGTAGACGTCGACGACGTTGGACAACCCGTCGTAGCCGTAGTCCCAGACGTGCTCGAGGACCTCGGTGCGGCTGACCACCTCGCCGGGTGGCGCATCAGGAACTCCAGCAGCGCGAACTCCCGCGCCGACAGCGCCACCGGCCGCCCCGCCCTCGTCACCGTGTGCGCGGCCGGGTCAAGGCGCCGGCATCACGCGCCCGGCGCGACGGTGTGGGTGAGGTGCTCGGCGACCGCCCAAAGCTGCCGGCGCAGGTGGGGATCGAGGACCGCGGCGGGCCAGGCAGCCGGTTGGCAGTGGCGGTCGAGGTACTGGCCGGTCACGCCCTGCACCTCTGGTGAGGCGGCGAGGTAGATCGAGGACTGGGCGGCGTTGGCAGCTGATTGCCCCTGATCGACACGGGCCATGCGCTGGAACTGGGGCCACAGCGCCCGCATCCGGGCAGGGAGCATGTCGAGCGTCACGTTTTGGGTCATCGCGGTGCTGGCCTGGCCGGGATAGCAGACGTTGACGGTGACGCTGCCGCCTTGCAACCGCTGTGCGAACTCATACGACAGCGCCATCTGGATGGTCTTGGTGTGGGAATAGGTGTCCAGGCCGCGGAAGGAACGCTCCGCCTGCAGGTTGTCCAGGTCGATCGTGCCTGGGACGCCGCCGGTCACATTGACGACCCGCGCCGAGGGGCTGGCGTTCAAGGGTTCCAGCAGCAGCTGGGTGACCAGGAACGGTGCCAGGGCATTGACCGCCAGATCGGCCTCGATCCCGTCGGCGGTCAACCGTCTTTTGGAGTCGGCCAGGCCGGCGTTGTTGATGAGCACGTCCAGACATGGGTGTTGTCGCATGAACTGGGCCGCCAACGCACGCACGCCGGCCTGGGTCGAGAGGTCGGCGAGCAGCAGGTCGACGTTGCGGTTGCCGCTGCGCTCGCGCAGCACCATCACCGCCGCCTCGCCGCGGCCCCGATCGCGGCCGGTGACCACCACACGTGCGCCCAGTCGCGCGAGCTCAAGGGCGGTTGCGTTGCCGATCCCGCCGGTTGCGCCCGTGATCAGGATCGTCTTGTCGTCCACGAGATCTCCGCCTTCCGATCGGTACCGAGTTCCTGGCCGAGCGGGCTCAGCTCACCGTCGCCTACGGAGGTGTGGTGTCCAGGTAGTAGCGCTTCACGTTCCGGCGCACCAGCAACGAGAGGGCCACGATGTCGATCAGCATCTGCAGGCCGGGGACGACCGCCGGGCTGGGCCCGGACCCTCCACCGAAGACCTGGGGCGGTGGCGCCAGGAGGCCGGCGGTGATCGCGTCCAGGTGGTCAACGATGGAGACGGTGAAGAAGACGATGGCGGTGGCCCAGACCCACAGGCCACGGGCCCGCCAGAGCGCGACGGCCACGAAGGGCGCCGCCACGGCCACCACGATGTCGAGGATGGCCGGGAACATCCACGCGTCGGATTCCGTGCCGTCCAGGACGCCCTGGATCAGCGGGATCGCGATCAGTCGGGGCAGCTGGAGCACGACCCACACGATGAGCCCGATGATGATGAGCCGCGGCCGCTCGTCCGCCGCCGTCGGGTTGCCAGCAGCCTGGTTCATCTCATCACCCATCCTCGGAAGTGCGTGACTGGTCACGCACCTTGGAGGATAGGTGATCAGTCACATACTTGCAACAGATAGGCAGACCCGGGCGTCACTCCGCCAATCCGCGACTAGCAGTCGGCGATGCGTGAGCCCAACAGATGGCTCCAGGCCGTGGGCTCATCCAAGCCGGGGCCAGAGGGCGCCGAGCTGCTCGAGCTCGGACTCGGTCAGGCGCCCGAGGAACTGCTCGCGCACCAGTGCCATGTGTCGTTCGGCCGCGGTTTCGAACACCCGGCCTCCCTGCGGCGTCAGCACCACGTAGGCGCCACGCCGATCCTCGGGGGCGGCCTCTCGGGTGACGTGTCCCGCCCGGACGAGGCGGTTGCAGAGCCTGCTCACACCCGAGCGGGTAAGCAAGCTCTGCGCCGCCAGCTCCTGGATGCGCAGCCGACGGTCGGGCTGGCGCCACAGCCGGAGCAGGACCTCGAACTCGGCGTGACGGATCCCGTCGTGCGCCAACAGGTCGGCGTCGATCGCGCGGTCCAGCTTCGCGTACGCGGCAAGGAAGCCGCCCCAGGCGGCCGACTCCAGCGGCGAGAACGGAGTGATCATGCGACCCCCTGGCTCGACCCTAGGCGTGGGCGCCTGAGGTAGGTGATCGGTCACCCACAAGCGTAGTTGGCCGCCAGGGTCAACGCCTCGGCTCCGACCGGGGCGCTGGCTTGCCGGAGGTCAGGTCCCCACTCGGACATGACCGCTTCCAGCACGGGACGGGCCGGCCCGTGCTGAACGTGGTCTGAGCCTCATCGTCGTCTCATCCTGCGGGTGAGACGCTCGCGCCACCTCGACGACGGAAGCATCGCGGTGGACGACAAGTTCCTGATCGTGATCCTCGTGCTGGCCATCCTGTTCGGAGCCAGCCGCCTGCCGTCGCTCGCGCGCAACCTCGGTGAGGGGATCCGCGAGTTCAAGAAGGGCATCGCCGACAACGCCCAGGACGACACCGAGGCCGCCGCGCCCACGCCACCAGCCGGCGACGCCAGCGCGAGCCAAGCCAACCCTGGTGGTCCCCCCGCGGCAGGTGGTCGGGGGCTTCCGCCGGCCGGTGACGGTAGGTGATGCGGGCACCGGTCGCGCGTCATGGACTTGCTCCACGGACTCCCTGGGCCGCAGGCACAGCCGGGAGTCGCAGCTCGACGACGGCAGGCTGTCGGCGGCCTGGCCGGACTGGTGGCCGCACTCGCCTACAGCTCGTTCCTGCTGGCCGGCCCGCTGGGATCCACGCTCGACCCGATGAACTCGTACGTCAGCGAGCTGGGCGCCCCCACGCAGCCGGCCGCCACGTTCTTCCGGGGCACCGACGTGGTCGCCGGCTGCCTGATCGTCGTCCTGGCGGTGGCGCTGCGCGGCAGCCTGCCACGGGACTGGCGCCGCGGCGCGGGAACGACGGCACTGGGTCTGGCCGGGGCGTCGTCGGTCTTCGACGGCTGGAATCCCATCGAATGCACCCCGTCGAGCGACCTGGCGTGCCAGGTGCGCGAGGACGCCATGGGGCTGCTCGGCCAGCTTCGGGAGCCCCACACGGTGTCCAGCGTGGCCGGCGTCGTCGCCGCCATCGCGAGCATGGCGGCACTCGGCCACCTGCTCGCGTCCGTACGCCGGCACCGGCGCCTGGGCCTCTGCGGCCAGGTCGCCGCCCTGGTCGCGACCGGGCTGTCGCTGGCCGAGCTGCCGCTCACCACCGCGGACCCCGGGGTGGGCGTCCTCGAACGCGCCTTCGTCCTGTGCGTCTCCACCTGGATCGCCGCGCTGGCTCTCCTGCTCCTCCACGACCTGGCCGGCTACCGGCAGGCTCATTGGCGCGCGCGAGCATCGGGCCGATGGGGCGCCAACGGCGCGGGCAGGTGAGCCCCCAGCCATTCGAAGGCGGCCAGGCTGGCGTCGTACCAGACGTGGAAGTTGTGGCCGCCGCTGGGCAGGGTCACGGTGACGATGGGCAACCGCCCTTCGGCAGCAAACCGCATGACCTGCATGGCCCGCATCGCCTCGCGGTCGCCGCGGCTGGCGACGAGGTAGAGGGGAAGGCTGGCACGCCTGTGGGCGACCAGCCACTGGGGGGAGTTCCAGCGCCTCGCCGCCGCGTTGCCCCTGTAGAGATCGCGGGTCTGGCGATCGACGATGGCGCTGTAGTACCCGGAGAGGGCCGCCGCCGCCGCGTACCGCTCCGGGTGGTGCAAGGCGAGGTTGACCGCGCAGAACCCGCCCGTCGAGTAACCGATCGTGGCCCATCCGCGAGGCGTGTCGAGGGCGCGGAAATCGTGCCGGATGTCGGCTGGGACGTCGACGGCGAGGTACGTCTCGTCCTGCTGGCCCCTGGTGGCGTTGACGCACTCGCTGTCCCGGCTGGGATCGTCCTCCGTGGGGATGACCGCGATGACGGCCGGGAGGTGGCGGGACGCGATCTCCGCATCGAGGACCTGCGCCAGGTGCATCTGGCGGATCCAGTTTCCAGGGTTCCCGGGGTAGCCGTGGAACAACTCGATGACGGGGAACCGCCGCCGGGCCTGGGACGGCTGGAAGTAGGCGGCCGGGAGGTAGACCAGAGCGTCTCGACTGATGCCGGCGCGTGCCCCGCCGAGCCGTACCCGGATGACCCGCCCTTGCTCGTTCGCCGCGACGTGCAGGTCGGGGACGGGCCCGGTAATGACACCCACGTTCGCCGGCACGCGACCGAGCAGGTCGTCCAACGAGCTGTAGAAGCCGTAGTTGCGGTTCACCACATCGGCCGCCAGCACCGCCCCGGCGGCCATCACGCACAGCAGGCACAACAGCCGCATCGGGGCCACCCACCAGCTCGCCCACCGGTTCCACAGCAGCATCGTCGCCGCCACCAGCGCCGTCGCCATCCCGATGAGCAGGAACAGGAACGGCAGTGCCGTGAGCGTCATCGCAGCCTTCCTCGCCTCGGCCGCCCCAACCGGTCACCTCGCCGACGGACCAGCATCTGCCACTCGACACCACGGCTCGCGGAGGCACTCGCTCGCGTCGGCTCGCAGCGAGCGGAGCGGCAGGTCGGGCAGGTTCGGGCCGTCGAGAGCCGCCTCCAACGGGGAGGCGGCCACACGGCTTGGAGCTGTTGGGCCTCATCGAACCAGCGCGATCGTGAGGCGGTGATGAGAGGCGCTGTCGACCCCGATACCGGTAGGGAGGGCCTGAGGCGGAACCAGGGTGTCTCCCCGATGCGCTGGCACCTATGGCTGCTCTACCGTCTGGCTGTCAGCCCCCAGACAGGTGGGAGCGGGAGAATCAGCAGGCGTCCGCGCGGGCGGTGGAGTCCCCTTCGGGGAGACGGGGAGCCGGCGGTGACGGGCCGCGTGGCTCCGGGGGGATGAGGGGGATGAGGCGGCGCTCGTTCCTGGTCGGTGGGACCGCGGGCGTGGCCGCGCTCGCCGGTGGCGCCGCGGTCGAGCTCGACCCGCGCCGCCAGCACCAGATGCACGAGCTGAATGCGAGCGCGCTCCCGGCGGCACCCGGGCCCCGGCTCGGGCAGCAGCGCCTGATCTGGTCGGTGGCGACGGCCGCGCCGCTGGCGGCGCTGACCTTCGACGACGGCCCGGACCCGGAGTTCACGCCACGGATCCTCGCGGTGCTCGCCGCCTACGGCGCGCGGGCGACCTTCAACATGATGGGCTCCAACGCCATGCGCCATCCCGACCTGGTCATGGAGGTCGTGCGGGCCGGCCACGAGCTCGGCAACCACACCTGGACCCACCAAGACCTGACCTTCCGGTCCGCACGGCAGACCTATCGCCAGCTCGAGCGCGGCCGCGAGGCGATCGAGGGCACGGCGGGGGTGCGGCCGCGCTTCTTCCGCCCGCCGCGCGGCGAGCTCACCGGCTCGGCGATCAGCGCCGCCGCCGCGCTGGACCACGACGTGCTGCTGTGGTCGGTGACGCGTGGCCCCGCCGGCGTCGGCACCCCGGCCGGGGTCAGCGACCACCTCGTCCGCGCGGTAGAGCCGGGGGACGTGGTCGCGCTCCACGACGGCATCGGTCGGGCCACCTTCCACCCCAGTGGGGCGTCCGGCCGCTTCCTGCGGGCGCGCCGCTCGGTCGAGGTCGCGGCGCTGCCAGCCGCGCTCGAGCGGATCCGGGCGAGGGGCATCGGCCTGGTCACCGTATCGGCGCTGCTCGCCGCCGGCGAGCGCGCCCCGGCTCACACCCTGACGAACACCCGGCGCCAGTAGAGCCACTCGGCGAGCGCCCAGGTCACCAGCACGGTTCCCGCGGCGTAGGCGACGGCGGCGAAGGTGGCGCCGCCCGCCGACGCGAGTGGCTGGACCAGCGCCGGCTGCCACGGCTTGAGCAGGAACGCGAACAGCAGCACCGAGGCGGCGTACAGCGCAAGCGCGTTGCTGCCGAGCACGACCAGCGGCCGCGCCGGGACGGGTCCCCGGTCAACGAGCCGGTAGGCGGCGGTGGTGAGCAGGTCGGACACGCCGGCGGTGATCAGGACGAACGACGGCGTCCACAGCGGCTTGCTGACGGGGACCGCGAGGGCGACCAGCAGCCCGAGCGCCAGCATGCCGATCCCGAATGCCAGCAGCCAGCGGGCCGCCCCGGCGGCCGGCGGCCGCCGCAGCAGCCGCCCGGCGGCGACCCCGGTGAGCACGCTCACGCTGCTGGCCACCATGACCAGCACGCCGTGCTCGGAGAACTGGCCGAGGAGGCTGCGGTCGACGAACTCGGCCAGGTTGCTGCCTGGCGCCCACGATCCCGGCCGTACCCCGGGAGCGGACACGAACGTGAATCCCGCCCAGAGCCCGGCCAGCAGCAGTGCCGCGGCGGGGACCTGCAGGCGGCGGGGGAGCCGCAGCAGCGCCCAGGCGAGCAGGTAGGCGCCGGCGATCTGCTGCAGCACGCCGGTGGAAGGGGCCAGGTGCTGCTGCTTGGCCGAGACCAGCAGGCAGCCGAGCGCGAACAGCGCCAGCACCCGTCGCAGCACCGCGCCCGGCCGCTGGGCGCGCTCGGAGAACGGCATCGACGCCCCGACGGTGAACAAGAACATCGGGAACACCACATCGGCGAGGGTCAGCCCCTGCCAGTTGGCGTGGCGCAACAGCGGCGGCATCGCCGCCGGGATGCCGGCATCGTTGACCAGCAGCATGCCGACCACCGCCAGCCCGCGCACCACGTCGATCGCCAGGATCCGCTCCTTTCCCGGTCCTGGCATGCCAGCTCCTCGCACTCTTCGCAGTCCCGGACCCCGGTTCCCCGCCCGCCCGTGACCAAATCCGCAAGCCCGGCCCGCCGCGAGCCGGCAGGCCGGTTCGCCCCTTGTGCCGGACGCGGCCCACCTGCCGGGATCGACGGAGAGGAGGAGGCGGCCACACAGCCTGCTCGCCGACGATACCGTGTCAGTGCCGGGGTACCCGGCCTGGCCCGGCCGGCCGCGCTCTCACGATCCTCTCATGCCAACGGTGAAGATCATGCTCGGGGGCGCCCGAGGCAAGGAGGTGTCCGCGCCGTGCGGGTCCTGGTCGTCGAGGACGAGGTGAAGATGGTCCGGGCGATCCGCCGCGGGCTCGAGCACGAGGGCTACGCGGTCGACAGCGCCTCGGACGGTGACGAGGGGCTCTACCTGGCGACGGAGAACGCCTACGACGCGATCGTCCTGGACGTGATGCTGCCGGGCATCGACGGCTTCGAGGTCTGCCGCCGGCTGCGGGCGGAGCGGCGCTGGGCGCCGGTGCTGATGTTGACGGCTCTCGACGCGGTCGCCGACCGGATCGAGGGCCTCGACGTCGGCGCCGACGACTACCTGGTCAAGCCGTTCGCGTTCGGCGAGCTGCTGGCCCGGCTGCGCGCGCTGATCCGCCGCGGCGGCGTGGAACGCCCGGCGGTGTTGCGCGCCGGCGACGTGATCCTGGATCCGGCCGCCCACGCGGTGACCAGGTCGGGGCAGCGGGTCGAGCTGTCGGCGCGCGAGTTCGCGCTGCTGGAGTTCCTCATGCGTCATCCCGGCGAGGTGGTCAGCCGCACGGCCATCCTGGAGCACGTCTGGGACTACAGCTACGACGGCCTGTCCAACGTCGTCGACGTCTACGTGGGCTACCTGCGCCGCAAGCTGGAGCAGCCGTTCGGCCGGACGCTCATCCGCACGGTCCGGGGGGTCGGCTACGCGCTGGAGCCGGCGTGAGGCTGCCCGGGGCGGCGTGGCTCGCGCGCCTGCCGGTCCGCGTCCGCCTCACCGCCTGGTACGTGGCGCTGCTCGGGTTGACGCTCGCCGCGCTCAGCGGGTTCCTCCTCCTGCGGCTGCGAGCCGACCTCGCTGCCGGGCTGGACGGCTCGCTCGACGGAAGGTCGATGGAGCTCATGCTCGCCCTGCGGGACGCCGGAGACGGCGACTTCAGGGAGGGGAGCGGCGCCGCGCTCGCCGGCCTCCCCAGCAGGGAGTCGGCCGCCCAGCTCCTGTCGCCGGCCGGCAGGGTGCTCGCCCACGGGGCCGACGCCGTCGCCGCGCGGCCGATGCTCGGGCCGGACAGCCTGGCGGAGGTGCGGCCCGGTCACCGCGTCTGGGCCACCGTCCGGCTCGGTCCCGAGCACGAGCGCTTCCGCGTCCTCGCCGCGCCGCGCGACGGCGCGCGCGGCCGGGAGATCCTGGTCGTGGCGGCCTCGCTCGACGGGGTGGACGAGTCGGTGGACCGGCTGCAGCTCCTGCTCCTGATCGCGGTCCCCGGGGCGCTGGCGCTGGCGGGCACGGGGGGCTGGCTGCTTGCGGGCAGGGCGCTGTCCCCGGTCGCCCGCATGACCCGCCAGGCCGGCTCGATCGGCGCGGACCGCCTCGACGAGCGGGTCAGCGTGCCGGTGGCGCGCGACGAGCTCGCGCTGCTGGCCGAGACGCTCAACACGATGCTCCACCGGATCGAGCGCGCCGTCATGCTGCAACGCCGCTTCCTCGCCGACGCCTCCCACGAGCTCCGCACGCCGCTGGCCGTCATGCGCGCCGAGCTGGAGGTCGGCCTGCACGACGCCCGGTTGTCCGGCGACGGTGCCGAGGTGCTGGAGAGCACCGTCGAGGAGGTGGAGCGCATGGGCCGGGTCGTCGACGACCTGCTCACGCTCGCAAGGGCCGACGAGGGCCGGCTGGAGCTCCTGCCGCGGCGGATCGACCTGGGCGAGGTGGCCTCGGCGGTGGTCAGGAGGCTGCGGCCGATCGCCGAGGCCAAGGAGATCGCGCTCACGCTCGAGGGCGCCAGGGCCGAGGCGGTGGCCGACCGGCCGCGCATGGTGCAGGTGGTGACCAACCTGGTCGACAACGCGGTCGGCTACACCGAGCCGGGCGGCGCCGTCCACGTGCTGGTGTGGCAGGGGACCGGTGAGGTCGGGCTGTCGGTGCGGGACACGGGCCCGGGGATCGCGGCGGCGACGCTGCCGCTGGTGTTCGACCGCTTCTTCCGCGCCGACGCCGCCCGCACCCGCGCCCAGGGCGGCAGCGGCCTCGGCCTGGCCATCTGCAAGGAGCTGGTGGAGGCCCACGGCGGGCGCATCGGCGTGGAGAGCGAGCCGGGCGCGGGAAGTGTGTTCACGGTGACGCTGCCCGCGGCGCCGCGGTAGGGCCAGGGTCGACGACCCTGGCCGTGGCCAGCCGGCTTCGTGGTGGCGTCACCGCCGCGGACCGCCGCTGCCGCGGCCGACCGTGCGGCGGCCGAGGGCGGCCCTGAGGCGGGCCTGGTGGAGCGCTGCGGCGCGGTCCTCCGGCGCCGGCGGCGGATCGTGCGGCAGGCCGCGGCGGCGAGGACGTGGCCGAGGAGCAGGTCGGCCAGGGCCGGGTTGCGTGCCAGCACCGGGCCGTGCAGGTAGGTGCCCAGCAGCGAGCCCTGCCGTGCGCCCTCGGCGTCGATGAGAGGCACGCGCCTGGTGGCCACGTGTCAGCGCCCGCGGGGGGTCCACGAGAAGCGGGCCAGGGCGATCAGCAGGCCACCCACGGCCCACGCCGCCAGTACGGCCAGGTCGCCTCCGTTGATCCCGGCGCCCACGGTGGCCGGGTCGTAGGCGGTGACTAGGGCGTCGCTGAGATGCCGCACCGGGAAGATGTTGGCCACGTCGCCCAACCAGGTGGGGATCACGGTCTGCGGGACGAACACGCCAGAGATGAAGTACAGGGGCAGCATCGTCACCTGCACCAGCGGCTGCGCCGAGTCGGCGGCACGGATGAAACTCGCCATCGCATAGCCGGCACAGCAGAAGGCCAGCGCCCCGACGATGGCCGCAGCGGCGACTCCAGGGATGGTGTGGGTGGGGGGGCTGACACCGTAGAAGCCAGCGCCGATCGCGAGCAGCAGCGCACACATGAACAGGGCAACCACGACGGCCACAAGCGCGCGGCCGATGATGAGCACCCATGCGGGGACGGGGGCGGCCCGACGCCGCTTGAGGATCCCGCTTTCGCGCTGGGCGACCACGGCGACCACGAGGTTGGCGTATGCGGCCGAGATGATGCCAAGGGCCGTAAGCCCTGGCACGTAGGAGGTCGACTGCTTGATGGTGGTACCGCTGGGAAGGCGCACCGTGCCGTTGCCGAAGACGGCGACGAAGATGACCAGGAACACGATCGGCAGGATGACCGTGAAGGTGCGGGCTTGCCGATTGCGCACGAAGCTGCGCAGCTCGAAGCGGAACTGGTGGCCGGCAAGCCGGAGCTCCTGGAGCGGAGAACGAGCGGCCTTGCCGGGAGCGATTGCTGCGGTGCTCATGGGATGGTCCCGTCGGTGAGCTCGAGGTAGATGTCCTCGAGGGACGGCCGTCTGACTTCGAGATCGCGGACCTCGAGGCCGCGCTCTCCAGCCCAGGTGGCCAGCGTGGCGATGTCGGTGAGCGGCCGGTCGCTGACGACGCTGACCTTCCCGTCGTCCGTTGTGCTTGCTCTGGTGGACAGCGGTCCGGGAAGCGCCTCGACCCGATGGCTGGCGGGCAGCTCGAAGGTGATCGCGGCCGGGCGCGAGTCGCGGCCCGCGAGTGTGCTGGGGGTTCCTTCGGCGACGACCATGCCTCGGGCAACGACGATAATGCGATCGGCCAGCCGCTCCGCCTCGTCCATGTAGTGGGTGGTGAGCAGGACCGTCTTGCCCAGCGAGCGCAGCCCGCCGATGACACTCCACGCGTGGCGCCGAGCCGAGGGATCGAAGCCCGTCGTCGGCTCGTCGAGGAAGATCAGCTCGGGGTCTCCGATCAGGGCCAAGGCGACGTCGAGCCGTCGCCGCTGACCCCCGCTGAGGCGCGAACCGCGAGCGGTCGCCTGCTCAGCGAGCCCGACCAGCTCCAGTGTCTCCATGACCGATCGGGGGTGAAGGTGGAACACCGCGTAAAGCTCAAGGCATTCCCGCGCGGTGAGGTCGGGCTCGATGTCGGACTCCTGGAGGACCACGCCGATCCGGTCCCGCCACAGCAGCGGGGCCGACTCCGGATCCTCGCCGAGAACCTGCACCTCGCCGGCGGTGCGCTTCCGGTATCCCTCGAGGATCTCCACGGTGGTTGTCTTCCCGGCGCCGTTGGGGCCGAGCAAGGCGACGATCTCTCCCGGCCGGATGTCGAGATCGATCCCCTGCACCGCGGCGAAGTCCCCATAGGACTTGCGCAGACCACGGGCGTTGATCGCGGCGGCGGGGTCGAGGGCACGGGCTGCGGCGGCGGTAAGCCCGGCGCCGGCCTCGGGCTCCACGGAAAGGCCCGCGTCAACGCCTGGTCGTCCCGGTGGAGCCACCGCGGCTGCTGGTTGGCCCCGGCGATGCGCCCGCCTGATCATCACGGTTGTTCACCTTTGTCTCGTGGGCGTTGAGTCGTCGGTCGCCGCTGCCGCGTCGTTTGTCGATCGCCGTCGGGGATGAGGTGCGCGCTCGCCGGGTCCCGGGTCGCGGCGCCGGAGGGCATGTCAACCTGCATGAGTGTCAACCGGTTTGGACGGCGGCGCCGCAGATGGGGCAGCGGAACGGCCGCCGGTCGGCGATGACCCGGTGGACCGCATAGATCAGGAACGGGAAGTATGGTCGCGGGACCTCCTTGGTGGCTTCCACGTGTCCGTGGGTCGCGCAGCCCCCCGGCCGCGTCCGTACCTCAGTCGCCATGACGCCTCCTCCCTGCCAGACGGGGAGATCTCCACGCCGTTCACGCGCGGTGCCCTCAGGTTCGCCGCGTGGAGGCTAGGGCCGCGGCGATGCCAGCGGATCCGTGCAGACTCGTAGGAGGGCACGGACCTTTGCGGCGGGCCGGTCAGGCGCTCGGGGCGTCGGCCACCCAACGCGCCAGCTGCACCCGCGAGCTGAGGTTCAGCTTGTTGAGCATGTTGGTGACATGCGTCTCGACGGTTCTCTCCGAGATGAACAGCTGAGCGGCGATCTGCCGGTTGGCCGCACCCTCCGCGATGAGCCTCGCCACCTGCAGCTCCCTGCGGGTGAGCGGCGACGTGCCGAGACGAGGTGCAGCCTTCGCCAGCGGTAACGGCGTTCGTTGCAGCGCGTCGGCGACGGCCTCGTCCTTGGTCATGCCCCGGCCGCGGTCGATGGCGGTCAGGAAGCCCCGCTCGCCGAGCCGGCCACGGGCGCGGGCCGCACAGTCGTTGTGCGACGGCTGCCACATGGGCAGCATCGTGGCGGGGATCGCGTGGAACACGCTGTCAGCGGCACCAAGCAGCCGCGCCGCCCGCTCGGCATCCCCGCGCGCAGCCGCGATCCAGGCCAGGGTCTCGAGCGTCATGGCCAAGCCCTCCCCGGCGCCGAGCTGGTCTTTCAGCGCAACCGCTCGGCGGCCGAACGACTCCGCCGCGTCCAGCTCGCCCACCCGCAGACGCCCCACGGCGATGACCCAGAGCGCGAAGGACCGGAAGTAGATCTCGCCGAGGCGCTCGCTGACGTTAACCGCCTCCGCTCCAAGAGCGAGCGCCTGGGCGTGATCCCCCTGCTGCACCCGGAGCGACGCAAGCATGGTCAGGGTCGCGGCTCTCAGCTGGGCGTGGTCCATGGCGTCGCAGTAGGCCAGCACGCGGTCGGCGAGCTCGATCGCCTGGGGGATCTCGTGCAGCACCCAGGCGATGACCGCAAGGTAGTACAGCGACCACCCGGTCACCTCGGCGCTGCCCACCCGGCGGCCCATGCGCAGGCTCTTCTCGAGCAGCGATCGAGCCGTCTGCTCGTCGCGACGTGTCCGAGCGAGTTGCCCGGCGACGCACAAGCCCTTGGCCCGGGCGACGCTGTCACCGCCGTCGGTTTCGAGCAGGGATGCGAGCACTCGTTGGGCATCGCCGAGCGGACCGCGGACCACCCAGTAGACGGCCAGGTCGTACATCAGCTTCAGGCCGCGTTCCGCCTGGCCCAGCTCCTTGCCTAGGAAGTCGAGGGCGGCCCAGACGTTTCCCAGCTCGCGCTGCACCCGGTCGAACGCGGCCGCCTGGCCGGCGTCAGGCCTGGCCGCCGCCGCAGCCAGCTGGATCACCCAGCCGCAGTGCCTGCCCCGGATCGCGGTCTCCTCAGCGCGCTGACGGAGCCGCTCGCGGCCGTATTGGCGCATCGTCTCCAGCAGCCGATAGCGGACCCGGTCCCTGCCCGGCTCCCGGACTACGATGGACTTCTCGATCAGCCCCGCGACCACCTCCCCGAGGCCGCTGGTTGGCAAGACCGCATCGGCGCATACCTGGTGGGCCGCGTCGAGCTCGAACCCACCGGCGAACGCCGAGAGCCGAGCCCACAGCAGACGCTCTTCGGCAGTGAGCAGGTTGTAGCTCCAGTCGATGGCTGCGCCGAGCGTCTGGTGCCTGGGGGCGCCGCTACGGTCGCCGTGCCCCAGCGCGGGCAGCCGATCACCCAGCCCCTCCAGCAGCTGCGTGATGCTGTCCGTGGCCATGCGGACGGCGGCCAGCTCCAGGGCCAGCGGAATCCCGTCCAACCCCTGACACAGCCTGGTCACCGCGACCGAGTTACCGCCGTCCACCCGGAAACCGGGAAACGCCGAAGCCGCCCGCTCCTCGAACAGCGCAACCGAGTCGCTGCACAGAACGCGTTCAGGGAAGTCGGCCTCTTCGAGTTGGGGGACCGAGAGTGGGGGAACCGGCAGCCGCACCTCCCCGGCGACGCCCAGGGCCTGCCGGCTAGTCGCCAGGATGCGAACCTGCGGGCACGCCCGCAGCACCGTGCCGGCGAACACGGCGCTCGCGTCCAGGAGGTGCTCGCAGTTGTCCAGCACCAACAGCAACCGCCGCGGCGCCAGGTAGTCGGTCAGGGTGGAGATGGGCCAGCTCTGGGACTGATCCTGGAGGCCGAGGGCTGCGAAGACCGCCTGGGTCACCAGCGCCGGGTCCTGGAGCGGGGCAAGCTCCACCAGCCAGGCCCCGTCCGGGAAGGCTCGAAGCATCTCCGCCGCGGCCCGCAGCGCAAGACGGGTCTTACCGATGCCTGCGCCCCCGGTCAGGGTGAGCAGGCGAGTCACGGCCAGCTGCTGCTTGATCTCTCCGAGTTCACGCCGACGGCCAACGAACGACGTCAGCTCGGCGGGCAGGGTGCCAGGGCGCGGTTTCACGGCAACCCCAAAGGCTACACCGCCGCTACACCTCAGGGGGCGGGCCGCTCGACAGCCGCCACGATCGAGCGGTACGGAGCCTGGGCGGTCTCGTTGACGACGCGGACCGCCTCGGCACTGCAGGCTTCGAACAGGCACAGGACGCGGTCCTGCTCCGGCAGGTAGGTGCTCCGCAGGTAGCGGACCACCTCACCGCGGGTCGTCAGGCGCCGGCTGGCGTCGGCCAGGGCCGCCTGCAGCATCGCGAGCCCCTCGGGTGTGACCGCAGGGAGTCGCCGCTCGACGACAAACAGCTTCAGCGCCGCGCTGGTGGACAACAGCTGCTCCGGAAGCGTGATCAGCGGGCGGCCCTACCCGCCCATCGCCACCCTACAGCCCAGGCTCGAAGGCGATATCCGAGTGATCCCGTAGAGCAACTCGTAGGCGGGGAACGTGCAGATTCAGGCCGGGTTAGCTTCACCGGACTGGGGTCGGTGGACGAAGCGTGCTCCTACCGAAGGCTTGCCAGATACGCTGGGCGGTTGCATCCCACTCGACCCGGCCCTTCCCTAAAGTCCACTGCGGTCTGTCAATCTTATGAGCCGTCACCACAAGGCCCGAAGCCCTTTAGGTGGGGATGGGACAGGATGGCCTGCTCGTTCTTCCCAACCCGGCCCGGGGCGGGATATGGTGCTGGTCCTGCCCAGAGCCGCGGGGTTGCGCATGCGTGCGACCGGGGGCCCCGAGGGGCGGCCTGGCGACGACGCCAGGGGGTGAGGCCGCTGCGAGCCACGGGACGCCGGCCAGGTGAGCGCCTGGCGTTGTGCTGTCCCGGTCCGGTCGGTTGCTCACGCGGGAGCGTGCTCATGCGCAGGACCACCACCTGGCTGGCAGTGGTGTTGCTGGCCCTTTCCTGCCTGCTCGCAGCCCCGGCCGCGCTCGCCGATCCCGGCTCCGACTCCGCCAAGCTCCGCGAGGCCGTGACGCTGAAGAACATCCGCAAGCACCAGGCGGCCCTGCAGGCGATCGCCGACGCCAACGGCGGCACCCGCGCCGCTGGCACGCCCGGCTACGACCGCTCGGTCGACTACGTCGTGAACCGGCTGCGGGACGCGGGCTACAGCCCGCAGTTGTTCCCGTTCAGCTTCGACTTCTTCCGCGAGCTGGCGCCGGCCGTGCTCGAGCAGACATCGCCCACGCCGACGACCTACTAGACCGGGACGTTCACCTACTCCGGCAGCGGCAACGTCACCGCGGGCGTGACCGCGGTCGACGTGGTCATCCCGCCCACGCCCGCGCCCAGCTCGACCAGCGGCTGCGAGGCCAGCGACTTCGCCGGCTTCCCGGCCGGCAACGTCGCGCTGGTCCAGCGCGGCACCTGCACCTTCCGGCAGAAGGCCGACAACGCCTCGGCCGCCGGCGCGTCCGCGGTCGTGATCTTCAACGAGGGCCAGCCGGGCCGCACCGACCTGATCGTGGGGACACTCGGCTCGGCCGGGGTCACCATCCCGGTGGTGGGGCTGAGCTTCGCCGACGGCGCGGCGATCGTCGGGCAGCTCGGCAGCGGCAGCGTCACCCTCCACGTCGTGACCAGCACCGAGTCCGAGACCCGCCAGACCGTCAACGTCCTGGCCGAGACCGGCAAGCAAAGCGACCCCAGCAACGTGGTCGTGGTCGGCGCCCACCTCGACAGCGTCCTGCCCGGGCCGGGCATCAACGACAACGGCAGCGGCTCGGCGACCATCCTGGAGGTCGCGCGGCAGATCACCAAGTTCAAGACCACCAACCGGATCCGCTTCGCCTTCTGGGGCGCCGAGGAGCTCGGCCTGGTCGGCTCCACCCGCTACGTCGCCAGCCTGAGCAACGCGCAGAAGGACGCCATCGCGCTCCACCTCAACTTCGACATGGTCGGCTCGCCGAACTTCGTCCGCTTCGTCTACGACGGCGACAACTCCGCGTTCCCGCCCGGCCCAGGTGGGGCGCAGCCCGGCCCGCCCGGCTCCGGCGCGATCGAGCGGGTGTTCACCGACTACTTCGCCAGCCAGAACCTGGCCTCGGCACCGACCCCGTTCAACGGCCGCTCCGACTACGGCCCGTTCATCACCACGACCTCGCCGGCGCACCCGGGCGGCATCCCCGCCGGCGGGCTGTTCACCGGCGCCGAGGGCATCAAGACCGCCGCGGAGGCCGGCGTCTACGGCGGCACCGCCGCGGTCGCCTACGACCACTGCTACCACCAGGCCTGCGACACCTACGACAACGTCAGCCTGACCGGGCTTGACCAGATGTCGGACGCGGTCGCCCACGCGGTGATCACCACCGCCGACAGCCCACGGCCAGCTGCCGCCACGGCCGGGGCCGGCCGCGCCATCACCCCGCCGCGCAACGACCAGCAGTCGAGACTCGCCGCTTGACCCGACGAGCCAGCCGGGGCGGTGCCGCGTGCGGCACCGCCCCCCGGATAACCAGCCTGCCCGACGGTAGGACGCGGTTGCAGCAGATGGGGAAGGGAGTGGTGAGCCGGAGGGCTCTCTGGCCGAGGCTGCTGGTGGTGTTCAGCTCGATCGCTCTGGCCGACGACCCGGTCAACTGGGAGGCTGTCAGGACCCTAATCAACGGATTAGCTCGGGCGTCGTGAATCAGGATCGTTTGTGGGTACGTTCCCTACATCGCGCGGCGTCGGCCCCAAGGAAGGAGCTCTGCGATGTTGCGATCTCGTGCAGCCCGTGTGCTCGCGCTGGCAGGCCTGGTGGTGTCGCTCGCCTTCCCGCTGCCGGCGGCGCAGGCGCACGTCGGCACCGGCGAGGTGGCGTCCGATCCTGACGTGGCAACGCTCGAGGCGGCCGCGCACGCGGTGCGCCCCAGCGGCGAGCCCGGCGCGGCCGGCGTCGGTGACCCGTACTTCCCGCTGGAAGGCAACGGCGGCTACGACGTCAGGCACTACGACCTGAGCTTCTCCTACGACCCGGCCACCGACCGGCTGGACGGGACCATGGTCATCCGGGCGCGCGCGACGCAGGACCTGTCGCGCTTCGACCTCGACCTGCAGCAGCTCGACGTCAGCGCGGTGCGCGTGAACGACGAGCCCGCCAGCTTCGGCCGCGACGGCCAGGAGCTGCAGGTCACGCCGCACAACCGGCTGCGGAAGGGTTCGACCTTCAACGCGGCGGTCGTCTACGGCGGGGTGCCCCAGACGGTCGTCGGCTCGCCGATCGTGTTCGGCTCGCCGTATGGCTTCCTGCACACCGACGACGGCGCCTTCATGGGCGACGAGCCCAACGTGGCTTCGACCTGGATGCCGCTCAACGACCACCCGAGCGACAAGGCGACCTGGACGATCCGGGCGACGGTCCCCGAGGGCAAGAGCGTGGTCGCCAACGGCCGGCTGGCCTCGCAGGTGACCGGGAACGGCAAGAGCACCTTCACCTGGGTCGAGCCGGAGCAGATGGCGACCTACCTCCTCACGGCCTGTATCGGCAACTGGGTGATCAAGACCGGCACCACGCCGGGTGGTGTCCCCGAGACGGTCGCGGTCGACCCGACGATCATCGCCAGCCGCCCGGACGCGGTCGACTTCTTCTACAACACCACCGCCGAGGCGACCGACCTGTGGGCGAAGACCTTCGGCCCGTACCCGTTCGACTCCACCGGCGCGATCGCCGACAACGCCACCTACAACGGCCAGCCCCTCGGCTTCTCGCTCGAGACCCAGACCCGGCCGGTCTACTCGGCGGTGCGCTCCACCAGCACGATCGCGCACGAGCTGGCGCACATGTGGTTCGGCGACAGCGTCTCGGTCGCGAACTGGCAGCACATCTGGCTCAACGAGGGCTTCGCCTCCTACGCGCAGTACCTGTGGGCCGAGCACCTGGGCGGCCCGTCGCCGCACGACCAGTTCGTGGCGGAGTTCAACAGCATCCCGGCGACCAGTACGTTCTGGGCCAGCCAGATCGCCGACCCGCAGCGCGACACGATGTTCCAGCGGGCCGTCTACCGCCGGGGGGCGATGACGCTGCAGGCGCTGCGCGACAAGATCGGCGACGACGCCTTCTTCCGGGTGCTGCGGACCTGGACGGCCGAGCACTTCCAGGGCAACGCCACCACCGCGCAGTTCATCGCGCTGTCCGAGCGGATCTCAGGTCAGGACCTGGGCAACTTCTTCCAGGTCTGGCTCTCCACGCCGTCCAAGCCGACCACCTGGTAGCAACCGAAGGGGCGCGGCGCGCGCCACGCCCCTTGGGCAACTCAAGGAGCAGGCCTGCCGCCTGACCCTGGGCGCCAAGACCAAGGGGCGGTGCCGTCAGGGCACCGCCCCTGGCCTTGGTCCGGGGAGGAGGTCAGCCCCCAGGTGCGCGGCAGGATCAGCAGGCCGATCAGGGCTGAGGCGATCGGGTCGGCCGCCTCGAACCCGGTCAGACCGATCACCACCGCGGCCACGATCGACCGGCTGCGGGCTGGTGAGGTGCTCGCGATTCCGCCGTCGCCTCGGGTGGCAGGCCGCAGGCGAGGGAGCAGCGGCGCAAGCTGCGCGAGCAGCCTTACGCTTGGTGCCGTGGACGCTCCGGTCATGCCAAGCAGCACAACCGCGCAGCAGGGGGAGGACCTTCTGGGACGTACGAAGGCCCTCCCCCCGCGGTCGATCGTAGGCCTCGCCTACGGAAGTGGGCCGGTCCATCGTCGCATCATCCCCGCCGTTTCCGCGCAAGAGATCCCTCTCAGCTCCCCTGGAGCTCAGTGTGGCCGCGAGCGCTGTGCCGGATCGGTTCACCGCTGGCCAGTCATGCTGGACGCCACTATGCGCGACCACCAGCGGTTACCACCGTGCCCAAGGTTCTCGGCTGCCTCCCGGCTACGGACTGGTCGACCACACCACCGTCCAACGCAAGCCAAAGGACCTACGGACGGAGGCTCGGCCGGTAGCCAGACCGGTCCACCAGGCTTCGATCTGGATGCTCTCGGTGGCTGAGCTTGTTCTGCTCGGTCAACGACGCGGTCAACGGTCTGCCTTGCCTACCTGCGCCGACCTTG